>WLWD01001876.1_pt1 | contig 112500 bp, 68 predicted proteins | sample 6712731 | NCBI WGS metagenome assembly WLWD01 (sample SAMN12718690, study PRJNA576275) | sponge metagenome | isolation source: marine sponge | host: Mycale hentscheli | place: New Zealand: South Island, Marlborough, Capsize Point | collected 2014-11-01 | reverse complement strand
TCTACTATGATGTTAAAGTGCACAGTTCACAGTTTGGAACGTGCATGGCAACTTGCTTCAATCCTCAACTTGGAGCCTATTTCAAGGTTAAGAGATACTCTGTAGAAAATGCCAGTGTGTTTAACAGGGACATGTGTATGGAAACTGACTCTAATTCAATTGTGTGTACTTAACTAATCGTATTGGTAGATTCTGTGGCAGCTGTCAAAACAACAAAGGACTTTCAGTCTATTCTTACCAGTTTTCTACTTGCATCCCGTGCCATGACTACAATCGTTTGAACTGGGTCAAGTATATTGCAATATCTTTAATCCCATTAAGTGTGTTCTATTTCATGGTAGTGACACTCAAAATAAATTTTACTTCAAGTTACTTAAATGGAGTCATAACCTCCATTCAAATAATAGGTTCTCCTGTAAACCTTCATATTCTCTATGCTTGGATGAGTACAGGGGCAATAGAAGGCAAGCCATTATTACAAGGATTAGTAGCTTGTTATGGTCCACTGAATTTAGACTTTTTTCGTGATCTGTATCCACCATTTTGTTTAGGTCCTGATTTTAATGCTTTACAAGTCATTGCCCTGGACTACATTCCTGCAATGTTTCCATTCTTACTCATAATTATTAATTACTTTATATCAAACTTTATGACAGAAAGTTTTTCTTAATAGTCTGGATGTGGAAGCCGTTTAAATATGTTCTGAAAAAATACTACAAGGAGCTAGGGCTTCAAACTTCGCTTGTTGAAACTTTCGCTACCTTCATTCTTTTGTCAAGTGTAAAAATTGCTTCTGTTTCTTTATTTTTGCTGGTTCCGGTGACTCTGTATAACGAACAAGGGCACAAATTACCAAAGAAATATCTTTTTATAGATTCTAATGTAGAGTGTTTGGTAAAGAACATTTACCATATGCCTTTTTTGCCCTCGTTACAGACATTATACTTGTTATTTTACCACTTGTTTTAATGCTCCTTTATCCTTGTCGGTGCTTTCAAAAGATTCTTAACAGACTTGGTCTAAATTCTCAGGCCTTGCGTGTGTTTATGGACGCCTTCCAAGGTTGCTACAAGCTAGAACCTTACGATGTGAGATACTTCTCTGCTTACTACTTACTTTTGAGAGTATTCATTCTATTTCTGACAGCAACAATTCGCTCGATATCTCCGCTACTACACTTTGCCTTGTACTGAACGCAATATTCGTGTACTCCGTTCAACCTTGTCGTTCAATCACTCACAACAGGATAGACAGTCTAGTTATGGGCATGCTGGCTTTCTGCTGTGTCTCAATACTGACAATGCTCACGACATTCTATTTGGACAGCTATTGGCTGGTTCCTTCAAATATATCGTTTGGAGTATGTCAATTTGTCATATTTATTTTCTTCACCATTGTGTTTGGATGGACTTTGTTAAGGCATAAACTGAGAAAATTATATAGCAAGCTCTTCCATTCCACTTCAGAAAGAATAATGACCAGGTGGTTGATGTTGAGCGAGAAGACTTTTTGCAAAGTCTCTCTGAAAGGAGTGCCCTGATATCATACAGCAGCAATTCTGTGTATTGAACAAAAGGGAGAATTTTTTTTTTTTTTAATGTAAATGCTTGTGTCTAACCTCAATTGAAGTGTACTAAATTTTATCATATTATACATAGCTAGTAAAGATTATTTGAAATTATGTAGGAAAAATTTGCATTAGATGTATTCTCTCTCTTTCACATGCTTCTTATTAAATAATACAGAATTTAAAATGCTTGGCTGTCACCGGGATCGAACCCTGAACCTCACTAGTCTGGCGGGCCAGACCCTTTACCTTCTTTATTATGGACCGGGGAAGGGAAAGGGTCTGGAGTCACTAGCAACAACGACTTGTTCCAGAGGAATTTAATTAAAAAGTGTCAAAATTGCGTCACATATTCCCCCGCGCATTTTAATATTTCCCGGGAAAGCAGCTGTAACTTGCCTCGACCGGCATACCAGGTTGCGATCCGGCTTAGCTATGGAGTTCTGCTTAGGTTGTGGCTCTGATCTTCCATCAGAGTCTAGATATGTCCGTAGGCTAGTTGCAGAGAGATCAGATCTCTCAAGACTCGGTTCAGGAGTAGTGTTAGCCTGGCGTAATCTAATGAAGGAAGCATTGGAAGAGAATTCTGGGCCCTCTCTATGTTCACTTTTTCTTGACATAGAAAAACCTGGAAAGATGTGCAAAAGTTGCTACAAGGTGTATGACACGCTTTCCAGAAAATGCACCAAGCTCAGGTCCAAGCTATCTGTTGTAGCATCTAGGATTACACCAGTGCCTACTCCACCTGCAGCAACCCCTCGCACTCCTTCAAGAAGCAACTACATGCCAATCTTACATTACAAACCTCATCAGGTAAGAGTCTCCCATGCTTGAAGAAGAAAAAAAAGAATCGTATAATGACGCATTATAATGACGTCCCATGACGAATGTACCAAGGAATGTGCTAAAACCGCCACCCCAAAATCGGGGTGGCTCGAACAAGTCGTTGATGCTAGTGACGCCAGACCCTTTTCCTTCCCCCGCCCATAAAAAAGAAGGTAAAGGGTCTGGCCCGCCAGACTAGAACCTCACTCGCTTAGGCGAACGAACATTTCAATTCTGTATTTTATATTGTTAGGGGTGAAAGTCTGAGAAAGACATTATGAACTTTTGCACAATGTTCTTCCATGAAGGCTTCATGTTATCAAGTAACTTCAGCTTGGATAAACTGATTACACTGTTTTGTCATTACGTAGTCTGGCGAGACTACCGTTTACCTTCCTTTCGGCTTTTCAGACTAATTATAATTGTTGAGCAGCACTTAGCTAAATACAGTTGAGACGCTAATAAGGAAAACATTCAGCTTTTTTAGTATAACAGTATTAGAAAAATATATGGCTACATAATGTTAATATCTATATGGTGTTTATTCAAAAGCTAGAAGCACTACCTCAACAGTAAGTGCTATAGAAAAGAATTGTACAATTAGACAAGCTTTATAGAAATTGGACAATGATAATGGATAATTCTAAACTTCACAAATTGGAAAGGATCTCTAATCAGATAGCTAATAGGGTCGTCTGGCGTAACCGTCCCTTGCCTTCAATTATTGCGGGGCAGGGAATGATAAGGATGATTTGAGAAATTTAATGATAAAATAAAACCTTGTAAACAACTCGAGTGAACTGAACAAAAAAGAGATGAGTTCAATTTTGAACTACAAGATGCCAACTATCAACCCAATGATTATCTTGTAGTTCACTTAGCTGTACAATTTGCAATAACATTGAGGAATATTATACGGATTAGTAGTGTGTAAAATGTTTAGAAAAGGTTCACTTGAATCAAATGTTCTTGTGGAATTTAAATATTCATTCAGAGAAACTTGGAGTTCACAAATGCAGTGAATGATGAATCAGTGAGATCAAAGGAATGAATATTGTGAATGGTGATGATGATTGAAACAGTTGGCTCCTACGTAGACACTATATCAATACTTAGATATTTATTACAGCTTCAAACACTATGTATACTATTACCACTGAACAAAAATGATTACACAAGACCAAAGAGTGCGGTTAACAGAGTAGTGACATAATAATTAAAGTTAACACAATGAAAGCTATAGCTCTGTGGCTCAAAAATGACATATTTTTAGATTTGGGAATGAATTAACATTCACTTTTTTCCACCTGATTATAAATCAGAGTCCACCATCCAAGTCTTAGGTGTGGTAGCAGCCAGCTAGAATCTACGAAAACATTGTTTTATAGTAGCTACTAATATAAACACAAGTAGGGAATTTCAGAGTGGTCTTATGGTATTAACCAGGTTAGTTACAAACATCCAATGAAAATTCGGAACATTTTCACCAATAAATAAAAGGCAAGCATAGCAGTAGGTAAAGGGTCCCGAGGTAAGACTGGCTGCATTAGTCTTTGAAATAGCTGCTATTGGACATTCACACACACATGCACAGGATTCACTGTAGCTCCAGAGTTGCTGACTCTTTATTGCATGATACTTGTAACCTTACTGAAAGTATAGTCAGCTATCCCAGACTACTTCACTACTATAAGTTGACTCAAATCTATGATTCTTGCAATTTACTAACTGAAAGTCACTGTAAAACACTAAAAATTTCTATTGAAAAATTAAATGGCTATAATAATATTATAAACTATTTTTAAATTAAAAAAATAAACTGTGTTCAAAGTTCATCTCTCTTTCTAGCTGACAAATTCTTCCTTGTCTCACGAGCAATATCCTCAGGTACTCTGAATGCAACAAGTGGGCACTCCCTGGCAATATTTTGGCAAAAGAGTTTCTCCAGACTTGCTGTCTTCACAATCTCAAAGCAAGCTTCTCCCCCAAAGGTGGAGGGTTTCCAGTAACTGGAACTTGAGATTGGATTGGACAATAAGCCTCGCAGAGAATATGGAGCTCCGAAAGTCATCATGGTCATGCCAAAGGGTGAGTTGCCGACAGGTTTCTCCATGAAAAACCCAACATACAAATCCACAGCATTAACATCTCCATAAGCATTTTCCAACTCTGCTGCTAGTTCTTCATCACCTGCAATCCAGAAAAAAAAGGGAAAATATAATAATAATGTGTGAAATATGCATGGAGTTACTATAAAATTGTGATTCAGAATTAATTGCTATTAGCTACCACATATTTACTTGTTCTGTTAAAATGTATATTCACAAGTTTTGCTAAAATCTTAGAATAAGATTATTGATCTGTGAGTGAACGTTAGTGATTATATATTGAAGAAATACAAATAGTGTTACAATAACATGTACAACTTCACAAACGTAGCCTCAAATTGAACAATATTGAACCCAATTAATTTCCTGTTATTTATGCATTAAAATTGTGGTAGCTGATTTTCAGCAAATAAACTAACTTGCTGATATGAATTTTTATTAATACAATTCTTATAAATATATATTATTCATTTGATACAGGAGAATATTACGAGTCTGTTGGCTTAGTATTTACGCGAGTGCCGCAGGCACTCGCGTAAATACCGCCAATCAGACGAGTGATATTCTCGGGTATCCAATGGATAATAAATTTATTAGGTACTGCTCATGCGCGAACAATTCTACAACCTAGGGGGACGTAATAACCCAACGTAATAACTATGAACACAGGTGATATGGAAAAATATTGCCTTAAGCCACATCCTGTTTACTTTAATGCATTTTCTATGTGGCAACAGTTATCAGGCTCTGTTCAGTACCTAATAATATGCTAATATTACCTCCAGTCATTTCTTCAAATGTCTTGTATGGCTCGAGACCAAATCTCTTGCGATAGTTATTGAAAGATTGCATCCTGAGTTTTCTCTGATGCTTAATGACTTCTATTCCAACTTCAACTGTATACTTGCCATGATTGTGATGGGACATCTATAAAAACAAGCTCATAGATATTACTGATACTTGTGTAAATTATCATTGTGGCTAACTAATGAAGTTTTCAAGCCAATGAGCGTATCATAGAATTATCAACAAAAATATAATGGGCAATCACGTTATTATTTAATATTAATAATTAAAACAGATATCGAAGTAAATTACCGGAACTTATTCCCTTTCCAAACAGTGTCAATGTAGTTTAGATTAATCTAGCTACATATTTGCAATCTTGGTAAGAATAATAACACTAAAATGTCTATAATCAATCTTTCAATTTTCTGCCCGATGTAATTGGAAAGAAAAAAGAAAAAAACCACAAAATGATGAGAGTGGTGAAACATTTTGTAGTATGCATTGTTTACCCTTCCTGCCAAACTTCTAGACATGGAGTCTACAAACTTGCTCATGCCATGTTTGACAACTACTTCAGGATGATACATGAATTGGTCTATGGAGTACGTGTGGCCACTGATGTTGTATTCCTCAGGATTGAACGGGTGCCAGTGGTACATGTGATTGAACTCCACATGGATACGGTTGTCATAGTCGTAACCATCTCCAAATAGCAAGTCAGGTTTGTATATGATTTTGAGGTTGTAGTTGGCCAAATGATTGACGTAATCTTCAACGACAATTTTTATAACTTCTCCTGTACAATTAAATTTGAACAAAGGTGATCTAGTTGCATGAAAACTGAAAAATACGACTATATACAATATGTATATATGTACTTATCTCCTAGCTTAGCTTGTCATTCAACCATAGACAATATTACTTCTTTATTCAATATAATATCAACCGAATGACTATATTTGCAATAGCATTATTTTCATAATGAAATCCAAAATATTTATCTTCTGCTTTGTTACACTTTTGGTATCATTAAAGTTAGAAGCACTTGGTGAATTTTGTATGCCTAAGAAAACAATAGTCTGAAAATTGGCGGCATTCAAATACTTTGTGTGAAGTGTACATCTAAACACTATAGCTATTTCAAATTTTAAACTATAGCATTTCCAAATAGAGCCTTGGTGAGCACTAACCCACTTTATGGTAGTTATGGAATAGACAATAATTTAAAAATGTAACAAGAATAAATTTAATTCATAAGACTTGAGCTTTTCTAAAGTATATATTAATAACCATCAGTGTCACTTTATCCTGAAGTTCTAGTACATCATACAAGTAATGACTTGGGAAGATTATAATGCTAATTTTGATAAAACATTTTCAATGCTTCGTGTACTGCAAAGTTTTGTTCATATATATTTCTCCCTGCTCGTTGAACTGACAGCAGAATGTTTCACCAATTTTTAATACTTACAATAAAGTGTATTCAGATTCAGTAATGACTGGAAAGAATTTAGACACAAAACTGAAATGTAGTATAGTATTAAAATAAGAATACTTTGGCCATAATTTTGCTACATTATAATTAGAAATTATAGCCCAAATTAGTGTCACTGTTGAATAGCACAAGATTTATATAACTTACCAGTGATGATGAGTTTCCCTGTCTGGAACAACCTCTCATCATCCCAATGAGGATGCTCAACCTTCAGAATATCACACACTCTATTATGTTCCCTCAACCAAATCACTGCATAGGCAAAGAGTCCTGGAAGGAGCCCATAGAAAGGATGTCCCAAGGCAAATTTCTGCTCCTCTTTGGTACCTTTTGGATATTGCATGGAGACGTTGGCATCCTTAACATAAGGAGGGAATTCTTCTCCATTAAGTACCTATAGTTTCATTTATTATAACTAATGATGTCAGGTAACTAGTTCCATGTTTTACTTCCAAGATTTCAATTTATACATATTGTGCAAAATTGGTAAATTGAAATTCTAATCACTATTAAATAATGTGTCTCAATAAAACTCAAACTGTAGTTGAAACTGTGACCCTATACCAGAAACTCACATTCTATTATTAAGCTAATGAGGCAGCAAATAAAAAGTGGAATGGGTGAAATGTTGTTTGCAGATTGGTAATGTCAATAAGAATGGGAAGTCGTGGTATTTTATAATGTATTTTTATCAAACAAGAGCTAAATGCCGATAAGAACAAAAAACAACAACAACAACAGTTTTAACAGTCTAGCATTTAATCTTGTTTGGGTTAGTGAAGCCTCTTCTTTGACTATTTTCAAACGAAGCTTTCAGGAATAAAAAGTGTAGAATGCTTATACTCCAGCAATTTTTCTCATTCTAACAGCCAATAATACTATGCTGATTAAAACTTAACCCAATGTTTCGACTTTTTGCCGAAGTCCTCCTCAGGGGTCAACTGAGGTTGAACTCTCCGTGGTGATATAACAATCATAATGTAAACAGCAAGATTGTACTGAAGGCTACGCTTACTGTTTATTATATTATCCTGAAGGGTGATTTGCACGCAACATAGACAGCCAGCATCCTGGAAGCTCTAAACCTATGTCTCGATTAAACTTGTTGTCTGGTGTCATTTGTATGTGTAGTGCTTCCTTGATCTTTAACTCACAATTCTTACTGGCTCTGTCTACGACTTTTACCTCTTCTCATTTAATGAGGAGATGTTGCTGTTAAGCATGTTCAGCAATGGCTGAAACCTTCTCATCACCTCTCTTGCAAGCATCGATGCTCTTTCACTCTCTGCTCAAGCCTTCTAGTTATTTCACCTACCGGTATGTATACTTTACCACAGCTGCAAGGTATGCTATACACCATAGATGACTCGGTGGTAATGGGTATAGCTAGTATCTTTGGCTTTAGTAAGATGTGATATTAGTGCCTTACCCGACTTAAATGCTGTTTTGATGTCAAAGTCTCTACACACTCTCTGAAAACTCTCACTCAATCCTGCTATGTATGGAATAGTAAGAATCAAACCTTTCTTTTAGTCAGTGTCTGTGTGATCCCTAGAAGGTAACTCTTTGGAGGCTTCCCTAATGGTTGCATTGCCATAACCATTATTTTGAAGTACTTTGTGTGAGAGCTAGGAGGGTAACTAATATGTATCAGAGAGCTAGGAATATGTATCAGAGAGCTAGGAGGGTAACTAATATTGTAACTAATATGTATCAGAGAGCTAGGAGGGTAACTAATATGTAACTAATACGTATCAGAGAGCTAGGAGGGTAACTAATATGATCGAAAACTTGAAGAAAGAAGAGAAATACCTACACAAAGTATTTCAAAATAATGGTTATGGCAACGAAACCATTAGGGAAGACTCTAAAGAGTTACCTCCTAGAGATCACACAGATACTGAGCAAGAGAAAGACTAGCTATATCCAATACCACTGAGTCTTCCGAGATAATACTTGGTACTTGCAGACAACCACTGCACTAATATTACAATACTCAATAAGTTTGCAGGTGAGTTTGAAGCAAGGTAAGAGGCGAGATTTCTGTATTTCATATTATCACTTTATACTCGGCCTTAGTGCAATGGATCCAAAGCCTCGTAGCTATCACATTATGGTCCACTACAGGCAGTAACTAGTCTCATGTAGACAGACCATTTACCAATCACTAAGCGAGAAAGGGTCTGGTCAACTGACATTAAGTAAGTTGTGCAGCCTCCCCCAGCTAATTAGGCTGAGAAGAACAATAGAGAAGACAATAGAGCGGCGGTAACATGTAGGTGGAGTGGTCTAACCCAGTAACTTAAAGTGCGAGCACATTGAATTCCATTCACGAAGCAGGAGCAAAATATAAGTCACTAAAATATTAATTAGACCATATCCGCAGGAATTTAACGTAATCTCCTAGTTTGCTGACAATGCAAATACAACTTACACTATGTCAGTTGACCAGACCCTTTCCAGCATTGCGATTGGTAAAGGGTATGACTACACAAGACTAGTTGGTAACCTGGCCATTTGTATTTCTCCTGCTATACCACTGCACAAACAGGTATGAAGCCATTACGTATGAGCTATCTGAAAACCTGATCGATTACAAGAAGTCCATGGATGCCTCTCTGATATGAGTGAGTGGAATGTTGAAAGCTTATGAAGCTATGTGTGGGAGGTGAGTGCAAGGAACAAATTGAAATAAAAGTGGCTTTGAACTAAAATTAATATTGCTACAGCCTGACCAGTTGGAACCAAAAATGAGTAGACAACTTAATTGAATTAATGATGAATCCTATACTATGTCCAGGTTGAGTTGGCACGGTAACACGGTGACTTTTGTCTTTAGAGTTACTTAAGGCGGCGTTCAGCTGCAGTTCTTCGCTTCTTTTCCTCCAAAATTTAGTAGCTCCAGATCACCATCTGTAGCCTTCAGCCAGTTTTAGAGCACAACTATAAGAAGCTCGTATAAATGATAAACTAAGAGTGATTAGTTATAACCGGGCATATATTGAATTCAGCTACGGAAGACACTGCCATAGCTTCTTCTCTTCATTTCAACAAGTAAACTTATCGTAACAACGCGCACCTTTGACCCGCCCCATTTTTACCCGTGGGCGTTGATGTTTTCACATCGCGTTTGAGCTACTACTGTCATGTGACCTTAATTGGTTTCCGGTTTCGCCAAAGTGCATTCCTCTTTTGCCACATTTGTGGTCGCGCCAACTCAACCTGGACATACTATTATAGTGGTTCTAATATTATGAGATATTGAACTCTACTTCACCTGAGACTTTAACTTTCCGTCTTTGAAAGACCTCAATATGTTTTCTCGTTCGACTCCTTGGCCGTAAATGTGGGACACATCCACTCCATGGCGACCCCAAGTGTGGGCAGGATTGTGGTAGACAGTCTTGAAGAAGTCATGAGTGAAATGCTGAGCAAAGAATGCAAAAAGTAGAGACGTGTTGGCATGATCAGTTACAAATTCCTTCCTTTTCAACAATTTGTTAGCCAGTTCCTCAGGTGGTGGGAGATCTTTTTTTCCTAATACACAACAAATGAAAATTGAATTTTACAGTCAATGAATTGGAACATACCAATTATGTGAGAATGAGTGAGATTATGAGGGTTGGTATGCATGATTTATTAATTAACTACCTTACCAACATCATAGTTACTACATAATTGAGGAGCAGACATATAGCGTAGTAAATGTCTCTCAAAGCTATGAATATAAACTTCTAAACTAACCAACCATGTCATACATCGAGCCCCATTAGCTGCAAATGTAGTACTATGTAATTTAATTACCATGTACACCAAGTGGTGTGGGGCAGTTCTCAGGAACTGGAGGGAGTGTTCTGGCATAGTAGGATCGGTTGTAGTGAGCTTCTAGAGTGGCATAGTCATGATCACTGGTATATACGTGGGGAACTGGAATGAAGTCTGTTCTAGCTGTGACACAAGAAAAAACAAGACAAGTCAGATGATTGTTAAATTGAATACACAATATGTAAGTTCTCACAAAAAAAAACTTAAATAATTTTGAAAATATACCTCCGTTAAGATGATACTTTCTTAGGTTCAATACTGAATATTAATGAGTTTCTTTCTTCTCTATAGCTACACTTTAAAGTTATTTCTTGACTAAACCAAAACTTAGAAAGCAAAGAATGCATTAAAAACTTCCCTAAAATCCCACAGTTAACTTTATATTTCCTATTCCATAAGGTAGTACTACTTATCTTTATGCTAAAGAGGAGAAGAGGTTTATTGAGACATTGATCTCCCTGTACAAAGAACCTACAAGGATGTCTCATGGGAATGTCAAGAAACTGGAAGATTTTTATTTCAAAGCATTTAATTCTAAAACTTTAATGTTCAAGATATCATTTACGAGAGCACTAAACTGAACTGCACACTATTTATCATTTATGATATGACATAACCTGTGACAGGTACAGTTTATAATATCGTTTCAATTCCATGTTATCACACTGCTGAGAAAGTCAAACACCTACAAGGTGGGCATTCAAAACCACATGTTAAAACCACTACAAGTGTAACAGACTATATGATATTCATAACACATTCAGTTGAGTGGGTGAAAAGTATACCCTTACCTTTTAACAGGATTTCCTTATAGCTTGCGGAATGTCTACATGCCAGCTATGGCTTCTGTTTTATTAAAATTAGTTACATAGAGGATGTGGTATTTCTCAGTATCATGTGTAAATTTATTCAGCCCACAGTTGTATGACCTCTAAGTTTGAAACTTTACACAGTAGCTACTTCAAAGACACAAAATTCATATTTTTCTGGTGGTTATTAATGAGAATTTCTACAATACAAGCTGCATATACATATTTGAATTTGCAATAATAGAATATTAGCAGAGTATGTTTTTTTGCTTGTTGTGATTTTTTTTTCCTGTTTCTATAAATGGTCTTGGCTTCCCAGTACTACTTTCTAGATAAACACTTTAAAGATTCCCCTAATTATTTACAAAGACTCAGGGATTCCATCTGCTTACCACACTAGCTAAGATACTTGTGAGTAAATCAGCTTCATTATAAGAGAGCATGCCAATGGTAACCATATTGATTTATGGTATCAGATTACGGATAGTTGCAAAAAGAACAAATCATCAAATTGCCACCATGAGATAAATTAAGTTTCTTTGTCAACCCAGATGAACATAGCTCAAACCAGTGGCTATTGAAGCAGTTTTAAAGGACTTACGATTTGCCTAACTATCTATTCTTTATTTGCCTGTAAACACAACCTGATTGACATTGAGTGAAAGAAACTTACAAAAGTAGACAGCTCTCATGATAAAGTCCTGAATAAACCCCACATTGTTCACAATTCCCCATAACCAACTGAAGTGAGTCAGTAAGTAGTGAAGGGTTTCCTGCCGTGGCTTTATCAATTTCTTGAACCAAGTAGACCAGTGGGCTAGTAAAAAAATATCACACAGTATGAATTTGGACATAATATCAAAGGATGACAATTATAATACTCACGTATGTCACAGTTGTCACCATAGTAACCAGTTCTTGTGCAGTCACATGTGTACTTGTCCCCATCATCAACACATACTGCTCTATTCTCACAGGGAAAGGAGCAGCACGGATTTACTGAATGAATAAAAAACATTTTTTTTAGTTTATAACTTCTGGTAATGGTCAAACCTGATGATGGCCATTGTAATTATTGTCTCTGCCCCACTTTTATTATGATTATGATTATGATTATGATAATTACTATTATTAATATTTATAAATTTATTTGCTTATTTTTCATTATAACTGTAGCATTCCAAGATTCATGCATGATAATTTTAAGTCCTCAGCCATTCATTTCAACACGTGCACACTATAGATCAGTTGTAATAGCATGGTGTGTATTTCTAATGAAATACATGTACTTGGCAAAAGGGAGCATCTTTGATGTGGTTATCAGAAGTAAACTGGGAGTCATCCTCTGGGAGAAAGGACAAAAGAGATGGGGCAGGACTGTAACTGGATGCATGTAAGCATACTTACAGTAACACATGAGAATGGAACATGTGCACACTGGTTGTTGCTTGTCATTCCTTCTGATCTTAGTGTCAGAGGCTTTTTGAAGTGCCGCTTTGTCATGCCGTTTTTATATAATCGTGTTCTTGCTTCCAGATTTCGTGAATTATAATTTCTAAAAATCCCTTAATCCCTTGGAACATTAAACTCCAGGACTTCATAGACTTATGCAGGAATTTAAAAGTATGGTTCATTCTATTATTGCTATGCACAAACCCATGCATATATATAAAGTCTTGATTCTTATAATATTCTAGGAGAATACATGCAACTAACTAGCTAGGTAGATATATTCAATGTGGTAGGAACCTAATCTATTAATTCTGACTAACAACAAACACATTTTTAATAATTATGTATAGCTCCAATGGCTGGACTTACAGGAATGAAAGTCCACAATAAAAAAAAAAAGGACTTAAAATTTGCTCGCAATTTTACATCCTGCACTTAACTAGCCACTCATCATCAGTACATTAGTATAAGTAGGCTATGGAACACTGAACATACCTGCTAAAACTTGGGGCACTAGAGTGATAACAAACACCAGCAGAAGACACACAGTAAGTAAGAACTTCATTCCTGTATCAGAGACGGTGGCTTGTTTCAAAAAGAAAGTTCCTAATTTATAGCCGGTGGGTGGAATATCTACCCAATTCACCTTACGAACCCGACCGGGTGTCAAGCCTGCACTGAACCCGTGTTGCGCTGCAACGTACGTTGCGGCCCAATCAGATCTGAGATTGCAGCATTCAAATGCTGTGGTCATCTACCACTTATATTGTTAACGAAAGCGTAGGCGGGCTCGTGGAGCTCACTCAACACTTAGTGTAGAGAGCGTCTCAGTAAAATGTCGGCTGTGAAGCAGCGTATAAGCACGAGCATTGTTGAAGCGGCTAGAGAGCTAGGATACCCGATTATGAAGCCTGAACAGCTAGATGTCACTATAGCATTTGTTGAAGGTAGGGATGTGTTCACTGTTCTACCTACTGGCTATGGGAAGAGCTTATGCTACTCTATTTTACCCTACACATTTGACACGCTGGCAAATAAGGAACGTGGATTCTCCATTATCATTGTTGTGACTCCCCTTGTGGTGATCATGAAAGATCAGGTAAGTCCTGAAAAAAGAGGCTTAATTCAACGAAGAAAGGCTATGTGTGAATTTTGAACTGTGTTCTGAGCTATGGTACATCAAGTTATGTTTGAAAAAAACATCGACCTCTCAGTTATTTATGACAACTTTGTTGTTTAGAACATAGTTTTTTGTGTATGTTTGTTTTCTTATACTACAAGGTAGAGTACTTGAATATTTCTTTCCATTTTTTAATTCACTGTAGGAGTCAATTTACACTTCAAAGGGACTATGTAATAGTTAGAGCATAAGTGCTTAGGTACTGGTGGATTTAGCTAGTGCACTGAAGCCCAAGGGCCTACGGCCGGAGGGCTTTGTGCACTAAATTCACCAGTACCTAAGGGCATGCTCTAACTATTTTAGATCCCGTTTAGCATGCCCAGTTTCCACTAGTAACTTTGTTTATCAGCATTTTCAAGAAATGGCGTGTCAAGCGAGTTTTCGGCCCAAAATTAAAATTCAATTAAAATTCAATTGAAGCACACCTACTTTAGCATTGTAGCTGCCAGCTGTTATCTTGATCTAACTCTACCCTGGGCTGCTCTGCCCTAAGCACTTAAGCAGCTAGCTAAGGTAAATTCCAGTTAAGCAGCTAGCTAAGGTAAATTCCAGCGGTATGAGCCTCAGCTGGAGAGTTGTCAGGGGAGAGTTATCCCAACTATGTGGCTGGTCCCATATAGGTCGGATATGCATGTCCAGGCCTCAGTAACCAGCTCCCCTTTATCTAGCCTATTCTATTAAACTAAAACTCAAAAATAGCAATACCCCAAGGGTGGTTAGTATGCACAGTTCATATACCTAAAGGAAAAAAATAGTGCACACTTACCAAGTTAGTACACCTAGTAACAATATAGCAACGGGAACTAACATGTACTTATATTTCTGGAGAGATTAGTTCCAACTAATTTTTATCACACCTGAGTTGATTATTAAGAACAGAAAATGGAGGAAACTGTTGGAGAGTGATATCTACTCAGAAAGGCTGAAGGCATTTGTGGTTGATGAGGCCCATTGTGTAAAGAAATGGTAAGTATGTAGTTATAATATATCTGCCAGTTGATTATTGATTTGAGGGTATGATAATATTAAAGTTTATTACTACTTTCCATAGGTGTCACGATACCAGTAAGTGTAATTCATGCATATAGCTAGAATGCAACTATCAAGAAGGCAATTATTTATAAATTAATGTTCTTTTTGCAACACTTTATTTTACTATATTTTGTGTTGTAGGGGAGATAGCTTTCGTCAAGTTTTACGAAGAATAGGTGAGGTACGAAGTTTGATACCACCTTCAGTGAAAATGATGGCACTAACAGCTACTGCCACTCGTATGGATCGTCTATCCGTTTGTCATAAGAATCCCTTTGTTATAACAAAATGCCCAACAAAGGCTAACTTGAAATACTCAGTCCATTCATATGACTCCGTTAGCATAACGTTTGGAAAGTTTGTAGGCATGCTGAAAAGTGAAAAGACCTCCTTTCCTAAGACTATCATTTATGGTCGGTCATTCGATATGTGTTCGAAAATAATTTTCGAACACATATCGTATATGTTCCTGCAAGATCAGCTTGGCCCATCCTTTACTAATCCCGAAGATGCTCCAGATGTTCCAGAATTTAGATTAGTCGATATGTTCACAAGCATTACTGATGCTAACCTTAAAACTAACATTCTCTTGAATTTCAAGGAGAATAAAAACTTGCGGGTGGTCGTGGCTACTGTGGCTTTTGGAATGGGAATAGACTGCAAGGATGTGAGGCAGATTATACATGTTGGATTACCTGACGATGTGTCAAGCTACATTCAAGAGACTGGGAGAGCAGGCAGGGACGGTATTTTCTCCATGGTGACTCTTTTAAGAGCTAGAACATATCATCACGTGGATGAAGACATTAAACTTTATGTAGCTAATCAGACTGAGTGTAGAAGACGTGTTCTATTTAGAGACATGGAAGGCTATATACCAGTGGACATTAATATTAAATGTATGTGCTGTGATATATGTTCAATCTCTTGTGTTTGTGGTATTTGTAAAGTGAGAGCACAACCTTTTCCTGTTTTTTATTGTTGTTGTTTGTTTTTGGATAAATGCAATAATTCATACTGTATGGGAAATCTTGTTAATAGTATCTCATTACATTTCAGTTCTTGAATAGATAATTATTAGTACACACAGTGATAATCAACATAATATGGATGAGTAGAGGTAATTATAGAATGATCAACAGTATAAAAAAAATTAGATTGAGGAAGGTAGTTTGCTAATTAACCATTGTACCAAATCATCTCTGTTCTTGTCCAATGCATCTTTGGGTCTTGGAAATCTTCTGTGCTTCCTTCCAGCCTCCTTCTCAAAGCATTTAGCCTTACGAATTTCATCTATGAACAGTCTGGGTCACTGAAATTTTCATCATCTGACGTTATAGGTGAGTAGCTCTTCCAAGAACTGTCAGAGTCGGAATCACTGGAAGAGTCATCAAACGGATCATCATCGCTCACTGCTGAATAGTGCCACGTGCCCTCTGACTTTGCTGCAGAAATTTCCAATTGGATATTTTTAAAACTTAAATAAAGGGCTAAGTAATCATACTTTCCCCTTTACTTCATAATTACTTACCACCTCATTAGTGGAGTCCAATGTGGCAGTAATTTCATCTCTCCATTCTTTAACTTGCTGATCATGGTCCTTCCCAACATTATCCAGCAGCCCAATTACAGTAGAGTGTGACACAGAAACATTCAGTTTGTGTATACTCTACATCTTGTCAGGCCTTGCAGCTCCTACGGTTAACTTAAGTGGTTGTGGCTAACCTGCAATTTAGCACTCCCACTCAAGTTCATGCCGAGCTGAGTCAGCGTAGCACGGGTTCAGTGCAGGCTTGACACCCGACCTCCCGTTTCTCAACGGTCGGTCGGGCTACGCCCAACTACCCGACCACCGGAATCAGCGGTTCTATAAAATCCACTGCGCGCTGCAGCAAACCCGCACTCCCTCACTCCATCGCGCCGCGCCGAAGACCGAAACAATATCCAAAGAAACAACTCTCGCAACAAAGTAATTGCTTTAAAATTGCATAATTTCTAGAATGTCCTACGACGTCTTTGAAGTGGATGCGCCCCAATCCCCACCGGCAGTTGCTATCGAGAGAACGATATACCCACCAGAGGAAATTGAAGACGTGATCTCCACGGAGATAATCCTATGGGAAGTAGACAGCAACGTTGGAGGTTACTTCTCTTGGAACTATTGGAAAAGCTTGTTCAATATGAAAAAAGATTACAACATTGTCCTTCATCAAAGAGATCCTATTAGCACTAAAACAATCTGCTATCTCCTCCATTACACAACCGACCTTGAAGTAGCAAAAACAGCTTACAATAGAATATGTAACACAGTTGCTCCTTTAGTGGATGACTGCACATTGCTTCTTTCTGAAGAATTGCTGGAGGCGGTTATTCTACCCTCCCCAATTAAGCCTTCCAAATTGATGAGAAGAATATCTGAAGTGATGGAACTGCAACCTGACGCCCATTCAGACTGGGTGAAGGTCTTACAGGCACTTGTCCTCGTTGCTATCAAAAACGATGATGATGAAGCCTGTGAAAATGTAAAAGATATACTTGGAAGTTCCGAAAACTCTTTCCAAAAAGAAGCCACTGATCGTGTAGGCAATACGGCACTTCACCTTGCCAAGTCGGGAAAACATGTTTCCAATTTGATCCGTGCTGGCAAAAATGAAGAAGAAAAGAAAAGGTTAGTAAACCAGAAAAACAAAGAAGGAAAAGCTCCACTGCATTGTGCCTTTACAGAAAATAAACAGGATGTCGTACGCCGCTTAATTGATGCAGGAGCTGACTTTGAAGCTACAACAGGGGAGGAAGGTTCCAATCCTTTACATATGGCTGCAAAATCAGGGAGTGCTGAAAGTGTAAGAACAGCACATCAAGGCAGAGAAGGATTTCTAAAGAAAGATTCTGAAAAAAACCCAGAAAAAATCCGATTTGTGAATGCAATGAATGCTCAAGATAAATATGGTCGCACACCCCTCATGCATGCTATTCGTGCCAATTTCATTGACAGCACAGTTACCTTTCTTCAAGCTGGAGCTCTTCCGAATGTAAAAAATAGTAAGACTGGTGATACTGCACTCCATTATGCTGCAGAGATGGGGTTAACTTCAATAGTAAAGGCACTCCTTGCATTTGGGGCAGAGATGGAAATCAAAAACAATAATGGTGAGACACCATTGATGCTGGCTTGCAGCTCAAAAACTGATGGGGCAAGAGAAAGTGAAAAAGTCCTCACAGAAATGATCCAACTCAAGAAAGAAGCAGAAGCGAAGATGACTAAAACATTTGAGCCTATTGAGATTCCACCTAATGCCCTATTTCTTCTCTCTATGGATGGTGGGGGTACTCGAGGACTTCTTCTGACTCAAACGTTGATTGCCATTCAAAAGAGGATTAAACAGCTAAAACCAGACTGCTTGCCTTTGCACAAATACTTTGACTACATAGCTGGAACGAGTGCTGGAGGCCTGGCTACACTTTCAATCGCATGTGCTGAAGCTGGTTTGGAGACGACTCGATCATCGTTTTTTAAAGCTGGCGATGAAGTATGTGCCTACAGCCCAACATTCCCAGATGAAGTTGTCAACAGGTCTTCCATGGAGACGTACGGAAAAGATGATCTCATGACGGATACTAAGAGTCCACGAGTTATAGTCACCACAACATTGGGTAACAGAAATCCACCTGTCCTGCACTTGATGTGTAACTATGGCGAGGCAAGAAATGGCCAGAAGCCTCCCAGTGAACAAAAGGTCTGGGAAACTGGTAGAAGCACAAGTGCTGCACCCTTCTATTTTCCGCCACATGAAGATAAATTTATTGATGGTGGAGTCATGGCTAACAACCCCACATTAGATGCCATGGCAGAAATTGTGATGCAAGAAGACAAAGAAAAAAGTGGCCACAAACTGGCTATGGTTGTTTCTCTTGGAACAGGAGTCTTCCCACCAGCTCCAAAAACAGATGATGTTACTATTTTTGTGCCTAACCTTAGTAACACCTTCAAAGCTATTTGGAACATAAGAGAAACAATGTCTGCAGTTGTAAATTTTCTCCATATTCTGATAAATCAAGCAACAATATCCAATGGGCAAGAAGTAGTTCGAGCTGAAGCATGGTGTAAGAGTCTTGGCATACCTTACCACCGCATCTCTCCCTCTTTGAAAGATATTGTAGATCTCACTGAAAACAACAAAGCTGTTCTCACAGATATGATGCTTCAGGGAGAACAGTATCTTCTGAGAAATGCTGATCAAGTGGATATAATTGCACGGTCATTACTAAGCCATCGTCACAGACAATAAACATCATTTATATTGTTGCACATAATATATAATTTAATAGTATAGTACTGTGTTATGCTGGAAATTTTATAAAATATTTTCTCAGGTGCTTGATAATTAAGCCTGATACATTTCACTGATATAAAATAAAAATAATACAAGTATATAATTCCAGTTCAGAGAAGTCCCTATTACACTTAGCAAATGAGCTTCTAAAGCTGGGTAGCTGCAGTACCTGGTGGAGTGGGTAGGGAGTTGGGGTGGGGGGAAGGGGGAGTTAGGGAGGAGAGTTTGTAAACTACCACTTTACAAACAGTCAGTGGTCTATTGGTCTCATATTAGAGCAGTCATTTGAATGCACTGTTGAAGCATAACTGGGACTATTGTTACACTGACAAATAATTATTGACAGAACACATGGAGAATGCCCACTAGTATAGGAGACTGCTTTTGGAAATCACATAGTAACACAACACGAATCTTATACTATGTAAAGTAATGAAAGTAATCAGGAGTAGTAAACATGACCATCACGCAAAAACAATGCCAATAATTTGTTTCAAGTACATTTACAGTTAACAATCCTCACTTGACTTGAGCTATTAATTTGTCCAGTAATCTTGAGTTCACTCGCTGTTTAACTGACATTTTCACAATTCAATCCTTTTGTAATCCTTTTGTCAAATGTTGGCAATCACTTCAGTTGTCAAGATTAACTTCTAACGTTTTTTTTTTGTGTGAGTTGATATAGAATAAAATGATTTTGAATCGATGTACCCAGCTCATCGATGAAATTTTGGATTTTTAATCATAGCAATATCAGCGTGACTGTCTTCATAAGCGATAGTTAGTAGTTAGCCAAAATAAATTGTTATGGATATGTACCTAACTTTTAAATGTAACTGACTTGGTAGAGCAGGATCAGGAGCTAGAGCAGTAGCTAAATTTATAAAAAATGTAGCCTTTATGTCTTGAAAACCATTTAACCATTTCACTACAAAACAAATATCGCACCAAAGGTGCGAATCCTCAGCGCTATTAAAAACTACCTAACTATTACTATGTAATCTCCTTCCAAAAGAACAAGCAATCTGTTAGTTATCTTAATGAGGCATCAAAATAGCTGACCAATGAAAATGTTTCATCCAAACGCTGTCTTCATAAGAGAAGAAGCTAAACAGGCGAGAACACTCACCGATGTACATTTTCAACGCGAAACTCCACTTCTTTCAACCCCGTTAACTTCCCTGAGCATAAAGCGAACTACACCGCTGGCTGCAAGAAATTATTTGCTTACACGATTGTGACGTGGCCCTAGGGGGCATTGCCTATAAAAGCTGGTACCTACGCGGAGCTGTAGGTTTACCGTTTTCTCAACGATTAGCACGAAATTAATAAAAGTAGCACAATAAAAGCAAACGGACAGACAAACAGACAGACAGTTAGTTTTAGTACTTCTTCTATATCATGTTGAAGATTTAGTTAGTTATACTACATGACTTAGTTTTGGTTAATTTACGTTGTCTCTCAAATTCTTCCTGGTAGTTTTCTCAAATAACTTCAAAAATAGCATATTTCTATGAAATTTTCGATATTATAAATAAAGTATAATATATTTTATATAGTTTGAATAATTGCTTATGGCAATTTATACCTTCATTTAATAATGACGTAATTCAAGGTGATTGTTTACAATAAATATTGCTTATTTTTAGTTTTGTCATTCACTTTACTGGTAGTTTAATTATTATTGAAGTTACAGAACCAACAGATGATGTGTGGTACTACACCAGCTGTTTCAAAAACACAAAATCACAATGTCATTTATAATTATACATTGATGGTATACACTCTTAGCTATATGTTTGAAACTGCTACACATATGTTAATAAAAATATTAAGTAAAAACAACAATTAATGATAAGATATTTTATAATAAATTCAAAACGAAGAAAAAGGAATAAAAATACTGTATAATAATTCAGCCATTCTTAGCTGAAAAAATAATGTTCAGGTAGAAACATAAACATTCTGGTCCAAATATACCCATCGACAAGTACTCTGAAACATCAAATCTCCAGCATCAAACAAGGAATAGGATTCCTTGTCGTGAAAGTTGTCAGCTCTTATATCACGAGAAGGTATTATTGTTGACTTCAAGGGCAGATGCTGCCACCAGAGGCTGTCTCAAAGATCCAGGCAATATTGAGGAGTTATGGATTTAAGGTCGGCCGTTATCTCTCATAAGCTAGACCTGAGGTTCTAAGTACTGGCTAATGATTGACTTTATTAAAATTAAGTAACAAGAATCTGGGTTTAAGTTCAAGAACTAAAAGACTGACTGTTGGGGTATGCTGGCCAGTCAGTTTACATAGAAATAACAGGTGCTCAAATATGATTCCTTGAGAGTTATCTGCCAAACATATTGCCAAATATGGGTACAACAATGGAAGGGCAAGTGTGAATTAGTATTAGGGTGAAATGAAATGTAATTAGTGATCTGTTATAATAAAATATGTAAACACAATGAAATTACTACGTAGTTAAGTAAACAATTGTTAAATTAAAAAGCATAAAACAAACATGTGAGAATGGGGTTGTGACATGTGCGACTGGAGATGTGGTCTGTGGAATCTCCACCACAGGACTGTTGAAATAGAGACACTGAGTGGACAGAGTAACCACAAGTTTGTAGTAACTGGTGAAATATAGAATGTAGTCACAGTTCATGCTTGAATCTCTTCTAATTTAAATTAGGACAATGAACCTATACTTGAAAAATGCAATCCAAGGATTAGTGAAGAAGAACACTTAGAAAATTCAAAAACATCAATCTGAACTGTGGACTAAGTTAGTACAAGATATACGCCGATCTATGCTAACAGTAACAAATAAAGCACAAACTTTGATATTGTATTATTTCAAATTTTTGTTTATAAAAATCCTTTCTATTTAATTTATTTTACTGCAATCTACTTTACTTTTATTCTCAGTAATTCGTAGGAATTTATCATTCATCAATCTTGTGGTTAGATTGAAATTAGGGTCCAGTCCCTATGGTAGAATGACTTCCTCCCACATGAAGCTACCTTATTCATGCTACCCTAGACTTGTTCACGTAACCCTACCCTAATGCATTTTCCTTCATTCACCATAATCTTATTCATGCAATTACATTCACATATAACTTGAACTTATTCAACCCATACCTATGCACACAAGTTCATCCATGTTATTTCCCACCTCACCTTTTGGCAGGTTTGGTATATATTGGCCAGCCTCACTTTATTGTACAGAGCTCACTTTGTCTAAATACACTAGCCTAAGGCTCTGCCTAACTTTCCTCTCTAAAGAATTAGAACTCTGTCTGGGAGGTATCCGTGGCTGATTAACCTAAGGATAAGAAGGGCTTGCCTCAACTTGTTCCGAACCTAAGTTGACGCTTGGACTAGGAAGCTCCTTGACTGGAGTGCGGTGTATTCTGACAGTGACTTCTCTGGTGGCAGCTACTGTCTAGGCTCATGACCTAGCTCATTCAGTCCCCCCTTAAAAACCCCTTTCATGTACAATTAGTTCATTAGACATTTCAAACCTTAAAGGTCTTCTTCAGTTTGAAAACACCATTTTTTCAAAGGGAAAACTGTGTAGAACACGGTGAGAATGTTAATTAGACAGAGAACAAGGAAAATAGAAAAAAATGAAGAAGGTAATAGTAGTGACAACAATCACGGTGAAAGGTCACGGCAATATTCCTCCAGCTAGACATACGTGTACGGTGCTTCCTAAGAAGTATACATGATGAATGCTTTAAAACGTGCATATCAATGTCATATCAACCTTCTTACAAATGAGCAAATATTAATAATCTATCATTCTAATCTATATACTGATTATATGTTAGCTAAAGTTTTATTACAAAGGATTGCCATAATAATATGCTTTCATTCCGCCAAAATTTGGCTTTTGATTACAAAATGTGTTTAAGCCAGGAATCCAGCAAATATATAGTTAGCTATTATGTCTTAGAGTCTGGCATAACATAGCCAAGTATTTTAAAATTATTTATATTATATATATATATATATATATATATGTACTTATTACATGAGTCAGAGTATGATATGGTGAAATATTTCATGAGCAGGATAATTTATTTTCAGAGCCAGAGGTGAGTGAAAATAAAGCCTAAGAGTGAAATATCTAGCCATATCTCTCTGATGAGTGTAATAAGTGGTTTATTCTACCCTAGATACCTTCACTGCTGTAGTTGTACCAGAGGACTGGTAACTCACAGGTAAAGTTGGTTGTAGGGGCTACCCACACCCCCAGCTGATATTTTAGCAGCTGCTCTAACCAGGTTGAGTAGGCTGTACCAGAGGAAGGTATCCTGAATCAAGTGTTGCTCATGCCTTACGAATACGAGATCCATCAATCACATCAACAATTGCTGTCTTTAGAGGTGTCAGTAGAATTGGTGGAGTATCAGCCAGCGACTTACGAAGTGCCGGGCGTGGCAGGTAGGATTGGTGAGGCAACACTAGCTGAAACTTCAGTGGACACAGATGCTGTAGGGGATGTTGGCGCAGTGACAGCTGGAGTAGATGCTGGAGTTGATAAGTGTTTTGGGGCCACCTCTCATGAAGAAAGGTATGATGACGTTTATTGCATTTGCGGCAGTAATAAGCAGATTGACAATTGGAGGCAGTGTGGGAGTGGCTCAGGCAGTTTGAGCAGTGTTTGACTTGGCTACGTTTGTTAACATAAGATAAAAAAATGGGACAACGAGCCATTGAAACATGTTCTGTACTGGAGCAAACGGAACAGGAAGGTGTTGCATTGACCTTTAATGAGACGGTTTTAGCTTTATGTGAGGAAGGAGCAGATTTGAAGTTCAATTTTAATGATGATTTTGACGAGTCAATCTTGTCTGCATCCATATGTTGTTCATGGTTCTCAAAAAGCGCTAGGAGCTCATCCAGTTTTGGCATGTCGGATTTTCCTCATGCTGCATCATGTCTGGTCCATTCAGCCTTAAGCCTTGAGTCCAAACGATCTAGGAGGACAACAGCCATGATGTGATCAGCAGTCCATCCGTTGAGTCGTTGCATGGCACGGCGATGTGAAGTGAAGGTATTTCGGAGGTTTTGTAAACTGGTTCTGGTGTACGTATACTTTCTGGAGATAGCAAGGCACGTACATGCAATGGGTAGATCTGTTGTGGTTGACCATAGTGTTTGGCCAAAAGCAGCCATAGCGGCATCGTAGCTTCCGTCTCCTTCATAATGATGAGTAACTATGTCTTTCGCCGCATCAGTTGTCATGGAGTCTAGGAGCAGGCAGCAATGCTCAGTATCAGAAAGATGGGACTGTATCTCAATCATACTGGTAAATAGAGAGTTTAATGTGATCCAGTCTGTTGGTTTCCCAGAAAAGGTAGGAGCTTTCAGCTTGATCCCATGTGTCTTAACAGGTGCAGGCATTTCTATAGCAGTAGTGGGACCTTTAGATGGTGTTCTGGAATGTTCATCAGCAAGTCGTGCACACTATCTTGAAGACTGCGACATAATACTGCGACTTAATACTGACAATACTTCATCACTGGCATAGTCCAATGTGGAAGTTTGATATTCTGAGACCTTGAATTTTAGATTGTCAATTTTGGAGAGAAGAGCAGGAGTAGAGATGGGAGTGAGTTCTAGGATGGAATGAAGGGAATCACTGAGAATTGTTCCTTTTTGGTAGAAGGAGAGTCTTTCCACCCACTCTACAGCTTTATATTTCATAGTGGCTGGCTTGGATGTCCTGATCTTTAGATGTTTCTGCTGCAATCTTGTCGTCATCTCCTCATGCAGATTCAAAGAACAAATCATATCTTGATTGGAGGGCATCAAGGATTCTAGATGTTTCAACTGCAGACTGATGAATCTGGCGTACAGAACTAAGCTTCAGATTATGAAGGGATTCACCATCAAAGCCTTGGAGATGGCACTGAAGTTTTGTCATTTGCCCACGATGAGTAAATCTTTTGGACTTGACCAGGTTGAGATCCGTTAGTGCTTGAATGGAATGGACCTCCTCAGCCATGCTTTGTAACCAGCACACTTGGCAATGAGCTAATAAGGTGAAATCTGGTAAGGTGAAATCTAAAGCTCAGAGCACAAGCAAGCCAGAACTCAGAGACGATGACGAGAGAAATTTGGAGTTGAGCTGCACTTGGACGTCAGCAGGACGAGGCGGAGCTGATGATCGTTGTCGGCGTCGGATCCGGCTCGAAGGACCATGAACATGAGTCCTAAATCTACGAGCTCCGGTAAGGGGTCGAAGGACCAGGAATCTCAATTCACCACGTATCAACTACAAGTCGTGCGCAGCGCGCAACTACCTCGGACTCAGCGAGACGGATACTTTGCCGTCGTTGCAGGTTTGGCCGGAGACAGCAAGCAGTACAACTTATTGGCAGAACTGATCTTCAAATAATGCATACAACTACAACACTTATACAGTATAGGAGTGACAACACAAAAAGGTCAATGGTTTGAGGAAAACAGGAAGTTGGTAAAGGTGGATTTAATGTTTACGGGAATAGGAAAGGGATGACAAAGTTAGGAAGGAATGACAAAGTTAGGAGGGTTAGATCTGTGTTCTTTCAGAGGATGAGGGTTTGGTAGGTGGGTGTGGCCTCCTCTACTTCTTGTTGTTGTCCGGGTTGCTGTCAGCGAACCCGGACATGGCTATATATTTCACTCTCAGGCTTTATTTTCACTCAGCCTCTGGCTCTTGAAATAAATTAGCCTGCTCATGAAATATTTCACCATATCACACTCTGACTCATGTAATAATTACTATTTATATTCATATAAATTTCATAACCTGAAGTTGTATTTTGAGCTTTTTTTTTTTTTTAATTTTGCATGTATGTATATATATATTAGATCCAGTGTGCAGTATTTAAAAAAAAATTTTTTTTAAACATTTAAAGATTTCATATGTTTAACATCGAGACAACTAAAACAGTCTCGAAACTTCAAAAATTAGACAAAAATAAAATTAGATTGACACTTTCTCACCTAAAGGGGTCTGGAAAAAAACAGGAAAAATGTGAAAAAATATTAGTTGTCGCCAGGGATTCGAACCCAGGGCCACTGGCTTTACCCACCAGTGCTCTAACCACTGAGTAAGATTTTTTCACATTTTTCCTTTGCTTTTTTCCAGACCCCTTTAGGTGAGAAAGTGTTAATCTAGTTTTTATGAAGGGTCAGAACTTGTTAAAAATAAAATTACAAAACTTAAAAACATGGACAAAAATAGACAACCACAAAACTAAAAATAAAATAGACAGAAAAAAAAATGCTACCAAGACACTTAGACAAAAATTAACAATCACTGAACTTAAAAATTACACAAAAAATAAACAGTTAAGGAACTAAAAAAAATTAGACAAAAAAATAGCTAGCATGAAACTTAAAATATAACCATCACAGAACTAAGACAACAATTAACAACCATGGAACTTAAAAAAAAGTATACAAAATTGAACAAAAAAAAAATAGAACTAAAATCACAGTAAACATAAAGTAACAACAAAAATTAAAAATACAATAATAAATAAAAACAAATTCAAAACAATAAAGTTTAAACTTGAGTTTAAAATTGTGGTGGAGCTTGAAAGGTAGGATAGTTTTGCTGATAACCATAATATGCCACACCTGCAGAGGTAAGTTATTTCAACAGATAAAATGGAACACTGTAGTTAAATGTATACACATACCAGTTGGATAGGTTGTAGAGTATGGACTAACAACACATGATAATGGCTGCCCATATGATGGTGGAACAGGGCTAGCTCTGAGTTCCAGTTCTGAAATTCTGGAATGTTAAAAATTATACATTTGTATATAAAAAATAATAACAAAATTATATACCTCTTATGGCATTCGGTCACTTCTCTCTGGCTCTGGTAAAGATCTTCCTCTGTCTTTTGTAGAGCATTCTATTAAGATTTTAAATTATTTTAATTTATTTGTGTAACTGTGATATCAAACTTGTCACCTTCTAAACAATTTTTCATACCAACGCGTACACATCCCCACATCTTTTATATCATCCCTTACCCGTTCCCTTAATTGTATTCATCCTGGTAGGGTGCGTTATTAAGAATAAAGTTTGCTCTTTGAGAAAGACACGCTTACATTAACATTTGCATTATTCTCACGTTTCTATCAATGCTCTCTTTAATCTCATTATTGAGTTTTGTTATGTACGATAATTCCATGTTGATCGTGTCCTTTTCAAGTTTTTCTATTTTGTCTTTGAGTTGCTGGCATTCATTGATCTTGCTGACATCTTTGAAATCAGTCATCACATACTTGCATGTATGAACTCCATGTTTACTATGCATCGTATATTTGTAGTACTCCTCTACCACTTCCGACCGCGCCCTTTCCTTCATCAGTTCCTTCTTACATTCCTCAAGCTCTTTCTTTATCTTCTCTTCATCTTTGGCTGCAATAGCATCGAAAATAAAGGAGGACTTATACTCATGAGGTACTTACATTGAAGAGTTTCTATTTGTGAAAGTGTCTCCTGAAAAGATGATTTGAATTGATCACGCTGTAAATTGGCTTCATAGAGTTCCTTTTGTATCTAACAGAGCGTACAAATTGGTATTTACTAACTTAATATATACCTTGAGATGACACTGACATTATATAAAGTGATGGTTAAGACTACCTTGAAATATTTAAGTTGTAGCCACCAAAATCTACAGAATGAGTAATTTTCTGACATTCTAAAGTTTTACCTGATGTATTTGTTGGTTGTATGTATTTTGCTGTATTTCCTGTTGGTGTCTGGCCTCCTCTAACTGGTCATTAGTGGCCTCCAGTGCTTTCAAGTCTAGCTTCATTCCATTTACTGCTTTAATAGAGTATTCTTTCTCAGTTATTAGCTGAGAATTTTCTTTCTAAAGACAATAAATTGTTTATCATATCTATATTATCGTAATACAAAGTCTATTTAAATTCAGTATTCATCCAAATGCATATGAATACATTCATTTTAAGTACTTTAGACTCAAACAAATACATAGAACTTAAAATAACCACAAACAGGAAATACATTGGTTGTTAGAGGGAACTCTAACATAATGGTCTCTGGATTGAGAAAATCATCAATAGTTTTCCTTTTGGAAGACATCTTAATGCCTTTCACAATAACTATCTTAAAAATTCTCTCAATCAAATTGATCAATATATACATATAATATTCAATGCATGGTCTAATTTATTTGTACTTTAAATTATTATTATAGCAGAGTTTTCAAAGGAATTAGAAGTTAGCAATTTCTGACTTGCCGTAAATTTTAGGATTTCCTGTTCCAGTTCTTCCTTTTCTAGTTTCAGTTTTCGTTCTTTATCTGCCATGTTTCTGATGAGGACACGTAGCTCTGATATTTCTTCATCATGCCCACAACTATGTTCAACTTCGTGAACAATTGATTTCCATTTTTCTGCTTCTCCTGCATACAAGTAATACTCTATCAAGCTTTACTTGTACATTACTTCAATCAAAAAACTGGAATTCACATTCTAAGTTGACTTACTTTTGATCTGTTTAATATGCATCTTCAAACTTTGGTTGTATAATGAAGTCCAAATTATTATTAGTATTAACATAATGACAACTACTGCCATTACGAATTGAGCAACATTGTTCTAAATAAAGGAGAGTATCATCATAACACGTGCAAAGAGTATTGAGTGGATTTAATCATCAACTTACGAGCATATAATCTTGGAAAAAACAATAATAGATGTCAATAATATCTACTATAACTTCAAATCCTTGGAACATGACAGGTGGTAAAGATGACTTGCCAGCAGTTTCTTTGCCTTCTTCAATAACTTGTTTGTCCTTGTTATTCACTTTGTGTTCATTGTTTAATTTTTCTTTAGTATCGTTCTAATTATAAGTTCAGTGAGATGTCAGTTAGGATATACATAGTAGACTTACCACTACAGCAGGTACACAGAACATATCATACAGTACAACTGAGTCAGGTAAAACATATCCTCGCTCACCATTAATCTAAAACAATGATTATTAATAATAACAACAACACCAACGATTACAATAAATATTACAACAAGAACAATAATAATTATTTATTCTATGATGATGATAACAGTTTCTACAAATTAAATAGTCATTTAATACAATAAATATAGCAATAATAAATGTTATATTTTTAATGTTCAGTAATAGTAAAACAATGAGTTTGAAGGATTGCGCCCGGGGCCTGACTGAGGGTCACTGTAATAATTTATCGGCAACACAAAAAAATGTACTTCAGCTCGTTTCTGTTGCCTTCATGAATGAGAACAACCTCACCAGATAGTATTGCTCTAACACCACTACAGTGATGAATAAAGCTATACTATCTGGTGAGGTTCACAAGTCAAGCTATTGCTCTAATCAACAATTGCCCACTTTTGACTGGGATGAAGTTACTGGTCACAGTAAGCTTTGTACAAGTAAAACAGAAACAGATTTTTCCTTAGCTGAAAGAATCAAGACGTATCACACAATACTCAAATATTATTTGTGCATGTCACTCTATTTGGACGTAGAAGGTTTTGGACAGTCACATTTAATTTTATTGAGGGTGTCATTATTTAAGGGTGATACCACTTTCATCACATGGCAGTTACTAAGCAAAAGGTATAAAATCCCACTAACGAGTCTCAATTGAGATTTTGGTATATATGTTATGGCAAAAATCAAAGAGGTCAATGCATGTCCATCCCTGGAGGCTACTTTAAAATGTAAACATTAGCGCGGGCACAAGAAATTTAGGAGAAAGACTTCGAAATAAATGCTAGAAAAAAATAAGGACAAAGAGCTACGGAGACTGAAGAGGAAAGATGTTCACAGTTAGGTCTTACAAACTTGGCAGAGTTCATTTTATATTCTATTAGTGGCGGTGGTAAGTTACCTTGGTTAATGCATTGTTTGTCCTAGCTATACGCCTTGCATAACAGATTTGTTCTTACTTGAAAATACAATTTACAATAGTCTATTGACTAAGAGAACACAATATAATGCTTTATCTACTAGAGATCAGGTACATTAGAGGATTTTCAATGGAGTGTATTTTGGAAAGTCGGCTTTATAAGCAGAATTCTTTGGTTTAGCGATCCTTACCCATCTAGGAAATGTGATTGCTTACCCCTAGAAAATCAATTGCCCAACAGTCAAGTCGCGGAGGGAATATGATATAAGTCTTGTGCTGGTATATCCAGTGATCAAATGTATATATGTGTGTACAAGTGATGTGTGTTGTTAAAAAATAGCACAATAAATTAACAAATACATTCCACTAACAAGAAATATTATTATAACCACACCATATTCAAATTTGAATTTCAGTCAGACCAGCTTACTCACCATTTGTGCTGTAGCACATCACTAGTAGTAGTAGTAATAATAATAATAATAATAATAATAATAATAATAATAATAATAATAATAATAATAACAATAATAATAATAATAATAATAATAATAATAATAATAATAATAATAATAATAATAATAATAAAAATAATGATAAATGGGTATTGTAGTACACTTTACTGTCTGATGATGACTACCAGATGACAGTGGTGTGTTCATGAATAATTTATTAGATGAGCTGGGTTGGTAAAGCGTCTCATCAACAAGTAAGAAGGAAAGCTGACTACATGGTGGAGTGTGTGTAGCTCATTGTTGGTAAAGTGTCATCAGTAACAACAACTTTTAAATGACAATTGTCAGTGATGTATGTATTCATGAATATATGGATCCAGAAAAGTAAAGCGAATGGATTTCAAATGATAGAGGATAAAAGCAATGGATAAAAATATATTCCAGATAACTGTATTCTTAATTCGCCAAAAAAATATTACATTAAGCACCACTGCATGGTGGGGTACTTGCTAGTATTAATTATAGCAACAACAATAGCAATTAATTGTTCTACTTTGTATGAATTATCAACAATATTAAGTTGTACAATAAATCAAGGTAGGTGAACTTACTTCTACTTCCAAAATATCTTTATCATTGATCTTTAATATCGCAAAAACTTTTACAGCCGTATTTTTTTCATATCTTAGATAACCAGGACAGTCTTCCTGATAATCCACAAGGGTTTGTCCTGTAGCCATGGGAACTATTGGACACAATAAAATTATGCTTAAAATTGTATTTAATTTGAACCATCATTTTTCAGTTAGTTTCGATTCAATAGACTGATTTGATTGCTGATGTTCACATCAGAATTAGTCTAATCTCACTGGCTGTCTGATAAGTATCTATACATGCATGAGTTGAGGTGATGGGAGTTGGTAATAGTGCGTATATTTCACTCTCTGTCATACTTAGTTTGTAATTACTCTCTTGTTTTAAAGCAGGTTTCAATGCCAGTGAATTACGGGGTACATAGGCCCTGAGTTATCACCACAAAGTTACATATATGATATACATATACACACATACACACATGTATATAAATATACATACATACATATATAATTGTAACTGTTATATTTGTTATTTAGTTTAGTTAGTCTAATTGGCTCTTTTTTAAAAGTGGCTTTTAAATAAGGCAACACTTTATACTGTAATTTTGTAGCTATTTATTATATAAAGAATTCATAACATAGCTATTAAGCAAGCAAATACTAATAAAAAATTAACACATAAAAATAATCTTACTTGAACAATTCCCATCACAGCACATTTTCCCACAGATAGCATGTGTAATAAACACACTCAGCAGAATGAGTGTCAAATACGATCCACAGATCGCCATAACCAGGATAGTCACTAATAATCAACCGCACCAAGGTCACAGTCCCCACAGAAAATATTCCATAACCATATAATCCGTGAAAGAATGCAACGACTCACACGCTCGTTAAAAACGCTTTATCTAGCGCGAGCGCTTATCCTTTTAGGTGCTGCGCCAGAAGCAGGGATAAAAATAGCTATAAACTTTTAAAAAAAAGAAAAGAAGGAAATATCTTGTATTATCAAAAGCCTCAGCCATGAGAATAAGGAGGGCGTAGATATGAGTATAAGTTCTAAGTCTTACATACTCTGTGTAAGCTTTCATATTTCATAATAACAGAAAAAATGGAGCAAATGTTTTAAAAGCCAGAGGGAAGTGAGTAAATGCCATCAGATGTGCTTCATTACCTTTTCGGCTAAGCTAATTGGAGTGTAGTAGAATTTATAGAATTTAGTGCTGACCCAGTGCAGCAGTAATAATGACCAGACATTACCATATGTTTCCCTTCCGATTATCTAAGAAGTATATATGTGTCCTTTCATTTTCATAACCCCGCTTCATCTAGAAATGGCAGGCATGGCACATCTACGAAGTCCTCATATCCTACTAGCTATAGCTACATTTCTTAATTTAAGTTTAGTTTCATTTCCAAAGTAATTTTTTAATATATATGATATAGTTTTTATGAAAGTATTTATTATAATATTATTATGTTGTTGTTTTTGCTTATTTTTCATGTTTACTATGTCCTGTACTTTTATGTGTTTTTAGTTTTGTGGTTATCTTTCAGTTTAGTATTATTTCTATTTTGTGGGGGAATTCCTCATATATTATAAAACTGCTATTCGCTGTTCACTTCAACTCAACAAGTATATTTTGTATTAGTCATATTAAATTTTCTTTTGTGATGTGCTAGAAAACGGCTATTTGGGGATAGGTACTGGTCGTTATAGTTAAGGCGTGTACTTTGTACCCAACTAAACTCCTTACCCACCCTTTAGCTGGAATATGATTTTCTCTTTACGGAGGCAAACAGAAAAGGTAGCCTTCGCTTTGTCACCTTGCTGACCTGATTGCGTTGCTTCTGATCGGAGCGGTTTCAAGTGAGTGATGCTTTGTGTTTATTAGTTGGAAGCCTATTTTTGCTGTAGTAGAGTCTAGGTGGCATTTCGCAAGATTTTTGAGTATGAATTCCATTTCTTGCCTTTAGCATTTGCAATTGTGTATTGTACAATACTACATGGTTTTTGCTTAAAATTGTTTGTAAGTTTCACGAGAACTTGAGGAAACGATTTTATCTGTTAAGATAGTAGATTGGATTGTTGGCTTTGGAAAAGTGTCATACAAGCTACTGTTAGTGTGTCAAGCTTGTGGAACTTTCCTGGCCTGTGCTGATAGTATAAACCTCAGTGACTGCTCTTATGCATCTTCCACTCTCAGATTATATATATCAGATGTATTGTTGTATAATTTTTCTTTGCATTGTAATTTCTAACTACTATAGGTCAAATACTTGTAGTGTTTTAAATGCAATCAAGAAGAGAGAGAGAGAGAGAGGAAAAAGTGTGGGTTTTTTTTCTCTCAGGGACCTGTTTCCTTTATATATAACAATATTATATAATATATATATATATATATATATATATATATATATCACTGTGATCTTGCTAGAACTTGAGTTACATGATCAAACTTGATTGACTGCTGAACTACTTGATCTATTCTTGGCGTAGCACACAATGATCAGAGTGTGTGCTAACTAATGAACTCTTGTGTTGGGCAAAATATTTTCCCCCTCAGGCAAGTACCTCTTCATGAATCCCTGTATGAGTCAGTGACCAAACATACACTATTGCTTAATTAATGCTACAGGCTCATGCCCTCACTTATGTGGCATTAAATTTAAACATTTTTTGTGTGATTCTCTAGGCTTGCTGCCATGGACAATCAGAATGGACAAGACATCTTTTTCCCGGTATCGGTTCCTGCAGTGGTGATGTCGCTTAAGGTGGAGGCGGGGTCTCGTATCAACCGGGGCACGCTGATTGCCACTTACACGCTGTCTGACTCTGCCTCCACCACATGTGGGCAGGACGAGCTGTGCCTGAGGTCAACCGTGACTGGACAGGTAGAGGCCATCTTCTGTGCTGAAGGAGCCATTGTGCAGCCTAGGTCAGAATGAGGCGGAGTTTAGTGATGTAGAGGGAAGTTGGAATGGGTGTGCGGAAGATGGGTGTTAGTGATGGTGACATGGTGAGTGATTTGTGCTAAGCGTCATCATCCTCCTAGCACTAGGAGACGGTTGTGATAGTAATGTGCGTTAAGCAAGCGGTCCTGGGTTCGATTCCCGGTGGTGGCCATATATTTTTAATTCTGTATTGTTAAAAAAAGAAGCTTGTGAAAGAGAGAGAAGACATCTAATGAAAGAGTAGTTTTAAATTTGGAGACATGATATTGGGGCAGGGTTGTAATTGTATCTCGGAAGGTGGTTGTTTGGTTGTCATGGTGACATGCACATCATGTGTGTGAAAATGTAAGTTTCAAGTGCACAGAGTTTTGTAACTGAATGGAGATCAGAACTGATTTAACATACGTATACATACATAGCTATTGAGTGGAATGTCGACTTGTTCAGTGTCAAAGCAGAGTGGGATTGAATTAACGCTCAATACTAGCAACAAGAAAATTAATTTAAAATATGACTTCTAGCTATTGTAGTTCTATTTTTATTGCAACTCAAAATGCCTGTAGTTAGTTTACAGACAATGCAGGCATCCATGTAGCGTGCAGAACATTAGTTAATGCTACATTCGGACTTATAAGCTGTCATATGACTTGAACTGCAGTGAAGAATTGCAGCTGCTTTTATTATCGAGCGAGTGAGTACTTAGGGGTGGACAATTGAAAATCGGGTATATGTTATGTTATAATATGTATGGATGGTAGTATGCCCCTTAAAAGCGTGTGCAGGTGCCTGTTGTTGTTTTTTGCTCCTAAAACTACAGCTTTTTAGGTTTGACCCCACTTTCTTCTGATACTACAATATTAAGAAAGTCTTACTTGAAACTTGGGCTCCAAATTGTGAGAAAATTCTAGCGGAACTTTGTTTTTACGTCACAAGAAGTTACTGTGACTGGTTACTATGGCATTGAAAACCCTTTACCAGCCGACATAATTTCAAAACCTTGCCATTTGTGAGGGCTGCTAAGTGCCGCTTGTGGGTTGTCAAGAGCCACTGATAGTCAGAATGGCTTAATATTAATACTAAGGAAGCTACCACTACTTGGGGAAAGCTGAGGTAAGTATGTAATTCCATATTTTGTTAGCTAAAATTACAAAAAGAACTCTGGCCATTTATTTATTTATTTTAACTGAGAGCTTGTTCAAGAGTTACTGGTAATTGAGGTAGTCAGAATGGCTTAAATATGATACTACAGAAGTTACCATTACTGAGGTAGGAGACTAATTCTGTATGTGTTTGCTAAAATTAATGATCAACTGCTATTATACTTTTTTGCATGAACTAAGATAATCTATAAATTATATGACAATACTGTCGTTTTATGTTATCTAACTAGGCAGGCTCGCTCAATATTTGTGCTCAAGCACACCACTAGTGTTATTTCTAGTCTTCAGTGTGTGTATTGGGGGAACAACCCTAGTCCAAGCATACATACATGTACATACATACACACATACATATGTGAGGTACATCTTTATAAATTGTTGGTAATTGAGGTTGTGGCATGAGTAACCAACAGTGAGTCATGTGATTAGAAAATATTATTAGTGAGGTCACACATTCCGTTACAACTACATCATTCACTTACAGGGGAGAATCCCTAATATTTCCCCTAATGTCCAAACTTTTTTTTTTTTTTTTTTTTTTCTCTTTTTTAGTGGCACTTTCTAGTTCTGGCCCTTCAACAGAAATGATCTCTCTAAATATATGATTCCCGAAGTCTTCAACACCTTCACTGTAATTGTATGAAATAGTTGCAATCAGGAGGACCACTTTTTTTTCTTCATTAGATGGCAAAATTCAGTATGAAACTCTGGTATACAAACATGTGGTAGTATGCATGCCTTGCTGTGCATTTTGGAGTACATTTGTTGGTCTTCTTTTGTTTTATTTATTATTACTAGCAAGTACCCCGCCACATAGTGGCGCTTGACATATTGCAAAGTAAGAATGCAGTAGCACAAGTTATCTTGCTCAGTTATCATTCTCTACCATTGGTTAAGGTTACATAAGTTTCCCTCTCCTGCTCTTTTTTTTCTAAACTATCTGAACTTTTCTAATACCCCACCTCTCCTTTCTTCAGCTCTCCTTCTTGAGTCATGGAGTCCCCTTTTCCTTTGTCCTTCTCTCCTGCTTCTGAAATTCTGTCTTACTTTGAGAAACTTTTGTCTTCTATTTCGTACTTTCGTTCGTACTTTCGCCTTCCGTTTGGAAACTAACCCCCGTCTTTACTCATTGATTCCACCCACTTTTTAGCTACAATTAACCGCTCGTCTTTTTTCCTTCTCTTCCCTTCCATTTTAAACCTATGCCGCCTTACCTCGCTGATTCCAACCGCTTTTTAGTTACGATTAATCACCTTTTAACCTCTCTTTCGTACTTTCGCCTTCCTTTTTTAAACCTGTGCTGCCTTCATTCATCTGTTGCACACGCTTTTTAGAATTAACCAGCACTTTCTACTGAATGTGATGACACTTTACCTACTAAGAGTTGACGATGCTTTAGCAAACCGTACAAAGCTCATGAATTATTCATGAATACACACACCATCGTTCACTGTCGTTGTTGTCGTTACTGACACACAAGCATATTATTATATAATTTTTAATGTACATGTCTGGAAGTTAATTGTAATCTTTTCTTCCTTGCTTCGTGTGTGTGTTTGTGTGTTTGTAGTGAGGCTGTATGTCGCGTGGACGTGAGGTGTGACCATAGCATTGTGGTTTTTGACATGTGCGCCAACTGTGGCAAGGACCTCAGAAGGTAAAGGGTCAAAAATTGTGAGATTGACAAAGGGTTAATGTCTGGTAAAGGATCTTCTTTTTAGGAAGTGTCTGCTAATTGCTATTTTATTGTTTATTATTTTGGATGTTACATTTGAGTGGATTGGTCTATGCTAAATTTGTCGTGGGGAGTGGATGCAACCGTGCTTACATACTGAAGTTAGTAAATCGTCAGCTCATAAAGAATTATTAATTACGATAAGTTTAAAACATCACGTGTGATCCAAGTTCTCAGTTGATATTTTCAGTCTCTGGCTACTATGTACCAGTTCAATTAATCTGAGTCTAGTGGTGATATAATCTTAGTGCTTGTATGCTATGTCTGTGTGTGTGTGTGCGTGTGTTCTTCTTGTATTGACATTCACAGGAAGTCCTCCACATCATCGGACCACCACTCTTTGCCGGAGTCTGAAGTACGTGTCATCCACGGTATGCCAGAGCTCAGAGTCAGTCAGAAGGTAAGTGTAAGAATGCAGTAAGGGATGGGCATCATTTAGAATGTTTGAATATTTAAGGGACAGGACTTGTTAAGTTTCTGTGTAGTTAGTAGACTCGTTAAGTCAGTTGACTTGGGTCAGTTGCTGACGAAATTAAAAAAATTTTTAGTATCACTGTATGATATGACGAAGTATTGTGATATGAAGCTACATATTTAAGGCTTTCTTCTTATGTGACTAAGTAAGAGTCATATATTTTTTTCTTGTTAGCTGTAGTTTATCAGTGGTATGACAACAGCACACACACACACATACATATAGTCTTACAGTAGGAGTCAAAAAAAAGTTTCGAATTCTGTTCCGTAGTACGGCCGTAAAACGGTAGTTTTTATCGTTGCGTTCCGTACTTTTTGACTAAACGGCCGACACCGTTTACTAAAACGGTAAAAAACGGTGAAGCATTTCCGTCGATTCACAGATATTTTCTAGCTAGAAACTCTTCTATAGCTATATCAGCAAGCTAAGGCCTTATATCAACCATTAAACGCTACGGGGATAGTGAAAAAAAGCTCGTATAATTTTTTAAAACTTGCTTCAATAAAGCTGCAGACTGAAGTTCCGATTGGCACAGAGCTATAACCAGGTCCGCACTTCGTAGATCTTCTGTTAGCTACTGATGGACCTCCAGTAGTAAAAAATCTAAGCCCGAGGAGGCCTTAACATTGAGAAAACGTCGATACTGTGCGGTGGTCGAACTAACAATTCTCCGCGAGACAACTTCGAATAGGACGGCTTCAATTTTTTTAACCCGAAAAGCTCCGCCTCTGGAGCCTGTAAACCAAAAAATCGGAACGTTTTATTGGATAAACGATTTTTTATATTTCTTTGAGCAAGACATACGGTTAACGAGAAAGATTAAAACGGTAACACGGTTGAACAGAACGGCCGTTTTTTTACAAACGGCGTACCGTTTCCCCCCCGTTTTTTAACCGTGCGAAGGCTATTCTACGGAACAGACTTTTTTTTTACTCCTACTGTATACCAATCATTAGCCCTTTCCATGCTGACTGTCTTCAACACTTCGGGGGCATCTTTTAGAATTCAAATTTGATTTTAGAATTTCTACTGCAAAGCAACCACACACAAGCCAGCCAGGCATCCGAAGTAGGTAGCTGCTAGGCAGGAGAAACTTTGTCCACTATTTTCCAAGATGCTGTCTGACTCCCTATAGGCTTCACACTTTCTATTTTGAATGTTGTTTTTTTTTTAAGTTTCAAGCCAACAAAAAAGTTCTTGGTCTCTGTTTTCAGACAATTAAAAAACAACAACACCTAAACTGCTCAAAAGGGTTCATCTTTCTCATTGAGTAAGTGCAATGCCTTCCTCTGTGTATACAAGAAATAACAACATAATAACTTTGAATAGGTTGGGTTGTTGTTTTAATCGGAGAACGTGTTCCAGTCTTCGCCTGCACATGCACGGATGGCGTCAAAAGTATTGATGCATACCCGGAGCTATCAATCCATGAATTGTTGGACATTATTATTATTATGTATCTGTCAACTGAGGAAGAGATTGATTAAGAAAAGGAAGTTGAAGTTAATTTATTAATGAATTGAGCTAAATTTTAGTTGTGATGTGGCAGATTGTACTGTTCGTACGTCGTACCGAAAAACATTTCGTAGTTATTGTACATCTACTATGGGCCGAAATGAAGTAGTTGTCCTCTTCTTGTTATCGTGTGTGTGTGTGTGTGTGTGTGTGTGTGTGTGCATTAGGAAGCTGAGGCACTGGGTAAGAAGGACTACCTGCGTCTGTTGAGTAGCCGTAAACTGGCCCTCATCGTGGACCTGGACCAAACTCTGGTGCACACCTCCATGGATCCCAACATTGAGCCTGGACTACCTGTGAGTGGGTAAAGGGTAGTCAGCTCTAATTACATAGCTTTAGCATTTCCTTGAATTGAATCCTCACTTCCATACTGTGCATGGATAATGCAAGCTGTCCATACTTGTTAAAGTTGTACGGAACAAACCTATACATTTTGTGCCTGTGATACTTTACCCATTTTTTTTTTAAGCACAGTGACCTCGTGGATTGCTGCGGCTCAGCTAGCGTTTGCTTGATTGAAATGCTACAGCAGGTAGTAGCGAGCATAGACTTGTAATGAACTACAGAAGAATGCAAAGGAATGGCAATAAGAAACCCAATGTGTTTCTTCAGTACCTCGAGTTTGTTCAGTTCAGGTCATGTTGGAGTATGTTTGCAGACTTCATTCGTGATCTCAATTGAAATACAACCCAGGGTTTCATACAGGATTTGCGTTTAGGGGGGGGAAATTTGGGATTGTATGAAACAGTCCTGATTTTTTAAGTACTTCAATGAAACTAGTAAATGTAATATATTTAACAGCGTTTAATCTAATGAGGGGACATAGGAAAAACTTCTCTCCCCCTTCCCCCCACCTCCCACATCCAATCCAGAATTATTCTTCAAAGATATTGTCAAAATAAGCAGAATTGCAATGAAAATCAGGTCAACTAACATAGAGCAAACAAATTTGGTAGAGTTAATAAACTTTTCCCTCCTTATTCCTCAACACCTCTGCTAAACAAGGACAATTTAATGTCAGAGTGGGCTATATTCAAGAGAGCATTGCTTCAAGAAAGAGATGAAATTATGAAGTCAAAATCACTGGAGAAAGCACCAGAGTTCCAAGAAGTATTAGAAGAACTGAAACGTTCAGCTGCTTACACGGGAATTTTTTCAGAGACGTTTAAACTGATTGACATTATGCTTTCGATTCCAGTTGGTACAGCCACAGCTGAGAGATCTTTTAGTGAAATGAAACTCATAAAAACTAGATTACGAAGCCGGCTGACAGAACAGAACTTGGCACGGTTAGAGAATTGCCATTGAAGGTCCTGAACTGAACGAAATAAACTTTAATGAAATATTAGATATATTCAAACAAAGCAATCATAGAATCATACTTTAAGAGTGACTTTATTTAACGTGTCTTTGTTCTTATGGTATTGCTATAAATTATGAAATTCAAATCTATTAAATAATTGAATTAGCAAAATCTTTGGGGGGGGGGGAAATTTTCTTTTGGGGGGGGGATATCCCAGGTTTCCCCCCCCCTCTATGAAACCCTGCAACTCAGTTTTAGTGTGTAGAAGAGAGTTGGGTTTAATTTTTTTCCGTGTATCCCCCCCCCCCCCCTCCGAATGATAGTGTATTTTGTGCTGTCAAGATGTCCTCTAATTTCCTATCAGTATTGTACTAGTTAGAGAATTGAACTACTGTCCGTGTTGTGCTATGTTGCACTGTTTCATTTCACTCTATTCATTATTCTTTTCCACACTTTCACTTTTTACTTTTTGTATCATAGAAATGTAACAGAGTTGTGATGCAAATATTTTAAAGACTGGAAGTGGGGGAAGGGGGAGGGAGTGGTGTGCCTCAGTTAGAGTGAACCACTTCACGTACAGTCATCCACCATGTGTGTGTGCGTGTACGCATGTGTGTGTGTGTGTGAGTTTATAAAATTAAGGTGATGCGTGAATTTGGCTCTTATTAGCTTAGACTGCTAGGCCAATTACTGTAGTAGGACAGTTTTAGTTATTGTATAAAATATACACCTACTGTAGGTTTCAAGTAATGCATGTGCATAATAATTCAAAATTAAGTCAACAATAGCTAATGAGGCCCTCCAATATCTATATTACAGATTTCAGATTTGTACCAAAGGGTAAGGGTTTAGTGGTACGCACTCCGCACTCCACATATGGAGCCATGGGTCCAAACCCCACTTGACCAAACTTTCGAAATGCAAATTTTATTTCTTTCATCTCAAAAGGGACAATAAGTATGGGCCATAATTGAGTGCAATGCCACTAGTTACGTATGCTTATCGAAACCTCTGGTGTGTGACATGTTCTTGTAGGATGTGTTTGGTTTCCATCTCTCTGACCACCATCTCCTCTATCACTGTCGACTCAGACCTTTCACGAGGGACTTCCTGGCCAGGGTCGTCAAGCTCTACGAGCTGCACGTCTTCACCATGGGAACCAAGACGTACGCGGCGTCAGTGACCAATATTCTGGATCCGGAACATCGGTACTTCTCTGACAGGATCATTTCAAGAGACGAGTGCTTTGACCCGCACTCAAAGGCTCTGCGATTAAAGTAAATGAATTTTTTTTTTTTTTTTTTTTTTTGGGGGGGGGGGGGGGGGGGGGGAGGAGGAGGAGGAGGAAAAAAAAGGGGGTGTGGGGGTTGTGTTTGCCCTTCTAGAAGATTTTGTGCCACCTCCCACATACTACGCATGCACACACACACACACTCTTCGCTGTCAAAATTTTACTACCCCATTTTAGCAATGAATACCCCCTGTGCGGGTATTGGAGAATGATTGTGTGTAGTTCTTAACAATACCTACAGTACATGTACATCTGAGTTCATGCAATTGTGACACTAAATACTATGAATTTTCTTGATTTTGGGGTGTGTATGTTTACACCTCTGAAGTTAACACTGTAGCCGTGGGATTAATAATTCTTAATTTATGTAGTTCTGTTGCAAGATAATCAATGGACATGTTCATGTGGAGTGTTCTAGTTTTCACTGATGGTGCTTCATTTAGTTAGGGCAGCCTGTATGAGCTAATTACTGTAATTTACCTGGCTACACTCACTCCATTGGACGACTGAAACATACTCTGTAAATACTCATGCATATATGTACATGAATATAGGTTACACCACGACGTGAAGGTTGGTATGGGATTTACACAACTGAGGACCGAAGGTCCGAGGATAGTGTTAGTCCCCCGTACTGACCGAGCGTGAGTGGTGCAACCGACTTGTACCATGGCTCTAGGCTATAGGAAATGCACAAAAACTAATTTTGATTGGACTGTTTACTTATTCCCCTCCTAGGAGGTGGGTATGAAATATATTCACTGCGAATTGAGCAATCTGATTGGACAGTTTGAACGAACCATCAGGGTTTCATACAGGATTTTTTGTTGGAGGGGGATAATTAGAAACTTTTACACTATAAACATCACTCTCGTACTTTCAGTAGGGACTGCAAATGTTGAGAGAATAGGCAAATATCATACTTGACCCTCACAAACAAAATTGTTGATGGAGTGGCAGTGGGGTAGGGGAATCTAGTTTAGGTGTGTGGGAGGGAGGAGGGATACTTTCTCTGGAGGGGGAATATTTTTCTGGAGGGGGAAAACTTTTGCTGGGGAGGGAAAATTCCATGGCGTCCCCCCCTCTGTATGAAACCCTGACCATGGTACAAATATATATATATATATGTTTGTATTTATGTAATACATGTTATTGTTTCTTTAATGGATATTCACAATGTATCTTAAATGGGACTTGTAAATATCTCTGAATGCAAAACTCACACTCAATGTTAAGGTTGAGTAATACTATATTATACAGTACCTTCTGTTGATCATTGCATGTATGTTGTATATTCCAGATCATTATTTCCTTGTGGTGATTCTTTGGTGGCAATTATCGATGACAGAGAAGACGTGTGGGGGCGTAGCCCCAATCTCATACATGTGAAGCCATACCTCTTCTTCTCCGGGACAACAGACATCAATGCTCCGCCCACTCTTCATCGTGGCCGGCGACGACTTGGCAAGCAGCAGCACCCGTATCAGCAAAAGAGACCACCTGGTAAAGGACATTCACTATCGAATCCACTTCCTTTCAAAACACGTCATGTGTTGAATCAGCCGACAAGGGGCATGTCTGTGCGAAGCAGAGTGGCAGGGGGCGTGGCACGTGTTGCACAATCCAAAAAGATTCCTGAATCCACTCGTAGCTATGGAGATACAGTAGAGAATGCTGCAGTGGGCGGATCACAGTGTGTTGAAGAGGCGGGGTCTATTGCGAGAGTCTCGCTAGCCAGTTCCACTTGTGAGCGTAGCAGTAGTGGAGTTGCCACAACTACTGATGCCCAAGAATACGTCGAGAGCACCGGAGGTCATGTGACACACTCCGGTACCGCCGAGGGATCCCAGTCCGTGGGTGTCTGCATTCAAGAAGAACAAGGAAACGAAGAATTCCCAATGGAGCAAAATGAAGGTTTTGAACAAGGCATGTCAGAGAGATTGGTAGATGTCGGTATGGATGATTCTGGTGACCACTGTGTAACTGAAACTACCTCATTATCTCTGAATGTTCCTGTATCTTCTGCAGAAGGGATTTCTTCAAATACAAATACCAGCAACAACAACAACAGCAATAACAACAATAACAATGTTAAAGATGCTGACGGAGGCACGTCAAAGAACGAAAATGAGTCGGACGGCGAATCAAGTTCTGACAGCAGCAGTAGTAGTAGTAGTAGTAGTGGTAGCAGCGGAATAGATGACAGCTTGTTTGATGATATGGCGGCTCGTGACGGAGGCGATGAAGCTGATGGCGATAATAGTGTCTCCTCCAGTAAGCAGAACGGGACTGTGGTATTATCTGAGGCAGCTGCTATTGCCTCTGCCGCTGATGACTTGTCCAGGGAAACTGGTAAGGGTGGTTCAGTTTCGGAGATATCTTTGTCAGGTGGAAAAGGCGTTGAACCTCGTCTTCCAGCTCCTCGGCCTCCTCCTGTGGAAATCAAAGACCCAGACACTTTCCTTCTCCAACTTGCGGACATTTTGGAGCGAGTTCATGCTATCTTCTACCAGCAGTATGACAACGTGGCCACCTCCGGGAAAGACTACACCATACCCGACTTGAAGAAGATCATACCGGAGCTGCGGCAGTCTATATTGAAAGGCTGTCGCATTGTCTTTACGGGCGTCATCCCTACGAATGCTCCTCCCAGAAAGAATGCCGAGTGGCGGACAGCTCGGGCTTTTGGAGCCACTATTCACACGGAGCTGGTCCCTGGATTAGACAGTGCTGATGAGACCGTTGTTGCAAGGGCTACGACTCATGTGATTGCCGGCAAGCCTGGCACTAGTAAGCTCCAAGACGCTGTTCGCTTGCCCGGAGTGAATATCGTGAGCACGAAATGGTTATGGGCGTGTGCAGAAAAGTGGAAGCGAGTGGACGAAGGCGATTATCTTATGGATCACCTGAAGGGGAAGAAACGAAAGGAGAATGATGGTAATGGACCACCTTGCAAGAAGATGACGTTAGCCCAAGGTGAAGAGGCCATTGTGAAGAATCAAGATGAAGTCGATTCTGCAAAGGTTAGTGTTCAAGCTCTGAGACATTCTGTGGATGAACCACCAGCTATATCTACGGGTGACAGAGAGGAAGATGACTCCAACTCGGGTTCTAGTGCTTCCGACGACATCTTTAAACAATCCTCTGCCCTGAGCAGCCTAGCCAAGATGGACACCACTGAGCTGAAGCGCCACTTGTCTATGGAAAGCAGACTCTCTGTGTCTGACGAAGAGCTGGTAAGAATGGAAGCTGAGGTGGAGGCGGAGATAAGTGAGAGTAGTAGCAGTGGCTCGTCCCGCGATGGAGGAGATGGGGAGGAGCTTGGATCACACGTGGAGATGCCGGACAACAACGAGGAACTTTCGTATGAGAACTTTGCCGGTACGGACGACAGTGATGACCTGGACTCCATTTTGCAGGAGAGGAGGAAGAGGAAGTTAGGAGACTTGGAAGGGTCCAGTTCCTCAGACTCTGATGTAGCTGTGGCGGATAATTTCTTAAACGAGTCTGTGATGAGTGATGAGGATTTGAATGTTAGTAGGAGTGGGGAGGAAGAAGAAGATGAACTCAGCAAGCTGTTGGGTTTTTGACTTATTCATTATTTCACTTCTTTGTCTTACTTTTCTTTGTCTAACTCCATTTTTTTAATGCACTCATTAACGTTTTTCCAATGTATTTTGGGAACGAAATAGTAAACGGGAAACCAAGGGCCAATAACTGCATGTACGTGTATTTAAAACATGAATAGGTACGGGGTCGCCAAATTTCATGACTAGAGAGCGACAATATAGTCACCGTCCGTTGTGCAGACAGTTTGTGGTCATTAATGGCAATTATAGTAAATACTTTGCATACTTGCAGTTGCGAAAAGGTAACTTCAGCCAAGAGGTCTGTTCAAAGCACACTTGATTAATCGAAGTACTCAACATCAATGACCCAGTTACTCCACTGGTTACAACTGCAATTTGTAACTTGTGCAAGTTCAGCCATATATGGTGGTTACAGTCGAGTAATGAGGTTGAGCCACAGCAGCCACAACCTCTCAGTTGTGACAGACAGCAGAACAAAAATGAGGAGAAAGTTTCTCCTTGGGGTTGTTTGCATAATAGCCAGCATTATAGTGGAATCGTCAGGTAATTAAGAAGTCTTAGTGGTCTGATATTGAATTTATTTCTATATACTTGGGAGCACAGGTCAAGTTGAAGTGGAAGTAGGACCATTACCCAATTTTCAACATGGCATCAGTGGGACTCTGTTTCTTGTGGGGACTAAAACTCTGAAAATTAAGAGCTTCCATTATGATGGCCTTGGACCAGGTGAAATATACAGCAAGTTAGGATAAATAGCTGTAGAGCTATACAGACTAAGTTAGAATTGCATAAGTTTTTTTAGAAGAATATTGTTGCTCCAAGTTAACTAGCTATGTTCACTGTCTCTTAATGATTTTACAATCAATCATTAATTAATTAATTAAGTAATTCTTTCTTTCTTTTATTCTTCAGATGTGTTCCTTTACTACTATCCTCCTGGTGTTGCTACTGACAGAAATGGACATGGTTTAATTATTCCACTCTCAGAAAGGTAACCAATGTTGGCAAGACAACATCGCCTACAGTAGGGAGGAAGAATTAACTTATTTCTGATTAGACAGTTATACTTTGTGCCTTTTTACTATATTAAGTAAAGAACAGGAGGTTGTACATTCCATTAACACTTTATACAATTCTACTTTAAAATTTTGGCTTTCTTATGGTATAACTAGTAAGAATTGCTTTTTCTCCTTTCTTTTGTAGCATGGTTCAATTTAACAGGACTCGCTTCACTGGTCAGGATGTCACAGTTCATCTCCCTGACAACGTCACGGCATGTGACATTGGTACCTTGACACTTTGGTGTAGATCATTCAGAGCATTTTTCACAAGTATTGAAATCAAAAGAAGTTTATTTGTAAGTCCAATGCTACACTGCAGGTACTTGCTGTTTCTAACAGTTATGACTGGTGAGTGGGTTCAATCATTGGTGTCACTTAGCGGGGCCTTTAGTGTACTTGACAATGACACTCAATAGGTTTCAAATGTTTAGAAGAGGTAAGAGAGGAGAAAATACTTTTATTTCAGTGCATTTCTTCTCGATAAACTACTGAATTATCAAATAATTTAAGAATATCTATAATACATATAAAGTTGTTTTTTATAAGTACATAGTTTAGTTACCATTAATAGTTAGAATATTATGATATAGCCCATTAATTCAACACCTTACTCATAGCACTCTACTACTAGAGTGTCTACTATCATTTACTCACATCTACTGCAGTAAAGCATTGACAGACACTTGTGCTAATTAGCCACTATGAGTGGAACTATTGTACTACTACTATTACTATTCATTTCTGACTCTCAAATGACAATCCAATGAATGATTCTGAGATAAAGTAAAATATAGCAATCAGCTTGACTATGTAAGTCTGTATTCCATTTCATATAGGGTTCCTTTAATCATATTCACTGAGCCTGTTTAATTAAATGTAGCTATTAGTACTCATCAAGATCATTAGTGTATTTTCCAAGAGTCGAAGAGGGAAGCTTGGCCTCACACCTAGCTGTCCAGTCACTACGAAGCCATGTGTATAGCTTACACAGAGTGGTGCAACTGACTTGTACCATGACTCTAGTCTATAGGAAATGCACAATAACTAATTTTTTTTTGGCCGGTTTACTCATTCTAGGAAGTGGGCATGGAATATATTCACCGCAAACTGAGCAATTCGATTGGACAGTTTGAACGTATGTATTATGGTGGTACAAGTACAATTAAGTTCAAAACATTTAATATAATCTGGCAAGTAGTGTGGTGAACCGACACCACATAACAGAGACAGTTTATTTATTTATTTATTTATTACATCAGCACTCACACAATGTATGCCTAGCATGCTACTCAGGCTACCAAACATTTTATCCATTCATTGGTACAGATTTACTTGTTATGTTCTTGTTCTAATACACCCAACCCATCTACTCACTCACCCATTTAACTCTCTGTATCATGTACCTGTCATGCAGTGGCAGTGAACCAAAGACTCTGATTCTCAGTCTCACCACAAGAAGCCATGTCTTGGTCTATTTTTAATAGTATTCATTGTTTCAATGCCCTTTTTAAATTATTAATATTGATTCTGTCATTCTCGGCTGGAAAAATTATTATTAATATTCATTTTGTTTAATGTAGGTTAATGAAGGATCTAATGGCTGTATGCTACAGGTAAGTGAGAAAGTATTTGCATGTCTCGCAACGAGAAAATGGACCCACTATGTATATAGCAGATAAAAAGACAAACAAACATGTTTTCAAGTAGTTACAGTCAATGAATGACTACTTGTTATTCATGTAGGCCAGTGTACCATTGGTCACCACTGATGTACCTACTCAGCCTCCAACTCATCCTCCCACCGATCCTCCAACTGAACCTCCAACTGAACCTCTTGTGTTTGCTAACTGTGAAGAGCTGTACTTTGGTTTACAAGTGAGGTGGACTCTAGATCATAGCAAGAATGAAATATTGATGCAACTCAGAGGATGTGAAGCAGATGACAGAAGGTACTAGCCTCAGGCATTCTTGTGAACAAATATTTTTTCATTTGTTTCATACCTAATTTTGTTGAAATAGTAACAATAGAAATTATACATAGTCATATCACACTAGTGTATTATTTCTTGTGTTACCCACTCCAGCACTACTGACTATTTGGGATTTGGAATCAGTGGCTCCACCACATCAATTTTTATGTTTGGGGCTGACCCTGTAATTGCATGGGTTGATGATGAAGGGCCACATGCTGTGGACTACCATCTCAGTGGATATTTTCAGGTATGGTAAATATTAGTTTATGTGACACCACGATGTGGAGGATGGTACAGGATTTATAACTGAGGGCTGAAGGTAGTGTTAATCCTTATACCATGGTTCGTTCAAACCGTCCAATCAGATTTCTCAATTCGGGGTGAATAAATCACTTATACACCGCCTAGGAGGTGAATATTTTTTGCCCGTGGCCTAGAATTACGATCTGTAGCTAAGCGAAGCGGCGACCAATGAGGCTACAGAAAAAAAGGTTGTTATGCGTTTCTTATAGCCTAGAGCCATGGTACAAGTCGGTTGCACCGCTCGGTGCGCGGTCGGTACGGGATTTACACTATCCTCGGGCCTTCGGCCCTCGGTTGTGTAAATCCCATACCGACCTCCACCTCGTGATGTAACCTATACTTACTGAACATTGAGGGATTCAACTGACCCATGTCATGGCTTTAGGCTATAGGAAATGTATAAAAAAAACTAATTTTGATTGGACGATTTTCTTATTCAACTCCCTGGAGGTGGGTATGAAAACTTGTACCATGGTACGTTCAAACTGTCCAATCAGAATTCTCAATTCGAGGTGAATAAATTTCATACCCACTTCCTAGGAGGTGAATAAGTGAACCGTCCAATTCGAATTAGTTTTTGTGCGCTTCATACAGCCTAGAGCCATGGTACAAGTCGGTTGCACTCCTCTGTTTGGTCTGTACGGGGATTTACACTATCCTCAGGCCTTTGGCCCTCAGTTGTGTAAATCCCCTACCATCCTCCACGTCACGGTAAGGTTTATACTATGTATGCATATTCACTGTGAATTGAGCAATCTGATTGGACAGTTTGAACTTCCCATAGTACAAATACAGCAATACAACACCAGCATTATCATGCTTGGTAAAAAAGCAAAAGTTAGACAATATAATGATGGATTATACACTTCCTTTTGGTGTACAGCAATGGAACAGAATTTTCATCATTACTCCTTTCGACACCGTAACCGCATATATACGGGTGAGAACAGGTCCGCCCGCGTGCTCTGAATTAAAAACAAAAATCGATTTTAGATTAAACTGTCATTTCTTTTTTATACGTAAAGTAGGCATTGTACTTCCTTTTTAAAAAATATTGAACCCGAATGGGCAGGTTAAGTATTTTTTTTTAATTTTCTGAAAACGGAAATCGAGAATTTTTTGACCGAGAATTTTCAGGACGCCGAGCGCCCAAATTTTTTGTTGCCTACGGACTTCAAACACTCAGAATAGAAAGTTTGAAGCATATTAGAGAGTCACTCAGCATTTTAGAAGAATATGGATACATTTTTTTCATGCCAGACATCGAGAGCAATCAATTGGGCTCATTCCTCGGAGTCTCCTCAAACCTGCTGTAAGATGGACTGGTTCTGGTTCATTTTCAGGCTTTTAGAAGCTTAGTCTGCTGTTATAAGGCCATAGAGCTACTTCCTTTATATGCCGGGCTGTTTGTTTGTGGATTTTTGTGGTTACTTTGCAGTAGAAGTTGAAACATCAAATTCAAATTCTAAAAGACACCCGAAGTATTGAAGAAAGTCGGCATCGAAAGGGTTAAATTACTTGCTATGTTTTCAATAATTAGCTTAATAGATGGAGACTGTTCTTACTATTTCATTGAGAACTTGAAATAATTGCAGTGAACAATTCAAGAGAGATGTTTAAATTATCGTTTTACCGTAGTGTTGTTGTCTTTGTACCATGGTTTGTTCAAACAGTTCAATCAGAGAGCTCGAATATCGATAAATATATTTCATACTCACCTAATAGGAAGTGAATAGTTGTTTTTTATTACGAGCCAATACAGCATTTACACTATCCTTGAGCATTCTTACCTTGATCTTGTCTACTATAACTTAAACTTGTTATTGATATAATTCTACAGTGTCGTAATGGAGCTGGTGCTTGTCCAGATGCCCTTGACAGCAGTGGGTCATGTACAGATGATGTGACAGTCTTAGGAGGCGTGAGAGACAATGGAGTCCAGTGGATCTCATTCAAGAAACCTTTCATGACAAGTGAGTAGAAAAAATTGTACAGAATCACAATTACATTTGAATAATTCTGCTCTGTTTCACTAGATGACTCCACATGTGACAAGACTATTGATCCCACTAATAATAAGACATATGTAGTGTGGGGAGTAGGACCTCTAGGAGAAACTGCCTTCAAACACACGAGAAGAGCCAACTGTAAGAAACCTTTACAGACATGAGTAATGAAATGAAACATGTCTTATCTGCAGTTGGTGACCCTCCTTTCCATTTTGGGCGCACTCCTGTTGATAACTGTCGGGAAGATGTCCGGTGTAGGAGAACTTGTCCTCCCTTTAGTTCAACGAGAATCACAGCTCTAGAAGACACCACATTTGTCGCTCGGATAGGACCGGCAGGTCTAGAGAGAGGATACACTGGAATAACTGGTAAATACAACTAATTTGTTTGTTTTTCCTTGGTTATTACTCTTGCATGAGATTTAACATTCAATTGAAATTTTCAGCTGAAAAACATAAAAAAATCTATTATTATTGTCAACTAGAATGTGCTTTTTATTTTTAGTTGCAAGTCAATAATACCTTATAGGGCAAAATATTTGTGATTGTAAAATTCTTATTAGCTAATTTCATTATGTTGATTTTTTAGTGAAAAAAAAAGCAAGAATAATTTGCAGTTACTGTGTATTTTTAGGTCGTCCAGCCTGGGGCATAGCGTGGTATATTAATGGCTCCCTCATACCAGAGCTGGTAGTAGAGAGAGGAAAGACTTACACCTTCATTGTGGAAGGAGGCAATGATACTCAGAACATTGCCAACTACCATCCTCTCTACATCACAGACAGCATCAGAGGAGGATGGTCCCTCAATACCAAAGAACAACAGATGGTATTTAATTGGGATTGTATGTTTTACTTGGAAATAAAAAGAAATAAATAATTTTACTTAAATTTTATATTGTCATACAAAAAGTGTAAGAAAGAACTCCAGAAGCAATCCTCCCACATCATTTGTTTTTATTCCGCATGCAGTGCGAACCCATATATAATATGGAAAGCAGAAAAACAGTAAGTCTCAACCATTATCATTGATTTTGTGAGAAGTAAAGAAAGACATTTTTATTGATATACTTAATAGAGCCCTGCTGTAGCTCTTTATAGAAAACACTTAGCAATAGTTATACTTGGACGGTGTGAACTTTTTCTAATTAGAAAATATAGAGGCAGTGTTTGCACTAGTTGTGCTTCTTTTTAGCTAGTAGATATTTAATTTGTCCCCTTGCAATTTTGTGATTTGAAAAGCAACCGTAGCTTCAGTTCAAAATTTTGTGTCTTACAGGTGGAAAAAGTATATGCTGGCTTTGATGCTAATGGCAACGTTACTGGAGGTAAGTTTATTAAAAAGAAGTTGCTTTTCAGTAGGTATTGTTTTTTTTTTAATTGTATTGTACATTTAAAAAAAAAACTTTTATACACATCATTAAAACATTAGTTACTGGTCGTTGGTGTAACTACGAGGAGACGGATGAGTCCAACAGATTAAGACAAGAGTGTTCCACAACTCTGAGAAACTACACTGACAGTCTGTCACTGTCATGTGATCCAGGCCGTGGGGGCGTGTTGACATGGACACCAGATGACAACACTCCAGACCTAGTTTATTATCAGGTAACACTATGATTTACAGTCTCCAAAACTAACCTTCTTTACTTCGTAGTACAGCATATTTTAATGTTACCATATTATACTTTGTTTCTAGTGTGTGGTTCATTTAAACCTTGGCTGGAAGATTCATGTAAGAAACTCTACAGGTATGTTAACTGGTTTTAATTTACTTTTTATATAATTGGTGTATGCATGTACTTGCTCTGTTTCTCTTAAGCTTCTCCTACCACCGTCACCACCAATGAGATTAGCACTGAACATCCAACTGATCTTCAAACTGAACCTCCAACTGAACCGCTTGTGTTTGCTAACTGTGAAGAGCTTGACTTTGGATTACAAGTGAGATGGACTCTAGATCATAGCAAGAATGAAATATTGATGCAACTCAGAGGATGTGAAGCAGATGACAGAAGGTACTAGCCTCAGGCATTCTTGTGAACAAATATATTTTCATTTGTTTCATACCTAATTTTGTTGAAATAGTAACAATAGAAATTATACATAGTCATATCACACTAGTGTATTATTGTTGTCCACTCCAGCACTACTGACTATTTGGGATTTGGAATCAGTGGCTCCACCACATCAGTTTTTATGTTTGGGGCTGACCCTGTAATTGCATGGGTTGATGATGAAGGGCCACATGCTGTGGACTACCATCTCAGTGGATATTTTCAGGTATGGTAAACATTAGTTTATGTGACACCCACGATGTAGAGGATGGTACAGGATTTATAGCTGAGGGCTGAAGGTAGTGTTAATCCTTACTGAACATTGAGGGGTGCAACTGACCCATGTCATGGCTTTAGGCTATAGGAAATGTATAAAAAACTAATTTTGATTGGACGATTTTCTTATTCAACTCCCTGGAGGTGGGTATGAAAACTTGTACCGTGGTACGTTCAAACTGTCCAATCAGAATGCTCAATTCGAGGTGAATAAATTTCATACCCACTTCCTAGGAGGTGAATAAGTGAACCGTCCAATTTGAATTAGTTTTTGTGCGCTTCATACAGCCTAGAGCCATGGTACAAGTCAGTTGCACTCCTCTGTTTGGTCTGTACGGGGATTTACACTATCCTCAGGCATTTGGCCCTCAGTTGTGTAAATCTCCTACTGCCCTCCACGTCAAAGTAAGGTGTATACTATGTATGCATATTCACTGCGAATTGAGCAATCTGATTGGACAGTTTGAACTTCCCGTAGTACAAACATAGCTAACAACTCCAGTGTTATCATGCTTGGTAAAAAAGCAAAAGTTAGACAATATAATGATGGATTATACACTTCCTTTTGGTGTACAGCAATGGAACAGAATTTTCATCATTACTCCTTTCGACACCGTAACCGCATATATACGGGTGAGAACAGGTCCGCCCGCGTGCTCTGAATTAAAAACAAAAATCGATTTTAGATTAAACTGTCATTTCTTTTTTATACGTAAAGTAGGCATTGTACTTCCTTTTTAAAAAATATTGAACCCGAATGGGCAGGTTAAGTATTTTTTTTTAATTTTCTGAAAACGGAAATCGAGAATTTTTTGACCGAGAATTTTCAGGACGCCGAGCGCCCAAATTTTTTGTTGCCTACGGACTTCAAACACTCAGAATAGAAAGTTTGAAGCATATTAGAGAGTCACTCAGCATTTTAGAAGAATATGGATACATTTTTTTCATGCCAGACATCGAGAGCAATCAATTGGGCTCATTCCTCGGAGTCTCCTCAAACCTGCTGTAAGTTGGACTGGTTCTGGTTCATTTTCAGGCTTTTAGAAGCTTAGTCTGCTGTTATAAGGCCATAGAGCTACTTCCTTTATATGCCGGGCTGTTTGTTTGTGGATTTTTGTGGTTACTTTGCAGTAGAAGTTGAAACATCAAATTCAAATTCTAAAAGACACCCGAAGTATTGAAGAAAGTCGGCATCGAAAGGGTTAAATTACTTGCTATGTTTTCAATAATTAGCTTAATAGATGGAGACTGTTCTTACTATTTCATTGAGAACTTGAAATAATTGCAGTGAACAATTCAAGAGAAATGTTTAAATTATCGTTTTACCGTAGTGTTGTTGTCTTTGTACATGGTTAGTTCAAACAGTTCAATCAGAGAGCTCGAATATCGATAAATATATTTCATACTCACCTAATAGGAAGTGAATATAGTTGTTTTTTTATTAAGAGCCAATACAGCATTTACACTATCCTTGAGCATTCTGACCTTGATCTTGTCTGCTATAACTTAAACTTGTTATTGATATAATTCTACAGTGTCGTAGTGGAGCTGGTGCTTGTCCAGATGCCCTTGACAGAAGTGGGTCATGTACAGATGATGTGACAGTCTTAGGAGGCGTGAGAGACAATGGAGTCCAGTGGATCTCATTCAAGAAACCTTTCATGACAAGTGAGTAGAAAAAATTGTACAGAATCACAATTACATTTGAATAATTCTGCTCTGTTTCACTAGATGACTCCAGATGTGACAAGACTATTGATCCCGCTAATAATAAGACATATGTAGTGTGGGGAGTAGGACCTCTAGGAGAAACTGCCTTCAAACACACGAGAAGAGCCAACTGTAAGAAACCTTTACAGATATGAGTAATGAAATGAAACATGTCTTATCTGCAGCTGGTGACCCTCCTTTCCATTTTGGCCGCACTCCTGTTGATAACTGTCGGGAAGATGTCCGGTGTAGGAGAACTTGTTCTCCCTTTAGTTCAACGAGAATCACAGCTCTAGAAGACACCACATTTGTCGCTCGGATAGGACCGGCAGGTCTAGAGAGAGGATACACTGGAATAACTGGTAAGTGATGGCATTACTAGATATCCTAGAGAGAGGATACACTGGAATAACTAATTGTTTTGTTTTTCCTTGATTATTACTCTTGCATGAGATTTAACATTCAATTGAAATTTTCAGCTGAAAAACTTAAAAAAATCTATTATTATTGTCAACTAGAATGTGCTTTTTATTTTTAGTTGCAAGTCAATAATGCCTTATAGGGCAAAATATTTGTGATTGTAAAATTCTTATTAGCTAATTTCATTATGTTGATTTTTTAGTGAAAAAAAAAGCAAGAATAATTTGCAGTTACTTTGTATTTTTAGGTCGTCCAGCCTGGGGCATAGCGTGGTATATTAATGGCTCCCTCATACCAGAGCTGGTAGTAGAGAGAGGAAAGACTTACACCTTCATTGTGGAAGGAGGCAATGACACTCAGAACATTGCCAACTACCATCCTCTCTACATCACAGACAGCATCAGAGGAGGATGGTCCCTCAATACCAAAGAACAACAGATGGTATTCATTGAGCTAATGCTTTTCTATTGCTATGGATTTTCCTGTTGTTGTTGTTATTATTGTTGGTATATTTTGTGTATTATAGGCTGAAGAAGTGTTTGCTGGCTTTGATGCCAATGGTGATGTCACTGGAGGTACATAAGTTTATATGCTGCCTCTTTCTATGATTTGTATTACCTTACTAATTTAAATAATTTCATTGTTTAAGTGTATATAATTACATGAAGTATTAATTTTATGCTATCTATTGTCTTATCTATGTGTGTGATTTGATGAAATTCCCATGTTTTTAATGGAATTATTTTAACATATTTATATTGCTTTTCCCAGTTACTGGTCGTTGGTGTAACTACGAGGAGACGGATGAATCCAACAGATTAAGGCAAGAGTGTTCCACAACTCTGAGAAACTACACTGACAGTCTGTCACTGTCATGTGATCCAGGCCATGGGGGCGTGTTGACATGGACACCAGATGACAACACTCCAGACCTTGTTTACTATCAGGTACACTGATATTCTTATCTTTAAAAAAATGTTTTTAATGAATGAAATTAGTTCAGAGTTTGTAATTCTTCCTTTTTTTTTTATAGTGCGTGGTTCATTTGAATCTGGGCTGGAAGATTCATATAAAGAATTCTACTGGTAATAAAAATAAAGTAATCATTATTATTGATTCACACCACCGGCATATGTTTTATCATAGCTCCACGTACTACTACTGCTGTTGATGAAGATGCAACTACTGAGAAACCTGAAGAAGTAATTGAAACATCACTGGCACCTTCTACACCTATGACTACTCCAACTGTGACCCCACCCACTATGACCACACCCTTTGTATCCACACCTTCTATGACCACTCCTTCAATGGAGCCTAGTATGTCAGTTCTAAATGTAATCTCGTGATAATGTACAAGAATAGAATGTGGTAATAAAAACATGTTGAATATGTGGCTACTCCGTTTTTACTTTGACATAATTTGTGGGTGTGATGTCTAAACATTTGTTTTTTCTTGCACTAATTTTTACTAAAAATAATTATCTGTAATAACTTGGTATTAATTTTATAATAGTTAATGGTAATTACCACTTTTATTCACGATTAGAACCCAATCGAAGTAACTAGAACAGACAAAGGTAGCTATACAAATTGTAAAGAACCACAATGCACTAATGTATCTAAAATAGCAGTATTCTAGTGACATCACTATAATATCCTAACTGTATTTACTTGTTATCTCTACAGGTCAAGTTGAAGTGGAAGTAGGTCCATTGCCCAATTTTCAACATGGCATCAGTGGGACTCTGTTTCTTGTGGGGACTAAAACTCTGAAAATTAGAAGTTTTTACTATGATGGCCTTGGACCTGGTAATATATATATAATATCTATACATTTATATACCTGCATGCATGGGGCAAACTAACTTGTAATAGACTAATTGTGGTGATATTAAATCCTGCACTAATTATCTAGTTGTGTGTTTTAGTATAATGACAAGTGTGCTATCCTAGCTATAATTATCTAGTTCATTCTCATACATCAGCATTCAATACATGTGGGTCAGATATCTTACTATGAGCTATTGCCCTTTATTAGAAAAACAACAACAAAACAGGTACACATTTTTACATGTAGTTGTCATGAGGCTCAAAGTGGTATTTAGCAGCACCCTGAAATTACAGTGCTTTCTGTTTGTGAGGGTAACACTGAAATTGTAGTGTGATCATCATTAAAGAGGTTGTGTTAACTTTCAGTAGCTCTCACGGTTCACATTTTGTTAGGTGGTATGAATAAGCAAGAGTTTAAGCATATAGGTCTGCACCAAGGAAAAACTGTTTTGCAAGGCCCAAAGTAATTACTAAAAAACTGTCAATGTCATTAAGATATCACCTGCACCAAGAGGCCATATGAGAGTAATTATATTTATTTATATGCAAACAATTGACTCCAAACTGTTTAGTGTCTCGATTTTCTTATTCTAATGAAACCTTGGTCCATAATTGCTGACCATTTTCTAAATAATTAGAATGTTTAATCTGTCTATTATATGCAACATTAAAATGTGTTTATTTCCAAGTATTTTCAAAAAAGCGGCTATAAAATATTTTAGTGCAGTCACTCCTGGTATCAGAAAATTGGTGAGCTTGAAGATAGATATTAACTGGCAGTATCATTACGTTAGTTAGAATACTAACATTCTTGCTAATGTTTATTTAGATGTGTTCCTTTATTACTATCCTCCTGGAGTAGCTGCTGACCGAAATGGAAATGGACTTATCATTCCACTCTCAGAAAGGTAAAAAAAAAATCGTTTTTTAGAATTGATTGTTGTATTTATAAAAACATTCCTTACGTTTATCTAATCTCTTAAATTTGTAATTTTCCAGAATGGTTAAATTTAACAGGACTCGCTTCACGGGTCAGGACCTCACAGTTCATCTCCCTGACGACATCACAGCATGTGACATTGGTACTTTGACACTTTGGTGCAGATTATTTAGAACATTTTTCACAAGTATTGAAATCAAAAGAAATTTATTTGTAAGCAATTTTTTTCTGTCCATTTCAATAAAGAAATTTACTTGGCTGTTTAACTTACTACACTGCATAATCAAATACTAAATTGAGTTTTAAGCTCATATTATGTGTAAGCTCTATCATACACCTATTGCAGGGTATTGAAGATAATGTATTTATGGATTTTAATTGTTTAGGTAAATGATGGATCTGATGGATGCACTCTTAAGGTAAGGTCCTGCACATATTCTGCATCAAAACTTTGAACTTAAATTTAATTTTCTGTGAGCAATTAGGTTTTAATATTAATTGCTATATAAAGATAACGAATAATTCCTTCATGATAAAGGTATTTATATTTGAAATGTCTTCTAGGCCAGTGTGTTACCTGGTACTACAGATTTACCAACCATGCAAACTGATCCTTCAACTGATCCTCCAACTGATCCTCCCACTGCTCCAACTGATCCTCCCACTGATCCTCCCACTGATCCTCCCACTGATCCTCCCACTGATCCTCCAACTGATCCTCCAACTGATCCTCCCACTGATCCTCCCACTGATCCTCCCACTGATCCTCCCACTGATCCTCCCACTGATCCTCCCACTGATCCGCCAGCTGATCCTCCAACTGATCCTCCAACTGATCCTCCAACTGATCCTCCCACTGATCCTCCAACTGATCCTCCAACTGATCCTCCCACTGATCCTCCAACTGATCCTCCAACTGATCCTCCAACTGATCCTCCAACTGATCCTCCCACTGATCCTCCAACTGATCCTCCCACTGATCCTCCCACTGATCCTCCAACTGATCCTCCCACTGATCCTCCAACTGAACCTCCAACTGAACCTCTTGTGTTTGCTAACTGTGAAGAGCTTGACTTTGGATTACAAGTGAGGTGGACTCTAGATCATAGCAACAATGAAATATTGATGCAACTTAGAGGATGTGAGGCAGATGACAGAAGGTTTGTGAATATTAATTCTTTAAAATGACTTCAATTACATCCAGAGAAGAAGTTTAATGTATTGTATTTTGTTATCCACTCCAGCACTACTAACTATTTGGGATTTGGGATCAGTGGCTCCACCCAATCAGTTTTGATGTTTGGGTCTGATCCTGTAATTGCATGGGTAGATGATGAAGGGCCACATGCTGTGGACTACTATCTAAGTGGATATTTTCAGGTATGATATTCTATTTCTATTTATTTTATAATATATAATAACTGTACACTTTCTAGTTTTGATTGTTTATACACTATGTTCACCTGTTTCTCTTGCAAAGTATATAAACTACTTATTCATGTAAGACAAAACCACAAAATTCTCACTGTATTTTTCTATCAATATTTTTTACTACTGCAAAAAAAGCCGCATCTGCTTTATAGCAAAATTAAAAAAAAAAGAGGCTAATCCGAGTTTCAAGTTAGTATCTGAAGTCTCTGTTATATTTGCTGGCAAGACACTCTCAGGAATTACACACTAGAGATTCCACACTTATTTTTGTACTTTTTGCAGTGTCGTAATGGAGCTGGTGCTTGTCCAGATGCCCTTGACAACAGTGGGTCATGTACAGATGATGTGACAGTCTTAGGAGGCATGAGAGACAATGGAGTCCAGTGGATCTCATTCAAGAAACCTTTCATGACTAGTGAGTAGAGAAAATTGTACAGATTCACGATCGCATTGAATAATTCTGCTCTGTTTCACTAGATGACTCCACATGTGACAAGACTATTGATCCCACTAATGATAAGACATATGTAGTGTGGGGAGTAGGACCTCTAGGAGAAACTGCCTTCAAACACACGAGAAGAGCCAACTGTAAGAAACCTTCACAGATATGAGTAATGAAATGAAACATGTCTTATCTGCAGCTGGTGACCCTCCTATCCATTTTGGCCGCACTCCTGTTGATAACTGTCGGGAAGATGTCCGGTGTAGGAGAACTTGTCCTCCCTTTAGTTCAACGAGAATCACAGCTCTAGAAGACACCACATTTGTCGCTCGGATAGGACCGGCAGGTCTAGAGAGAGGATACACGGGAATAACTGGTAAGTGATGGCATTACTAGATAGCCTAGAGAGAGGATACACTGGAACAACTGGTAAGTGATGGCATTACTAGATAGCCTAGAGAGAGGATACACTGGAACAACTGGTAAGTGATGGCATTACTAGATAACCTAGAGAGAGGATACACTGGAATAACTCGTACTAAGCTGTACTATGGGAAAACTTCACATTATGAGATCAGCACAATATTGTACTCCTACAATAAATCTAACTAGTGATGTGCTTCAGCACAAATGACGAGCGAGCTTGTCTGACTGAAATTTAAATTTGAATGCTAGCTGCTAATACTTTTAGTTAAGTATATTTGTTTAGTTTATAAGCCATTCTTTAGCAATGCACAACACTTCTATACATACTTGTTCGCTGGATATACCAGTGCAAGACCTGTGTTGTACTCTCTTCATGATTTGACTATTGGACAAAGGATTTTCAAGGGGTAAGCAATCAAATTTCCAAGGATGTACGGGTAAGGATTGATAAACTAATGGTTTTTGTTTAAACTAGTCACCTTTCTAAAGTATGCTCCGTTCAAAATACTCTGAGCTTTAGTAGATGTTGTATTCTCTTAGTGACTTGACTATTGGACTTCGGATTTTCAAGTAAGAACAAATCTGTTTCGTAAGGCATATAGCTATTACGAACAGTGCATTGATGAAGTTAACTTACCACCACCGCTAAAAATATAAATGAGCTTGGCTAACTTGGAAGACTAACTGCGAATGTCTCTCCCATTCTCTCTCCGTAGCACTTTGCCTTTTTTTCTTTCCTAGCATATTTCAAAGTATTTTCTCCCAAATTTCTTGTGCCCACGCTAATGTTTATGTTTTTTAAGTAGCCTCCGGGGGTGAACTATTTGAACTTGCCATATATGGTTATATTTATGTACTTGTTAGTAAGAGTCTCGCTTCACTCACCCAATTATGACTGTAGAAAAAAATTAATATGAGGTTACTGTTCTAAACTAAATCTAGTGCTAGTCAGAAAATCTTATTACACTGGGGGTTTTCTAATTATAATGGGGAAAAGAAACCATAAGATGTCCTGCTGACATGTTTGTGTTTAAACATAACATCTCGTTACCACGGTGAGCTACCATGTAACCGTATAGCATCCAGGATTCAATTTATTCCAGATCTTATAGCATCTATCGAAAACTTGTTTTTCTGTTCAGAATCAATACTCAGTTCAATTTCATGTTTTATGTGTTAAAAATTCATGGCATGAAAAGTCTAAGCTTATTATTATCAAGCAAATAAAAAGACCTCTAATTGGGCTAGCTTTATAATACTGATTGATCGCTGCTTATGAATGTGTAATGAATCACCATTGGTGATTTGTTCTCTGTTACCTGAAATTGTGACTATGTTCTCTCTGGCTTTTTAAAATTATAATGATTTATTTTGATTCCATTGAAATAAAACTTGAAGTATTTATTGAATTTGTTTTGCTTGTTTAATAAAATTAGTAACTGAAAGTAAAATTGGTAGTTCAATTTTTGTATACTCTCTGACCAGGTCGTCCAGCCTGGGGCATAGCGTGGTATATTAATGGCTCCCTCATACCAGAGCTGGTAGTAGAGAGAGGAAAGACTTACACCTTCATTGTGGAAGGAGGCAATGACACTCAGAACATTGCCAACTACCATCCTCTCTACATCACAGACAGCATCAGAGGAGGATGGTCCCTCAATACCAAAGAACAACAAATGGTACGTATATTATTTCTAGTTTGTGTGCTAATACAGCAGGGAATTGATTGTGTTAGCTTTCATTGCTTGTGTTTTGTGGATGTATTTTTTTAATTTTAATATTATAACACTGTCACTTTTCATGCATGAATGTTCATCATATTAACACAGTTCAGGTTTGGTTCATAATTGGGCTATCTTTGCTGATTTCAAGTTACTATGCCTATTGTTAGCACATTAATTATAGAGCTGTTATATTATTGATGATTCTTACCATAATTATATATTATTCTTAGTCATAAATGCTCTAATGCATGGGTCTAGTGCTCACTCGAGTTCCAATAATGATGCTGTAAAATATTAAAACTATTGCCGTTCCATTTCTATTATTTGTTTGTATTAGGCCGAGACTGTGTTTGCTGGATTTAATGACAATGGTGATGTCACTGGAGGTAAGCAAGATTGAGTTACGATAACCCTCCCCATTTTATTAATTAATAATTTAATTTTACATGCTATTCCTCAACAATATTTACTACTTCTACACTAGAGTGAACCTTTCTTAATCAAAGAAGTCTAAGGAATAGCAAAGGTAAAATGTGAAAAAATCTCAGTGGTCACCGGAATAAGGAATCCTGTACTCCTGGCTTTAGCCACCAGTACTCAAGCCACAAAGCTACGACAACCCATGACTTTCAAGACCTTAACATTTTACAGTTTTACTGTAGAGTAGTACTGCTTGTTGTAGTCTCGTACTCAACAGATGAAGTAGCAACCACTGGATTTGTTCACATTTTACCTTTTCTTATCCTTAGACCTCTTTGACTGAGAATTATTTATTCTAGTTTTTTTTATGAAGGTAAAAACTTGATAATTGGAATAACCTCTGATGCTGTTATATTATTGTGTGTGATGTCTTAGTTGCTGGTCGTTGGTGTAACTACGAGGAGACGGATGAATCCAACAGATTAAGACAAGAGTGTTCCACAACTCTGAGAAACTACACAGACAGTCTGTCCCTGTCATGTGATCCAGGCCACGGGGGCGTGTTGACATGGACACCAGATGACAACACTCCAGACCTAGTATATTATCAGGTAAAGTAGTGCACTGATGTTATTATGTTATGAGTGAACCTACATGTATAATGATTTAGTTTAAATATTTTTTATTTAGTATCTGTGACTATGATTGTTTTTTGTTTTTTTGTTTTTTTTATCATTGTTATACTGGTATATTTCAGAAAGAGACATAGGAATCACACAAGACATAATGTCTGGCTAATACGATCTATGTATATCTATGTAAAGCATGATAGTATCTATTTTGGGAGTTTACTCCTTTTATTATTGCTGTAATCATAGGACTATAGAAACACATTTTTGGATAGTTATGTTTGAAATAATGATCCTTTGAAATAATCACTTGATATTGCACGTGTAATGTGTATACATTGCTAGCTAATGTGAATTAATGGAATGTTATAATGCAACGATGTATCAGGAATGATAGTATAGCTATTTATTTAAAATGCGTCTTTTTCATAATTATTTTTTCAAAATCAAGTCATTTGTCTGCCATACATGTATTCTCCAAGAATCTCTTTAGTTCCATTATTTCAAGTTGTTCTTTATAGTGTGTAGTTCACATTAACCTTGGATGGAAGATTCATGTGAGGAATTCTACAGGTAAACATTTACATTAAAAACATCTACATGATACTCACTAAATGCTTACTTTTCTTTCTTAGCTCGACCTGCTACCACAGTTTCCGTGGAAACTGATGCCATAGAGACTGCTGAAGAAGTGGTTGAAACATCCACAAATCCAGCTGCACCTTCTACCTTAGTGCCAGTAACAAATGTACTGGATACAGACATGCCTGCTACTGACATGCCCAATACTGACACTCCAACCTTAAATCCAACGATAAACATCCCTTCTACAACCACACCCATGGTGACCACGCCCACAGTGCCTGCAGTTCCTGTGACCACTCCTACTGAAGCTAGTATGTAAAGCAATACACATGTAATTGCAGCTGCTGGACACATAAGAATTATTATCAAACAAGCATGAATTAGGTGAACTCACATTGGAATAACCACTTCAGTTTATTAAGTTTTGACTGTGCATATTGAGGTGCATGTATATCTAATTACTCGTCAGAAAAACTCAATTGTAGTCCATAGCTATACAGAAGTTTCATGATTATATTACCTCTTGATCAAACTTGCTTTCTTACAATATTCAAGGCTGGTAATATGTATTTGTGTAGCCTGTCCGGTTGAATGTAGTTACCGCTACTGCACTGCTATTAACACTAGAAGGAATCTTTGCAGCAAGTGAGTTAGTAGGTAGTCACTCACAGAGCTAAACAATATGACTCTGACTTCTGATTCATTCTCTTAACTTTTTTTTTCAGTCCCAATCCTGCCCCTTCCTCCAACTGCACCACATGTCATCTCACCTATTGCCGAGCATGCTACAATTCCTTGGAAACGATCACTTCAGCACCTGGCAACTGTCACATGTGCACAGCCAAGGAAGTGGCTGAACGGGCGAAGTGTTTCCGACGGTGGACAACATGTGTCAGGAGAGCACATGCTGCAAAATATGATAAAGTGTGTTCAAAATTGATACGAGTGCATGAATGATAATTATTTTTGTACAGCATCGATTTTTCTCTATATTATTGTAATCATTTTCTTAAATTTTCTTTTTCAGGTTCGTAGGCGACTGAGAACTCAAGAGAACTTTGCTTGCTACAATCCAATATGCAAAAAATAGTTTCTGGTTTGTGGGAAGACAGTAATTGTAAAGAACTAAGACTTTTAGTGATACTGTATATCTTGGGATTTCGTTTAGCTATTTCATATTGTTATGATATCAATCTTAGTAATGACTATATTATATGTTTGTAAATAAAATGATAATAGCTAAAAATTATACATGATTGTACCCAAAGAATGTTAATGTGTACTCTAATCAGGTTATCTGCCACCAGCGTAAATTTTAAGTGTTGGGATTTTTCCTAAACTTCATTGCCAGAGCTGAATTAAGAATTACGTGTTATAATAGCAAATTTTCTCATTCTCAGCCAATATTATGTTTATTAAAACTTAACCCGACTTTCGACTTCTAGCCGAAGTCCTCTTCTGGGGTCAACTTGAAGAATTTTGTTTTAATATAAATTTTGCACTAGAAATATAATATTTTATCACCAAGATGAGGTTTCAAATCTATATTATTATAGCATATCATAAAAATATATTATACCGTTTTATTTATTTCTTAATTTTTTTGCAAATCGAGATCCCTTATTCTCTGTAGCTAAAGGGGGTAACCAGCAAGATCGATAGACTATCACAAACATCATTCTGGAACATATCTGCGTAGCCACTGTCATTACTGTACTCTTAAACAAGATTAAGGGCAAAGAGAAGCTTGATCCTAAATAATATTTGTATAGTTATCAGTGAGCCATAGTTGAATGCAAACTTTTAAGAAAATTATCTAGTGAGTACAGGTACTATTATAAAAGACTAATATAAAAACCACACAAGTAGCTAGAGCAACTGATCCACTTGATTAACTATTCATAGTCGAAAAGCAGTGCGGGGTTGTCGGGATTCTTGGCTCCGTGATCTCCGTCCTCAGAAATCCAAGGAGCTCTAGGTAGCGTCCCCCTCTGCTACCAGAGATAATGCACAGGCTGTTGAAGGATGTTCCACAACAAGCTGGTAGTCTCCCAGTTATGCAGGCGACCCAAATCAAGCCCCAACCAGATCACCAGACTCTACTGGAATCAATGTCTTTAATTCAGAATGCCTCACTGTACAAAAATCTGAGGTGGGTGAGATAGGCCAGAGTATATAAAACCCTTGTTTCACCCACACTCTCAAACCTGATTGGCTAACAAACAAAACTGACACCATGACTTAACAAAACCAAATAAAAGGCTCACACACTAATTAATACTAATACATACAAACACACAAAACTGTTTAATACGTCCAAAGGCATGTGCCTGGCTCTTTTCAAGTTTGCTATTGAGGGCGCACTCCCTCTCACTTCCATCGGCTGAGTGGGTGTTTCCACAAGCAGCAATGATTAGCGACTACATTGGAGTGTCTTTTAATGATTTCGATTTCAATGTGTATTTCATACTGAAATTGAGTATAAGCTTAATATAAACAAATTGATGAAACATACAGTAAGGTGGTGAAACTGAAAGCAGAAAACTGAAGCAAAATGTTGAAACAAAGCAAAAATGTGAAACAGAAAGCAAAATAGTGAAAATGGTGAAACCAAAGCAAAACTGTAAAACAGAAAGTAAAAATGGTGAAACTGAAGCAAAATGGTAAAACAACAGAATCCAAAATGGTGAATCAGAAGCAAAATATCTAAAGTAAAGAAAAATTATGTGAAATATATAGTAGTCAAGGTTTGTGGGTGACAACTTGTTGCAACCTCTTGATCAGTGTTCATCTTTCTTCAGTTCTTTCAATGCTGAGCAACATTGCTGAAGAGATTGTAATCCATTGCATGAAAATCTGTTCTTTGTGACGTCAAGTGATAAAAGGTGTGAACTCATCATCTGAAAGAATGGAATGCTAGCATCACCGATGAGGTTATCACTGATATTCAATGTCTGCACAAATGTAGTTGGGGAATCCCGAATGCATCTGCTACCAGTGCTTTCATTTTGCATTAGAGCTGTACGAAGTGCAAGTAATCCCTCATCTGAAATTTTATTGTTAGATATATCAAGGCTTTGTAAGTGAGTAATAAAGTATTTCAATCCTGTTACAAAAGATTCAATATCTGAACAGTCAATAGAGTTTGATCTTATATTTAGTGACTGAAGATTCTGCCATTGAAAAGTACTTAGAAAAGCGAAGTCTTGTTTGTCTAAATTATTACTGATTGTTGAAGTAGTAGGGAACTTTCTCCATTAATGGGTTTTATTTTGCAAACTTTGTGACCAATATTACACACACCAAGTTCTAAAATTCTTAATTCTGGGAGCAACTTTAAATAATCTACTACTAGCTCAAATGCGTCCGATACACAGTAGTTCCAATTCAAGCCAATTCTTGTCAGCTTTTTACAATTTGTAATGATTTGTATGAGTACTGGCAACTCTAAATGGCATCCATTGACTAAAAGAGTACTGAGATGTTTACATTTTCCAATTTCCATGGCTTGTTCATAAGAAAACAAGAGAAAGTTATCAGAAAAATCTAAGTACTGCAGATCTGTAAGATGTGACAGTTGAACAGATTTAAAATTGAATTCCTCACTATTGAAGTAATTAATAGACACATCTATTAGATTAATTCTAGAACAATGTGATAGAAGTGTTTTAAAATTTTCATTAAAATTATAAGAATCCTCAAAAGCGAAATAAGAAGAGCCCATGAGGTTGTAGCTCATTATAAGCTCTTCTAAATTTGTGCACGTTGACAAATATGGAACCATTTTTTCAAACTCTAGAATGGTAAGCCAATTAAAACTTAGATCCAATACAAGTAAGTTGTGAGATAGCATTTCTGGAAGGTATTGTGATGTCAAGCTTAAGTTACAAGATTGTAACTCCAAAATATTATTACTTTGATTCTGAAAGTTGAGATGTTTATTCCATAACCTTAATTTCAGGTTAGACTTGAATTGTTTCGTGAAATTATTAATGGTCTGAACTCCCAACTTTGTAATATTGTTGCACTGAAAATCAAACTTGCTCAGATTTTTACACTTTTGGGTACTTTCCAACAAGCTTAGAGCTCCTTCATCGCCTATTCTGTTGTGAATAACTCGCAAACTACAAAGAAATCTATGAGTCCGCAGAGCACTAGCTAGTGCTCGAGCACCAATGTCAGTTATACAGTTAAACCCAAGGTTCAAATGTTTTAGATTCAAGGAATATTTTAAACCTCTTGCAAGTTCTTCTGCTGTTTCATCATCAATATTACAATTTATGAGAGACAAATCAACACACTTGGAATAACTCTCTGGAAGAATTAGTTTTATATTTGATAAAGTAACTCTTGCATTGACTAGGTAAACATTGGGAAGAGCTCCATGAAAAAATGGTACAAAGCCAAATACTTCACAAGACTTGGAATTTATTGCAGTATCACACCGTCTCATGTAATAATAATATTCTGGCTGCATTGAATCAGGTATCATTTCATAGTCACGAACCAGATTTATCGATACATTGCGTATGCAATGGCTTCCAAATTTTAATAATTGTAAAGTTTCATTTTTCATCAAATATCCATCAAAACTAAAACAGGCAAATTGGAACAGTGAAAACTTAATGCTTTTGAGATCAACTAGCCGGACTTCCTTAGTCAGCTTAGGAATATGTAGCGAAGAGTCTGTCAGGTCTAAAGTGCTTAATTGAGGTACCTTTTTTAGAAAATATTCAATTATGTGAGATTGATTTGGATTGTGGCGTCTGAAGGCAATTCTGCTGACTTCAGCAAGTTTGTGTGAGTCAATGTGTGGTGTAGCTTGAAAAGAACACTTGTCAAATTCTAATTGAGTCAGAAGAATTGAAGCTTTATTGATTGTAAAATTGAGAGCCATCACATCTTGCTCTAATAAGAATTGATTTTGAAAGGACATAACTCCACCTTTACTCTGAATTACATTGTTACATGCCTTCTCTTGCTGAGTTTCAAATGCACACTGAACTGCATATAAGCAATCTGAATTGCACGATGAAATAATAGATTCAAATTGGGAAATTTTGCTTTCAAAATTTGTAATACCGCAATAGAATTTCCACGCAGCATTCATGTGCAGTTTATTTAAATTCAATTTGATTAATTTGAACTGTTCCTCTATTCCTAATACATCTTCCACCAGGTGGACATACCAAGCGGCCAGGTATTCCTGGAAAGTCAAATGATGATAGGAATAAATATACTCCATTCCATACAACTCTGCAATTTTATCCACAGTAACAATTCCAAGCATGTGGGACTCCAGACCTCTTGGTAGGTCGCTACTGTGCATGATTTGGTTGACAGATGCCGTTAGCTCGAAGGCATGCTTGCATATAACATGAAATGATTCTTTAACACTTCCATTTAAATTGTACAGGGAAGTTATACCTGAATGATTGCTATCTCGGTAAAAATGGCGCAAGATTGTATACACTGTAAATTTTTCGTATATGGCACTCTCTGTATGAGGAATGTCATTGCCAAGTTTAGAATAGAGAAAGCAAACCATAGCTACATGCACAGGCAAATAGCACATCTGAAACACATTCCTATGAGCGATCAAATACAGAGTCAAACCCTTAGCTTCTTCAGAATTTACGAATGGATATGAGTGCACATATGTAAAAATTTCACTCTGTGGAAAGCCCAGCACTTCTATACATTGTATTCGATGAATACTTTCCTTGAGATTTGACGTAGCCACTGGTCGTGATGTGACAATCACCATTGAGTCTGACAAAAATTCTTTGTATATTAAACGATATATTACGCTGTCTTGCATATTGTCAAGGTCATATTCATCAAGCCCATCTAAAATAAAGCACACCTTAGATCCATTTGTTTTCATTAGTTTGGTTATGAGAGAATTTAATTCATGCTTTTCTGCAGGATCTGCATAAAATAGTTTAGAGAGAACGTCAAACAGACTTTTCTCTTTGGCAGAAAGCATCCTTAATGAAATAAGAAACAATAGTTGGGTATGTTTCAATACGTTGCCTACTTCAGCCCAATCTATACAAATTTTGTGAACAAGAGTCGTCTTGCCACTGCCAGGGCGGCCTTCTATCAAAACCAAGTTTTTGCTTCCAAAATGTTCAAAAGCAGATTCATATGTAACTTTTTCCTTATCTCGATTAATATCATCCATGTCTCCTCGAATAGTATATCGATAATTTGGACTAATTTCCCCCCAATTACTCACAATGGCCAAGTTTATGTACTTAGTATTTCGTGCTGGAGGCCAATGATTGCCAGAAACTTCAGGCTTAAAAGAATAGCGACTGATTAATTTAAGACGTTCAGGAGAAAGCTCTACAGTAAGATCTATATGCTGACTTTCAATCATTGCCTTACCATCAGAATCTAAAATGCGGCATTCGTACCGCCCTTGCTGAAATAAATCTGCCTCATGAACAAACAAAATACTACTATCAGTGTTGTAATAGTCTCTACCATCCTTGATAATTTTATCATCTTTTAACCATTGGCAATGTTTAATTCTCTCATTTACATTAGCCCACGCTTCAAGTAAAGTGGATTTTCCTTCATTAACTTTAATATTGGCACAAACATTGTCAACAGTATTATTCTGGCTGCTAACTTTTTGTTCATGGGACAACAATTGGTCAATAAACTCCTCTTTAATTTTTTCAGCTACGTTGGCAAAATTAATCAATGGGCTGTTTAAAGCATCTATCAATACTTGTAGTTTTGGCATTTTGCTATGCTTAATCCAAGCATGCAATATATTTGTCAGAGAAATGACACAAGAGTCAACTTTCATGCAGTCAAATCGTATATGGCCAGGAAGGTTCAATGCTACACCCAGGACTTCAGATTTGGGTGCTACTTCATGAAGGATCTTTACTAGAAAATTTTCATCTCTAAAAGAAACAATATAATCTCCTATGTTTGAAGTTATTTGGTCTGCTGTAAGTGTGCAAAGATCAAAACTGAAATGAAACTTCTCTTTTAAACATTTTTTGAGTTTTTCGGTTTTTCCACTATCATTTATTTTAACTAAGTGAGCTAGGAAATATCTCAATGCAGTTCCAGATTCTAATGTCTTTAAATCTAACTTACAAATTCTTTCTTTGAAGCCTTCATCAATAACATGATATTTGGAGAATTCCTCTACCAAGTTTCCCACCTCAACGCCAGCCAAAGAATACTCCAGAAACCTCCAATCTATGCTCATCTTACCAAACACACACGTCAAGGAAGGGTGAAGTTTTGATCGCGAGACACGCCCCCCAGTTACCAAGTACCCCCGCCTCCTCTCACTCTTGTTTTTCTCTAGGTAAAGGGTCTCCAATAATTCTAATTACGTAAAGCTTAATTACGTCGGTGGCGATACCGTACCAGGCTGCGAAGTTGTGGAGGAGTGTACAAGAATTGTAGTGAAAATTAGTGTGAAGTGCTGGGAAGAGCGTAAAATGTTATGTGGAAGCGTGTCTCGCGCGGAAAGTGCTTGTAAGTTGTGTGGAGCGGAGGCTCTGAGAAGCTACTTAGCATCAACTGTACATAAGCTATTATTTTTGATACTAAAACAGATTGATCAACAAAGGCCTAGTCAAGTTAGTGACTGTTAATATCAAATCACTGAGTGAGAAGCTAAAGAGACTCTGTATAATATTATGGTGTGTGTAGTAGTGGTAGGGGTAGAGGTAGATTTTGGTCTTGCTTTTCTGAACTTGAAGTAGACAAATCTTCAAAGGAGTTGTTTCATTTTCAATATACATATTTTAAACTGTTTTGTCACTTCCGCAACACATTCTTGTTTGTGATACATTTTCTTAACTTTGACTCAGATAGTATTCTCTGCCCAATTATCATTATGATTTCAGGCAAGCTAGCTTCGTCATCATTCTCAAGCAAATGAACAGTATTTGAATGGGATCTTATGTGTTTTAGAAATCATAAGGTCATTTCTTAAATTTGCTTCAATTTCATCTCTCATACACTCATCAATCTTTATTTACTGTTATATCTTCCACTTTGAGGTCCCCACATTTGTGCTGTACTTGCTCATACAGCAGATGGAACCTCTGTGATTGTGTGATGGTTTGAATATTCTGAGTTATGTGAACATGTTGAAAGAAAAAGTGCTCCCAAACCTGTTGGTTAAGTATGTATTTGAAACATGTTGTAAAAAATTGTTTCTACTCCTCCTCTTGGAATAGTAATAATGAATATTATTGTTAACTTAGTAAGTACTGTACAAAAACGAACGTCAAACCAAGTCAAGAAAATTCAATAGAAGTCTAAATGTTTATCACGATCATTTTTATTACTACTTATACGTGTAGCTATGTATGTAGAGTTAATTATTGTGGTATTGTAATTATATGCAGTTTAGTCTGTACATTGTTGATCTAGCTTGTTATTCCATGGCAGGTTCAACTGCATTTGGATACATTATGGTATCTCTTTATGTTAGTCTGTTACTGAACTACGATCTGGCTGCTTCTAGTGAAGGAGAAGTAAGTCTTTCTAGTGGCTCAGACAATCAGATTGAGCAGATTGAGAACTTCAAAAAATTTGGATTGACAGTCAATACATTGAAACAATTCCCAGTTGAAGAGAATAATGTTTTTAAAACCATCAATGTTATTGAGAGATTGGATGATATCGATAGTATTGGCGTATTGAAACTTTTTGGAAAGGAGCTCTTAGGAGCAGATTATGATATTGATAATTTGTTTGATTCCACTGAGCGGGAGATTTTGGTTCAAGAACTCTTTAACCGATGGCTTCTTAGAGAAGGGACTGAACCTGTTACTTGTAAGGCATTAGCTGATGCGTTACTTCTCAAAAGAATGGCTATGATAGACATGGTTGAAATGATCTTTGCTACATGCCGAAAGTACAGGGTATTAGATTCTCCTTGTAAGCCTAAATCATTTCTTCTATACTCTATGACTGTGTCCAAGGAATACCTTGAGAGTTACGTGATTGAGAATGAAAAACTGTGGTTGCCAACTCGATTACCGAAGAAAAAAATACAATACATTCAATTAGAGTTTAGAGATGTGGTGACAGATTCTAACATAACTCTAAGTGATATTTTTCATGATGTTAAGAGCAACTCCAGGGTGCTTTTTACAGGCAGACCTGGATCAGGAAAGTCTACTCTTACTCGCTACCTAGCAAAAGAGTTTGTGGCCAATAACATGTTTGATTTGGTGGTTAGAGTGCATCTGGGAACCAACCCAAGAATAGACAGTTTGCGGGCACTGATTGATGCCGGTCTGACAGGTGAAGATAATCCTACTATTGTAAACACAACTGCAAAGTTTATCCAGGGTACTCATGGCAGTAATGTTTGTTTCCTGTTGGATGGCTACGATGAATATTTATCAACATCAGATGGTTCAGATTACATTAATAGACTCATCTCTAAATCTGTCCTACGTGAGTCTGTTGTTGTATTGACCTCTCGCCCAAAGGCAGTTGAAGGCATTAAAGATAAGTTTTATCATATTGAAGTTGCTGGATTTGGCGATGAAGGGGTTCAGTTATACCTGGAGCAATTTAATGCATCAAGTGTTGATACGATCTACAAGTATTTTGCTTTGCATCCTAATATTCATCAGTTGTGCTATTTGCCTCTGCATTTGGCAATGCTTGTATACATAGCCACTGGTCCAGTTGAAACTGGTACTCTGTCCATAATTAACACTGAGACATTACTTTATTCTAACTTTTTTTCGCTGACAGTGAAGCAGTATGAACAGGCAAATAACAAGTCAGTGAATGTTATGTTCGAATGTTACACAGATTTGAAGGTACACAATGATTTTTGTACTCTTCTTCGTAGGCTTTCAGAAGTTTCTTTTGAAGGTGTACTTAAATATAAACAGACTTTTACTATTCGGGATTTTGATGGCTTACCAAAGAATATATTAGTTTCTGATGAACTGAAAAAGTTGGGCCTTTTTAAAGTAGACAAGATCTTTGACAGGGGTGGAGAAGATTTGGAACAATACTCTTATGCTCATCCTACATTTCAGGAATTTTTTGGTGCATTTCATTTAGCAATCATTTCCCAGTACTCTCAAACAGACTTTTTAAAAATTCCTGAGACTCATGAAATGTACAAGTTTTCCATGGGTTTAATGAGCACTAAGCTGAAATATGACAATGGAGTGGTCTTAAGGAGTTTTATAAGCTATGGTCGAACCATTCTGGCTACGTATCAGAATCAGGAACTTCACATGATAAAATGTGCACATGAGATTGGAACTGTTAATTTTGTTGAGTCTTTAAAGGAAGTAAATGTAATAAATCAAGTTGATTCTGTACAGCTATTTACCTATGACAGTCTGGAGTGTTGGTACATAGGCCATTTACTGACACATTTTCCTGTGTATGAATTAGGAATTAACAAAGTTTCTGACTTAGATTTGTGTATTTCGTCTCTAACTAAATATTTGCACCTTGATCCAAGTGGTCATGGGCCTATTAATGTGACAAAGCTTAGACTTGGGCACGAATCTGCCTTCTACTGGCCTTTTGCTACTGATTTAGAGTCTAAAATTCATATTCATAAGCTTTTAGAGATTATACCTTTATTAAGCAATGACTTAATGTATTTAGGACTAAGGCATGTCACACTGGAATCAAGTGAGAGCATTATGCATATAGGAAGTATTCTAAAACGATTTACGCAACTTAAGCACATCGATCTCTCACTGAATTTTAGTCTCATTAGAGGAGGATATCTAAGTGAGGCATTGAAAGATATTACTCAACTTGAACATTTAGAACTTGGAGCTGTGAACAAGTATGATGAGGATACTGTTATTCCGGATGATGTATTTGAGCTCACGTTTTTGAAAAGTATCACTTCTTTTGGTTTTCACTCAAGGTGGAATCAAGAGCTTGTCGATGTTAACTTGACTGCAGTCTTAGGTGGGTTAAGACACATGACTGGTTTAAAGAAGCTGTCTATTTACTTAACTTTGTACAATGGACTCAGAACTAATGGAGCAGAAGAGCTAATGCTGGGCATAAAACAGCTTCCCAGAATTAGTGATTTAGAATTAGATCTGGATTTGTGTTGGGAAACAGGGCTGGGTAATGTCACCATTCATGAACTTATTCGATTGTTTGGAGAATTGAGCATGATATTAAAGAAGTTGATTATTTGTATAGATTTTAATTTCAGTGGTATTACTGGCTCCACTGGAGTAGTGGAATTAGCTGACGGACTTAAAATGTTGTCCAATTTGCATACATTATCTTTGGAACTTAGATGGGAAATCCAAGATGGTGCAAATATAGATGAGTCCTCTATAGCACTTAGTAACTGTCTTAAATCTCTCCACAACTTGGAATCATTGTCCTTGAACCTAAAACACAATGGTAGACTAAACCAACTGCCAGTAGCATTTCAGTCACTCACTCAACTGAAAGATATTCGCATAAAATGGACAAGACCTGGAGGCTTAATTGGTGAAACTGAAGTGCCAAAATTACTATCTGACCTGAAGACTCTAACTTCATTGACTAAGCTTGACTTATCTTGGAATACCATTACGGACCACGAAATGCCATCGTTAATTGAAGCCTTGAAGGACATGTACCACCTTCAAGTACTTGATTTATCCAACAATAAAATAGGAGGCGATGAAATGTGTCAATTAGCTGAAGTGATTGTTCGAAGATTGCCCAATTTGGAAATTTTGTTACTGAATCATAACAGTATTACTGATGTGGGAGCGAAGCACTTAACTGACAGGCTGAAGTATTGCCCTAAACTTCATAGACTTGATTTAGGTTTAAAATTGGGAAATTATAGCGTTCAAGCACTGTTATTGCAGGAATTATTAAATAAGAAAAATGAAGTACAGGCAGTAGATTGTCCTATAGGTTGGTACAAGAATTTTTGTCTTGGGTTTTTCTCATCTTTGACTATTTTACTAACTTTAATTATTTGCTATACTACAACACTGAGTGTCTATTGGGCATTTAAACAACACAATATTTTTTCATTTTCATCAGCACTTTCTCACGGATTATTTTCTACTTCATCAGCATGGAGACTGGACAAACTTGATACTCATGATTTAGATGGAGCAGGCACTGTGATGGCTATACTAGACACTGCTGCACACCCTAACTCTCCCATCCGTTATTTGGAACAAATAGAAGCACGCAAAGACCTTCCACCATTAACATGCATGTTTCGTACTCTCCCAAGGTCATTCGATTTGTTAGATGTCCCCTCAGTGCGATGTGTACATCATGGTAGTATTTGTGCTTTGGTAGCTGCTGGTTCTTCAGATATGGACTCACGAGTTCCCAGAGGAGTTGCCCCAGCAGCTAAGATACTGATTTATAGGATTTCTGATGGAAATTCAGAAGACAATGCCTATAGTATCAATAAAGCTGTACTTTTTGCACTACAAGATATTCAGAAAAAGCTAAGAGCTAACGACTCAAAAGTTGATGTGGTGTCAATATCTTATGATTTAGAGGATAATGAAGTCATGAAAGATATCAAGGACATCATAACTGAACTAAATGAAATGAATGTCAGTTTTGTAGCTAGTGCAGGAAATAATGGATTGTTTCAATGTGAGGCCGCCATTCCTGCAAAATTTGACAAAGTAATATGTGTTGGGTCTCTTGACGAGTACGGACATCCATCAAAATTTGATCCAGATCTTGTAAAGACTGATGTGCGTGCTCCGGGTGAACTGAGTGTACCCAGAGTATTCAAATACGTGGAAGGATCATCTTTTGCCTCTCCAGCCATTGGAGGAATTGTACTGCTTCTGAAACAGTTGGCAAATGATATTGACCCTGCAACAAGTAGCAAGATCAACAATGTCAAAGTTCTGAGGCATATTTTGAAAAATTATGTCACTACTCTTTCGAAGCACAATAAACCTATTAGTGACCCGGTCAAGTTTCTCACTGAAGTTGCTATTAATCACGATATACTGAAGGAGATTGTTCAGAATGTGCCACTAGAAGATGAAATGGAAATTGGATAAACAAATTAAGTCAATATAATTTAATTTGTTTTTTTATTGTATTTTAATGGAATTTATATTAATTTTTATAGTAATAATGTAGATGTACACCACAACTGTAGCTACATCCTGAATTCTTTTATATGCTATTGCTACTCTCATTACATTATTATAGTATCATTTCAGTGTACTTTTATAATACAAGTCTTAGTATTCAAACTTTTTGTATATTATATTTGCAGTCTTCCTCTTTCTTTTGTTAAAGTCACCAATTGTGTCTCTTGAAATCCTTTTTGATTATTCAGTAATATTTACCTAGAAATCAAGTAAAGTATATCATTGAGACGTTTTGTAAATATTGTGTGTAGAGCATAGCTAGCTATATGCCAGCAAGCTAATAGCTAATAGTTGGTGTACTTACAGGTATCAAATTATTCTGGCATAATGATAACAGCAACAGCCTTCATTAGCCAAAAGTAGCTAGCTATTGCTTTACGCATATGCTCCAGTACAATTGGCATGAAACTTTAGACCTTTTAGATGTTGCAATCTGTTTTTCATTAAGCACTGATTCAACCACTTCTGTGTCATAGTGCTGCGTAAGCATGTTATTCTCTTAGGTAAGCCATGCCGGATTATGCTAGTATTTTTTCTGTAATAATAGATATAAAATTGCATAGTGGAATAATTCTAGAATAATAAGGGTATTTAGGAGAATAATATAGGGAAAATGAGAATAATCACTTAATTATAAAGAAAATCAATACTGCTTTTTTCCTCTCTTTACTCATAGGAGAGTTGTCAGCTCAGGCTCAGAGTCTGTACGCCATCTGGAGAATTATACTAAACGGTTTCTCAAAAAATTTTCAGCCTTAGCAGAGCATGTTTTCTCCATTCTTTGAACTATATATTTTTACGGGGATGTTCACACTGAAAGAGTAGCTAGCAATTATTATAGTGAAGCCTTTAGCTATATTGAGTAATTCATGATCAGTATAACAGTACAGAGACTGATTTTCTTACTCGTTCATTTAATAATGTACCAACTTTATATAGCTACTGCAGTCATCACTATTTCACTTATTCCTAATTGGAATAGCTAATAGAGAAAAATAAGAAAATTATTTAGCTACTTCTTTTGGAATAGCTAACAATACATTATTTTTTTAATGAAAAAGAATAATTCAAAAATTTCAAGCTTAATCCGGCAGGCCCTACTTTAGAGCCAGCAGCTGCGGCAAATGTGGTGACTGGAATAAGTTTTAGCTAGTAGATTATGCATCTCTGTGAAATACTTTTGAGGCAAGATTGTAGAAAATAGTCTAATTGGCTCTCGCAGGTCATGTTTAGCTACTGTGTAGCTATGTATGGCTAAAAAACAAACAAACAACAACTCAGAGTCATAGATATGCTTCATGAATGCTATACAATAGCTAGCAGAATTTTGCAACACCCATAATATAGCTATGCTACGCATGGAGGGGCCAGTCTATTTTCTGACTGCTGTTACCGAAGAATAAGAACAGTGGAGTCCATGCATCCTTTGGCCTTCCAATCTTTCACTATAATATTGTATTGACTCCTCTCTAGCTAATAGGCGATTAGATGCAAAGAATTTTTGGTAATTATAAACTCATGGCCAGAGACCTCTTAACTCTAGCCCTATTGTTATAATTGCAAGTAGCTATGGCTGCTGATATTTAAATTGTGCACATAATACGTTACAAAGTTATAACATTATAATTATATAACAGCAGAAATTGTTTAATCTATGGAAGGAAATACAGTCAAACTTCCGAATAAAGGACAGAATGGGAACACAAGTTTGTCCATTGTTGAGCCCTTCTTGGAAACCTTAACTTTTTTGACTGTTTATCTATTTGATAGTGTAAAAGTTTATCAGAGTAAATGAATGGAGTGAATAAATAAAAAAGGTTACACTTAAGTAATAGAACATAATGTAGTGTTTTTATTTGTTTGTTTGTTTTTTAACAAAAAAATCACATCAATTTGTCTTTTTTAACTATGACGATTTTAAGTTCACAATATTGTCTATAGTTGTTCCATACTCTATTGCTTTTATGTGGCCATGATACTCAAATGAGCTTACATTTTCCAATTTGCTTCTTTGAAGCTCTCAACTTCTGTGAAGGAGAAAACAAATGGGTTGTCACCATCACATCTTCTCATCCAGTTGATTCAAGCTGGATTCCCTATCTCAGTCACTCATGGAGCTATTTAAGGGAGGCTAAAAGTATGTGAGAAAATGAATTTCATCGGGAAGTAAGAGCAAAAAAAGGAAGGGTCACTAAAGTATCATATCTTATTTTCGCCGCTTACAAGCACTGTGCAAGCACAACTTGCCATAGGTCGACCCCTTTCCCACTTTAGCGATTGGTAAAAGTCTGGCTACGCGAGAGTAGGCTGCGGGTTAGAAATATAGTTCATCTACTGCTTCTGTGGACAGATAGAACTTGTAGATTCATTAACAATTGTCTAATTATTATAGTAATTTTGATATGTGTCAATGAATGTCCATTAAGTGAAGCACTTTTTGTATTGATGTAGCAATAGTGGGAATTCTTTTTCTGTCCATTGTCTGGAACTCAGAAGGTCCATATGATTAGGTGGACCATATGACTAGGTGGACCATATGATTATGTGGACCATATGATTAGGTGGACCATATGATTATGTGGACCATATGATTATGTGGACCATATGATTAGGTGGACCATATGATTAGGTGGACCATATGATTATGTGGACCATATGATTATGTGGACCATATGATTAGGTGGACCATATGATTAGGTTGATCATATGATTAGGCGGATCATATTAGATTGTTGGTATCTTTTATGAGCATGTTTAGACATAAATTTCCTTGGTTTAAATATCTTGACTAACCACACCCAAAATACGGACGAGATTACAAGATTTGCAGATTATTCTTATTTTTGCTTACTATGCGAGTTGGGGCAGTTTGACGGTGGGGGAGGCTCAGCTCCCTCTTGACTGTAGTAAGAGTGTAGTGTAGTATCCATTGGCTTAGAAAAGTTTTAATAGAGTTTGAAGGATAAACGTCTCTACAAGGGTTGGAGAAAAGTGGGCAGAAAGGGCAACTAACTCTGTATATTTGAAATTGTAGTGGCTCCATTTTTTTTTTATTCATGCAAGTAGCTTTCCTCCAAATGAGAAAAATCATTTCTTTAAATTGCATTTTCTGGGATACTGCTGACCAGTAACTGAGCAAAATGTAGCTGTCAGAATGTATCTTTGAAAGTCCTAGTACGGTGTGTGAGTTACACTATACATGCCGTCATTTAATTTACTTCCTTCCACCACTTTTTGACTTGCTCTGAACTGTCTGTTGGGAGTATATGTAGTTGCTATGATACTGGGTCATACACAAGCAGGATTTTCTCAATGCTACCAACAGCAAAAAAAAACAACATAATTAATAAAGAATCTAGCTCAATCTAGTAAGTCTTCTTGTTGTGTTTGTTTTGTTTAAGGGAGTATTTTTGTATGATAAATTAGCTATATTTAGTATGTTTATATAGGGGCTATAATAACTGAGCATTTTATTCTTTCTCTGGGATTGATTTATGAATAGTAATAGTTTGAAAGGGGGTTCACGTAAACCTCCCTAGCCCTCCCTAAGTCCCTGTGACGACATAGAGACTATAGAACAGGTGATCTGAATTTCTATATCTATACAGTGACTCGTAATTTAGAAAGTATCTAACATACTTTCTAAATAGAAATATTAGAATGGAATAATTGAGTATGTCTTGTGGGAATCATTGGTTTCAAAAGGAGCACCATATTGGGACACTTGTACAGTCTGACAGGTTTTGGGGGATCAGAAGCTGCAAAATGTTTGCTTCTCCATCCCCAGCTGGATAGAAGTCCCTATACATATCCAGGCCAGGTAAGAATTAATACTGCAAACAAGTAGAGATATATTGGAACATGCTTTTCTTCAGCATCACTTCCAGCATTTCTATAGCGTCACTTCCAGCAATTCTATAGCGGTCACATACGGATACCATAAACGCAGGTTGTTAAGCACCCCCTCTTTGTTAAGCACTGTTTTTTTAAGCGCCCGTTTTCTTCCTTAATTTTAGCACTTTTTATTAACCGCTCTATGTGCTTTGTCTCTTAACAACTATGGCGTGCCACAGAAGTCATACTTACCTTGTGGTAGTCATGCAAGTTCTCTTTTCTTCCACAAGATCCATCAAACAAGAATAACAGATTAGACATAATGTACATAAACATTACGATAAATATAACCATGGGACTACAGTGTGTAGCTTGAGTTCAGTACTTTCTCTCCAATAGGGACACAAAGGTCAACATTAATGGTAACACCCAAGTTTATGGTGAAGACAACTCTACCAGATGGACTGTGCAACTCACACCTATTTTATTCTTATGCAATATTATTATTAATCATTTTAGTGACAAGTTAATACTGACAGGTCTACATATATGACATGTCAGATCACAGACCCCTCCACTGATTTCTGCTGTTCTACTCTCCCCTCCCGGCTGTCATGGTGACCATTGAGAGTCACTATCAACAAATATATTTGTCACATTATCAAAATATGAGTTCCACTATCTTAGTAAGCCCCATCATCTGATGCAGTGATGAAACATTGTCACCAAAGTATGCTGCTCCTAAATAACCTCATCATTTATAAGAGTAACTATGGCGACAACATTCATGTACAGTACAATTTTACTTGTAGTACCTCAAATTAACCTCATGTTTGAAAATCTAAAAATTCAAAATCCCTATTTTATATCAAATAGCTATACATAAATTGAACTAGCTACCTGAATAATTCTTTACTCATTCCACGAGGAAGTTCTTAGAAACCTGAAATGAACTGCCAACTAGCTATGTTTACAAGAATGGCAATTAATATTAGATTGCTACAGTAGTTAAGTCATTATTTATAGCTAATATAATTATGAAGGTACAACTTAGTAAAATAGTCTCTTAAAAGGTGTAACTTGTCTAAATACAAACACATCACTACAACATGTACATGTATCAGACCTCTACTAAATGGATCAAGAAGTGACATGTACTGAAAAAGTTAGCAAGTATGTAGCTACCACTAGCTTAGTTCTTCATAATGTTGGTGGTTATCTGTCATGACTGCGGATGAACTGAGGTTAGGGGGCTGGTTTGTCTTCTCGGGACCTTTACTATCTTCGGAGTGATCATTGAAAGACTCCATATCCTTACTCTCAACGGCTAATACATCTCCACTCCTGGAATTTGAGAAAGACACACTGATGTCAATTCTTGCAAACTATCAGATACACTGGCAGTTACAGTGACTCACATGACCTGGCTTGTCATTAGATTATGTCCTTACATTTATGGGGGAGAATCAACAACAACAAAAAAGAAAAGAACTGTAGTGATAGAATAACTCAGTGTTGAAGATATCAAGATGTTTTTCTGTCATTATTTTAGCTAGAGTTCTTTTAAAATGTAATTTCTGATCATCACTAAGTTCTTTATGAATAGAAGTGAGAATGAAATGATGGTTTGACAGACACGTGTAGCCACAGAACATAGCTTAATTGTGCATAGCTACAAATAAGGTCAATGGACAAGGTTGATTGGGACAGGGGCAGTCACTTTGCCACTTCCTCTTGAGTCTCCTCTGATGTGCCATAACTTACTGAGTAGTGATCAGATCTTTCCCAATACATCCATAAGCCCAACAGGAAGTGGTAGTGAAGTATTTCTTGTCTTCTCTCTCTGATGGCCGTCTTCCAACAAGACCTACCTCCTCGTACAGCACAGTTGAATTATCACCTGGTGAAGTGTCTCTCTGAACAACAAAGTCAGAGGTTTTGTCTTTTAGTTTCGATATACTAGGAGAAGATCGAAATTTCCTAATAATTATAAAGACATGAACCCCCAATAAACAGGCTAAAGGTTAATAACTCACTTTACTGGTTTCTTCTGTCTCTTTATAACACCATAAAATATTACAACAATGTATGCCACAACGATACACAGCAGGACAAGAGAAGATGAAGACATGGAGATCAAAACTAAGCAATAACATTGATGTGAAGTTACATGTGTAGATAAATTGCATCAATACATTGCTAAAATGAGTAATAGTATAGCTTAAGATGAAGATAATGGTCCAATGTAAATTCATTATTCATTTGACAATGGGATTGTTGTCACGACAAAATTAAAAACTAAATTTATTATGTACTGCAGGGCCTAATACCTGTTGCCATGCCACATAGGAAATGCATTAAAGTAAACTGGATGTAGCTTGAGGCAATATTTCTCATTATCATCTGTGTTCAGAGTTATCATGTTGGGTTATTACATCTCCCTGTAGGTTATACAAGTGTTCATTGCACAAAAAACTCGTTTCTAATTCACACATGAGCAGTACATAATAAATTTATTATTCATTAAATATAGCAGAATATCACTCATCTGATTGCTTGCGGTCCTTATGTAAATACTAAGACAATATACTCGTGATATTCTCCTGTATCGTATCAAATGATTATAACATATAAAGATTAGCTTGATTGGAGAAGTATTACTACTTTGCAATACTAGCAATTAGCTACTATATTTGTGTATACTAGTTTAATGAGATATTTACATATACTACTATTTGAAGTGGATTTGTTTAGTGTCTGGTTCCTTGAAGTCACGGCATCTTCCTCGTGAAATATTGTAATTATTTCTTCTAAATAGAAAGTGTGGGTTCCTAGGACACCATGTTCCTTATTCTCTACAAATACTGCCACAAAATATGTGACATTAACTCCAATATGAAATTCAACAGTCTCAGAGCAGGGTACTCTTAGTGATGACTTGACCGCACCCACTCTATTTAATGTGTTGATTACATCCACTGATCTCCCATCATGTTCCTGTAGCATTGCCTGGTAGTAGTGGAGGTTAGGACAGTGGCACGTGAGCCATAGCGAGGAGGAAGTCCAATTAGTGGCACAGTTTCCATAGTGATGATTGTAGGCTATAATATGGTTAATACATTTAGTGTGAGGGTGTGCTTAATGAACACTATTGCAGTTACCAAGTAAGGAACTGATCAAATAATTGCTAGACAATCTACAGAATATCTGTGGTTGAAGTGATGGCTACAATACTTAAGCTAGCAAATAGGTAGGCAAGCAAGTGAAGAAACGTTAATCAAAGAGTAGTATGATAAAGAAATAAAATTTGTTCAGTCAATCAATTAGATTATCTAGCTTCCTCATCATTATTATCAAATATATTATTTGTTTCAGTAGCTACTAGCTGATGTAAAATTTTTAATATTGTGATAGCAAGATTGATTAATTAGTATACCAATATGGTGTCCAGTGACATGGAGTATAGTAGCACGTGCTGGCATGTTTCTGTCCTGTAGAACACCAGTCCCCTCAATGTCATAAGACAAGAGTGCGTAAGATCCACGCGATATTTCTAATCGCATGCCTCTTGTGGACACTGATCTACTGGTAGGGAAATAAAGAGACTTTGACAAGTCAATGTTGCCATGGAGATCAAGGTACATGAGGGCATAGAGCACTCCTAGAGCTGCTGAATTGGCAAGAAATGTAGAGTTTATCTCAACTATGTTGGATGGTGTTGAAGTTACTTTTGCAAATGTTGAGATCACATCAAATGTACCTGAAAGTAAAGTTTAGTTTAGCACAGAGGTTACCACTATCCTGTTTGTTTACTCACTGATGGAAGTGTTGATGGATGTTTGTGGTCTACTTGAGATGTCAATACAAATATGAAATATGTCGTTGTCTGGTAATTCAAACTGAATAATGTCAGGAAGTGTTTGAGGAGGAAGTGACATCAGCATCCCATTGGAAATAACAGTTACATCATCATGGCAAATATCCTGAATCTAAAAAAATAACAAAACCATTTCTTATCTATAATGGTGATGATGATGATGATGATGATGATGATGATGATGATGATGATAATGATGATGTTGATGATGATGATGTTGATAATAATAATAATGAAGTTGTTTTCATGGAGTATATAAGGTGTGGAACATGGTGTCATCCAACTCTGGAGTAACTTCCATCACCCCGGACGGTGTAATGATAAGTGTGTGACATGCTAAATGGACCATAAAGAGTTCGAAACCGACACGGTACCTCATTTCTCTCTCTCTTTTTATTGCTTCCCCCTTGCTAGGTAATGACGATGCTTTACCAACTCTGCTCAGCTCATGAATTATTCATGAATACACACCGTTGCTGTCATCATAACTGACACACAAGCGTATTATAATGATGATATAGCTAATAATGATAATGAACAAGTAATCCACAACTACTTCAATAGCAGCAAATGAGTTCCCTAACACATAAACTATAGCTACTTGACATGCTCAGTTTATTGCAGTTGAAATATAATTCTTACCATATGCAATAATGCCAATTTCTTGGTAGAGTTGGTAGAGGATGTCAACACTACCTTCTGTAATTTTATGTCTAATAATAAGTTGTATTAAATAATCACTTATTAATTAAACATCTCATCTCATACCATTGGCCATTATTAGTTTCTCTTTATAGAAACTTCTTCCAACTACATTGACTGCAAACACTCGAACACTGTAATTATTGCAAATAGACTGTCCATCTGGTAAGGTGTAGTTATAGGACAGAGCTGTGATGTTACAAATGGAATGGGCTGTGTTTGAAGCATTAGATATTTGAATGCAGTAAGTTAAGTCTGGATCAACATCTGGAATATCCAAGGAAAACGCTGCACTCCATGTTACATGGACCTCATAGTTCCTGGTGGAAACTCTCAAGTTATCCACACTCGAGGGAACACCTAGATAGATGTACATGGTGTTGCTATAATTACAATGCCCGCTATGGAATATACTTGTACAAACTACTGCAGTGAAGATATCTAGCTAGAATAGACCACTAATTGCATTCCTCATTAGAGTCATATGCAAGATATTTCACTCTTATCCCTCTTGCATATGAAAGTAAATTAGCCTGCTCCAGAAATAACTCACCATATATCATGTAATTAACAATACCAATGATAATAGTTGTTTCTATAAACAGTCCATTCAGTAAAACGACCTTTTTTTTTTAATATTTACATGCATGCCAAAAACACGAATTTTGTTGAGTCTTTTGGGAAATACACATGAAAAAATTTGCATTATTATAGAGAATTATTATGAAAACTATGCTACCTTGAACAAGAAGGATGAATTCATTGCTCACGTCCCCCCTCTCTCCTGAGAGAAGAGCCTGACACTGAACAGAAGTTCCATTGTATAATAGATTTATGTTGCTAAAGGTGAGAACTCCGACACTCTCGCCTACACCTGGCACAATATATGTAGTCACACTTGGGATGTTGCTACGGGAGATGTCAGTGCCATTGAATAACCACGCTATAGCTACACTCATGGCAGAAGTGACTACACAAGAGAAGGTGTTGCTTCCTCCAGCAACTGTCACTGCCTTCTCATAATTCAGAGAAGCTGTGTAACATATGTACATACATACATACATACATACATACATACTCACATACATACATACATATACATACATGCAAACTTACATACATGTACACCCACATACCTACCTACCTACCTACCTACCTACATACATACATACATACATACATACATACATACATACATATATACATACAAATTCTCTTGCAACTGCTAGCAGTTATGCGCACCTGGCAGAGCCAGGATGCCTGGTGCACTAAGCAGGCACAGTGAGCCGTGCAAGCAAAGCTCCTGGAACCAGGCTAAGAACTTGTAGAAGGGCAGGATTTTCCTCACAGAAAGTGGTGTGGGAACCTGAAGTCCCACCTGGACCATTGCTGTTTAATGATAAAAGGCCTTGAATTTGCACCCCAGCAAATGCCAGGTTCCCAATCAGAGCTGGGTGGACTGGTGGGGTAGGTGTGAGGCAGATGGAAAATCAGATGGAAAATTGCCTAAGTGGGGCTTGAACTCTGGGAACTCAGGCACTGAGCCAAAGACACAACCACTTTTTTAGTTTGTGTAGCTCATTATTGTGAAGCCTATGAAGAATGATCCTGAACGTTCACAAGAACATGGAAGAGTAGCAATTAGTTTCAATAATGTAATAATGTTTGGCAGAGCATTTGAATCACATTCTCTTCATGTCTCATACTAAAGAATTTAGGGGGATCTTTTTGTGGGACTCCATCTTATAGTGGTCCTATTAACCACCTTGTGAGGAATGTATACTGACCACTTCAAAATGCATCCAGCCAAAGCCAGAAGTCAGTCCTCTATTTGTTTTTGTGCACTCTGTGAGTTTAACGCGCATGTTGTTGTGTAAATTACTATAATTTTAAGGATATATATATGCACATCTAACTAGGAATTATATTCAGTTTTTTTGCATGAATATCACTAATTTGAAAGGGGTTCATGTGAATCCCCCTCCCCCACTCCTGCGTACATCCCTTACAGTGTTTGATTGTTAGTTGTTGTTTACTACTATTAACAAATCAGACTTTGATTAAATGGCACTCTATAGCTACACTCACTCATCCATAAACATGAAAGCTTTGGGAGATTTTTAGGGGAAACTTGAGCTAGCTACTATTGTAATACTGCAGTCCAATGTATAGCACATGCACAAGAACAGAGTTGCATTTAATGCAATGCACGTCTGAGCTCAGCTGGACAGATGGAACCTGAAGCAAGAAGCAGCCTGTAAACTCACGAACTTGTGAACCTTATCACCCATATAGCCTAATGATATTCATACAACAGTTCATCAGCATTCTACATAATGGCCAACTATCTCAGTTTGTAGAAATGTCCCAAATCCATAGTTTATTGATATTCCTGTTTTTTGAGGAATTGGCTATCAAACTAATATCATAGTTGCCAAACCTCCTGGTTTGGCTGGGATGCTTCAAGATTTCTAGACAATATTTAGGTCCCTCCCACTAAAAAATTCTCCTGGTATTTAAATGTTTCCCCTAGCAGTCATCTATGCCTAGGTTTGATGCAATACAATTTCCACTGCTTTGCTAAAATACTAATTGCACGATAATTTTGATACAATAATACAATAGGTCCACTGGCAAGTGACGCATTTTATGGGCATATTTGTCTCAGGTAGAGCAGCAGTCTTTCTAGCTCTTCTCTTCTTTCTCAAACCTTCTCTCTATAGCATCCTCCAACCCTGTTGCACACTTCTCCCTCCAGTTCCCCCTATTCTGTGCCGTCACATACCACATCATTTCATCTGTTAAAAGTTCTCAAATCTTTTCTCACTCTGTTGCTCCATCTCAGCTTAGTTCTATAAGCCAGCCTTCTCTCAGGCAAACAACCAAACAATTAACTTTTCGGAATTCTCTCCTCATCCATTCGTGCAATATGGCCCAGCCACCTCAGTCTTCTTGCTGTAATCAAATCTTCCATGCACTCCTCCATTCCAAACTGCTTAGCAATTCGTACATTGCTGATGTGTTCTGTCCTCTGTTACTGTGCAGTGATGCCCAAGATTCCCTTGAGACACCTAGGTCTTCTACAACAGGTGTCTCAAGGGAATCTTGGGCATCCTGGTAGCCCATGTCTCTGATCCATAGAGCAGCACACCAAGGACCACCACAGACCTATACACCATTCTCTTAATCTTCAGTGACAGGTTACTGTCCCTGAAAACTGGCTAATGCACCAAACGCCTTGCTCGCCTTGGCTATCCTCTCTCCTACGTCTTTCTCTACACCACCCCTGGCCTCAACAACAGACCCCAAGTATTAAAATCCCTCACACATCAACTTCATCATCATCTCCCAACTTTAACAGTCTAAGGCCAGCCCACTTCCAACAACCATCAACTTGGTCTTTGCAATGCTCATCCTAAGACCCCACTTTTTCAGCAAATCCCATAATATGGCACACACACACACACACACACATACACACACACACACTCTCTCTCTCTCTCTCTCTCTCTCTCTCTCTCTCTCTCTCTCTCTCTGGTTGAGAATTCTTTCAGGAGAAATAAAACGTTGTACATAGCTAAGCTATATTTAAACATACTGACATACCTGCTGATCTTCCTACACTGACTCCAAGCGCAAGGTAGCACAAGTAAATAATAAGAGACATTCCTCCAAATTAGGAAATGGTGAAATAGCTATAGTTACAGTTTACAACGCAGCGCTCACGCCCAGACAGCGATACTGTCCAGCGATACTGTCCAGCGATACCGTCCAGCGATACTGTCCAGCGATACCGTCCAGCGATCCAGTGCGCGGATATCCCAGCTCTATTTATAGCTACAAGCATTTTTGTTTATGTTTTTTGTGCGGGGCACGTTCAACGTCTTAGGTATAAAAACAAAACAAAAAAAAAACAAGTTGCAAGGGGAAGATGGACAGGAACGTAGCATATAAAATTTGACCTTTCGCACGCGCGTTTAAATACTCTGAATTACTGTACATGCGCAATGGTCAACTCTGGTACTGATGCACGTGTGGCTTCTGTTCTTCGTGCTTACTACACTTGCGCCTGCTAGCTAATTCACCATGAATCGGACTCCATCCAGCGAAGAAATTTATGAAGAGCTGTCACCTTTGCCTCCTGGGTTTGCAAATAAGGGAACTGCTGCTATGCAAACTGCATATTTCAATGTTTGATTAACATTACCCCTATGTGAGCTGTGCAGATGCAAGGTAATTGTTACAGAGCTATTTTATATAGCTTTATAATAATTGCACTAAGCAGAAATGATTTGATAAACTTACTTTTACTGCACTGTATGCCATCCAATCCTTTATTACTATTTTTTTACACACTCCATCCATCTTGGAACATTTCCTTACACATCAATACACAACTTATATTAGAAGTCTTTTGTAGAACTTATACAATCCAATATGAACAATAGCTAGAATAGTAAACAAAATAAAGCACAAAGTTGTAGCTCGTATATGAATAATTGATTATTTGGAAAATTGATTAAAGTTAATTATAAATTGCTCGTTTTATACACATACATAATGTTGCATCTAGAAAAAGGGAAACTAAAGTAAAGCTGGTGAAATCAATAAAAATAATAAAGCATTTTTATTATGTAGGACTTGGATGTCTTGTACGTGAAGTTCAAGCCATACGGAACTGTTACATGTACAGTAGTCACTGCAAGACTCTTGATTTAGCACCTCTTTTGAAAAATCTGGGAGGTAGACAAGAATAGAATGATTAATTATGTGAATATCACCATGCATTTTGTTTATATTATAGCAAAAATTTGGCCATCAATGTGTTATGGGAATCAAGAGGGTGCAAATTAATTTTACATGGGACTTATGAAGAATTTAATTCAAAGGCTACCAAAAAAGTACAGTAACACTATAGTGATAAGTTATAGCTAAACAAATTTCATTTATTCAGGCAAATTATCTGAAAGCCTCTATTGATTACCTAGTATAAAAATATAATATCTTAAGTTTTCTTTAATGTAATTATATCTAGGGGCATAAATGAAAGATGTTTTCAATACTATACTCTAACATGATTGATATTGTACATGGATGAGTGGAAGTGCATGGTATTAAAAGCTATTTGTTATATTTTGAAATTCAAGATTACATGCCCATACATAGGGATGGTTTGGTAGGTTCAGCAGAACCCCCTTTCCAATTAATTATCACATCATTTTGTGAATTGATTTAGAACTGTTGCTATATGTATCTCCACATACTTCCTTACTAGCCAACCAGTGTTTTTTTTTGTTGATAACTATCTTGTCTGTAATTTATATTATCAAGAAGTATATTGCAAACAAACTGCAGCAGCAAATGCAAAAGGAAAGCATTTTGATAATTGTATTATGTTCATTCAAGAAGGGAGAGTGCAAGTCTATTGTTTTTGTCATTTGTTTTTCTGATTAAGGATTAGCTATGTATGCTTTGTCCACTAGACGGGCACACATGTGAAACCCCTTTTAAAAATCCTGCACACTCATGTTATTATAATGCATGTTTAGTAATAATAGTGAGATGCATCAGTATAAAATGCACACATATTTTCAAATTAACACATATCACTTTATATTAGCTCTTTAAAGAGGAGGTAATTATATTCTGCAAAATACACGGTGTTCTTGCAATAATTGAAAGAATTACAATCAACAGACAGATGCGTCCATAGCAATGCTTGAAAAAAGAACTAATGGATCAATGTGTTAAATTTAAATTAAAGTATTTTGCAATATTTAGCTTCTCTTCAAGCATATCTGTTGATTAATTTATGTAATAGAATGCATTTAATCATTACATATAGGTTACACCGCGACGAGGAGGTTGGTAAGGGATTTACACAACCGAGAGCCGAAGGCACAAGGATAGTGTAAATCCCATACCGACCGAATGCAGAGTGGTGTGACTGATTTGTATCATGGCTTTAGGCTAAAGGGAATGCACAAGTTTGATTAAACAATTTTTTATTCACCTCTTAGGAGGTAGGTACGAAATATATATTCACCATGAATTGAGTACTATCTGATTAGACAGTTTGAGCATACCATGGTACAAACATAATTAAGCATGTAATTATTATTTATTACAGTTACAAAGGGAATTTTTTGTCAGCATTGTGCATGGAACGTACTGAATCAGGTATGTAATAATGATCTCTCAGGATTGTGTATAAATTCACACATATATAATTGTTTACAGTGACTTGTACTGAATGTAACTCAATCTGCTTCTGTAACACTTCTACTGAGCCTGTGTTATTTCTCATGTTACCAGTAAGCATTTCCAATTAAAAATGTTTTAAGCAATTGAAAGTGAAAATTTATACAGTCGTCTACTAAATTAATATCTGTGCAAGAGCTCCTTGATAAGCATTTTGAGGCTGAGCACGAATGTAGTGTATGTACCAGGTATGTAAAATTGAATAATACACTCTAATGATTTATACAAAAACAAATGTTACAACTTTAGATGTAACAGGAATACCACGAAGAAGAGAGATACTGTTTTGAACCACCCACCAAACTTATTATGTTTATGCATAGCAAAGAATAACATTACGTAAGATTTTACCCTTGTTAAAATAACTGTTAACATTTATATTATATGTAGATCTACCAGCACACTTCAGCTGCAGGTAACTAATAAAGTGACTTTTGATGCTCAATATATATATAATTCAGCGAAGCGAGCGGAGCTGACTCTCTAATGAGTTCGCGATATATATATATATTTAGGTCTAGAAATTGTTTTTGTTCTTGCGTGGGCGTACATGTGTACCCTCTCTCTCCTACGCGCTTGCGCAAGCCGAGTAACCTTCTTAGCAACATTTTGTTTTGTTTACCCGCCGTACGAAGTAGCGATGCCCAGTAGACAAAACGTTAGAAACGCTCGGTCAAGAGCTTTGAGGGCGTTAGAAACTCCTGAAGAAAAATTAGGAAGGAGAGCGATAAGAAATGAAAAAGACAGGGCAAGGAGGAGGAGAGCTAAAACGAAACAGAAACAGGTAGCAAAGTAAAGAATCTGACAGTATTTTGTAGCCACACCAAGCATGCATGGAATAGCTGCAATTACAGGGAACATGCATCGCTCGCTTCGCTATTTTGTGCTATTAGAGCACATCACTAGTTATATATATATATATATATATATATAATATATATATATATTAATAGTACGGCGCGTAAGTTTCCCATTAAAAAATGTATGGGAAAAATCGCTGTTCAATTGAAATCGCATGGGGAAAATGAAATAGCGCGTAACTAATTGAAATACCTCGGTTAAGTGGAAACTAAGTGAAATACCTCGGTAGCTAAGTGAAATAATACAGGTAAGTGCGCACGCGTAGAGCATTAATCTTGGAAATGTACAGTTCGGGTAGTTGCTAGTTGGGGACAATGTTATTCTGTACCACAGAACCTCTACCCGTATTAGACGAAATATTTTACAACAGATTTGGAGGAGTTATACATTGAAAAGACTAATTTGAAATAAGGACATAGTGAGTGAACGATACAGTGTAGCTACAATTGCAAAAGACTTTTTTAAAAGCTGGCCTACTATTAGCGAGTGATAGCATGGGTAACCTGTGTATTAGGGGTCAATAGCACTCGTAAAGCAAATTGAAATAACACTCGGCTTCGCCTCATGCTATTCCAATTGCGTTACTCGTGCTATTAATCCCGAATAGCACAGTTACCAGTGCTATTACTCAATGTTAATCACAGAGCATTGCCATATCTTGCCCAGTAAACAAGCACAGGAGGACTTATATGGTTATATTGAGTTAATTTGACAATATAACTATAGGGTGGGGCCTTCCTGGAATACGCACAGACAATTGACGGCAAAGCTGAAAATTATGAAGATTATTAAAACTGGAGAAAGTGATCAAATATTTGTTCGTTTTATACAGGTCACATCAGTTAGCATGGCTACAGTTCTGCAGCAACAACATTATCAATTATTTTACGAGCTTTCTAAAGGTAACTAAACAAGTGATACCTATATTGTTGTTCCAATATGATATTTTCTTGTATTACAGTAGTATGGTGTGTATGTATATTTTTCCATTTTGAAAGTAAATGAGGTGTGTCATGTCTGCAAGTAGATATAGTGAGGTTTGTCATGTCTGCAAGTAGATATAGTGAGGTGTGTCATGTCTGCAAGTAGATATAGTGAGGTGTGTCATGTCTGCAAGTAGATATAGTGAGGTGTATCATGTCTACAAGTAGCTATAGTGAGGTGTGTCATGTCTGCAAGTAGCTATAGTGAGGTGTGTCATGTCTGCAAGTAGCTATAGTGAGGTGTGTCATGTCTGCAAGTAGCTATTAGTGAGGTGTGTCATGTCTGCAAGTAGCTATAGTGAGGTGTATCATGTCTGCTAGTAGCTACAGTGAGGTGTATCATGTCTGCAAGTAGCTATAGTGAGGTGTATCATGTCTGCTAGTAGCTATAGTGAGGTGTATCGTGTCAGCAAGTAGCTATAGTGAGGTGTATCATGTCTGCAAGTAGCTATAGTGAGGTGCATCATGTCTGCAAGTAGCTATAGTGAGGTGTATCATGTCTGCAAGTAGCTATAGTGAGGTGTGTCATGTCTGCAAGTAGCTATAGTGAGGTGTGTCATGTCTGCAAGTAGCTATAGTGAGGTGTGTCATGTCTGCAAGTAGCTATAGTGAGGTGTATCATGTCTGCTAGTAGCTATTGAGGTGTGTCATGTCTGCAAGTAGCTATAGTGAGGTGTGTCATGTCTGCAAGTAGCTATAGTGAGGTGTGTCATGTCAGCAAGTAGCTATAGTGAGGTATATCATGTCTGCAAGTAGCTATAGTGAGGTGTATCATGTCTGCTAGTAGCTATAGTGAGGTGTGTCATGTCTGCTAGTAGCTATAGTGAGGTGTGTCATGTCTGCAAGTAGCTATAGTGAGGTGTGTCATGTCTGCAAGTAGCTATAGTGAGGTGTGTCATGTCTGCAAGTAGCTATAGTTAGGTGTGTCATGTCTGCAAGTAGCTATAGTGAGGTGTATCATGTCTGCAAGTAGCTATAGTGTGTTGTGTCATGTCTGCAAGTAGCTATAGTGAGGTGTGTCATGTCTGCAAGTAGCTATAGTGAGGTGTATCATGTCTGCAAGTAGCTATAGTGAGGTGTATCATGTCTGCAAGTAGATATAGTGAGGTGTGTCATGTCTGCAAGTAGCTATAGTGAGGTGTGTCATGTCTGCAAGTAGATATAGTGAGGTATGTCATGTCTGCAAGTAGCTATAGTGAGGTATGTCATGTCTGCAAGTAGCTATAGTGAGGTGTGTCATGTCTGCAAGTAGCTATAGTGAGGTGTGTCATGTCTGCAAGTAGATATAGTGAGGTATGTCATGTCTGCAAGTAGCTATAGTGAGGTGTGTCATGTCTGCAAGTAGATATAGTGAGGTGTGTCATGTCTGCAAGTAGCTATAGTGAGGTATATCATGTCTGCAAGTAGCTATAGTGAGGTGTATCATGTCTGCTAGTAGCTATAGTGAGGTGTGTCATGTGTGCAAGTAGCTATAGTGAGGTGTATCATGTCTGCAAGTAGATATAGTGAGGTGTGTCATGTCTGCAAGTAGCTATGGTGAGGTGTATCATGTCTGCAAGTAGCTATAGTGAGGTGTGTCATGTCTGCAAGTAGCTATAGTGAGGTGTGTCATGTCTGCAAGTAGCTATAGTGAGGTGTGTCATGTCTGCAAGTAGATATAGTGAGGTGTGTCATGTCTGCAAGTAGCTATGGTGAGGTGTATCATGTCTTCAAGTAGCTATAGTGAGGTGTGTCATGTGTGCAAGTAGCTATAGTGAGGTGTGTCATGTCTGCAAGTAGCTATAGTGAGGTGTGTCATGTCTGCAAGTAGCTATAGTGAGGTGTGTCATGTCTGCAAGTAGATATAGTGAGGTGTGTCATGTCTGCAAGTAGATATAGTGAGGTGTGTCATGTCTGCAAGTAGATATAGTGAGGTGTGTCATGTCTGCAAGTAGCTATAGTGAGGTATATCATGTGTGCAAGTAGCTATAGTAGTGAGGTGTGTCATGTCTGCAAGTAGATATAGTGAGGTGTGTCATGTCTGCAAGTAGCTATAGTGAGGTGTGTCATGTCTGCAAGTAGCTATAGTGTAGTGTATCAATGGTTGTCTGAAAGTATCCATGAAGGCAGATTGATCGTTCTCTTTTCAATTCGGTTAAGCTGAGTGCTCAGATATTTCAAAGCAAGGTATAAACACTGGCGATAATCAACTAATCAATCCAAGAGCCAGTTGATGTTTTTCTGTGCAGGTTCGAGTTTGCAAGTGAATGAGCTAACCAGATCACGGTTGAGACAGTGAGTGGACTGACTGAGAGCAATAATCTGACCAATGGTTCCAGGAGTTTCCTGGTGTGGAGGAAAGAATTATGACTTGAGCTTGCAGATCGTAAGAGTTACAGCCAGACATATAGTACATGTAGAGTATGTGGAAAGGATACTAAGTCTGTATAGAAACTCAATAAAACTCAGCTATTAAATAGGATATTAGTTATTGCTGCATGATAATATTAGACTTGTTGATTTTTATAGAAGATGTACAAGGTTGACATAGTGCTACTATTGTGATCCTACCACTATCATATGCTGGCAGTCCACTTCAGTGGGCAAGCCAATCTTATATCTCTAATCAAGTGTTGATGGACACAATTGCTTGGATACTAGCTACACACTAGAGGTAGATTCCTACCGACTGCAACCAGACTAAGGAGTAATGCCCAGTCACATTATCTCATTTGAGCTCTGTGTGGAATGGACCAACTGATACCATGTTCAATTCATCAACATAAGTGTCAAATTTTGTGGTTTATCACAAACCCAGTGGTTTATAGGGGGAAAAAAACACTTGCTACTCACTCTAGAAAATAGTCATGACAAATTGAAAAAATTAATTAGAAAAACAAAACAAAAACATTAGTTGGCACAGCCCTCGATAACCAAGGCATTCCCCCGCTGCATAGCTATGGAGATCCTCTGGAGGAGGTAGTTAGTGGACTTCTCATTGCCAGATTCTTGGACAAGGCCGTACCCCAGAGATCTCAGAAAAGACAGTGAGCTAGGTCCAACCACACCAGAGGTTTCTATGACTACTGGCTGAAAGAACAGCAGAAACTAGGGGAGCAACAAAAGAAGCTGAACAGAAGGCTAAGAGAGAGAGAGTGGAGGAAATAGCACATAAGGTAGAAGAAAAGTAATGAGGAGAGCTGTCAGTTTGATTTGTTTTGTTTTTGCTTTCATCGCATATGTTATGCCTTGACATCATTGAGAAAAACTGAAAGAAAAAAAAAAAAAATACAAATTGAATGATTGGAATAGCTACAGATTGTGCTGGTTGTTTTTATACCGACGCTGATTACAATAAGGATTTAAAGATTGAGTTATTGTTATTGTTTTTTACACACTGTAAGAAGCAACAATTGTTTTCTAAAAAGCATGATACATCTTTTATGTAGCCAAGAGGAATAGGGACACTACACCCTCTCCATATTTTCTTCTTTATAGCGAGTTTGCACAGCATCACATCACCTAGCTTAGTCTGATGTTCTTCTTGAACATATCTTGAGTGCAGAGTTTGTTTGTAATTACGACCCCCAGCATTCTTGAATTTTTTTGTTCTTCTCTTCTTTCTCTTTTTGTTTGTGTTCTTTGTAAGCTTCTTTCTTTTGTTTCTTTCCTTTCCTCATTACTTTTCTTCTACCTTACGCGCTATTTCCTCCGTTTAGCTTTCTTTTGTTGCTCCCCTGGTTTCTGCTGTTAATTTCTTTTCTCGTTCTCCTGTTTTTCTAATCGTATCTCCTCTTGCTGCTTCTTTGTCTGTTTCTGTTCTTCAATAATTGCAAAACATTCAGCATTGGTCAGTACACGAGCTCCAGTAATAGCTCTCATCTTGCTTGCCTCTAGTCTTACTGCCCAAGATCTTGGTGTGGCCTTAGGTAGAGTCAGATATTTTGCCAGTGGAAAGACTTTGTTTGATGAAGAGTAATTGCACTGAGGTGAAGTACTACCAGAAGCAGATGCTTGAGAGGTTAGCTAGATATATCTGAGGTAACTTCTTAAGCATTGTAATAAGCAGTTTCAGTTTGATCTGAAAATAGCTCTTCTATAGTTAGTGACTGTGTGATATCACTGACGTGATGGCTCTCATTTGAGACAAATGGAGGTGAGAAAGGTGGCAAAACATCAGGAGTGTATATAGGTACATGTACATGACTACAAGAGAAGAGCAACGACTTGAAAAAACATTGTAGGACAAAGTATGAAATTCATATTGTATACACTTGTAAATTAATTTGTAATACTATGCATGCACACCTCTTAGAAAACTTTGTTTCAAATTGTATTGTTCCTTTGAATCTATAGCCATATTTGCTGGTACGCCGATGTAAGGTCATTCTTCACTTCACTCACTTTTCGGATATTTAAATTATAACTTAACCTTAACTCATTGAGAAGAGGTTAACTTGTCTAGGACAAGGGAAGGAGGAAGAATCTGGTGGCAGCATTACCACTGTGGAGAGATCGTCTCTAAGGAGTTACTTCTTCGCAGAAGTATAAGGTTACAAGCTACACCTGGCACCCATAAGGAGAATTCAGGGTGTATTAGGGCCACTGAACACTGTGTAACATTTATAATTAACTCACTTTATTTTGTGTATTCTAATCTTATTATTTCCTTGTTGTTGTCCTACCACTTTCCACTACTTCGCTCCCCTGGTGTGTGCTGGCAGCTGGTTGGTCAGTTGTTAGCTGCATGCTTTCCAGCTGTTTCCACGTTAGCTGTTTTGTTATCACTTTTTGTTTTATCTCATACTTGTGGTCACTTGACTCTTGTATTTAGTGGTCATTTGCTCTAGTGCTTGTGGTCTACTATTCTATATCAAACTTGTCTAATGACAGCTTAGTAGCAGACTAGGCGGGGTTAATACCAGGCGGAGTACCAGCAACGGTTGGTTAGGTAGGAGGGGAGTGTCTGGCGGGGTATGCGCACAGGGCTCCCCACGTGTGGGAGGTGAATAATTAGAATATACGAGCGGGGAAGAAAAAAGTTGCGGAACGAAAGATTTTAAGATTGTGATCATGGAAAAAGAGCCCATTTTCAAGAAAAGGAGAGTGTGTGAGCCCTCTGCTGCTGGTACTGGTGCTTCCACTTCTGGTACTTCCTCAGTTGCCTCGGGGCAATTGACGCTTGTGACTTTGAGAGCAGGGTCAAAGCGCTGGTGGAGGAGGCGCTCAGGGCACACTCGGTGGCCAGAAGCAGCTGCGATAGTGGCACTGGTGGGAGGTCTGGCGTTGGTGGTGACTCCAGCAGTGGTCTGGGCAGCAGCAGCTCTAGCAGTGGCGCAGTGGGGGGTATGTTTGTTAAAATAGCCTATTTGGTGTTTTATTTTTGCTCTATTTATTGTTGTATTGCCTGGCTGGCCATGGTGGAGCCACGGATTGAGATGATGGTAGTTTTACTCTTTTATCTTTTATATATACTTACTGTCTGCCAATACTTTTCACTAGTGGTAGTAGGTAGGTGGTGTACTGAAATAGGAAGGAAAAAAAAAATAAATAAATAAAAAATAAATAAATAAATAAATAATTAAAATAAAAGGGGCCTACGAAACAGTGTCAGCATGTGTATTGTGATGTGAGCATGTGGCTCACTTGATGGAAGGGCGTGTGGCCCTACATAGTATATGAAGTATTGTGTTGTGAGCATGTGGCTCACTTGACAGTAGTGACTTAAAGGGCGTGTGGCCCTACATAGTATATGAAGTATTGTGTTGTGAGCATGTGGCTCACTTAACAGTAGTGACTCAAAGGGCGTGTGGCCCTACATAGTATATGAAGTATTGTGTTGTGAGCATGTGGCTCACTTAACAGTAGTGACTCAAAGGGCGTGTGGCCCTACATAGTATATGAAGTATTGTGTTGTGAGCATGTGGCTCACTTAACAGTAGTGACTCAAAGGGCGTGTGGCCCTACATAGTAAATGAAGTATTGTGTTGTGAGCATGTGGCTCACTTGACAGTAGTGACTTAAAGGGCGTGTGGCCCTACATAGTATATGAAGTATTGTGTTGTGAGTATGTGGCTCACTTAACAGTAGTGACTCAAAGGGCGTGTGGCCCTACATAGTATATGAAGTATTGTGTTGTGAGCATGTGGCTCACTTAACAGTAGTGACTCAAAGGGCGTGTGGCTCTACATAGTATATGAAGTATTGTGTTGTGAGCATGTGGCTCGCTTAACAGTAGTGACTTAAAAGGGCTTGTGGCCCTACATAGTATATGAAGTATTGTGTTGTGAGCATGTGGCTCACTTAACAGTAGTGACTTAAAGGGCGTGTGGCCCTACATAGTATATGAGTATATGATGTATTGTTTTACGAGCTTGTGGCTCACTTAACAGTACTGACTCGTGGGGGTGTTACCCTACGTATTATGAAGTTTTGTGTTATGGGCATGTGGCCCACTTAAAGCAGTGACTGGAAGGGTGTGTGGCCCTACATGGTATATGAAGTATTGCATGTGGCTCACTTAGCGGCAGGGTCCTGAAGGGTGTGGGGCCTTATATAGTGGCTGAAGTGCTGTGTTATGTGCATGTGGCTCACTTGATAGCAGTGACTTACATGACATGCGGCTCCCCATGGTTGTTAGGTATAGTGCTGTGAGCGTGTGGCTCACTTAGCAGCACCTAGGGAGAGGCGGGGTATGTGGCCCCCACTTTGGCTCGGAGGAGCATAGGCCTGGTATTGGGACTGTCAATGACCATGCTGTGGTGGCGCTGGGCCTACCGAAGTCAGCAGATGGCTCGAAGCCAGAGGGCGTGGTTCCGTCCAGTCACCAAGCGGAGGGGGCAGCAAAGGCTGCAGAGGTGGCAGCAAAGGCAGCGGAGGGAGAAGCCCAACATTTTCAATGGGTGTTACCCTGCCTACTGTCCCAGCCAGGCTGGTGAAGCGGATTCTGTCCGGGGAATTTGTGGATATGGGGGAGTTGTCCCAGGACGCTCTCCGGGCAGAATTCTGAAGGTCCACTGAAGGCGAGGAGAAACCATCGAAGGTCAAGTCGGTCCGACCCGTTGCTGATCGGGATGCTTGGGTGGCCAGCTTTGCCCAGTACGCAGGGGTGGTGAGCCGCTCCTATCCGGAGAAGGCGGTGGCTCTATGGGGTCACCTGGCCACTGTGATGTCCTGCCAGAATAGGGCTACGTCAGGTTGGTGGAGGAGCTACGACGTGTCGCTGAGGCACAGCTACTCGTCCATGGAGCAGGCTGATTTCTTGCTGAACCAGTGCCTGCTTATGCAAGCCATGGTAGAGAGCTCTGAGTCGCTCCAGCGCCCGGGCCTTTGGCTCCTCAGAGGCAGAGGAAAAGGAGGGTACAGGCCTGCTTCGCATGGAATGACGGCAGGCCTTGTGCGGCGGTGCCGTGCCGTTTCTCCCACTGCTGTGCCCGGTTGGGGATCATGCTAGGAGGTTTTGCCCTCCTGCGTTTGAAGCGCCTCCTGAGGAGGAGGGTCGTCGTGGCCTTAACTGATCGTTGTCCAGGGACATTCTGTGGCTATTTTGTGTGGAACTTTGTTGTGCGATGAGTTCGCTTGTGGTTCATTCTTATTATGTTGATTATAAAAAATAAATAAATTAATTAAAAAAAAAAAAAAAAAAAGTTAGTATACGTGGCATGTGCCAGTAGCAGTGGTTGCAATGGAGAGTAAGGGTACTTGGACCTGTTGATCCTTCTCCCGCAAAACTGGTCCATGTGAACCGTTTTGGGCTGGTCCCGAGAGGCCATGCATCGGGGAAGTGGAGGAGGTTAATCGTGGACCTTTCATTTCCCGCTGGGAATATCGTCAATGATGGAATTGACCCAGGGTTATGCAGTCTGCAGTATACATCAGTGGATTTTGCCTGTCACAAGGTCCTGGAGTTGGGGCAGGGGGCGAATCTAGCGAAGTTTGACGTATCAGGCATTCAGGTCAGTGCCGGTCCATCCTGATGACCGGCACCTCTTGGGTATGCAGTGGTGGGGCCGCACCTACGTAGATAAGGTGCTCCCCCCTTTGGCCTCCGATCAGCACTGAAGCTGTATAATGCCATTGCCGATGGTCTGTTGTGGATCTTGGCTAACACTGACCAGGTGATGTGCATCCACTACCTGGATGATTTCTTACTATTTGGAGCACCAGACTCATGTCAGTGTGGGGTGTCCTTAGAAAGGGCACTCGCCCGGTGCAAGGGGTTGGGTGTGCCGATAGCCCCGGCAAAGACTGAGGGCCCTGCCACCAAATTGACTTTCCTGGGGATAGAGTTGGATACGGCCTCATTGACGATAAGCCTTCCCCGGGAAAAGCTGGAATGCCTGTGTACCATGATTCGGGATTGGGAGTCAAAGAAGTCTTGCACCAAGAGGGAGTTGCTGTCACTGATTGGGTACTTACAGCATGCGTGTCTGGTTATTAAACCGGGCCGGTCCTTCCTCCGGCAAATGTTTGACCTTTCAGCCGGGGCGAGAGCACTGCACCACAGGGTGCGGCTGAATGCAGGCTTCCGGTCAGACCTTAAATGGTGGAACTGTTTTTTGCCTGTGTGGGATGGCACTTGCCCGATGTCCAGCGTGGTTAAGGGCGAGCCACAAGTGGTGCTCACTACTGATGTGTCAGGTGCATGGGGTTGCGGGGCCTATACATGCATAGGTCTCTGGTTCCAACTCAAGTTTCCTGATAGCTGGTCAGAGATTCATATTACGGTGAAGGAGCTACTGCCGATTGTTATGGCAGTGGCCGTGTGGGGGCGCCTTCTGGAAGGGTGCAACGGTGTCTTGCAGATGCGACAACATGGCGGTAGTTGCAATCGTTACTCCGGCAAAAGTAAAATGGACAGGGCAATGCACCTGATGTGGTGTTTATTGTTTTCTTGGCACGATGGGACGTGACATTAGTCTGTCAGCACATCCCTGGTGTCGACAATGGCGCAGCTGATGCGTTATCTAGGGATTCTCTCCTTTTATTGCAGCAGCTGGTGCCGGAGTCAGCGGCAGAGGCCACCCACATCCCGGTGGGACTCCTCCAGTGCCTGGTCAGAGACACCCCGGATTAGACCAAAGTGGACTGGGTGACCCTGTTCAGAGGTTCTATATGATGGGCTTGGCCGAATCTACACATAAACTTTATGCTTGTGGGGTGAGAAGAATCATGGGAATATGCGCTACGGCCGGCCGAGCTCCAAAGCCAGCGGATGAAGACACACTGTGCCATTTCGCTGCCTCGTTGGCAATGGATGGTCTCCGCCACAGGACAATTAAGTCGTATATGGCAGGAGTGCGTCACCTTCATATCTCGGAGGGCTACGGGGATCCATTCACGGCTGGCTTGCATAGGTTACACTACGTCTTGCGGGGTGTGAAGGGTGCTGAAGGCATGGCAGGGGTGTCAAAGCGTGAGTGTAGGCCTATTACACCTGACTTGCTTCGCAAGATCGAAGGAGTGTGGAACCCTAATGCACACGAGGCAGATGTGGTCATGCTTTGGGCGGCATGCTGCCTGGCATTTTTCGGCTTTATGCGGATCGGGGAACTGACAGTGCCATCGGACGATGGCTACGATGCCTCTGGTCACTTGTCATGGGGAGATGTGTTGGTCGATGATCTTGCCCACCCTTCAAGAATAGAAGTTCGCATTAAAGCCTCGAAGACAGACCCTTTCCGACAAGGGATTTCTATTTTTATTGGCAGAGTGGCATCCGATCTCTGTCCAGTGGCTGCCATGTTGGCTTACTTGGTGGTGCGAGGCAAAAGTGCTGGACCTCTGTTCAGATTCATTGATGGCAAGCCTCTAACCAGACAGCGCCTGGTTACTGCAGTCAAGGTTGCCCTGGAAGAAGCAGGCGTTGAGCCAGGTCAATACTCTGACACAGTTTCCGCATTGGTGCAGCCACTACGGCGGCAGCTAGGGGCCTGAAGGACTCCACAGTTAGGACCTTGGGACGGTGGAAAAGTCTCGCGTACTTGGAATACATAAAGATTCCAAGGGCACAGCTTGCATCGTATACAGCAAGATTTTGTTGAACTCACAAGTGTACTGGAATGGGTGGCTGTTGCTGTTGGTAATACACGCTGTTGTTTGTGTATCACATTCTTGTTACAGTTAATGTAGTTGTTGTTTATTATTTCGTAATTATACTATTGGGGTCTCTCTCCCCCCCTTCTCTGTCTTGGTCTTGGCCTGGGGCGGGTGGTCGTGCCTCCATTGGCGGAATTAAAGGGGCTTGCCCCGCCCCGTTAATTACACCCCAGTCAGCCCAAGCTGATTGGGGGGCGGGGTTTCCGGCTCCACCTGAGCCAAAAGACTCAGCTACTAGAGCTGCGGCCATGAGAGAGCAGCTGGGGAGGGATGACAAGGTAAGTAGGTGTACATAATAATGGTGGTAACATTAATTGGCATTTGTATGTGGGAATAATGGTTCACTGCCGGGGCATGAGAGGGCTGGCAGTGAACTAAGGTGTTTTCAAGGTACGAGCTGCAGGATTAACCTGGTCTATCTGGTCTGCCTGGTCTACCTGGTCTACTTGGTCTACCTGGTCTATATGGTCTGCCTGGTCTGTAAACATTTTTCCTAGCTTTAGTAATGCTCTGGGAACATGTATTTCAAATTTTAAGCTTCTAACTAATCGTTAAGTGTCCCTAAAAAATCAAAGAAGCCCACCCGGTCTTGGAACGCTTTAAAGTGGCTACCGGAAGGAAAGGGTTAATTGACTAGCTGTTGCAGTGGTATGTGCATGTGTGCACATGTTACTCGGCATTTGTGGATAGGTCTGCAATATGATGTCACCTGAGACAAGTTAATAGGGTCAGGTCTTTAGTGGGTGGAGTCAGGATGAAGTTAGTGGGTGGAGTCAGGGTGAAGTTAGTGGGTAGAGTCAGGATGAAGTTAGTGGGTGGGAGTCAGGATGAAGTTAGTGGGTGGGGTCAGGATGAAGTTAGTGGGTGGAGTCAGGATGAAGTTAGTGGGTGGAGTCAGGATGAAGTTAGTGGGTGGAGTCAGGATGAAGTTAGTGGGTGGAGTCAGGATGAAGTTAGTGGGTGGAGTCAGGATGAAGTTAGTGGGTGGAGTCAGGATGAAGTTAGTGGGTGGAGTCAGGATGAAGTTAGTGGGTGGAGTCAGGATTGAAGTTAGTGGGTGGAGTCAGGGTGAAGTTAGTGGGTGGGGTCAGGATTAAGTTAGTGGGTGGAGTCAGGATGAAGTTAGTTGAGTCAGGATGAAGTTAGTTGGAGTTAAGTTAGTGGGTGGAGTCAGGATGAAGTTAGTGGGTGGGGTCAGGATGAAGTTAGTGGGTGGAGTCAGGATGAAGCTAGTGGGTGTGGTCAAAATGAAGTTAGTGGGTGGAGTCAGGATGAAGTTAGTGGGTGGAGTCAGGATGAAGTTAGTGGGTGGGGTCAGGATAAGTTAGTGGGTGGAGTCAGGATGAAGTTAGTGGGTGGAGTCAGGATGAAGTTAGTGGGTTCAGGATGAAGTTAGTGGGTGGAGTCAGGATGAAGTTAGTGGGTGGAGTCAGGATGAAGTTAGTGGGTGGAGTCAGGATGAAGTTAGTGGGTGGAGTCAGGATGAAGTTAGTGGGTGGAGTCAGGGTGAAGTTAGTGGGTGGAGTCAGGATGAAGTTAGTGGGTGGGTCAGGATGAAGTTAGTGGGTGGAGTCAGGATGAAGTTAGTGGGTGGAGTCAGGATGAAGCTAGTGGGTGGAGTCAGGATGAAGTTAGTGGGTGGAGTCAGGATGAAGTTAGGGGTGGAGTCAGGATGAAGTTAGTGGGTGGAGGATGAAGTTGTGGGTGGGGTCAGGATGAAGTTAGTGGGTGGAGTCAGGATGAAGTTAGTGGGTGGAGTCAGGGTAAAGTTAGTGGGTGGAGTCAGGATGAAGTTAGTGGATGGGGTCAGGATGAAGTTAGTGGGTGGAGTCAGGATGAAGTTAGTGGGTGGAGTCAGGGTGAAGTTAGTGGGTGGAGTCAGGGTGAAGTTAGTGGGTGGAGTCACGGTGAAGTTAGTGGGTGGGGTCAGGATGAAGTTAGCGGGTGCGGTCAGGATGAAGTTAGTGGGTGGAGTCAGGATGAAGTTAGTGGGTGGGGTCAGTGTGAAGCCATTTTGGAGAGAGTTGAGTAGATGTGTGGGTATTCTGCTGCTATAGACTTGTGTTGTTCCAGACATTGTGTCTGTTAACAGTGACGGATTCTGACACGACAGTTACTAACTCACGTGCACATAATACCGTGGTATGACTACAATATCACACTTCTCTCTCTCTCTCCTCCATGCAGCTGGCACCCCATCATCCAGCACATAGACTCCAAGTATGAGGAGTATCTGAATAAAGAATCCCGAGTGCTCCGTGGAGTGCTGGAAGACAGACGCATCCACTGTTGTCTCTACTTCATTGCCCCCACTGGACATGGGTAGGTGTGAGGGGTGTGGTCTAGAGCTCTTACTTCGTAAGCATCTTGATATATGCAACTTTCCAGTCATCCCTGGTGTGTGTGTGTGTGTGTGTAGATTGAAGGAAATAGATATTGCCTTTATGAAAGAACTGCACGAGGTTCTAGAGTGGATTGGTTTGCTAGGTGTGTGTAGGTTCTAGAGTGGATTGGTTTGCTAGGTGTACGTAGGTTCTAGAGCGGATTGGTTTGCTAGGTGTGTGTAGGTTCTAGAGTACATTGGTTTGCTAGGTGTGTGTAGGTTCTAGAGGGTCACATGATCCTTACATGTCAGTCACATGATCGTCGCACATCAGTAACTGGATCATTACATGTCAGTCACGTGATCCTTGTTGTTTCTTGTCCACAGGAAGGGTTGTGGTTCACTCTGGCATGTGCAGCTAATCGTATCAACAATCTCAGTCTGGCTGTCAAAGCGGGACATCAAGCAGGGACCCTTGACCCTAGTTTACGCTGTGGTATTTGCTACTGGTTGGTGGGTGTGGTCTCAATAATCTGATGAATCTGAAGCTTACAATATCTGGACAGTCATTGAGTGTGTTTGTATGTGTGTGTGCATGCTGTGTGCTGAGAATGTGTGTATGTGTGTGCCTGTGCAGTGTGCTGAGAACGAATGAATGTTTGTATGTGTGTGCGTATGCAGTGTGCTGAGTCGTGGAATAACTTGGCTGGAGTCTATCTTAAAACTGGAAATAAGTAAGCTGGTTTCCATGGTGACTTTCGCTTGTATGTCAAGTGGACCGGGTGTATGTGTGTTAGGGAGAAAGCTCAGCGTTTATTTCGTGAGGCACTTCGCTGTAGCTATGACAACGTCAAGATCTGGGAGAACTACTTGGTGGTAAGTTGAAGTAGCTTTGTGCCAAGCCACACCCACTCACTATGTGTCAAGCCACACCCACTTAATGTGTGAAGCTGCACCCAATCACCCACTGTGTGTTATGATAGGTGAGTATGGAGCTTGGAAAGTGGGTGGAGTCTATACAAGCTAGCCATCGTCTTCTAGATTTGGGGGCGTGGCATGCAGTGGATGGCGAGATTGTTTTTCTACTCGTAAAAGTTACGTGTGACGGACTTCCTGAAAGAAACATATCCCCAGGTACTGTAGGGACAGGTCTGTGCAGGGCTGGAGACCAGTACTATAGAAACATATCCCCAGGTACTGTAGGGACAGGTCTGTACAGGGCTGGAGACCAGTACTATAGAAACATATCCCCAGGTACTGTAGGGACAGGTCTGTACAGGACTGGAGACCAGTACTATAGAAACATATCCCCAGGTACTGTAGGGACAGGTCTGTACAGGGCTGGAGACCAGTACTATAGAAACATATCCCCAGGTACTGTAGGGACAGGTCTGTGCAGGGCTGGAGACCAGTACTATAGAAACATATCCCCAGGTACTGTAGGGACAGGTCTGTGCAGGGCTGGAGACCGGTACTATAGAAACATATCCCCAGGTACTGTAGGGACAGGTCTGTACAGGGCTGGAGACCAGTACTATAGAAACATATCCCCAGGTACTGTAGGGACAGGTCTGTACAGGGGTACTGTAGGGACAGGTCTGTACAGGGCTGGAGACCAGTACTATAGAAACATATCCCCAGGTACTGTAGGGACAGGTCTGTACAGGGCTGGAGACCAGTACTTTAGAAACATATCCCCAGGTACTGTAGGGACAGGTCTGTGCAGGGCTGGAGACCAGTACTATAGAAACATATCCCCAGGTACTGTAGGGACAGGTCTGTACAGGGCTGGAGACCAGTACTATAGAAACATATCCCCAGGTACTGTAGGGACAGGTCTGTGCAGGGCTGGAGACCAGTACTATAGAAACATATCCCCAGGTACCGTAGGGACAGGTCTGTGCAGGGCTGGAGACCAGTACTATAGAAACATATCCCCAGGTACCGTAGGGACAGGTCTGTACAGGGCTGGAGACCAGTACTATAGAAACATATCCCCAGGTACCGTAGGGACAGGTCTGTACAGGGCTGGAGACCAGTACTATAGAAACATATCCCCAGGTACTGTAGGGACAGGTCTGTGCAGTGCTGGAGACCAGTACTATAGAAACATATCCCCAGGTACTGTAGGGACAGGTCTGTACAGGACTGGAGACCAATACTATAGAAACATATCCCCAGGTACTGTAGGGACAGGTCTGTACAGGGCTGGAGACCAGTACTATAGAAACATATCCCCAGGTACTGTAGGGACAGGTCTGTACAGGGCTAGAGACCAGTACTATAGAAACATATCCCCAGGTACTGTAGGGACAGGTCTGTACAGGGCTGGAGACCAGTACTATAGAAACATATCCCCAGGTACTGTAGGGACAGGTCTGTGCAGGACTGGAGACCAGTACTATAGAAACATATCCCCAGGTACTGTAGGGACAGGTCTGTACAGGGCTAGAGACCAGTACTATAGAAACATGTCCCCAGGTAATGTAGGACAGTCTTGCAGGGCTGGAGACCATACTATAGAAAACATTCCCAGGTACTGTAGGGACAAGGTCTGTGTCAGGGCTGGAGACCAGTACTATAGAACCATGTCCCCAGGTACGTAGGGACGGTCTGTACAGGGCTGGGAGACCAGTACTATAGAAACATATCCCCAGGTACTGTAGGGACAGGTCTGTGCAGGGCTGGAGACCAGTACTATAGAAACATGTCCCCAGGTACTGTAGGGACAGGTCTGTGCAGGGCTGGAGACCAGTACTATAGAAACATATCCCCAGGTACTGTAGGGACAGGTCTGTACAGGCAGGGTTTGATACAGAGGGGGGGGAACCCTGGGATTTCCCCCCCCCCCTGAGCAGAGTTTCCCCCCCCTAGGATTTTCACCTATACTTTTATTAAAACATACAAAAAACAAAATCAAAAATAGAAATATAAAAATCAGAATTAACAATGTAATTGTAAGGAAATCATGTAAGTAAGTTCATGTAAGTTTTCAAACTAATTCATAAACGAATTCTTCTGTTCTGCAGTTTAAAAATATTTAAAATTTCTTCAAAATCAATGTCAGTAAGTTCAGGCCCTTCTATAGCAATTCTCATCAGTATAGCTAAGGAAACATCAGAAAGTCTATTTCTTAACCTATTTTTCACCAGTTTCATTTGGCTAAATGACCTTTCAACTGTGGCAGTGCTCATTGGAATGGAAAGTAGTACGTTTATCAGGCAGAACATTTGAGGAAAAATGCTTTTATATGCTTCGTGCTCTTGCATTGACTGTAGTATGTCTTGCAAAGTAGGTCGTGGATTTCTCAACATGATGGATTTCTTTTCTTGTACAAGTGCCCTCCTAAATGTTTTCCACTCTGACAGAAGTTCGTCTCGATTTATCAAAGGAGAAGATGTGAATACTGTGCCATCATATTCCACAGTAGCATCATTGCCATAGAAATCTGCCAAAATTCTGATCTCTTCAAGACCATAAGTCAGGATTTGTCGTTCTTCGGCAGGAAACTTTGTGGGATCAAACACTGAAGTAGCTGACAATATCTTCACTGAGTCATTTGTGAACCTTCTGTTAATATTGTCGAGCAGGCTATCCAAATATGGGATAGCAACACGGTCCCTATATTGTTGAATAGTGCTGATCCTTGCTGATCTTGATCTAGATCCGTGAATTTGTGCATCAACAACAATGTCATGTTCTTCTCTCAACTTGTCAATTGTTGACTGAACAGTAGAACACCACTCTGACTCTTCACTTTTAAGACTTGTCAGCTCATCAATGAGAATTTTTAAAAGTGAAGGTATTTTGCTGAAATCAACAATCTTCCTTTGCATAGCTGCATTTATCTTGGCCAGAGTGTCCAGTACCTCAGCAAGAAAAACAATTCCTGAGATGACCACATAGGAAGAAAGAAGAGAACATAAACCCAGAGCTTCTGCATCACCTGTTGCTTCGTACAGTTGTTGCAAAGTAATGATCAATGCTGGGAGCTCTTTTTTTATGGCTCGCATACAGCGTTCATGTGACAACCACCTGGTATCACTGGGCTTGACTATCTTCAGTTCAGGTAGTTGAAGGGCAGATTGAACTTCTTTAAGAGTTTCGGCCTTTTTAGGAGAGTAATAAAATAGTTTCCAGAGGTTGCTCATCATGCCAAATATTTGTTTGATCTCACAAGTGGTTTCAGCAGCCTGGATACTAGCAAGTTGTAATCTATGGCAGGCACAGTGAAAATAGAGCGCGTGGGCCGAGTTGGTTCTCATTCTAGTTTGAACACCAGTTTTACTTCCTGAAAAAACAGCAGCACCATCGTAAGCTTGTCCTACCAGTTTTCTATAGTCTAGCTGCTTCTCCAGTATGAAACTATTCAGAGCCTTGGTAATGCTTGCTGCATCTGTTGCTGTAATATGTAAAATGGTCATGAAGTGTTCTTCTGGCCTACCATTAACTAGCCACCGACAACATATGGAAAGCTCCTCACACGTTGTAACATCTTCACATTCATCTGCTAGAATTGAAAAGTAGGGGCTTAAAATCAAACTTTTCACGAGTCTTTGCTCAAGCCACTTGTCAATTGCTGCAAGAAATGATCTACATGAGTATGAAGAGGTATACTGGGCATTGGAAGGTCCTCTAGTCACATGCTGTTCAAGAATTTGGTCACCATTGGCAATTTGAAGGTCGACAAGATCTGAATATGTGGTGGTATGAGGAATCTTATTCTTTGCCAGAAAATAAACTGATCTCAGAAGCTTAGTGAGAAGTACCCTATTCCTAACCCTCTCTTCTTCTGCCAAACGCAAAGCTTGAGCATTTTGGAGGTCAACAACATTAGGCTGTGCAGCCATCTTTGATACAATGACGGAATCTCTGTGCCACATGGAATCATTGTGCTGTTTGAGAAGCTCACTAGCATGGTTCCAGTCTGTCATGCCCCGCGTAGTCCACCCACCACGTGCAGTTGAAGGAGGTTTCCCCCATTGTTGACATAACCGGCAAAACATTCCTTCCTTTGGATTGTTACAATACACCCAGGGATACCTTTCCTCCCAACTTTTCTTGTAGGTAAGCCTAGATTTATACAATTTCTTCAGGCTAGCCTTTGAATGCCTTAGGTTGGAGCTTTGTTGTGCTTCTTCCCTCTGCTGCACTCCTTCCCTCTGCTGCACTCCTTCCCTTTGCTGCACTTCTTCCCTCTGCTGCACTTCTTCCCTCTGCTGCACTTCTTCCCTCTGCTGCACTCCTTCCCTCTGCTGCACTCCTTCCCTTTGCTGCACTTCTTCCCTCTGCTGCACTTCTTCCCTCTGCTGCACTCCTTCCCTCTGCTGCACTCCTTCCCTCTGCTGCACTTCTTCCCTCTGCTGCACTTCTTCCCTCTGCTGCACTCCTTCCCTCTGCTGCACTTCTTCCCTCTGCTGTACTTCTTCCCTCTGCTGTACTTCTTTCCTCTGCTGCACTTCTTTCCCTCTGCTGCACTCCTCCCTCTGCTGCACGTCCTTCCCTTTTGCTGCACTCTTCCCTCTCTTCAATTCTTCCTCCTCTGCGTGCACCTCCTTCCCTCTGCTGCACTCCTTCCCTCTCTGCACTTCTTCCCTCTGCTGCACTTCTTCCCTCTGCTGCACTTCTTCCCTCTGCTGTACTTCTTCCCTCTGCTGTACTTCTTTCCTCTGCTGCCCTTCTTCCCTCTGCTGCACTTCTTCCCTCTGCTGCACTTCTTCCCTCTGCTGTACTTCTTCCCTCTGCTGTACTTCTTTCCTCTGCTACACTTCTTCCCTCTGCTGCACTTCTTCCCTCTGCTGCACTTCTTCCCTCTGCTGCACTTCTTCCCTCTGCTGCACTTCTTCCCTCTGCTGCACTTCTTCCCTCTGCTGCACTTCTTCCCTCTGCTGCACTTCTTCCCTCTGCTGCACTCCTTCCCTCTGCTGTACTTCTTCCCTCTGCTGCACTCCTTCCCTCTGCTGCACTTCTTCCCTCTGCTGCACTTCTTCCCTCTGCTGCCCTTCTTCCCTCTGCTGCTCTTCTTCCCTCTGCTGCCCTTCTTCCCTCTGCTGCACTTCTGTCCTCACCTCTTCTCTCTCCCTCACTCCCTCCCTCACCTCCTCACTCTCTCTCTGCTGCACTGCTCGAATCTGTTCCTTTTGTTCCATCGATTCATAGCTATCACATTTGCTTTTTTTAGGTTCATTCCTTTGGAGCCACAAGGTCTCTTTTTCCTAAAATACCTTCTGATATCCATTACTACTCAGCAACTTCTACAGTCTGCCAAAGCAACAAATGTACCCTTACCAACCAGGCAGCTGCTTCACAATGACAAGTGCTAAAAGCAACTTTCAAACTGGAACTGGTGATCCATAAAATGGATACACCTACTCCATTCAAACTAAAAGGATAGCCTATTAGGAGTCTGTACTTAATTAATGTCAGAGCTATTCAGCTTTCAAAATGAACAAAGCTGTTTACTAGAGGTAATCAATTGATCAATACATAAATATAATACAATAATTTTAATTTCCTTACCTTATTAGTATTGCAAGGACAAAAAAAATACAACTATAAGGTCGCTATTTGACTTTCCCCCCCCTAGCAAAAAATCCTGTATCAAACCCTGACAGGACTGGAGACCAGTACTATAGAAACATATCCCCAGGTACTGTAGGGACAGGTCTGTGCAGGGCTGGAGACCAGTACTATAGAAACATGTCCCCAGGTACTGTAGGGACAGGTCTGTGCAGGGCTGGAGACCAGTACTATAGAAACATGTCCCC
>WLWD01006368.1_pt1 | contig 112616 bp, 91 predicted proteins | sample 6712731 | NCBI WGS metagenome assembly WLWD01 (sample SAMN12718690, study PRJNA576275) | sponge metagenome | isolation source: marine sponge | host: Mycale hentscheli | place: New Zealand: South Island, Marlborough, Capsize Point | collected 2014-11-01 | reverse complement strand
ATAACTCAAAGAAACTTCAGCAGGACACTATTAACTTAAAACAAACATATTGAGTCGTGTATTTTATGTTGTCTGATTGATTTTTTTTTTAATTGGACACCACCGTGGGCCATCCTGTGACCATGAAATAATTAATTCAAAGTTACAATTCCAAAATATAACTTTGACACTGACAACTACTGGTGTGTGAAAGAATTAGTTCGAGGTTTGAGTACGGTATAGATACTGTCAATTTAACACGCAATAGGTAATGGTCACCAATCTTTTGTGCGCGTGGAAAGGAGGCGTACAGGTCATGTACTAAGACAGAAGAATTTATTATGGCCTATTTTAATGGCATGAACTAATCAAAAGGTGCAAAGTTATCAAGAAAATACAATAGTGTACACAAATCTATCAAGTTCATACATTATGTACCTCAGGATTGGGTGACTTCAATAAAGACCAGAGTAGCCTCACTCCATCTTGTCTGTCGATAACTCTACAAGATTCAAACATTGGATCATAATGCAGGCTGAAGTCTGTGTGAGTGTATGTGAGTGTATGTGTGTGTGTGTGTGTGTGCATGTGTGTGTGTGTGTGTGTGTGTATGTACGAGTGCACGCGTGACGTGTGTGTGTGTGTAACTATAAAAAGAGTTAAACTTTCCACTCTCTCGGTCAATAACTACATATATAATAAAGATTTAGCATCATTTAAAATTTTTTAAAAGCAATCCACAAAAGGTAGTATGCATTCATTGTACAGACTGAATAAATACTTAGTGATGTGCTTGAGCACAAATGGCTGCGAGCCAAAACTACAACTATTGTTAAACGATAATTTTAAACTTTCACAAACAAATCAAGCTATAAGAAAAATCAAGTTTAAATTACGTGTCTGTATAAGGTAAAGGGGTTTCAATGCCATAGTAACCACTCCCTGCAACAGTTAGAATTGAAAAAAAAAAAAAAAAAAAAAAAAGCAACAAAAACAAGTAGCATTATTTACGTTTGGTACAATACTTTCACAACTGAACATACCTACACAAGGCTTAGCTTCGTAGTTACTCTAGTGGACAAAGAATTTTCAAGCAAATACAGTTTAGTAGGGCTTATAACTGTGACAGATTACGGGTAATGATCGCTAAACATGAGGATTCCGTTTAGTGAAGTTCGGGACAGGGTCGAACAACGAGCTAACACAAAAATATGAGAAGGTCAAAGTACAAAATGACATACGTACGTCCAAACAAACATCCCCGATTTTCAATTGTGTTACCCCTGTAAGTGTCTCGCTCGCTACGCTCGCTCGCCAACATATACCTGATTTTCAATTTTCCACCCCTAATAGTATCTCCCTTGCTTTACTTGCTCGATAACAACAACACCTACACAAGAACTACAACAAAACAAGAACAACCAGAGCCAGGTGAGAACTAGAGCTACATGCTATAGTTCATTTGCCCAAGCAGTATTGTTCAGCTCGCACAATGATGAGGTAGGAATTGCCAGGAAAATTGCAATCAAAGAAGCAGCTAGCCAAATGTTGGTAAAGAGCATCAAATTCACAGACAAAGAACCTGGATTGTGTACAGTACAGTGAGCAAACTCGAGTTTGGCAGTTAACTGTGATGCAAAGCAACCGTTGCATGTAAGTTTGAAGATTCGTAATCCTAAAGTGTGCCAGAATATTTGGTCACAACTATAAATATAATATATGGACAATCAAAACGAGCTCAATTTGCTTTACCCTGCCACAGCACATGTGGGTAACTGCTGTAGTTTAGAGGCAATCTTTAACTATAATTAGTCATAATAAAAAATTCTTGGCACACTATACAGGGACTTTCATCAGTATTAGCAAAGAATTGAGTTTGATTTTTTAATACTGATGAGGGCCATCTGAAATGATCAAAAAAAATTTTTTTTAATTGCAAGGCTAATGATGCTAAACAAAAAAAATTATGCTGAAGCACCTAGCAAAAAAAAAAAAAAAAAGAAGAAGAAAAAAAAGAAAAAGAAAAAAAAAAGACCATTTAATGTAGTTAATATAGTTAATAAATATTTAGCACACTGATGTTAAAATATCACTTGGACACAAGGACTGAGGTTAATGACCCCACCACAGATAGGTAAAGTGGGAAGCTAGTGGCCGCAGCCAGTTCTCAACTCTGAAGATGAGGTAAAATTCTCTCCTGTTACTTCCATTATTTCTGGTTTTCCACTATAGCCCTGACATTCTGAGTTCCTTTACATACTAATTATAACAAATAACTTCATACGTAATGTAGTTCTGATAGAGACAAACAACTGTTGCACGCATGCTTAGCGCACGCATGCTTAGCGCACACACACACAAACACATTCACATGCCAGCTCTTCTTGAGCGTCTTGCTTTGACATGTGTTACTGGAAGTTTAAAGAATGACTATAGAAATAACCTCCATATAACACTAGCTATTATACAGTGGTCACAATGACTTATATATGTCCTAGCCATACAACTGCATGCATCACTAAATTTCACACCCTAGTTCGAAATGTAGACAGCTGGTTTTTCCTTGTACCAGCTCCATGGCAACAACTAAGACACCAACACTGTACCATCACATGATCAGTTGAGTCCTTTACAGAAACCTTGAAAAGTGAATCTCAAGTAAATAGGCATTTAAACTACCCAAATAAACAAAAATATGTGAAGTGGGTACTGTATTAGGTTGGACTGGTCACTAATTGAAGCAATTCTTCCAACAGTAACTATAAAGATATAGCAACGCACAGACAACTAGGTGAGCAACCACTGCATCACATCCTCTTCTTGCTAGGCACCAATTAAACTTTAGAAGACGTACTGTAGAAACATTAGGATGAGTGGGATTTATAGTAGCTGTCTTTGAGAGGGCCACTGAATGAAGTCACTAAGCTTAAACAAAACGTTTGCTGTATTTTTTAGTATGATGAACTGTGGTATCACAATCATCTTGTTAAAAGTGTCACCTACTTGCTAATACGCACCAATAGGAGGAGGTGCTTTTCATCACTAGCTTCGAGCAGACTACTGCTAAGGTTCAAGAACAATATCTATTTAGTATGCCATGTCCAGGCAATGTGAAGGGAAGTTATAGAGAAGCCTTTACTAACACCATATCTGCTTAAGTTTACAGCTAACTGTCAATACTTTAACTACTTCAAATTACCCCATTAGTAGTTAGAACTCACCTAAAGCAGCAGGCTCCTCATATGGTGGTGGGTTGGTAGTCTCACCTCCCTGAGATGACAACAGGGGGCTCTTCTCGTCCATGCTTCAACCTCTTTTTCCACTTCACCAGTTCACAATCTTTCTCACGGTCCTCGCCACTTTGCTGACTCAGGTAAATGTAGCGTCACATGATGTGGGAGGGTTGCTTTCTTTGATCGCGCGAGAGTCAAGAAGGTGGGGCTAAAGTTCGCCTTTGTTGTTGTGCGAGAGGAGAGAGAGAGAGTCGTAAGAGCGCGCGCGAGCATTATTAGTTGCATATCCAGCGCGCAAGCTCATAGTGTGTTGTTTACGACGAACGCCAAAGTTCTTCCGGTTGTTGTGTGCTGCCTGCCTCTCTGGTGGGTTTGTGGGTTGGGGTTTGCCCTTAGAAAGGAGATTCCTACAGATCGACGTCCCGTGCTTCTTCTTGTGCTGCTCTGTCCTCCTCAATTTAAAGATGTCTACAGAACTGGGGCAAGTATTTGAGAGCTTTTGTGCATTTGGTGCTGGAAAGGATAGCACTCCACAGATGGACGGGGCGAAGTTTGGCAAGATTTTTAGAGATCTGAAACTTCTCGATAGAAAGCTCACTGCGACGGACGTTGATATCGTGTTTGCCAAAGCCAAGGCGTAAGTAGGTCTATGATTAGTGTGTGTTTTTTAATTTTATTTACAGCACTCTAAGTGTAAGTCCTCTATTGGATGCCTGTTCACATGGAGCTGTTATACTATATATAGGAGTGCTTGTTACCCATTATGATTAAAGTAAAGTACCTGTAGGGGCCAATGATCTTGTGCGTTTTTAGGTTCTAGAGACAGACCAGTGTTTTCTGTTCTGCCCACTGAAAGTAGCTTGTTAGTTCAACACATACTATGATATGTAGACTTTTGGAAGTAAGTTATATGGTGTCCATTACTTCCACACTGGCTGTGTAATTTATAATCTTTGGAGTTGAAGTAAAATGGAGTTCTGGGGAAAGACAAAAGAATTCGGTTGATTTGAGCCATTATAGCATTTGCGAGTGCTACCTGCATTCATTAAAGTTATTCATGAGTAGTTGCTGTTGTAGATTTGATAATTAATTAATTGCTGTCATCACATGTTGACTTAGGAAGACTGAGAGGAAAATAACCTTTGAGCAGTTTGTGTCAGCACTTACGATGTGTGCCGAAATTAAATACCCAAAGGATGCTGGTGCAATGAGGAAGTTGGAATCTAAAATAGTCGAAGGAAGGGGTCCTGTTACTGCCAACCCAGTCGTAAGTAAATTATTTAAAAATACTTCATTGTTATGTATGTGCGTGGGTTCATAGTTAGTTAAAACTGAGGCTTTTTTGTTTATTATTATTATTATTATTATTATTATTATTATTAATATTATACCGTGGGTTAACTCACAATAAGAATATCAGGAGATAACTTCAAGAACTTGAGCAGTTCATGTCGAAGTGACTAGAAGTGGTTATGATTTGTGCTAAGATTATTCACCTTGAACGCCAATAGTTAACGGGTGATCTATTTAACTCCCTTACTAAGTAAGTACCTGGAATGTGTCTAGAAACCTTATGAAGAAGCACTGTAACTTTATTCAAAGAAATGTAAGAGATACAAACAGTGCCTTGCATCTTCACATCGGCGGTACAATGTTACTGTTGCTGATCTCACAGGCACATCATTGTTAGGTTATGTTACAAATAGAGTGTGATCTGATAATGGAGACTCTCCAACAAGTAGAGTATTGCCTTGGGGAATGATGGATACTACATGGAGAAAAGTACAATCTTTTTTTGACTGAATCATGGAAAACATGGTATCATGCATTTCTTCCCTGATACAGAAATTCATTGCCCTTGTATATATACATATGATAGGATGTGTCTTCGAACCTTATGACCGTTTGGTTTTAGCTTTGGATTCACCCACTTGTTGTAATTTTTTGCCATGCCATGCTCTTTTGACTACTTATACGCAAGACCACCTCAGATTTAACTGACCATTTTTCTTTTAATTCCAATACGAATAAATCGTGGGCAGTGATTACATGTATATTATATACACACCGTATTAATCTGAACGTACAGCCGTTGGTGATACATATTTTTCCTCTTGTATTCGACCATAGCATAGTTCCTAAGAAGCAACCGAATTCAGTTCAAACTGAAAACAGCAAAACTCTCATATAACCATAGCAGTTGATACACCTTGCACATGTGAATTCTCTAATTGAGACCTCCTGAAACTTGTAATGTGTCAGAAATGCCAACCAGGACTTTAAGTTTATGAGGGTTTTTTTAGTACATTGTAATGAATAGAAGAGAAGAGAGTGGACCTCTTACACGACCTACTGAGTAGCCACACCCTTCAACTCTATTTATGTTGCCTTATTAGTCTCTTGTTTCTAATTTATATCACTTTTTTGTATATATTTTGCTGGATTTCAATGGAGCAGTTCCGTACGTACCTTGGCTTGACAAGAAGTTTTCTCTTATTTGTTTTAGCAAACTTCCAATAAGAGCACAGTGGACAGACTGACTGACTCCTCCAAATACACGGGCGCTCACAAGCATCGCTTCGATGAGAGCGGCAAAGGGAGGGGATTGGCAGGCAGAGACCATCCAGCTAAAGGGGCGGGGATGTCACCAGGCTCTGTGGGAAGTCAGGCTTCTTACGTTTCAGGATACAAGAATAAAGACACCTACGGCAAGAAATGAAACCAGACTCAAAATCATTAAAACGTGGCACTTTTTTTTAGGGAGGAGGGAGGGAGGGAGGCCTGTCTTATACATTTCATTCTTATCTTGTCTTGATAGAACCGCATGACAGTGACAGTCCGGAATCAGTTTCGTCAAATGTCATGTCCCAGTAGCTATTTCATTCATTATTCACTCCTTTTCACATGTTGTACTACATGAATAAAAATTAATTAAAATAAACACAATTGTTTCGTATAGCCATTGGGCCAGGTATCTGTATTAGAGTTTGGGTGACTCTCTTGGGAATACTAATTCAATTACCACATGGCGGAACACTTATATTTCAGTAGAAAAAAGTCTAATGCTTTTGGAGGCAAAAATTAGTTACCAAATGTTTAATGTTTTAGTCATATTGAAAGTTAGAAAAATGGCTTCCTGTTATATGCAGCAAACTGCCAATAGAAGCACGGTTGACCGATTGACTGACACTTCCCAGTACACGGGCAGCCATAAGCTCAGGTTCGATGAAGAAGGAAAAGGTAAAGGGTTAGCTGGACGAGATTATGTACCCAAAGGTGCTGGTCATGTGCCTGGATCTCTGGTTTCCCAGCAAGATGGTTATGTGGCGGCTTACAAAGGAGAAGGGACATATAATACAGGCTTAAAACAGTCAACAAAGCCAAAGGCGGTAAGGATGAGTTTTATTTGGGTTATGTTAATCAACCACACATAAGCATATAATAATGCACTATGCACTATTTCTATTTACATATATAGTGCATATAGTATATTGCCTCATGTTAAACCAATAGATGTATTATCTTTTATTAGAATGATGTGCTCGATCGTCTGACTGACAGCTCCAAGTATACTGGCTCCCACAAGCATCGGTTCGATGAGGGTGGCAGAGGTAAGGGCATGGCTGGTAGAGATCTTCCATCCAAGGGTCCAGGAATGTCTCCCGGGTGTGTGGCCGACAATGCTTCATATGTATCTGGATACAAGAACGCTGGCACATACGGCAAATAATTTACTCTTTTTTTTCCCCTCCCAATCTGGTAACCCCATCACTTATGTTGTGTTATGTTTTTAATTGATTTGTTTTTGCTCAAGTTGAATTATAACATTCTGTTTGAACATTTAATTATTCTCTTGGATTTGAATGCACATAATTACCCACACAGAGAAAACACTATGACTTTACAGTTTTAAAATCAATTGTTACTTGAAACTACAAAACTCAACAAAATCGAGAACACTATTGAACTAACAATGACAAAATAAAAAAGTTGTGAGCACAATTTAAACAATGATCAGTTGCAGGTTATTTTTTGAAGAGCTCTCCTAGTCAAATGTTTTTTAGGACGTTCTTGTGGTATTCCTACTTTTCCTGATGATGTCTCTGGAGGTTTGTTCTCTACTTCATCGAGTGCTGGGTCATTAGCAGTTCTTTCTGATCTGCTCACAGAAAATACACTATCAACATCACTAACTTCAGATATTATCTTGACCCATTCTTTGTCTTCCGCAGCTAAAGATTTGTCTTCATTAGGAACACTGAAGCTTTCTGAATGGAGAATGGACAGTGTGCTCTCTTTCAATTTCTTGTACTCTTCTCCAAGTCCGTCCCTTTCTTTGGCCAGATTAGAACACGAAAACTTCAATTCCTCGACTTCTGTCTTCAACTCAGCAATCTGCATGTTGAGTATGGCTTTCTGCTGTTGCAGGCGACTGCACTCGCTGTCTGAATCCTGCAGCTTGGTGTTCAGAGATTCAATTTTGTCTTCTAGCAAGCACTTTTCATCCCTGTATCTTTGCTGCTTGAAGTTGAGCTCCGCTTGGGATGCTGTGGTGGTGGACGTCTCTGACTTGAGGTCCTGCTCTAGCTGGTAGCTCTTTAATTGCAAGCTTGAATAACGCTCAATGAGGTCGTCATTTTTCTGATATAAATTGTCAAGCAGGTTTTGCAACTCATCGTTAGAAAACTTCAAATCAGATAGAGATGCTTTCAATTTAGATATTTCATCTTTCAACGAATCGACTTGATCTCTTAAAGCATCTTTCTTTGCCACTTCCTCTTGCAGTGAAGACTGCAGCTGTTCGTTCTGAGCGGTAAGCTGTCTAATGTTCCCACCGCAGTTTCCGTGGTCCACCTCAAGTTGAGCAATCTTCTCCATGATGTCGTAGACCTCTGCGTCGTGCTGGTTCATCTGAGTCTGCTGTGCTTCCAGCTTCAAGTTCCTGGTCGTCACCATCTCGGAAAGGGATGTTACTTGAGCTAATAGTGCTGCATTCTCCATTTCCAGCATCTCGATGGAGCTTTTTAAATCTAATATTATCGACTCTTTTTCAAGGACAGAAAATTCTGCGGCATCTAATTTAGATTCTAAATCTGAATTTTTTTGGTCTGAATCTATTTTGTCAACATGCCTTTTCTTCTTCTCCCTTGCTGCTTCTTTTAGTTCCTCTTCAAACCTTCTTTTGTTTTCTTCCATTTCCGTGTTTGCTGACTTGAGATCAGAAATATGCTCTTCCAAGGAATCTTTTGTGTTGGTCATAGCTACCAGTCGAGTTTCTACCAGTTCAAGCTTGGCCTTGAGGTTACTGCTTTCTTTGTTTTTGGCTTTAAGTTCAGTCTCAAGTGCCAGGGCTTTGTTTTCATTCAGCTCAAGCTCTGCTATTATTTTACGAGCAACGTCTTCTGTTTTCTTAGTTTCTCTACTTACATTTAACTTCAACTTCTTATTGGAGTCTTTGAGATTAGACAATTGACTTTCCAGAGAGCTATTGGTGCTGGTAAGCTCCTCATTCTGTGACTTGACATCTTCAATGTCTCTCTTCAAAGCACGCACTTCCACTTCTAATATTTCTACATCAGAAGAACTCCTAGACACGTGAGTTGCTCGCAATCCCTCCATGCCCCTGTCCTTGGCCTGAATTTGGGATTCCAGTTTCTTCCTTTCTTGTTCTAAAGACTGGACTTCGTCTTGCATCTGGTCGAGCTGCTTTAATGCTTGAGTCAGTTCTTCAGAAGTCTCATTTTTCTCTTTCGTAAGACGTGACACTTTTTTCTCTAATGCTTGAATGGTGAAAGATGTTTTCTTCTTCAGACCCTCATGGATGGTATTAGACTCATCTAGCTGGTCGTGAACTTCACAAAGTTCTTTGCGAATATTAGCCACCTCCTTTTCTAAGACTGTCTTATCCTCTCTTAGTGACTTCACTTGACTTTCTAGTCTGCGGATAAAAGCTTTATTCTTTGCATCTAATCCTTCTGTCTTCATTTTCTTTTGGTACTTCATTGCTTCCTCTCTAGCCAGCTCCACTTCAGTCTGTAGCTCTTCAACTCTCTCCTTCAATATTTCCAACTCCTTTGCACTCTCATTTCTTGGTCGCTTTTGCTCTTGTATCTCGCTTTTTAATACTTCAAATTTTGATAGAATTTCTATTTTTTCTTGCACAACATTCTCGTATTGAGCCTGCAGTTCACACAGAGAGGCTTGGGCTTCTTTTGCGTCACTGCGCAGCTGAGTGGACTTCTGTGAAGTGAGCTGGAAGTTAGTTTGGAGGCAGGAGAGCTCTTGCTTTAGCTTTTTATTTTCCAATTGCAGGGAGATGATTTGCGACTCCTCAGGAATGACTTTGCTAGGAGTGGGAAAACTGGCAGGAATAAATGAGGTCACATGACTCCCTCCACAGCGAAGCGGCGACCCTGGAACACTGAAAGACAACCTTCTTGTCTTATTGACGACCTCTTTCTCCAGCTGAAGCTCCTCTAACTCAGCCACCAACTCCCTATTCTTGCATTCAAGTTCCTGCATGAGACTTGACTGCTCTTTGCAAGCATCCTTGGACTTCTTCAGTGCCGATGCAAGGTTGGATAGACTTGACTTCAGTTCTTTCTCAGCTCTCTTCTTCTCAGTCTGTAGTAGTTCAACATCCTCCTTGTAGGACTGAGCTGTAGCCTCCAAGTCATCACACTTGTCTTCTTTCTCAGAAAGTCTAGAGGATAGAAAAGTGAAATAATTAACCAGATAGCTTGGTTGATGGCCTTAAATCGTCCTATGCATCAAAGGATCTTTAATGATCACTTTACATGCATTGTTTGTTTTTGTTTAATATTTTTTTATTATTTTGTCTATTAGATTTCTTAGGGTGTGGTCATTTGGGTAAGAAATCCAAATCATGAAAAATTAGTTATTTAATCAATAGTAGCAACTGAGATCGTTCCACTAACTATCTTTACCACACATGCACACTGTGTAACTTATATTCATATTTAATTTTGTGGTCCTCAACTAGCTTTACAGCTCACATGAAGTTGTCCATTAAGTATATTATGATACGGCTAGATACAATACCACTGAACTAAACATACCTCGATTTAAGGTCTTTAATTTCCCTCTGGAGTGAGTTAACTGTTGCTTTAAAAGAGGAAGTTTTGTCACGCAACTTGGTCTCCAAATCTTCTAAAACAAATTGCTTGTCCTGGCTTAATCCTTTAGCTTTCAATTCAGCAATTTCTGCCTTTTCCAGGGAACTGCCGAGTTCTTTGACTTTTTGCTGGTACTGCCTCAAATCTGTTAATAATTCTGATTTCCTGCAACAAATACACAAACAGCTTCATGTGAGATAGGCACACTTAGGAAAGAGCGCACATTTACCTTTGATTAGCAGTTCTAAGATTTTCTTCTTTTCTGGATAAGTCTACTTCCAATTCTGTAAGTCTATGACCAAGATCTCTTTTCTCGCTTTCCAACTTCTCTATTTCACGTTTGGACGCCATAATAATGTAGCTAACGTTCGGATAGATTCAAACCGGCAAAAGCAATTCAAATTTTGCTTACTCAGCAGTATTTAAACCTTTTTTTTTTTTTTTTTTTTTTTAAGTGACGTCACTGTACCTTTAGAGATTATTTAAGAATAGCGTCACCTTACCTATTCACGTGGTTAAGCTGGAAGATGTCGGTTTTAATCCGGACGATAGAAGACGATGATAATATCGAGTTAGAAGGAACAGATAGCGAGGAAGAAGTATAGCAGACCATTAAAAAAGCTGACATTTATTTAGGGAATTTTTTTAGGCCGTACCTGGGAAAGTGTTTGCAGAAGGCTTTCATTTTGAAGCTGAAGTTGGAGATGGGGTTGGAGGAAGAGGCGCTGGATGGGGTCTGAATGATGAGGACGTGGTAGAAATGGCGTCGAAGAGACAGGTGAAGGGCTAGAAAATGGTCTTTAAATATTCATTTAGTTGGGTTCAAGTGTTCAGTGAAGAAGTAGAACATGTCCTCGTATAAACAAAAAGAAACAGCAAATCTGGCTGTTTTATGCATGGAACAATAATAACACTAACACTTGGGTTTTATAGCTTTCTATTGGCAACAGTAGACTAGAAGCCCTATGGTTTTGCACTGTTTTAAATTATTGTCAACATGATATCTCTCTCTTTCTAGAAGCTTCATACTTCCACTTTGGAGGCAAAGATAGCTAGAGCTAGGGAGATGAAGCGGCTAAAGGTAAGTGCTGATGATGAGGTACTGGCTGTATATCATGTGCGTTTGTCTTGTCACTATGTGCTGGTGTGTTCATACAACAGCATACGTGGCACATGTAACTGATAACATGGGATGTAACATGTGGCATACATCATGTGATGCTTATATATGCAACATGAATGTGACAACGATGTGATGTGCATGTGACATCGTTGTGATGTGCATGTGACATCGTTGTGATGTGCATGTGACATCCATGTGATGTGCACGAAACATGCATGTGATTTGCATGTAACACTCATGTATATATCATGTTACATGGATTTTCTACATGTTCCTTCACACTAGTTAGAGCAGCAAGGACTGGACAGAGGAGAAGAAAGTGGTGAGGGGGAGCTGTCTGACGAAGATGAGACTACTAATTCTGAAGAAGAGGACGATGATGATGATGGAGGAAACGATGACAATGACTCTGGGGTGGATGAGGATGGGCCGGGAGATGAAGATTTAGAAGACATTGTTAAGGTAAGAGAGAGAATCAGAATGCCATAAAAACTTTTAAATACAAGTGTTCGTGAAGACTAACTAACTTTTACGAACACAAAGAGAAACAAAATGGAGGTGGAGTTCAGGATTGTTTGAGAATATGCTGTCAAGATATGATCACTATTTGGTGGGTTTTAATGCAAACGGTAAAATTCTGTCTGATCCTGCCCATGTGGATACGGACACCTTCAACCACTAAAATATAATTAGCAAGATTGATAAATTGAATTTATAGCCGTTATAATAGACAGAGAGATGGAAATTCCACCAGCTTTGAGATACAGGCACTTTTTGAGTCAGATCCTCCAGTCCCCGTAGAACTTGTGTTTAAACACTGATTTATTCACTACCATACTTGGAAGTGTTAGTGAAAAATTGTATTTTTATTTTTTTATTTTTTTTTGGTTGTTGTTTTTAATGAAGTGTACTTTTATGATGCAGGTAAAGGTGTCAAAGAAGAAGAAAGCTATGAAGGATAAAGATGCTTACTTTGAAGAAGCTCCTGTGCAAACCACAGATGATATCAAGTTCACTGACATGAATTTATCTCGCCCTATTCTCAAGGTAAGCACCAACATCCCTGTAAATCAGGGCCACATTTGAGGGGGGCGGGGCAAAGCAAAAGGGGCATTTGCCTCAGCTAGAGAAACCTTTTTCGCCTAGTAATCCTTTAAGTACTATAGTATGTCCAAGTTGAGTTGGCCAGAAAAAAAAAAACTTGAATAACTTTTGAACAGAAGCAGCTACGTATCCGGGGTTTGCACCATTTGAAAGCTCGCACCGAAGCGGTTAAAAACATTTCCTCAGTATACTCCAAAACCGAAGAGAAAGTGCTATTCCAATACTCAATACAAAAGTCTATGGGAATAGAAAAAAACCATAGCTTAGGTTGCGAGTGTGGAAACAGGATAGACGGAGTGTTCTGTTGTTGCAGAGAGTACAGGACCACCTAAAATCTAATAAAATTTTTTTGTCCTTCCTAGATTGGTTTTCTTTATGCAGCCCCCGAATTGTAATGTAATAAAATTAGTACACATGTGTGAGAATGGGTTAGAAAAGTTACAATGGCAATCACATCACACGGTATTATCTGCAGAATGTGAAGTTTGTCAGGACAGAGCAGATTTGTAGGTGTATTTGAGTGTCGTGGAACTAATAAAAGCTCTAAGTAAAGACACAGGAAGCGAAGAGGGAACTTAAAATTTTTGAAATGGATGTTGAGCTTTCTAGAAGTTGCAGGAATTGCATGAATGTGGTAAAGGGAATTCAACTACACTCAATTCCCTCTTATCCGGACACCACTATTCTGGGTACACCTCTTTACCAGACGAGTTAGCCACTCGATTAATCAATTCTTACCCCACGATCTTGCTAATTTGACGACTATTACCAATGGCAGCAGTGCAAGCCGGTTATTTCTAGTTGCAGAGAGTTGCAGAGAAGCCTACTGATGGTTGCAAGCTAAAGAGGACTGTGCTTACGCTTGAAAGGGGGGGAAAAAAGCCTGAAACTCTTCAACGTGTATTTGGAAAAAGCTACGTCTTTCCTTGATTAACGGGCGTTTCTGATATACGGCACCCTCAGGTCCCAGGGGCACCCTCAGGTCCCGAGGTGCCCAGATATGAGGGAATTGAGTGTATGTATCATTAGTCCACTTCTTTGGTATGGTATTTCTCAGACAGAGAGAGAGAGTAAGGTAGGAGTTGGCAGTGGGCCAACTGGCTATGTAGCTGTGAGAGATGTACCTCACTGTAGACTACTAGCAAAGTATCTCAGTAATGAGGGAGCTAATTAAAAAAGAGAGAAGGGAAAAGGAAGAATGAAAATGGTGAGTGAAGAGAGAAATGAGATAATATTTTCAAGGGGAAGAAATTGGAGGGGAAAGGATAGGGCAGGTGTGTGTTGGTTGGGATGGGGGGGGGGGGGGGGGGGAACTAAGAAATAGTGAGCTCTGTGATTGATAACTAGATTCCTATCAATTGTAAGTTTAAAACTGCTTTACTGAAACCCAGTAGAGATCTGGTAAAGGGTGGAGAGATTGTTGAGTTACATATCGTAATACACTAGATTTCCCGACTTGATTCTGTGTGTGCATGTGTTTGTGCTGTAGGCTGTGACATCACTAGGTTTCGTGACGCCCACACCCATTCAGGCCAGCACTGTTCCCGTGGCACTTCTAGGCAAGGACATTTGTGCGTGTGCAGCTACAGGAACAGGTAAGGGATGCAGGATGACATGGTATTGGGTTGTGAGTGTGTATTTGACTATAGCTCAGTTGTATTTTCATATAAATCACGAGTTGTTTGGTTATTCTATGAGGGATAGCCTGAAACGAACGAGTTTGCGGACTGTATAACCTGTACTTCTCTGTGTCTAGCTAAATAGTACCTTTCTGAAGCTTACAGAATATTCTTAATACATTTTATAAAATATTCCTTTTTCTTTGTGGCCATTTTTTTGACTCAGATCTTGTGATGGAAGTAGCAAACCTTCCTTTGCTCGTCATCTTCGACCTGGCCTGCCGAATGAACAATCATTAGTGTTACATAATGTGGTCACTTTTCTTTGAACTATACACAAGTTTCCCTTTCTCTTTGTCACACTAAAGATTTAATTATTTAATTCCTACGTTACTGTACTTGCATATTCTGGTTGCAAACTTAAACTACTGTTTACTAAATTGCCTTGCCACCAAAATTTACCAATTTGTATTCTATCTTCTCTTCTCTCTCTCTCTCTGTTTTCTTCCAGGTAAAACAGCTGCATTCTTCTTGCCCATTCTTGAGAGACTTTTGTTTCGACCATCCCGTACCCATTCTACTAGAGTCCTCGTTCTGACCCCCACCAGAGAACTTGCCATACAGGTTAGTCTGCATGACTGAGAGGGTGTGAGTAGGTCATGTGACTATCATGTGATTTGCTACATAGGTCTACTCAGTGGGGAAGTCCCTTGGCAAGCACATGGATGTTGAATTCTGCTTAGCTGCAGGTAAGGGGTTGAGGGAGGAAGAGTGGTGAACTTAGTCTCCTGGTCATGTGTGTGATTTGCTATGGTTGATGATGTCTATGATGATGACTATGATGATGGTGGCTATGATGGTGACTGATGGTGGTGGTTATGATGATGACTGTGATGATGGCTATGATGATGACTGTGATGATGGCTATGATGATGATGACTGATGATGGTGGCTATGATGGTGACTGATGGTGGTGGTTATGATGGTGACTGATGGTGGTGGTTATGATGATGACTGTGATGATGGCTATGATGATGATGGTGGCTATGATGATGACTGTGATGATGGCTATGATGGTGACTGATGGTGGTGGCTATGATGATGATTGACAATGGTGGCTATGATGATGATTGATGATGATGACTATGCTGATGATGAGCTTTTTATAGTTTATGTAACTGTACTTGTAGAGTTTGACTCTGGCATAAAATAACTGCTTGCAAAATTGTTCTCTAGTTACATAATATAAGGCAAAGAAAGATCACAGGAATAAAGGGAGGAAACTGGAAGGAACTGATTCTGTTGTGTTAGCTAGCTTTTAAGCTTTAATAGTTTTAATACTTCCAAGTTCAATATAATGTCTAGTCATTGCATTATGTTTCTTTCTCAAATATTGTAATGCAATATATCCCAATTTCAATAACTCTGAGCAAATATATACCAATATTGTGTGATGATAATTATATCTTGCTTTTACTTGCCCTTATAGGTGGCCTTGATAGTAAAAGCCAAGAAGCTTCCCTGAGAAAGCATCCAGACGTGGTCGTAGCCACTCCAGGCAGACTTGTGGACCACCTCCACAATGCTCCTTCTTTCAGTCTCGCTACCATAGAGATATTAGTGCTGGACGAGGCAGACAGGTACGGTACAGCACAGAACATATAAGAAGGAACAGAGAGTGTGGGAGGACTGTGGGACTTGGTTTTCTTTTTTTCCTTCTACCAGTAGGTTGCATGGGGCCTTGGAATGCCGTCCTCCTAATTTGGAAGCTGCAGCACAAACCATCTTCGCCCTACGCGCTGCAACAATTCAGTATTATTGTTCAATTTGTTATTGCTGGTTTGAAAAACAAAACAAAAATGCCGTGTAAAGGAGTTGCTAAGGCCAGGGGGCGTGTCTTGTATTCCGTATACTATTACCGTGTGTCTCCGGGACATTACGAACTAAACCGGTTGCAGGCGGATTGAAAGAAGTCGAAAAGGCTTATTTTTATATGAAGGCGAGAATTGCGTGAGTATGTGGATTACGTAGACAGGTAAGTGAATTAGTTAGCTACAGTACTTTTCTGCACTGTTACTGAAAAGCCCGCCAAAAGATTTCTTAGCAACGCTCCGTACAAAAGTCTACCCGGCTAGTGTTTCTAGCCCCATAGCGTGAGTTCTAGAGCTCATCGGAGCTTACAACTGCGCCATAAGATAGAGCTAACAAATGTGCATCCATTTCTGACATAAAATTTTTAGGGGTGGATAATGCATAATCGGGTATATGTTATATGTGTGTGTGTATGGATGGTACGTATGCCCCATAAACGCACACGCGGGTTCCCTTTTTTCTCCTAAAAACACGGCTTTTTAGGCTTGAGTCCGGTTTATTTTGATACTACAGCATTAAGCAAAAGTCTTACTTTAAACTTAAGCTCCAAATTGTGAGAGAATTCCTGTGAAAACGCCAGTTTTTCAAGACACAAAAAGTTGCTGTGACCGGTTACTATGACATTGAAGACCCTTTTCTAGACATAATTTCAAACTTCCCGTTTTAGGGGGGCTGCGAAGTGCCGATTGTTGGTTGTCAAGAGCCATTGGTAGTCAGAATGCCGTAATATTAATGCTAAGAAAGCTACTACTACTTGAGGGAAGCTGAGGTAAGTAGTAATTCCGTATTTGTTAGCTAAAATTACAAATATGACTCTGGCCTTTCTTTTTAGTGGTTAAGAGCTTGTTGTCAAGAGTGACTGATAAATTCAAATACGTAGTCAGAATGGCTTAAATTTGATACTACGGAAGTTGCCACTGCTCAAGGTAAGAAAGTAATTTTGTATTTGTGTGCTAAAATTGATGGTCTTTTGTTTTTGTAGCTGAGAGCTTGTCAAGAATTACCAGTAATTCAGGTAGTCAAAATTACTTGAAATTAATACTAAGTTACCAATACTCAGGAAATTGAGGTAAGTAGTAATTCCATATTTGTTGGCTAAAATTACAAATAATAACACTGGCCTATATTTTTATTGTAGCTGATAGCATATTCAAGAGTTACTGGTAATTGAGGTAGTCAGAATGGCTGATGTTTGATACTACAGAAGTTGCCACATTACTTGGGTAAGAGAGTAATTTTGTATTTGTTTTCTAAAATAAATGGTCATAACTGCTATTGTAGTGTTTGCATGAACTAAGCTAAAATATAGTAACAATACTTGTACCTAACTAGGCAGGCTCGTTCGATATTTGTGCTCAAGCACACCACTAGTTGGCGAGCGAGCGTAGCGAGCGAGACACTTACAGGGGTAACACAATTGAAAATCGGGGATGTTTGTTTATTTATTTATTTGCATATATGTTTGGACGTACGTATGTCATTTTGTACTTTGACCCTCGCATTTTTGTGTTAGTTATGTGGTCGACCCCGTCCCAAATTGCACTAAACAGAATCCTCTGGTTTATCGATCAGTACCCGTATCACCCTAGAAATTGAATTGTTTACCGTTTTGAATTCTTTTGCCGGTGCAGTTCAAACTTGAAAACTTAGGGACTTCCATTTCTATTCGAGTTAGTGGCGGTGGTAAGTCAATGCGCTCTTTGTCATGGTTATAAGCCGTGCGTAACAGTATTTACTTGAAAATACATTGTCCACTAGACTACCGCGAAGGTAAGTCTGTGTAGGTGCATGTCCAGTTGTGTCAAAGCATTGTGTGTTACAACCACTACTTAGCTAAAGAATATCACAAAGGAAACTTTTAAATAACGTGTATTGTTTTGTTGTTGTTTTTTCCCTTCAATTCAAGCAGTTGCAGAGAGTTGTTACTATGGCACTGAAATCCCTTTACCGTGTATGCGAAATTTAAAAACTGGACCTTATTTTCAGTAGCTTCAGTGTTAGAAGTCAAAATCATTCATATAAAAATAGTATAGTCTTTAGGCTCGCTCGCCATTTGTGCTCAAGCACATCACTAGTTTATATATGTGTGTGGACGTACGTATGTCATTTTGTACTTTGACCCTCGCGTTTTTGTGTTTGCTTCGTTGTCTAACCCTTCCCATACCTCCACTAAACTGGATCTTACGGTTTAGCGATCCCGTATCATTCAAGGAAAATTAATTGTTTACCCCTTTCAGGGCTTCATACAGAGGGGGAGTGGCCCTGGAATTTCCCCCCCCCCCCCCAAGAAATCTGAATTTATAATTATAAACGGTAACTCAGAGCAAAATTCTTTTTTATTATTAAAAAAAGCACAATTCTTATATTTGAAAACCTCTAGAACTTCATCAAAGTTTACAGCCGAAAGTTCAGGGCCTCAATGGCAATTCTTACAAGCTGACGAAGGTTTTAATCAGTGATACTGCTGCGTATACGGAGAGCTTCATATGTAGCTGGAAGATCTTTCAACTGATGCTGTTCCAAGGAAGGATGAGGAATGTGTTCAAAAGTCTAAATGTTTCTGAAAAAATCCCTGTATACCTCTGAAGTTTAACAGTGGACAAAGCAGCTCATATTAGCATTACCCCCCCACCCCCCCACCCCAGAAAAAAATCCTGTCTGAAGCCCTGCCTTTGTATTAGATTGTTTCTGAATGATACAAGATGCACTTAGCTCTTAAAAAGTACTGTTAGACTCAACACTGTGCAGTAATTCTTTAGAACTTCTTGTTTTTTCAAGTCGCAAAATGTTAACGGCGAATGGTTACTATGGTATTGAACCCTTTACCAGACATAATAATTTTTTTTTTAATCTCAGCCTTTTTGGTGGCTACGAGTGTTTGTTGTCTAAATCTACTGGCAATTCAGATAGTCAGAGACTACAGAAATACCAGTACTCGGGGAGTTGAGGTAAGAAAGTAGTTCTGTATTTGTTAGCTAAAGTACATAAAGGTCACAGCGGCTATGTACTGATACTTTTAGAAATGGACTGATAGATTCTACTGAAGTGTTTCTTTCTTGCATAGGCTCACTCGCCCTTTGTGCTCAAGCACATCACTAATTACTGACACTGTTATTTATTATTGCTATATTACTATTACTACTACTATTACTACTACCATTACTACTATTACTAGAATGTTGGATGAGCATTTTGAAGACCAGATGAATGAGATCATCAAACTGTGTCCGGTGAAGCGGCAGACGATGCTGTTCTCAGCGACTATGACTGATCAGGTAAGGTGATATCAATGCAGCCGACTCAATAAACAGCCAACTTACTGATGTGCACCGTAACAAACATTGCAATGGTCAATGAACTGTAGGAATAGCAATGGAGAGTCATTTTGTTGTCAAGGCTACATTAGTAACTCCTCCCACTGCTTCCGTTCACTTCCTTGTAGCACTTACTTACAAATGTTGTGAAGTTGTTGGTATTGTTACGTGCAGTTCGAGAGCATGAGGTTAAGGTACTGTGTTTGCCTAATCGTGACATCACCGGGAGTAAAAGGAAGGGGTGGTTTGGCTACATTCATTGATGCTATAATTATGTTGAGTGTGTATTGCCCTCCATTGGTGGTCATTCTATTATCGTTTCAATGATTTCAGTCATTCTTTGTTAAAATGGCAGCAATAATAATAATAGCAATTTTGAATCATCTGGTTAAGTTTCAAGGAGAACTGCTATTAATATAGTTGTTGTGTTTTTTGTTGTTATTGTTGTTATTATTGTTTTCTAGGTAGAAGAATTGGTTAGACTGAGTCTGAACCACCCTGTGAGGCTATTTGTCGATAGTAACACAGAAGTGGCCAGCAATCTTCACCAGGAGTTCGTGCGGATCAGGAGCACCAAGGAGGTGGACAGAGAAGCCATTATTACAGGTAAGGAAGCAATATGCCTTCTAGTGTGACTAGAGCGCCTGAGGTGATAGGGTCATCCTACCTATACATGCCTGTCAAGGGAAATTAATTTCAGCATGTGAGCTGAGAGGCTCACTACTCAAGGGAGGTGAGAGTGTGAGCATTGGCATCATCTCTAGGGAGGTGAGAGTGTGAGCATTGGCATCATCTCTAGGGAGGTGAGAGTGTGAGCATGCATCATCTCCACTGCTAGAGAAATACAGCTGCACGGGCATAAGGAAAGGGTCATTAGCTATGTATGTATATTCATATCTGGCTAGATATATGCCTAATAAATTATTCTTTTAATCTGAGAAATGATTTTGTTATAGCTAACTAGTGTAAGAAAGTGCTAAGGATGTGCTTTTTTTTTTTTTTTTTTTTTTTCCCCAGCATTCAATCATTATATACTTGTGTGATTGCTGATCTGTTAATGCTTCATGTATTCTAAACTTGAAGCACTATGCAGTCGTTCCTTCAAGGAGCATTGCTTGGTGTTCTTCCCCACCAAGAAGGCAGCACACAGAATGAGGATCATATTTGGTCTGCTGGACCTCAAGGCGGTAGAGCTGCATGGATCTCTCTCTCAGCTGCAGGTGAGAAGAAGGCATCCACTCAGTGGGAAGGTGTTTGTGTAGAGTAACATCAGTGAGAGAGAAGAAGCAATGGCCATTCCTGAATCATAAAAGAAAAATTAGTTTAATTGGTAGTTTGGAGAACAATTAGGTAAGGTGTGAATGGTATATAGGCGATTACTAATGGACTTTAGTGTAACATGTACATACATGCCAAGGTTTCACATGGGGGATCCCCCTCCTCCTCCAAGAGTTTTTTGAAGTAATAATACATTACCTAAAGTTGAATTCTATGAGTAGTAGGGATATAAAGTCATGCATGTGACGCAAACACTGATCAGTGTGAAGTATACACTTTCACATAAGCACGGACATCACAAGTGGTATGGGTTGGACAAATGGGTGTGGTTAAGTGCACATGATATTTCCCATCTCAAGCAAAAGTCCTGTATGAAACCTCACATGCCTTAGTTTGTATTAACCACTGTTGTATAGTATATACATGTTTCAAGTTCAGTAGTAAGGTACTTGTTTGTTTTCTTTAGTTTAGTCATTAGATTATGTTTTCCTTGGTCACTTGTAATTTAATGATGATTCAGCCATTCTCGGCTGTACAATAATAGAAAATTTTCTCGTTCTAACAGCACATATTATTTTAATTAAAAACTTAACCTGAATTGGCCATTTCAGTACATTTTCACCTGAGGAAGATCGAGCAATCTCGATCGAAACGTTGTGATTTAAAATCAAAACAGGCGTGAGTAGTCCATTAACTTAGTCTTGAAATTACCTGTACCATGTCAAGAATGGCTCTTAGTAGTCATAATGTTGGCTGTTAGAACAAGAAAATGTGCTATTATTATCACTTGTAATCTGTAGAGGATAGAGTCCATGAAGGCATTCACAGAAGAAAGTGCTGACTTTATGCTGGCCACAGATCTGGTGTCAAGAGGACTGGACATTGAGAGAGTCAAGACAGTGAGTGAAGCCATTCCTGGTAACTTTATGTTGGTGTGGGGGAGCTCTGCAAGGTCCTTATAATAGCAGGGAGGGTGGGGCTGGTGAGGGTTGTTGCAGGAAGTGGGTCACATGCAAGGGTGGCGTTGCTGCCTGCCTCACTTAGTCTGGGCTACTCAACTGCGAGTGAAGGTAATGTAGCAGTAGCATTTGATTCTCTTAGTGCAACAAAGTGAACTTATCTTATAGCTACAAAGTCAGTCAAAATGAAGTCCCCACAGCCGAACGCTAAAGCTGGTGAAGGCTACTACGCTGGCAGAACCGCAAGCAAAAACAAACAAACAAACAAACAAAAATCATGTCATCTCCTGTTATATTTACATCGTATATTTCGGCAGAATTGATAATAGTAGGCGAAATTTGTTGGTTGAGAATAGGCTGAGAGGAGTTTTATATGCGCCAAATTAACCTGGACCCGTCCCACTTAATGCTAGTAGTGTTTGGTCCGGAATTGGTACATGTAAAGGAGCTTTTAATGTACCACAAAAAGTGCAAATTCACTAGTGGATGAGGGCCTCCATTGCCTGACAAATGACTTTACAGAATTGGAGGGAATCAATCAATGACCTGCTGCCACATTTGGCTGTGTAAATCCTCCGATAGTCCAATAGGTTGGTTTCATGGTGAGATGATATTAAGCTCGCTCACTAGAACAGATTGCTTTTGTATGTAATGCTATTGGTGAATGCTGTCATCACATCTCCATAGATGCCTATTGTCAAAGTTGGAAAAAAAAAGTGCTTGTTCTTGAGAATTTCAGAGACCCTTGGCTTTGTATACATTAATCTGAGACCAAAGTATTGACATCTCAGCATAAAATGCTTGCAATCAATAAAAATGGCTTGCCTGCATAGAGCACCCATCTTTAAACACCTGTGATGGATTATCTTCTTCATTTAACACTTTCACTGCGAATCGTTGGAGAAAAACTTGATTTTTTTTTTTTTTAAAGAATGTGTGATAAAATTCTACAAACGGTAAAGGGATTGCTAATAGATAAACATTTTCAATAGCTGATGCTGGACCATATGTAGCTAATTCAGAGTCCACTATAAAAACTTCTTGTGCCAATATTCACCACCTCTTTGCCTTCTAACGTTGTAGTCTCACAGCCACTCCCTCTATTGCTGAATGGCTACTGTAGTCTTAAACATCTTCTACACCTTTTCGTTTGCTAGATTCACTATCTAAAATGCTGAGGTTGCTATTAATCCAGGTCTACTGCCTCAACTATTGACCACCTGGTCGCCATTTTGAAATTGGCCAGACTCCAACCCTGAGTATGGGCTAAAGGATTCTGCTGTAGTCTTCGAGATACCACATCAAATATTGGTGACTGTCTCGTGCACTTGCGCAGAATAGTTGGTACGCTGTGGGGACTTCATTTTTACTGCTGCTGTATATATTTAGCACACGAGGTTCACTGCAGCTTGAAAAGTTATGTTAATTGCTTCATTTTATTCTTGATACATTTGAGCATGTTACGCTCTTGTAAATTGTTTTTTGTTTTTTGTTGTTGTTTTGTTTGGGGGGGGGGGGGGGGGGGGGGAGGCAAGTATTATCATTAAGCAAGTGCTCATAGGTGTCCAGAAATTCTATAAAATGTCCATCCCATGAGATCATGGGACTTCTGGACAGCCCTTCAAGTGTGTTATATTATAATTATGTATGTGTATTATTATATATTTGGTCAGGTTATAAATTTATCTATGCCGTCTACTATGAAACAATATATCCACAGAGTGGGAAGAACTGCCAGGGCCGGGAGAAAAGGAAGGTGATAACCACTTACAACTTAGCAAACACTCTGAACTGAACTCCTTTAGCCAGCTTAACTTGTATCTCATATTTAGCAAACACTCTGAACTGAACTCCTTTAGCCAGCTTAACTTGTATCTCATATTTAGCAAACACTCTGAACTGAACTCCTTTAAACAGCTTAACTTGTATCTCATATTTTGATTTTGAATGTTTAGGTCCATTTCACTAGTCGGTGAAAAGGAGAGATGGCTGTTGAAAGATATCGTTAAGCAAGCTCGAGGTCCAGTTCGCAGTCGGATCATTCCACCGGGTAAATACGCAAGTTGTAATTGGGATAGATTGCTGAAATTTTTTTTCAATGCCAGTAGGTAGTGGTCATCATGCTTTAGTGACTTGTACATGTGTAGCTCTGAACATTATAGTTAAACCTTTGTATAAATCTTTTTTTTTTTTTTTTTTTTTTTTTTTTTTTTTTTGCATGTCAGGGATAGAGTTCTATATTATTTCTAACTGATTGATATAAAATGAAAATGTGGCTGTTCGGCGAGTAAGTGAAACTATTTCTCTAGGACTCTAATTCGTGGTATTGTCATAGCTGTTGTTCAGAGTTGAGTCTGTTAGTAGTGAGGCTCATATACAGAATGAGTGAGGTTACTACCAATAGAGGACTTGCATGATGACGTCGCCGTACATCCCGCCACGCCCACTGATGGTATCACAGACTAACCTGTTCCATAGAAAATGTATTAATTTTCACCACCGCTTGCTCTTTTTTCAACTTTAGCGGGTGCATAGCATGCAGCAGAGCTACCAAATTGCAGGAATAGCTAGAGTATGAAATTTCCCACGTGCTGATACCAAAATTTGTATTGTTGGAAGTGTGGTGTGGAGAAAATGGATGGTGAAATTTTGCTGTGTTTGAGCCAACCGCTAGTTCTTCTCAGAACTCACTGACAGGTGATATCTCCAATTACAAGGAATTCTCCCTCCACCAAATTCCTTCCTTTTATGATTGGTGGTGATTCTATTTCTACTGGCAATTTCTATAGCATCTTTCTACACTTGCTACAAATCTTTTGACCCAAAGCAACCTTTGAAGGTTTTTTTTTTTTTTTTTTTTTTTTTTTTGGGGCTTGGTTTTCAGTAACCCATCTCAAATCTTTGTGTAATGTCAGGCCTTAAGCTTCTTGGCTAGGTCCATCCAACAATGCTAAACTAATTCCCTTTCTGTTCAGTTCAAGTTTATAATGGAGGGAAAAGTGTGTCAGAATGTATGACTGGCCCTGGTCAGCCCTTTTGTAGACTGCCAATGGGATCATAAAGAAAAGGAAATAGAAATGTAAAACTGACCAATCACAAAGTTGTGTAGGACTACAGGAGTGGTACCTTACCCAGTGCTGGATTGTCCTCCACTGGGACAATATTGAAGTTCTAGAGAATCTAGTACCATGTTAATGAAGTTCTAGAGAATCTAGTACCATGTTAATGAAGTTCTAGAGAATCTGGTACCATGTTAATGAAGTTCTAGAGAATCTAGTACCATGTTAATGAAGTTCTAGAGAATCTAGTACCATGTTAATGAAGTTCTAGAGAATCTAGTACCATATGAAGTTCTAGAGAATCTAGTACCATGTTAATGAAGTTCTAGAGAATCTAGTACCATGTTAATGAAGTTCTAGAGAGTCTAGTACCATGTTAATGAAGTTCTAGAGAGTCTAGTACCATGTTAATGAAGTTCTAGAGAATCTAGTACCATATGAAGTTCTAGAGAGTCTAGTACCATGTTAATGAAGTTCTAGAGAATCTAGTACCATGTTAATGAAGTTCTAGAGAGAGTCCTAGTACCATGTTAAGGAAGTTCTAAGAGTCTCGTACCATGTAATGAATTCTAGAGAATCTTTACCATATGAATCTAGAAAGAGAGTCTAGTACCATGTAATGAAGTTTCTAGCGAATCTAGTACCATGTTAATGAAGTTCTAGAGAATCTATCCCATGTTAATGAAGTCTAGAGAATCTAGTACCATTTATGAGTTCTAGAGAGTCTATAGTATGTCCAAGTTGAGTTGGCCGCAAGAAAAACTTGAATAACTTTAGAACGGAAGCAGCTACGCATCCGGGGTTTGCACCATTGGAAAGCTCGCGCCGAAGCGGTTAAAAATATTCCCTCAGTAAACTCCAAAACGGAGAGAAAGTGCTATTCCAAAACTCAATACAAAAGTCTATGGGAATAGAAAAAACCACAGATTTCCCGCTCAAAACGCGCCCGCTTTTAGTCACGCGGTATGGCTCAATTTATCACGCGGACTGTCTTCATTAAGAATTTTGTAAACAATGAGCGGCTTCTTCTCAGATTGCTGTGTTTCTAGCTTTATATCGCGATTAGCTTAGGTTGCGAGTGTGGAAACAGGATAGACGGAGTGTTCTGTTGTTGCAGAGGGTACAGGACCACCTGATAGGATGTTGGTATAATTATTTGTCTACCTGTTCAATAACAAATGCCATATAGCCAATACATTTCAGTGATATAGCTATCATTTAGCTAGCAACTTGTAATACAGCCACACTTACGCTGTTTGCCGTTAAATTGTGTGCTTGTCAAAGCCGTGTTTATGCCAATTCCTTTTCTTCACTATTATAGATGCCGTTTATTGTAAGAATTAGGACCAACTCAGGCAGAACTCCACCTTCAACTCGGATCACAACTATTTTTTTGTATGTGTACCACTTAAATTCTATCATTTCATCAATTTTCATATACCTTATTATAAATAAATGAAAGAATTGATAATTCTATTTAACATGAAAGTCTAGTAACTTTAGCTACAAGTTTACAGTGCTGTACTGCTGAATCCTGTGAACATCAGAATATTTGTTGGGACACAGTAGGTAGAATCCACTGATTTTAATCCTGTCTCTTTAGAAGAACTCCCACCAGTTTGTGTTTTCCATCTGCTGTACATTATCTGCGCATAAGAAACATAAATATCATTGAAAACAGACGAGATGAGCTGTACAGCGCCCGACAAACTCCATAAACTTCACTAAATTTCTTTCTTTCAATAGTTACAGTATTAATGCGCACCTGTGCTACCGCCCCTTTTTCACGTGCAACGTTGACGTTTGCGCGCTTAATTGACTTGGATTCACATGACTAAATTGGTTCCGGTAAAGTACTAAATGCATTCCTCAATTACCGCGCTTGCGGTCGTGCCAACTCAACTTGGACATACTATAGTACCATGTTAATGAAGTTCTAGAGAGTCTAGTACCATGTTAATGAAGTTCTAGAGAATCTAGTACCATATGAAGTTCTAGAGAGTCTAGTACCATGTTAATGAAGTTCTAGAGAATCTAGTACCATGTTAATGAAGTTCTAGAGAATCTAGTACCATGTTAATGAAGTTCTAGAGAATCTAGTACCATATGAAGTTCTAGAGAATCTAGTACCATGTTATCAACATAATGAAGAAGTCTAGAATATTTGGGTGTATGTACTATCAAGATAATGAAGCTGTGTAGAAGATGACTGTGTGGTCGACACAACATTCAGTCGGTCATGATCAGTTTTCTACAGGTGCTGTTTTCATCAACCTTTTTACCAATAAAATTAATTGACAGCATTATTATACATATACAATCACAAGCATAGATGGATAATAGCAAGAATAGTGGTGACTTTTACTAGCAGTATAACACTGGTTCACTCAAGTACACCAGCACTAGTTGAGACACTTCTTTGTGTTCGACGTCTCTTTGTTGTGTCCTGGGCGCAGGGCCCGCGGTCCTGAGTTCAAGCCCAACTCAGGCAATTTTTCCATCTGATTTCCATCTGCCTCCCACCAGCCCCACCAGTTCACCCAGCTGTGATTGGGTACCTGGCATTTGCTGGGGTGCAAATTCAAGGCCTTTTCTCATGAAGCAGCAATGGTCCAGGTGGGACTTCGGGTGCCCACACCACTTGCTGTGAGGAAAGGTCTGCTCTCCTGCGAGTTCCTAGCCCAGCTCCAGGAGCTTTGCTTGCATGGCTCACAGTGCCTGCTTAGTGCACAAGCATCCTGGCTCTGCCAGGTGCACGTGACCGCCTAGCGGCAGCAAGAGAATTTGCATTTGCATGTGTTAGCTGCTTCTCTGTGTGGTTGACGCTTATTTCTGAGTCAGCATGGAAGCACTGTACTGGTTATAGAACTCTTACTATACATTGTATGTTGTCATGTTTTGTTTTGTGTCAGAGGTGATTTCAAAGTACAAAAGGAAAATAAAGCGTCTGGAAGGCGAGATCAAGTCCATCTTGAAGCAAGAGGCAGAAGAAAAGGAGATGAGGTTGTCGGAGATGGAGCTCAGTAAAGCGCAGAACATGGTGGTACACAAGGAAGAGATCATGAGCAGACCAGCTCGAACTTGGATCAAACCTGGGTCCAAGAGGAAACCAGAGATTGGAACAGAAGTTAGTGCTCCACTGGGGAAGAGGGCAAAGAGGGAGCAGATAAAGAAGAAGATGTACAAGAAGCCAGAAACTGTGAGTGGCAATCTCTTTTATTAGTCTTGTGGAGGAGGGATAGAGGTATAGAGGATTTTGTATGATAGTTGAATTCTTGCAGCATGAATGTGAATTTTTTTAATAGTATTATAAATAATGAATAACACGTAATTCCATGTACAAGGGAGTAGGAAGCCAGCTCATATTAGTGCGGCCGTTATAACCACACCCACTCGTTACAATACAGTGATTTTTCTATTAAATAAACCAAAGAGTTTAATTCAATGCTCTGCGTATCTAATAAATTCAAGTGCCTCTGTAAACTGTAATCACACCCAAAAAAAAAAAAAAGTCAGTACAAGTTACTATTTTATTATTATTACAAATAAAATGATTTTTATAACAATCAGTAGGTTCATGTCCAATAAATAATGTTAAATTACAAGTTACAGCTATTATGTAGAGTGTTATTGTATAGCTAATACAACTACTTGGACATACAAAACAACGCCACGTCCACATTGCCACTTTGTATTGTGCTGTCTGCAGAAAATTTGAATGGTATATTTATTCCCTAAAAAACTCCTGCAGTATGTGGATATTGGGTTCTACCAATATTTTGAGGCTCTGTAATGTGCTGGGCCATGCCAAGATGAGGTGCACAAGGCTGCAATGACTCCAATGTAAAGCTGGGCTATATACAGTGCGTCCAGCTTAAAGAGTGAACTTTTTGAATTTATCATATAGAAACAAAATACAGCTTTTTGATATGCATGTACCTTATTGTTACTCCTCCAAATGTTGTTTCCAACTGCTACAAAATCACTTTAACTCATAGAAGGTAGAGAACCGCGCATCGCCCATAGACTGCAATACATTATTCGCCATTTTATTTGACGTCACATTTTCGTCTACGCGTCGTCATTAATCGTAATTAATCGTAATTGGTTTGTGCCGCGCAACGCTTTACCCACCAGTAATACGGGTATTCCCCTTTATAGTCTCAAACCGGGCCAAACACGTGCGCAGTACCTCAGAGACAATTGTAAACAAAAAGCAGTCGTAGTTTGGTGACTTCGTTTCTACCCCTTCTGCTTGACATTCTGGTTCATTTTAGGCTCGGGACTTTGTTGCTATTCAAGGCTACTTAACAAGAGCAAGCTACAATGTGAGGTAGGTTTGTATCACGGGTTGCTTGTCCACTCAGATTTTCTTACCTGTTTAAATAGGGCCTATTTATTTAGAAACTCAGCCAATTTACTGTTTGCTGACCAAGAAGATATACAATTCATCATAGACTCTATATGCCACTATTTATGCTTTAGCTGTCCATTACTCCTCATGTCTATATAGGTACAGTTCTCTATGGTTATGGTGATGCTATTTACCACCCTCCAAATTCAACTGCTGCTTGTATCTACCACAATTTCATGTCATCATAAAATTATGTAATAATATAATTATATTGTATAATGTCATTATAAAATTATATTAATTGTCAATTTTTTTTGTATAATTTAAAAAAAGTTGAAATTTAACAAGTAGATAGAAAATATAGTAAAATCATGAATAAAATGATATGAATGATTCAGTAGGACAAAGTAATACTGGAATGTGTGTGGCCATAGCTAAAGTGTAGGTGATGTGCTGGATTCTTCACATTACTGTTGAGTACTTCAGAAATTCGTCACACCAAGAAAGTAAGAATAGAGTTTAAATACACGCTTAAGCACACAACAATCAGACTTACTTGAGGAGGCGTTTAGCCGCGGTCCTGTGCTTCTTTCCTCTAAGCTTTGTAGCTCCAGATAACCCTCCGCAACCTTCAACCAGTTTTAGCGCACAACTAGAAGCTCGTACAAACTATAAACTACGAGTGATTAGTTATAACAGGGCAGCCAATGTCACTGAAAAGTGCGGTAAAATGGCGCCACCAGCTGGACCTATCGCAGCAATACGCATGCGCACATTTTATACGTCACGCTTACGTTGATCAGCCCGCGTATTGTTACCTCAAACGTCATCATTTGGAGACCCTTACCATAAAAATGTAAATTTAATGAAAAATTGGCCATAATTCAGTGATTATTAAAAATGAAGCTATCAAATTAATACACATAAATTGTATCATAATTTTATACCATAGAACAAATTTATAGAGATATAACCCAATAAATTCAAAAGTTTTTTCTTAAACACTTTTTTTCATAAAACGTTAAATATTGGACATAAAAAATTTCACCAACTTACAAAATTTGGTTCAAATGAAAGATTAGGAGCTTAACTATCAGTGAACCAAGTTAGAAAGATAAGGACCAATAATTTCTCTTTTTTTTTCTTAAAAACTACGAAATTCACTGCCCAAAAGCTCTCAGTTGTATCACCTGTTACCACAAACTAACCACAAAACCACAAAAATAATTTGAGTGCAGCTTTGTATGCCAATAATGTGTAACTTTTCCAAAATTTAGATATTGATCATGCATACTTCATATATTACAGTGGTTTTTGTGATAGCATCATAAATTTCAGAAAGTTCACTCTTTAAGCTGGACGCACTGTATAGCTATCTCTATAAATACAGGTATTCAGGGGACACCCTGTAAGACTATATTGGCTTTGGAAAGAATTGGCTTTGGTACAACAGTGTGTTAAACTTTTGCTGAGTCATCTGTTTTCAGTATGATACACTGAGTATTTAACTGAAATGGAATAGCTAGTGAGGTGGTTTCTATTTTGTTGTTGTTGTTGTTGTTGTTGTTGTTGTTTTAATTAGGAAGAAGAAAAAGCAGCATTGAAGGAGAGGTTAGCACAAGAGTATGTGGTTAGACAAGCAAAAAAGGCTAGAAAGAAGAAAAGACAACCAGAAGTAGAGAAGCCTGTGAAAACTAATGGTAGAGCCAGTAAGTTGGTTTAAGAGTTATTAAAATGCCAACCTGCATGGCTGAATGGAATAATTCATATTTAGAAAAAGTGAAGCCCAAGTCGATCATTCCTGGATTTAGTGAAGAACTGCCAGGATCAACTAAAACATCCTCCAAACAAGGGACAAGGTATTGTAATTTCGCTATGCATAAGGTTAAAGTTCATTGATTTCCTTGTTGTCTGTGTGTGTTTATTTTTTTATTTTTTTATTTTTTATTTATTTTATTTTTTGTTGTTGTTGTTGTTTTTGTTTGTTATTGTTTTGTTTTATTGTTTTGTTTTGTGTCAGACCTTTAAAGCTCTTCAACAAAACAAAGCCTGGAAAGTTCAAATCAAAGAAAAAGTTAGTTTCAATAACTTCAATTGTCATTTTGTTGATGTTTGCACGTTTTTTTAATTGGTAGGTACAAGAGACGCTAAAGATCCGTATTTATGACAATCATTCCTTGCACCAGTCATTTCAGTAACTAGTAAACAATTAAATATGGTAACTTCATTAAAATAGTGTGTTTTAAAAGGTAGAAGTTGCTACAAAAGGGTACAGTCTTGTCAAACATTGGTGTATTTGATCAAATGGAGAATTCACATTGGGGAGCTAGATTGTTGGGATTAGTCATCTTATTAGTAACAGAAAATTTGTGGTGCTAACGCCTGAAGCAAAAATTGGGTTACGTGTGAAATGGACACATATGATTGTGACAGCACTCACTAGAGAATAACAGAAATTCAGAGATGCTTAGTTTATATAAATAGACCATAAATTGAAAGACTTGGACCACAGTTTGTAAACCCAAACAGTTTCTCCTTTCTTTCAAAAGGATAACTGGCGGGGAAACAATTATTTTCTTCAATATCATGAAGAGTACTCTCATATGGCCCTAAACCATATAACACAAAAGTTAAAGTTGGTTCAGGTTTATTTGGAAGGCAGTGGGTGGGTACACAGTATCTCCCTAGTTTATCTCTTCTGTATTGGCTTTGTGTCTCCATCAAAAGGGAAGTTTTATAAGAAGAAATTAGAATATGTTTCCTGCCAATACAGAATTACCTCACTGGCCTTTGTAAGATGAATTGGCATCAATTGTGCTTGTTCAGGTGTTTGCATTAGAGCGCTATCATAGTTAATCGATATAGCTTTATTGTTGTAGCTTATTTTGTTGAGATTGATACATATACATATATATATATTATATATAATTATATATAAAACCAAAAACAACAACTGAGACCATGTTAGTTTCAGGTTAAGCATTTTATGTCTTGAAATGACTCTGAAATAATGGTGGTGCAGAAGTAAGATATTATATTCCAACTAGCTCGATCACACGTAAATCAAATTTGGATCTAAGGGGAAACCAAGTATGGAAACAGAAAGATATAGTGCTCTTGGAAGAGAGGGTAAAGAGGGAACAGATATTATATATATATAATGTACAGACAAGAGTCTTCAACCAGTTCACAGTCTGCTGGCTGTAAGGTTTCCATCAACAGTGTTTGAGGTTCTTCTAAGTAGTTCTCTGATGTGAACTCCAGAATGTATATCTCATGTAGTTGATCAGGTGTTGGTAAAAGGGAGACAGAGCAGCTGAATATTCCCATGTGCTTAGAGTTAAGGTAATGCTGGCATCGATAAGCAGGACTGCATCATTTGTCTCTAGTTTGAAGTCCATTCTCACTAGTAGATTTCTTTGCCACCCAATTTTTAAGTTGTTCAGAGCACGTAGCATTGTGTAAGCTTTTCTGGATATTGTTTCTGGATGTTTTTTCTGGATGTTTTTTCTGGATGTTGTTTCTGGATGTTGTTTCTGGGTGCAAATGGAACAATAAAGCAGTTGGTTGAGGAGTAGAACATTCTGAGTATATTATTTACTATTTTGGTACAAGTTTTCTAATTGCAATCCTGAATGTGTAATTGCTTTCACTCAAAATTTATTAAAAATTTTTGCGCATATAATATACACAAAATTTATTCAAATTTTTTGCGGCCAACACAGGGCAAAAATTTGAATTTTTTTTTTTAGTCACATATTTAGGAAATTTCATGTTTCGCCACTTTTTTTAGGGATAGGACTAATAGTAGTGCAGGTCATTTAGCCCTATCCTCTACAGGAAAGGTGGAAAATATGAAATTTCCTAAATACATGACCGCAGGAAATTTAAGTTTTTGCTCTGTGCGATATACTCAATAAGGACTATAGTAGCTAATTCTATATCAGTCAGTACTCTGCCACTCCCACTTGATGATGACATGCGCACTCTCTACCTCAAATTATTTGTATTAAAATACATCTGAAGCAATACATTGTGAACAAAGGTTACACCAAGAATAAAATCTATTAATATAACAGTAATGACAGTAATCTGGCTAATAAAACAGTGTTGCTGTAGCTAAAAGGAATAAGTGTAGCTAATTAATATTGATTTACAGAAGTTTAATAGTTTGAATTATTTTGTAGGAACTAAACTCGTAAACTGCATGACGACATTTGCTGATTTTCCGCGCGTGCGGACTCGTACTCCACGTTGCAGCAGTCACACTCATCTGGGCGGGGCTCGGAAGTAAACATTGAGAATGTGATGGGCGGTTTCATTCAGCTGTTTATAAAGCGTTTTGGGATTAGGTGTGAAGAGCAGTGTTTTCATTGGTTGTTCATGTCCTAATTACGCATTGTGTGGTTTTTTACTAGCTCTGTTAGTGCGTGGCGTCCACGTGTTAGTTAATTCCGTCGTGGTGTGTGGTGCGATACAGAAGGTGGTAGATATAATGCTACGTTCGGTAGTACCGGTTGGGGGTGCTGGACCGTTTCCAAATGAAGTTAGATCAGTTCTTAGTGTTATGCTCCCGGGCCTGAAGAGGACTGGTCAAGTAGCCAGAACTGCCGTCACTATGAGTACCACTTGCACAGAAGTGCACACTTCTTTTTCTTCATCGCGCTTCTCTCCAAGAACGCCAGGCGTGGCGATCCCTCCTCGTAACGGCTTAAAGACTCAAGCCGATATAGGCACTAAGAATGCTCCTGAGAAATCAGAGCAGAAGTTCAAGCTCACTGTAGACACCATCAACCCTTACGTGAAGAACATGGAGTACGCAGTGAGGGGGAAGATGCCCCAAGAGGCAGCTAAGATAGAAGCAGCCATTAAAAAGGTAACAGCAACTGATGATCAGGAGGTATTTGTTTGGCAGATGTTTTGTAGTGAAATGTTTTGTGTACAATCATTTTAATTATTAGCTGTGAGGTTTGCTCAGTGGGTTGCAGAGGATGTAGTATATGCTTTGGCTGGTAAATGTAGATTAGATCTATGGTCACACGTCCAGCAACTATTACAATGCTTCTATAGAAGAACTATCCATTTCACTGAAGAAGTAGCTAGCTAGTTGATGGTGGTGGTAAAGATGGAACATAGTGACAGCCACGTTAGGAATTAGGTCCAGCGATTCTCTTTTAGTTTGAGCACCAGCACTCAATGGCTGGCAAAGGTTAGCAAAGGCCTAGTGCTTCATTTGTAAAGTGTCTCTCAGGTGTGGAATTAATTCTTTATATTTCGAGCCTGCCATAATGTTCAGCTTCAGTTGAACTACTGCTGCTGCAGTAAGTCTGTTGAACTGGTGGTACTTCAGATACAGGAATAGGAACAAAATTTTCTGTCTCATTGGTATCAAAGTAGTGTGAATAATTATCATGAGTTCTTTTGGTAAAGGGTGGACTTTATGTATAGCTACAGTACATAATATCATTACATAGAATATGACTTAATATATACACGCTTTGTGTAGATTGCAGTGTTCCACATGTTGTGGAAGTCGGCCATTGATGGTACTCTCAACAATCCTTAAAAACATACACTTGCAAGATTAGAGTTGTAATATTCATGCATGGGGTGTTGTCATGGTGACATTCATCGCAGTTGTATGGGCGTATGAACTACGTGCTATTATTCACGACCTCTTTGATTCAGTAGCTCAGCCTAACTTAAACTTCCTTTAACAATTGAACTAGTTTTGAATACAGAATTGGAGGAAGTATGATTTTTTAAAAAACCGTTTCTTTGCTGTCTGTGAACTGGAGAAATGGCTGGATGGGTGCTTGTGTTATATGTGACTTTGCGTTTGCACGGGAGCAGAAAGTGCCGTGTTCATGTAGTTATCAGGTACATGTGTGCGTGTGTAGGGCACTGGTGAGTATCCATTCAAGAATGTCGTGTATTGCAACATCGGCGACTGCCACGCCATGGGGCAACGACCTCTGACCTTTGTGCGACAGCTGCTGGCCGCTTGCACGCACCCGGAGCTCCTGGCCACCCACGACGGTCCTTTCCCATCGGACGTGGTCGACAGAGCTCAGCTCATCCTGGACAACTGCGGGGGGAAGAGCATTGGTGAGGACTGGTGGGTGTGTTGACAGCTTGTCGGTTTCCATAGCTACGTTGTTTGTTGTGCTCAGGTTTATATGGTACAGTACCATGAATTGTCATGCGAGAAATAGTTTGAATTTTGTTAAACATCCTCCGAAGTCATTAAAACCTCGATTATGACTCTAGCTTGCTATTGTTTTAAAGTAATTTTGGATAATGTAAAGCCTGTTCCTACGGTGATCAATCTGCTAGAGAGTTGCTATATGTTTGTCTTTCTGCATCAGCTAAAGTTTTTTTTTGTAGCTATGGATCTGTCAGGTATGTAGTCATTGTTATTGTTTAAGATTAGCGTAGGAAAATTAACTAATGAAATAGACAAAAAAAAAATTAACTTCGCTAATCGCTTCAAATAACATTTGTGTTTAAATTGATGGTTTAATTTGACATACTCAACTCTTGAGTCTCATAATTTGGTTTGAAATAGTTCCAATTTACACGGATTCTGTTTCCTCTCTCTCTCTCACTGTTCTTGTCTTATCCAGGTGCATACTCTGAATCCTCCGGTATTAAAATCATACGCAAGCACGTGGCAGACTTCATCTCACAGAGGGACAACTTCAAATGTTCGTACGAAAATGTTTACCTCCTGAACGGTGCCAGTGAAGGCATCAAGACCATGTTGTTCATGGCTATCAAGCATGACCCGGACAAGAGGACGGGGATCATGGTGCCTCTGCCGCAGTATCCGCTCTATTCTGCAGCGATTGCCCAGCTCAACGCAGAGATGGTAAGAAACCTGAAGACGTGTGTGCTGGTGCACATATGTATGTATGTGCGTGCGTGCGTGCATGTTCAAGTGTGTATGCATGTATTGTGTGTGCATTTATTTTCGTGTATACATGTGTGTATGTTTGTGTGTGCATGTGTCGCCTGTCTATTTATGTTAATGATACTTACCGCTAAATAACTGGCCGGTTTGTTCATTAAGAGGTGTTAATTGGCGTGACAATGTGTAAATTGTGCCAGAGGGCGTGTACTGGTCTTGTGTCTCAGTAATTAGAGTCTTACTTGCTGCTGATGTGAAGGTGGCTGTTTGTCTAATGTTTATTTCGTCGTGGGTTGGACCGTGACAATGTGGGGGTCACGGACCTTCCTATACATTTGGTATTTGGTAAGGGGTTGTTCACAAAGAATACTTGTGTGTGCATGTGACACATTCTCGTCAGCCTGCCAGTGGGTTATTTAGCAGCTACTGGCATTCATTGGCTTCTGTTGGCAATCAAACAATTTTGCAGTCTTGATTACATTCATGGATATCTTTGTAAAGTGATTCTTTGCCTAGAAATATAGACTTGGTGAAGCTGCAAAAGCTCAGCTAAATACCTCTGTGTGTGTGTGTGTGTGTGTGTGTGTGTGTGTGTGTGTGTGTGTGTGTGTGTGTGTGTGTGTGTGTGTGCTGCAGGTAAGCTACATGCTGGATGAGAGCAGTAATTGGAGTTTGGACGTGTCTGAGTTGAGGAAGAGACTCTACGAGGCACGACAGACTTGCAACCCGCGAGTGCTGGTGGTCATCAACCCCGGCAACCCTACAGGTGTGAGAGAGATAACGTTCTTTATGTGAATTCATTCATTCATCCTTCTCCGTGTGTGGGCGTAGAGGAAGTCATTGTGGCAACTATAAGCATGTGTTTTGAGAATCAGGTGTGAATGGGATAGGTTTGGTGAGGTCATTCTTCTGCTTATCGCCGTGGCGCTGTGATTCCTGGTTCTGATCACTAGTTGTGATTAAGACGTGTCTATGACCACATACTCACTGTGCTCAGGCGTGCGCACACACACCCACACACCCACTGAATGGCACATTCAACACAAGGGATGCCTGTAGAGAAATAGCTGTGATTTCAACATTAGAGAGAGAGAGTAGTAGTCATCTGTCACATGTTGATAGACTGAACCAGTCATTCAGGGAGGGCACACTGAAGAGGCTATGTGTGTGTGTGTTTGTGTGTGTGCATTCCAGCTATTTGATATATGAGAGAAAGGGTGCAGTCAGGCAGTTGTGTTCAGTGGATAAATGGTTGAAGGTTTGGTTTAGTTTTCTTGGGACGTTATAAAAAGAAAGTGAGTCTGTCCATTAATAATATTCATAGATCGTGGTTGTCAGTTACCATGGCTACTTTAGCTGTTGCGGTGGATATGCTATAGCAATAGGTGTTTGGGAGGGGGTGCACAAGTTATATGCTACTCAATCCTTTACCACAGGCTTTTGTATGTAAGGTATTAATTCTGCCACCATTTCCATGGTAGGTGTGTCTTACTGTGGCCATTCATTGTTGGATTATGTGCACTGTGTGGTGTGGTAGTTGTTAGACTGTGGTGATAGTTGATTGCTGGATTATGGTGTGGATGGAGTTGTGATAAGGCCAGGAATAAGTAGTAGAGAGCGCTTGTTGTGGTTGCTATGGTCGTGTTGGTTGGTTACCTTGGATGGCAGGCTTTCAGTGGATGAGTTGAATATTCGAATTAGTGCTACGTCCCTCTATGTTCGTGCATGTGTTAGTTTATTTCCGTGTGTATGTTTGTGTGTTTGTTTAGGTCAGTATCTTCCTCTGGCTAATATGAAGGAGATTATAAAGTTTTGTCACGAGGAAGGACTTCTTCTGTTCACGGATGAGGTAAGAGAAGAGAAAGTGGTGTCTCTTAGAGATAGCACAGGCCAAGTCCTCATCATGTGGGGAGCTAGAAGGAACATGTTTGGATAGTAAGAGCTGTATGAAGCTATGGGATGTATGTACAGAGAATATTAGCAGATTCATGCATTATTATAACCAGCCAGTGGAAGTGAAGATGGAGGTGTTGTAATGTTTAGGAACATCTCTCACATTAGAACTCTGAGGGTAACCAGTTCCATGTAGTATAGGGTTCAGGTGTGCTGGGACTGTATGAGTTCCATGTAGTATAGGGTTCAGGTGTGCTGGGACTGTAGAGTTCCATGTAGTATAGGGTTCAGGTGTGCTGGGACTGTAGAGTTCCATGTAGTATAGGGTTCAGGTGTGCTGGGACTGTAGAGTTCCATGTAGTATAGGGTTCAGGTGTGCTGGGACTGTAGAGTTCCATGTAGTATAGGGTTCAGGTGTGCTGGGACTGTAGAGTTCCATGTAGTATAGGGTTCAGGTGTGCTGGGACTGTAGAGTTCCATGTAGTATAGGGTTCAGGTGTGCTGGGACTGTAGAGTTCCATGTAGTATAGGGTTCAGGTGTGCTGGGACTGTAGAGTTCCATGTAGTATAGGGTTCAGGTGTGCTGGGACTGTAGAGTTCCATGTAGTATAGGGTTCAGGTGTGCTGGGACTGTAGAGTTCCATGTAGTATAGGGTTCAGGTGTGCTGGGACTGTGGAGTTCCATGTAGTATAGGGTTCAGGTGTGCTGGGACTGTAGAGTTGCTTTCTTTATCAGACAGCCACAAGGTCTGGATTGTGAATGGACTCAGGCTTAAGTTGCATGTGTGGACATGTAGGTGTACCAATAGTTGTCATGCCTACACATGTGTGTGCATGCATGTAGGTGTACCAAGAGAACATCTACATCCCAGTGGAGTTCCAGTCTTTCCGCAAAGTCTTACACGATATGGACTCCCAGTACAGTGACCTGCAGATGGTCTCTTTCAACTCTACGTCCAAGGGGTTCTTCGGAGAGTAAGTATAGTTACTGTGGGTGGGTGTGGTCATCTGGTGGGTGGGTGTGGTCCTTTGATGGACAGAGATTGTTTGTATTCACTGATGAGTGTTGGTCAATTGTGGTGGGTGTGGTTGTAGGTGTGGCATCAGAGGAGGATACATGCACATTCGTGGCATGGATTCGGATGTGATGAAACAGATTTATAAGAATGTGTCAGTCAGTCTGTGTCCAAACACACCGGGACAGGTGAGCCTGTGTGTGCGTGCATGTGTATGTGTGTGTGCGTGTGAACTGCGGTTTCCCAACCTCGCTAAGTGGCACTAACCAACTGGTATAGCAAACTATACTGAAACTACGCACCTACACACATACATATATACACATACACACGCACTTATTTCTCTCACACACACACACACTTCTATCTCTCTCTCACACACACACTTCTCTCTCTCACACACACACACTTCTCTCTCTCTCACACACACACACACACACACACTTCTCTCTCTCTCACACACACACACCCACACTTCTCTCTCTCACACACACACACACACACTTCTCTCTCTCACACACACACACACACACTTCTCTCTCTCACACACACACACACACACTTCTCTCTCTCACACACACACACTTCTCTCTCACACACACACACTTCATTCTCTCTCTCACATACACTCTGCCACTCTCTTTTCATCCTCTGGCAGTATGTATTATTAAGTATTTTGTTTTACTGCTGTGCTCAATAGTGACTGTCACATACACAATGAGAAGCCATTTAGTATAGTCACATTAGAGGCAGAGCAGAACGCTAGGCCATTATTTCCCCCAGAATACCGGAGGTCACAATTGCTAGCTGCCTTACAGCTTTGTATTCACCTTTTAAAATACCAGGAAACACTCTCAGAAAATGAATGAATGAATGAATAATACGTTTTTTTTTTGTAGAGATATATAGGAAGCCATTTCACAATAATTCCCCTCCCTCCATAAAAATACAGTAATAGTACTTTTAGCCTTATTTCTAGGTAACTACATACATCAGTTAAAATTTGGGTCCAGTTGCTTTAGTAGTATGGGTTGTGGTGCCTTTAGTGTGACTGTCTTGTAGAATGTCACACGCTTTGCTTCATCCACCTCTCTTTCTCATTCTGCTCCCTCGTTCAGATTGTTACAGATGCTCTGGTGAAGCGGCCGTGCCCCGGGGACCCGTCATATGAGCTGTACAAGGAGGAGTTGGACTCCGTCCTGAGGGCGCTTGCCGACAAAGCCGACCTCGTCCACGAAAGACTCAACAACATCGAGGGAGTGTCGTGCAACAAAGTACAGGGGGCTATGTACGCATACCCCCAAGTGGAAATACCCCTTGAGGCGTGGGATGACTGTCTGGTGAGTGATGGATGAACAGCTAATTCAATAAGTAGTTTCTTCTACTTTCTTGCATGCCTTGGCTGGCTGGTGGAAGAAGTAAATAGATGGCAGGGATTCATACAGGGTTTTTCACTAGGGGGGGATTTTGTAGAGTCACAAAATATTTTAGATCACATGAAAATGGTGACATCACGACTATGAAACATTTTATTAGATGAAAACTTGACAAACTATTACAAATTGCTATTGAAGGACCAGAACTAGACAGTCATGATTTTAAAGAATTGTTTGCTATTGTAAGAGAAACTAGTAGTAGGGTAATTAAGCTATAGTTTTTCATACTTATACTGATAAAAAAAATAATTGGGGGGGGGGGGGGGGGGGGGAGGATCCCAGGGCTCCCATAGTCTGTATGAAACCCTGAAGGTAAACTTGTGTGTAACCTTGGCAGAACTGACACAGGTTACAATTCTGTCACAATCTTTCTTGCCTTGTCATATTCCATTGATTCCGTGAGCGAAAGTTGATCAGCTAGACAATATTTGCACTTAGCAGCTAACAGCTGTCAATAGCTCCTTGTGATGGCAGATCTGTGTGTGTGTGTGTGTGTGTGTTACAGAGAGAGGATCCTGGCATGCAACTGGACATGTACTATTGTCTGGAGTTCCTGCGGCAACAAGGAGTGTGTGTTGTACCTGGGAGTGGCTTTGGAAAGCTACCGGAGAGATGGCACTTCAGGTGACTGTCACATGATGTTTTATTCATTGTTGGGAATTCAATACTGTCAATAATACAATACGTTATAAAATAAAAATCAAAGTCTGCTAATTTATTTTATTTAAAAAAATATTATTTAACATCCTCCAAAGTAAGTAAGAAAAAAAAGAAAAAGAAAAGAAAAGCTAAATGCAGGAAAGTTTTTAGTGAAGAGATGACTATTGCAGGGAATTTAGCATCACAGTTATGTCTAATTGAAAGAATTTAACAAATAAAATTGGAAATTCGAGTCATTAAAACCTTGACTCTAGCTTGCTATTGTTTTTTTGCTTATTTTGTTCGGAGGATTTTATTTGCACCTTATTTTTTATTTTGTTTTTTGCCTTAGTGTGGTTTGCTTGTTAATTCATTATCATGTCTTATAATAATTTATATTTACCTCCAGAATGACAATCCTTCCTCCCATAGAGAAGCTGGAAGAGATGCTGGATAGGTTTGAAGAGTTCCATAGGAACTTCACCAACAAATATCGCCATTAATCTGTTTGCTTCATTATTTTCCTGCCAAAAGCTAGTCAGCATCTAATTTTTTTTATAATCATTTGTACACTTGCCACTGAACTTGAGTCTGCATCTAATTATATTTATATTAAAATTGATCACTAATAAGAATAAACATTAATTAATCTATGAGTTTAATTGTAATAGAAATAATGCCATCAAAATATTGAATGAAAAGCATTTAAAATTCTGCTGAGTCAGACATCATGTGAATTTATCTGTGAAGGCAGAGTTGAGCTTTTCCTCAAACACAGCCACGAGCAGGAGGATGTTGAAGGAGATGAAAAATCCGATATTGGAGATGAGAAATCCAGTGAAACCTTTGACCTCAGAGGACATGATCAATGGCAGCTGCATTTGTGTAATAGAGTGGGTATAGGGAAGATTAAATGATAAGTTTATTTAGCACACGAGATTATGCAATGTGTTCATTACATGTGATGTAGACTAATTTGTTACTATGGTAATAAAACATGACACACAGGGACAGCATTAAAGTACCCTGCTGACAGCTCTACTCAGGATGATTCACTTCTTGGCAAGCTAATGTGACACAACTTGGTCACCCCGTGACATCTTACCTGTTAGCGCTCCGCAAGTGTTAACTAGCTGCAGTGAATCTAACTAGTACCTTTGGTACTGGTTTGGAATATTTGATATTTGTATTTTCAGATTTAAAAAGTGGATCGTTTTTATTTGTATTTCAAATAATTTGTATAAACCATCAGATGACGATGAAACGTGAGCTCTTAAATAAGTAAAACCGCCTAGAATACATTCCTACGGTGCTGATTCATTCATTCTACAATAAATAAAAAGTTGCTTAGTCAAGGCCGGTTGAATTGTAACAAAATATATCACACTATTAACAAAACAGCTACTTCTGCAATTCTCTTGATTTTAGAAAGTCTATGAAATAAAAACAAAACAACAACAACCACCCACATTTGAAAGAATTGGTTCGATCTAGATTAATTATTCAGCATGTTCTGGCATAGTAAAATGTAGTGCTGACCCAACAGATATATTCAAGAACATACGTTTGAAGAACTTCTGTAATCACTCTCTGTGACTTTCACTTGATGAAGTAGCTTAGATGCAATGCTTGAAGACAAAAAAATCATTTCCAATAAAAGCTCTTTTCATATGTAAAGCTTACAACCTACTTAAACACTTCAGCCAATGCAATTCAAAGTATTTGTATTTGTAACTGAAATACTATACTGAAAAAGTTGTATTCGAGTTCTTGTATTTAAATGCTATTCAAAGTAATTGACCCCAATGATGGTGACTGAGCTAGCTGACAAGATGCTATCAGAAGTACTCAGATATGCAGTTAGGTGCTAGCCATGTAACCATACTTTACCAGTTTCTAGTCCAAATGTATAACTACCCACTCCTTCAGGTTAACAACTTATGCTAGAAAACCAGGAGTCTAACAAAGAAGAGTAAGACTAAGTTGAAAAGCCTGCCTGCTGTCGTTGCGGACAATTACACTCTTAACTGCGCATGTGCACATGACATACCAGGTCCACCAAGGCTACGTATAGAAAGGTTCCCGCGGCAAACGCCAGCAGCCAGGAGTTCGCTTCATCACTCATGAGGCCCACGCCCACTCCGATATACAGACCTATGAATGAAGTCAGGGAGGAGAAGAAATTCACCAGAAGGACATACTGCCACTTCATCCCCGTGGACAGGAGGATGGCGAAGTTACCTGAGCGCACGCAAACACACACGCATAACGCAGAGAGAAATAAGAAGACAAGATATAATAAGTGCTACACTTCAGGGTTCCTAGATCGACGACCAGACACAAATATCCCACAAAGACTCGACTAGCAATAAGTTGCAATATAGCTCATTATCATGCGAAAAATTCTAATGAAAATACTCTTATATTTCTCATGTATGCCTTACATTATCACCACTGCATGCCTATGTGGTATGTCATGTCACCCGTTCATGTGGTCTCTCCTACTACTACACTTTACCGAACTCGTGTACCATCTTCACCATACCTCGTTATGTGCTATCTCTCCACACCTTACCTCGTTATGTGCTATCTCCCCACACACCTTACCCAGTTCACGTGCTATCTCTCCACACCTTACCTGGTTCATGTGGTATCTCCCACACCTTACCTAGTTCATGTGGTATCTCTCCACACCTTACCTAGTTCATGTGCTATCTCTCCACACCTTACCTAGTTCACGTGCTATCTCTCCACACCTTACCTAGTTCATGTGCTATCTCTCTCCACACCTTACCTAGTCATGTGGTATATCTCCACACCTTACCCAGTCATGTGGTATCTCTCCACACCTTACCCAGTTCATGTGCTATCTCTCCACACCTTACCTAGTTCATGTACTATCTCTCCACACCTTACCTAGTTCATGTGGTATCTCCCACACCTTAGTGGTACATCCCCAAGTTTAGTCTTCCTATCAAGTCTAGGTAGCTAAGAACCTAGTTCATGTGGTATCTCTCCACACCTTACCTAGTTCATGTGGTATCTCTCCACACCTTACCTAGTTCACGTGCTATCTCTCCACACCTTACCTAGTTCATGTGGTATCTCTCTCCACACCTTACCTAGTTCAGTGCTATCTCTCTCCACACCTTACCTAGTCATGTGGTATATCTCCACACCTTACCCAGTTCATGTGCTATCTCTCCACACCTTACCTAGTTCATGTAGTATCTCTCCACACCTTACCTAGTTCACGTGCTATCTCCCACACCTTACCTAGTTCATGTGCTATCTCTCCACACCTTACCCAGTTCATGTGCTATCTCTCCACACCTTACCCAGTTCATGTGCTATCTCTCCACACCTTACCCAGTTCATGTGCTATCTCTCCACACCTTACCTAGTTCATGTGCTATCTCTCCACACCTTACCTAGTTCATGTGCTATCTCTCCACACCTTACCTAGTTCATGTGGTATCTCGTGGAATATGACAGCAATGGCAGTGCTGATCCCCAGGGCAAGGCTCTCAGAGATGGACGCCCCCAGGGCAATGCCGTCAGTGAAGTTGTGAATGGCATCACCACACACTATCAGGACAGCCAGAGGCGTCATACAGAACCTCGAGAAGGTGGCAGTCTGAAAATAAAAAATATTGAGGTACATAAAACAAGAACAAAAGCTAGCAAAAAAGTAAAAAAAACAACAACCAAAAACAAAAAAACAACAAAAAACAAACAGAACAAAAAAAAAAAAAAAAACAAAAAAAAAACACACAAAAAGCAACAGCAACAAAAAAAAACAACAACAACCACACAATTACAACACCAACAAACTCCTTTTTGGCAAGTAACATCTTTTTATGTTAAGGTCCCATAAATGTGCACATTGGTGCCTTATATTCTCCTAAATTACAGCCTCATAAGTTCGTCCCCAGTTTTTCCCCTGTACTAAGGCATAACCAAACCTTATTTTAAAAACTGTGCAATAAATACTTACAAATGCTAGTTTCTCCACTCCCCTAGTCACAGAGTTGCAGCAAGTGGTGACTATAGTATTGAAAACCCTTTACCAGACAAAATTTTAATAACTAACTCCCCCCCCCCCCCCCCCAAAAAAGTAGCTGAGTGCTAGTTACCAAGATCTACAAAAAATCCTGATAGTCAAGATACTACAAGAAGAATTGAGGAAGAAGAATTCTGTGTTGGTTAGCTAAAATTATATAATGATTCGGTCATTCTCAGCTGAAATAATTATAATAATTGCAAATTTTTCTTGCTCTAACAGCCAATATTGCAAATTAAAACTTAACCAACTGAAGAGGACTTCGGCAAGAAGTCGAAATGTCAGGTTAAGTTTTAATTAACAATATTGGTTGTTTGAATGAGAAAAATTTGCAATTGTTATAATTATATAAAGGTTAATGGGTATATATATACTAGCATAATTAGTTTGAAAATCAATGGACTGCAAAGCTTTTCTAAACTACACACACAAGAACTTGAACATTAAATTAAACTAATGCAGTCTCTTCTGCTGTGTTCTGAACACTGCACGCATACATATCTTACAACAGTGAAATTTATACTAATACCGTATTAAAGAAAATTCAAAAGTGTTTTACTTTACTACTTAAACTAGTGATGTGCTTGAGCACAAATGGCGAGCGAGCCTAAAGACTATACTATTTTTATATGAATGATTTTGACTTCTAACACTGAAGTTACTGAAAATAAGGTCCAGTTTTTAAATTTAGCATACAGGGTAAAGGGATTTCAGTGCCATAGTAACAACTCTCTGCAACTGCTTGGAAGGAAAAACAACAACAACAAAACAATACACGTTATTTAAAAGTTTTCTTTAGCTAAGTAGTGGTTGTAACACTCAATGCTTTGACACAACTGGACATGCACCTACACAGACTTACCTTCGCAGTAGTATAGTGGACAATGTATTTTCAAGTAAATACTGTTGCGCACGGCTTATAACCATGACAAAGAGCGCATTGACTTACCACCGCCACTAACTCAAATAGAAATGGAAGTCCCTTAAGTTTTCAAGTTTGAACTGCACCCGCAAAAGAATTCAAAACGGTAAACAATTCAATTTCTAGGGTGATACGGGTACTGATCGATAAACCAGAGGATTCTGTTTAGTGCAATTTGGGACGGGGACGACCACATAACTAACACAAAAACGCGAGGGTCAAAGTACAAAATGACATACGTACATCCATACATATATCTAAATAAACAAACATCCCCGATTTTCGATTGTGTTACCCCTGTAAGTGTCTCGCTCGCTCGCCAATTAATCACGCACACGTTAGCTCGCCATTTGTTTCTCAAGTACTTTACTAGTTACCGTAGTTACAAGTACTTTACTAGTTACCGTAGGTAATTGTAGCTCTACGTAGCTGAGGAAACAAACCTGTGCTAACTGGCTGGAATTGGATCGCGTGTCGTCAGTGCTAGAAGATGCTGTCTTCTTCACATTGAGGAGAGGTTGAGAGGGATCATTCTAGAAACCAAACAAAAACAATAATAATAACAATAATGGAATTACTGATACATACATTAACCCTACGTACTCTACGTGATAAGCTGATGTGCAATTTTGCTGATATATAAGGATATTGTTAAAGCTAATGCTTGCACCTTCATCGCGCTGTGCTTACTAAATGTACTACTTTCACACAAACAAACTAATAAACAACAACAAGTTTAAGATTGCACATCATAAACAGTTTCAGCTCACCTGTTTGAAGCCATGACTGTGATGATGCCCACCAGTCAGCCAGTTCAGAATGTATTCCATCACGTAGAAGAAATACATACCCCCCACCACTGCACACGTGCGCCAAACTAGCATCAGATCCCCGTAACCGGAGTCGTCATGGGAATGATCGCCATCGGCACTGCTAACGTGAGAGTGGGCACCATCCTCATCACTTCCATGGTGATCATCAAAACCAAGTGCCTGATTAACAACAACAAAAAATAAGAAATATATTACATAAAAAGTTTTAGATAGTAACTGGAAACACAGAAGGGTTATGGTCAGCATTGTGCCCATGGCAACCATGAATAACACCAATCAGACAAAATATTCTTCTGTGATTACATATATATATATATATATATTCATACTTTATTATAAGGTGAGAGTATGCACTACTCTACCAACTCTACCAACCTGGTATTGATGCTATGACAACAGTTTTGACTGAATCTTAACAGTTTTGTTATTTCTAATTGACCTGCCTTGATGGCATTCTGATTACCAATGCCCTTGTATTCTGACATCCATTACCACACAATGAAGCTATACAAAGGAATTTCAAAATAGAAGGAATATTTGAAACAGAATCACTCCAGCTAATTATCAGAACAACTTTCTCTTTCAGATTTCTGTCTAACTTCTGTACCAGTCTTGTCAGGCTTGGCCACTCTCCCCTTGCTCAAGGTGAAGCCAGAGAAACCCAAAGCTGTTAAACTACGAGTAGGTACAAGCAGAGCTAGAGCTCATCGTAGGACATGAGGTGAGGAAAATGAGCTCCACAGTGAACTTAGTTGGGTGCCACTGCAAGTCTTGCAGTAGTTAAAATTTGCTCATTATACATATCTACGGTAAACATTTTGTTCTAAGAACAGATATATACTACCTGCTATTCTTGTAGAGGAACTAGAATCAAGTGCCTCAACTAGAACATCTGAACTTTCAATTATAAAAAAACGAAAATCCGACACAAGAATTCCCAAGGCTTGGAGACGGCACACTGAGCTAAACAAGTTGAGCAAAATAAGTTGAGATGCAAAAAAAAATATGTAAATTCTCTTGCTGCCGCTAGGCGGTCACGCGCACCAGGATGCCTGTGCACTAAGCAGGCACTGTGAGTCGTGCAAGCAAAGCTCCTGGAGCCGGGCTAGGAACTCGCAGGAGAACAGACCTTTCCTCGCAGCAAGTGGTGTGGGCACCCGAAGTCCCACCTGGACCATTGCTGCTTCATGAGAAAAGGCCTTGAATTTGCATCCCAGCAAATGCCAGGTACCCAATCACAGCTGGGTGGACTGGTGGGGCTGGTGGGAGGCAGATGGAAATCAGATGGAAAAATTGCCTGAGTTGGGCTTGAACTCAGGACCGTGGGCCCTGAGCCCAGGACACAACCACTACACCACACAACACACACACACACAATAGAAAAATGTGCACATGCGCAGTTATATAGAAATTAATAGAGTGCAAGTATATTTTGTTAATGACAGCTCATTACAAACTTGAAGAGCTACGAACACAACCACTCATTCAGCTCTCTTAAGAATCAGGTACAAGACGTCAGCATGTTAGCAGATGCACATGATCCATGTCTCTCCCTCCCCACACAAACCAGCACCACGTCACTACATCAGGCAGTCATTTAGTTCCATCTGACAGCTACTCTATCACCTGGCACATCAGAACACACTCTAGTCACAGCCTTGTTAGCAGGTTATAATAACTACGGCAACACACCAGGCACGACGCACTGGGCATGCTCGTAATGAAGTAGAATTAGGTGCAAACTTGTGGATCTGGCTTAGCTGACAACCACAGTGGCGCGATATTGAATCTATCAGCCAAAATGTACCACCACAAAACTCGGGAACAACCAATTCAACGCTGAAATGAGAAGAAAAGGATATGGTTAACTTCATACGATGAGGAAAAATTGACAATTACACATTTGGTAGCATAATTCATTCAGAGAGAAGAGCCGATAAGCTCAATTGATATTGTAACGTGGTCACAAGTGCCACACCCCCTCCTTATAAGCCAACTCACATGCGGCAGGATATGCATGACTGCATCGCTGAAGAGTGCCGACGCCCCCAGGGAGATCATGAAGAGGTTGAAGTGCTGGTAGTAGCGACCTATCTTACTGTTCTCCTTCAGCAATGGAAGCACCAGCACACCAATCAGAGACAGCAGACTCAACACCGACACCATCAGGGTACCGTACCCAAATGCTACACACACACCACACCACAAACAGAACACTATGTGATGCCAAAAGACCATCATTGAGTACACACACACACACACACACACCACACACACATATATACACACAACATCAGTGTACCATCGAATACTACACACAAACAATAACAGGAGGAAAACAACAACAATAACAACAAACAGTACAAGCAGTTAATGACACAACACTCTAAGACCTTCATTTAAATAATAATAATAATAATAGCCACACTTTCCAGCTGATAACATCGGCAGCACATATCTTAATTCATTAATTAGACACTCAAACAAACAAAACAATAACAAAAACAACAAAACAATAACAACAACAAAACAACAACAACAACAAAAACACCAGCTAAGATAGCCACTTCAACTTATAGTATGTATTAACATCAACTCTTCGTACAAGATAGCAGCTCTGATCAGGCGTCATTCCTACTGAAATGCAAAGACTTCCACTAGGATGTGAAGTGAATGTGTCATGTTTTCATTCACATTTGAGGAAGTTACAGATTATTGTCAATTGACAGGTTTCATGAACTATTCCATGAAGTCCCTTACATCACAACATTAAGAAAGAATAGTCCACACCAATAGCCTTATGACTGGGGAAAAAACACATAGTAATTGCAAATGCATACTTAAATATACAGTTCCTGGGTAGTATGAACGGTGGCCATATTGCTGGTTCTACAACAGACGGGGAGATCAGCACAGCTAATTAAGATTCATTGGCTGTCTTGTGTCTGGACTGTCCGTAGTACTATAGTGTGGCTTATTCCTAATTAGTGAGTCGATAGAGTGAGAGATTAGCAAAGAATAAAAAGGTGAGTGGTGGCCCTAGCTAGTTACTACTCATCTTCTCGCTGACAGAGAAGGTCAACTTATTACAACCACTAACTTATTCATAACTCATTTACATAAGTACTTCCTGTATTCATAAGATAATGAAGCACCTGTCACTACTACCATACAACACTAGCTAGCTATCACTAAACAATTTCTCCCACCAAAAGAATTATTAATTTGACTAATACTATATTACTAAAGCTCGTGCAGTGAAAAGTAAAAAAGTAGCACAATAAAATTACTTAAATCGTCATTCTGAGTATTAAATACTTTTCGTGCATGCGTGCTGAGGGTTAATGAAGACGCGTTCTAGTTGAGGCTTCCAACCACTACATCCATTACAACAATCCAGTATGTGCATATCTGAGAGGCTGGACACAACCACCATTGGCTGCTGGTCATGTTACATGTGCTAATACAAGCACAGAAGGTGAACAGAGAGAGCATTTGATGAGCAGTGACAGACATAAGGAATGGAGGGGAGGAGAGGAAGAAAGTGACTAATATTCCTGTTTTGAGACGTGATGGTAAACATGCATGGTGAATGGAGAGACATACACTGTAAAACTATCACAAGAACAACTTCAATGCCATTCAAAGTTGTACGTCCTCACAACAATAATACAGCACTACTGTGACTATACACTCAGCTGAGACACATTCATCCATTCATCACATGCCAGCAACAACTGGTGTCTGATGAAGGGAGAGATGTTTATGACAGCTTCAAGAGAAAGTGATCAACAGATATAATAGTTGGGAAATGATTGTTGTTGTTGATGCCTCCAGTAAAAGTGACTGTAGAGAGAGGGATGAAAGTATACGTTACATTTTGAAGTATCCTCCCCCCCAAATAAATAAATAATTAAATAAATAAATTTAAAAACAACAACAACAAGGAAATAGAGGGGTTTTCCCCCTGTTGCATGGAATTACCCTAAATGTCATCACTCCTAGCTACTCCACACTATTGATCAGTTGTAGTTTACTAAACATGCTCAAATGGCCACCATTATGGAGAGAATAACACACACATACACACACACAAACACACACATACACGAACCATGAAAAAATAAAAGCTCTTGGAAACTAATTCATGACCAGGACACATTGTGCACACTGTTGGCTGTTACATTCCAAATGAAGACCACTCCCGCTTGTGCCATACTTGCAGGGGAGTAGGAACCACGGCCTGAACACTGATCGCAAAGTTGGTAAGAATTGTCAATGTCGGCACTTACTGGCCAAATATTGCTTTTCTTAAGTGGTAATCCTTGAAGTAGCTTAGCAAGCAGTATTAGGAGTTACAGAAGTAATAATAGTCTTGTGGTATTCCCGTGTGCTAGCCTTTAAATCAGGGAAAATCTGAATTCTTGTTATGGGATGCATTCTTAATATGTGACCGTCTACAGGAAAACCGGGCACAACGCGGCACCCTTCAAAATTTTTTTTTTGCACTTACAGAGTTGTCGGCGTCCAGATATTGAGCTCTCCAAGTTTTATCGTTGTAGCTTAAGTCGTTCCCACTATAATAGACCTAACCGTTCCCTTCCGTCGGCTTGAAACAATACATTTTAAAGAAATCGATCGATCTTTTCTCGATATTTACGCACGCCGCGTTGTGCCCGGTTTTCCTGTAGACGGTCACATATTATCATGGTGTAACAGGAAAAAGAAGGTGGATTTCACTCACATGTAACTAACTAATATATTTTACAATTCTTTCTATTCTTACAAATGCTAGTGCATAGCTTTTCAGCATGCTCAGGAAAAATACATATCATATCCAGGATATGCATGAAGTGTTCAGCCTAGCTCTAGGAGATCATGAATGAATGAAGATGACAAATAAATCAAATAACTGAAATGCCATAAACTTAGCAATAGCTGATTATGAGGAGCACCTTTAATTTATTGTTGTTGCTTCAGCTATTCCATTGTATTTTGCAATTTTTGATTTATAGGGAACTTAAAAATGAAAGTAAATTGTCAGGACCAAAAATAATGCAGATACTTGGATGTATAGAGTTTATGGCCTGATTAATCAAAATCCACTTCCTGCATCCCTGCACTGGGCGGGGGTGTTGCTAGCCATCACAAAAGAAGCTGTCGAGTCATAGTTAAGACTAGAGAAAGCATGAAAGAAGACATTTATATGACCCAGCTTCATAGCAAGCCAAGACAAATACAACATGGGCAATGCTAAGGGTTTCACCTAGGAGTGGACGGTATTTCGAAATTTAGTCAGTTGTATTCGATGTTACCAAATTTATTTGGTTTGTGATTGCCAGCTTGAGGTAAAACGGTATACCGCCAGCACTATAGTATGTCCAAGTTGAGTTGGCATGACCGCAAGCATGGTAAACGAGGAATACTCTTGGTAAAAAACTGGAAGCAATTTAGTCATGTGAACTAATTGCAATTGACGTGCGAGTAAATCAACATTCACGTGAAAAGGAGGAGACTACTCGGGTGTGCATTATTAATGCAATTGCTAGAGTTCAGTCAAGGCCATCTTACAGTTATAAATAGTTATTTCCTGGCGCTGTTCTGTTCACAGCTATACACATAGAGAAAAGAACTTGAAATTACCAGTCTGATATCATCCACCTCTAGTCTCACCCATTGAAAAAACAAACAATAAATTAATTAATTAAAAAAATATGATGAAGGAGCCAAAATAGCAATAACGATAGCTTACCCTTGGCTCTGTCTACAGTCTGTGCCGGTGAGTCAGTCCCGTTATGGCAGTCAGAGATGTTGACGAGACAACACTCGTCCGTAGCATTGAGATCCAAGATTAACTTCTGGGAGAAATAGAAGAGAGTCTCACAAACCTCATAGTCTTCAAAGTCATCTCCTGAAATATATACAAGAATCAAATGAATTACCATAAAATAAGAGCAGCTTAATGGCAAAAACACCTCATTTATGGAACCCTACTTGAACCTATCCTTCAAAAGATCAACACTTCACAGCTCTGAACAGGGGCTGATCCAGGGGGGTAATGGATGCATTAATTGGATATTAGTTCTTGAAAATGATATTCATAAATATTGCATTATGCTAACACAGTGATGCAAACAGGAGGACTTAGATTAATTAAGCCACTGTCAGTAAAGCATATGCCCAAAGTGGGTGTGGTTGCATTAATTTGTAAATTTCGCAATGCGAAAATTAAAAATCATCTCCCATCCCCGTAATGTCTTCTAGATCTGTCACTGCTAAAAGATTTAATACCAAGCAGTTTTACTATTCAATCTAGGGTCACGTCATGATAATTCCTTGAGGATCTATTGCATACACACAAGTAACTTATACTCTTGAATGAAATAAAAAACAAAAACAAAAACAAACAAACAAACAAAAAAGAATCACACAGCTGTATCAACTGCTAGTTTTGTTGTTGTTGTTGCTTTATCATTCAATTGAGGAAACTTATTGTTAGTTGCCATATTGAGTAATGATATAGGATGAAATTGAAGCCTTGCCTTTTTTTAACCTTACTTCTGAAACTGGGTGAACTTAATGCATTACCCAATATGGCAACGAACAATAAGTTTCCTCAATTGAATGGTAAAACAACAACAACAACAACAACAACAAAACAATTTTTTTCCTTAAAAAACTGCAATACTACTTCACATGGAATTGTCCATTGTTTCTGAAATGCTTCCTCGAGTCCAAACAATAACCACTATCAATAAAGGTGGTATATAATTATGTTAGGAATGCCAGTCTAGCAGCTATGGTCTACCAAAGATTAACCACCAGGCTGAGTGAAGACCACCAATTGAAGAAGCTTGAGGTCAGGGCCCAATGGAACAGTCAATTGAAAATATACAATGGAGTGCAAGGTGCAGGTGAACTGAGCGTGCATGGAACTCACTCAAATCATAATAGCTGCTGCTTTCGTAGGGAAGGGAGCAAGGCTGGCCAGTTTGTGGGTCCACAATCCCCATGGCTTCCACGTTGTTCATGTACGTGCTGGCAAATGAATTAGCTGTGATGGGGCAGTCCTGCAATAAAAAGATGCACAATGTAGTAAACACAAACCGTGTACAGTAGAAGTTGCGAGAAGCCCGCGGGGCTAGTAAATCACAACTTACTGCAACTTCGTGGTCATGGTCACCGTGGTCGTCGTCATGACTCAAGGATCCGCGCAAAACGACGCACAAAGCTAAACACACGACTAGAACCTGCATAGCTTCTCAGCACAAATTGCTACTCTGAGGTAGGAAAATACTCCGTGGTCTCATGAAGGTTTCCACAAGCTCTACGTGCCCCGTCAGCCCACTGTTGTTTGCTTTTGTTGTCCAAATGAATAACGACTTTTATAGAAGCACGAATGCTCTAACGACCTTTACCTGCGTAGAAATGAGCGTTCCACCGTACCGGCGGCGGCACCTATACTAACCACGCTTTACCTGCTCCTTACGTTCATGTCTAGATGATGGGTGCCAGCTTAGCTCTTTGCCTACTGGTTGATGCTACCCTTTGCCTTCTCCCCGTCTGCATGATTGGGTGGGGCAGGTGGGTAAGTCCTTTCCACAGACTTAAAAAGCTGTTAGGGTTTGCCTCTCGCTGTCCCTTGCCCAAACCTCCCAATACCCAAGGTTCCCTTACTCCATTTCCCCTACCCAATGGATCAACAACAACAATACAACCCATGCACTTCAAAATCAACAAACAACAGTATAGAGGACAACATCTCATATTTGTTTCTCCTGTGCCTTGCACACATCTGTGATCCCTCCCTCTTGCCTGTTCCTCGCAGCTGCACAAAGTCTCACATATAAGTAGTGTAGGAAGAACTCTGCCACTTACCAAGTGTTCTGGTCAGCCAATCCAGGAGGCCTTCTCTGCTGCTGACGTGCGCAAGCTATGCCCAGTGCCTGTACTGTAAGCCTGCCTGTGCAAGTCCCTGCCACACCTCATCCAAGTAACTTGGAAATGGGCCCTTACCTCTTGCAACCATCCAGCAGCCACCTGTCATCTGGGTGAACTGGGACAACTTGATGAGACTATTTTCATCAATTTTAGCCATCATGATAACGATGAGCATAATTCTGGGCTGATGACACTTGCCCGCCCTGGCAAAGATAGGTCACTATCACCTTTCACTTCTCAATTTGAAAATTCATTATTTCCATATTATTTGTTTTCCACTAGTAAATAAAAAAAATAAAAAAATATACAAGCGTTTCAACCATTTTGCAATGGCCGTCACCAGTGTGTGGACGATAATAATTTTAGTGATGGTAAAACAATGTCCTGAGGAACTTTGTTGTTTGACAGAGCTATAACAATAATGTTGTCAAGACAAAGCTATAACTTAAAAAAAAAAACTGTAGCTAAAAGCTACATTTTTGTCAGGCAGTTATATACTGGAGGCAATAATCCAGTATCCCTGTTCATTGCTGGTCCACTCATTTTGATTTGCCATGACTGGTGATATCTACTATTATAGCATTCTCCAAATCATTGTGATTATGTTTTTGAATTGCAAGTTGAGCAACTGCGGATGTGTTGATGTCAAGTAATTTCAATGCTCTTTGATGTTCTTTTAACTGATTTTTGTTTCACAACTGATGAAGCATCCACAGATGTGATGTGAAACATTTTGTTTGTCAATTTTCAAATATTGATTATAATGTCTGAAAATGCTTGTTAAATCAATACATCAAGTCTATCGTATATGTAGAAAACCCTCCCCCTAGCTTCACCTCCCACATTACACCCAATCTCCCTCCCCTCAAGTATCAACTGAGATTGCAAGACAGTTTCTAGTTCGGACACAAGAAACAAATGTTCAAATATATTAGAGTTCAGGGAGTAAATCTGTGACATGCTCCCAGACAACATCACTGCCTTGGTACACATTCAAGCTGCTTGAGCTATCTCTCAGTGAGCCTTGCTGTTAATGACTGTTTGGATGTGGCTCTCTGCATTCCTGGCACTTATGGCTACTTGAACCTGCTTAGAGAGTCCCAAACAATGATATCATACATCACATTTGCAACAGAATATCGATACAATTTATACATTTAATGTTAATACGGATATTAATTTGAAATGTCTGGCAGTCACACACATACACAAACACACAAAGTATAGCTAAATACAAACAGTGTGCTCTACTTCTCAGAAAGTAAGGCTAAGAATGTTAACTTGTTGTATGTGGCAAAGCATTCTGAGCCACCTACAGGGCACTGAGAAATCTTTGGACAACATTGCTTGCCATCAGGACAGCAAAAATATGCAAGTTTGGGGCAGCAGGAGTAGACTCCATTAGGACCTCTGCAGCATATACTACATTCTTCACAGATAGAATCCTTCTTTATCTAAAATAATAATTTTTCAAAATCAAGGACAGCAAATCATAATTTTTTTTGGAAACAGGTTTTATAGCTTTCTCCTTGAATAAAGTCAAATTAATGTATGTTGGGTTACATGGTTTTTTTAAATGAGCAAAAATTAAAAGCAGATGTATGATAACAGTTTGAGTCTTATCGCAGTCATAAGTTTGGGTAGGTATGAACATTAGTCAACACTTTAGTTCATCCTTTCTGATCAGTCTAAGTGATGAATAAAGGATATATAGCTTGTAATACTCAAGCGGTTAACATAGGTATAGGAACCGTAGCAGCCATGCCCACTACTCTTTTTGAGAACAGTCTAAATTTAAATTACGCTTGCACATGCACAATATGTTTTGACAGCCAGTAACAAAAAAGTCAGGAAGTAAATGGATTCCTCAAGCTGTGCATCGGATAGCAGTTTTTGCCGCTACAAGCTCATCAGCCTCAGGCATTTTTGTTTCCAAACAAACTCACACAGAAATTGATTGAAAGACTTTCAGTCTTCTAGGTAAGTGGCCTTGTAGCAGCTGTAAAGAAACATGCATTATTTTACTAGAGCCAGCAAAAGAGGGAGCTTCGATGAGTCATGCTAATTCTGTTTTCCTGTGTCATGATTTTCAACTGGGAAGATGCCACAGTCAAATTTGATATCCATGACTACAGTGTGAGTTCCACAAGGAACCAGTTTTGAAGATGAAGACTTAGCTACCTTCTACTAAATCCACTGAAAACAACAACACCAATAAAACAGTAAAATCGGTAGAACTACGTGATTATGCCATAAGAAATTTAAGGAAAGTCATCATAAGCTCCCCACCTATGTGAATTTCAGGGTAATCATGTGGTAGTATCAGTGTCAGTTGTGACTGTTCTATTTCTTGTTTAGCTGGCTTAATCGTGACCCCAGATATAAATTTAGCTCCACCAGTTCAAGTTCCCTCGATGGTTACTTATTAAGCGAACTTTACCTTATTCAATGACAGAGCTTCGGCTGCAACAATCAAGAAGAGCAAACCGAGGATCGGGCTAAAAAATGGCTTCATGGCGCCACAGAGCGGTAAATCACATACAATCCGGTGACATAGAGCCCCACCCCCCAGACCATTGATAAAATTCTACGGGAGATTGGAAACGGGTCACGTGCGCCCGTAGAAACTGTACAAAACGCTAATCTTAGGCTTGTAACATTTCTTACATTTGTTGGCGGTTCTCAAAGCTGGTTAACTACCTACCCAGAGCTGCATAACTACTTCTAGGTTACTGGATATATTCTAATGTATAAATAATAGTGCTTGAAAAAATTTCTACCCTTTTGCAGTCATTCGACCAAAAACTGTTATAATCCCTTTCTAGAAGATTAGTAAAAGACATATTACTAACTCCAACTTCCTGATTCAGGTCCTAATGGTGCGTACTGCAGATATTACAGTCTCTGTGTCACTAGTGCGCTGGAAAATATTTGCAGATTGGCGAGCGCGCGCAGAGGACAAACGAATGGGGAGCGATTATCTTCCGCGACGTCGAGTCTGTGCAACTTCACGAGCCTCCTGATGGTATCATTTACATTATGCACTAGAGCTGGGAAAGTTTTGCTCTAACCCTGGTAGATAGTAGGCTACACTGGTGGAAGTTAGCTGTAAAAACCAAGAAAATTGACAAGTTTGGCTGGTTGCTATAACTATAAGGGTAATGAGATTGTGGCAGTACAGCGTGAAATGAAATATCGTGAGTTATTTCATGGGCCATGTACCTAAATGAAGGTATCTAGGGTGGAATATGCACATACACTGTCATATATGCTTATATGTATATTAATACAGTATAATTTTTACTGCCTAATTCTCAGTGTACCTTTTATAGAAACTGTTTTCCTTGTAGCATTTTTGTTAGTTTATTTCTGTGGGTGTGTTGTATTTCCTTCCTTTCTTTCTTTTTTAATCTATGCTATTAAAAAAAAAGAAGAAGAGGGGGGTGGGTCTTAAGCCCCCTAAGCACTTGTTATCTATATCCATTAGGTGGTGTACAGGAGACAGTGGTGGCTAAAATTCCACAACCAGGACTTGAAGCCCTATGTAGGATATTAGGAGTAGCTATAGTGTGTGATGCTTTACCCATGAACTGCAGCTCAACCAAATGGGGATAATATAGGCTGTCCTCGTCAGCCATAGTGGGAGTTAGGCCGTGGCCAATTATGCCAGCATAATTTTGGGTATGATAGGTGTGCCAAAGCATCCAGCATATTGCCAGCATAATAGGTGCCTTTTGAGTTGTGTTTTTTTTTTGTTTTGTTTTTAAGTGAAAAAAATGCCCTTCTCATAATATTATATACAGCTGCATAGATGGTCTTGCTGCTGACATAGCTGTTTGAAAAGTTGTCTAAGCTTGCATCATTGTATGAAAGAAGAGGCTTACTCATGTTAAATGCACATGGTACATATTGACTCTGTGGTAGATAGTGTCAACTAAGCTATAAACTGATTTTTTTCCTCTCTCATAGTATATTTTCTTGAAACATCCAATTCACTGTCATTATGACCCTAATTACTAATTTTTCTGTCGTTATTGGAGTGCACGATTGGGGCATAATAGATACATTTCAAAGCATAATCAGTAAATTTGACCAGCATTGGAGCAAAGTAGGAGGCATAATTGGCTCAGATCTAGTGGGAGTACCCATATTCCCACCAGCCAGCCTGCCTCCAGGGGGGGGGGGGGGGGGGGGGGGGGGGGGGGGGGGTAGGTGCAAACAGTATAGCTGTACATGACACAGCAGGAAATATACACTCAGCCTTCACTGACGGGACAACTATCACAGGTAGATACATCAACTTGACTGCCAGTGGAACTAGACTTTCCTAGAAGTTGGGACTGAGGATATAGAAGAGTGGATATGTTGATATATCAGAGTATTTGCCAGAGAAACTGGGACATACTGAGGAGGCTAGTGCTAAGGGTATAGAGGGGGAATCAAGAAAGTGCAGGAGAGTACTTATCTAGTGCATTGCAATGAGTGGAGTTCTTCCATACATATGTGAGTGTGGTGTAGCAATAACAGCTGGTTCAGCACATGACTTCCTGGGCTACACCTCTCACTACCATGCTGCTAGAAAATACACAGGAGAGGGCTTGTTAATAATTATGATGACACTTTCGTATGCGGAGATACACCCAACAGCTCGGCAGACTAATATATCTCTGTGAACCTTGGCACTCTGTAGTGCACAGCTTCATCCACATTGCGACCTATGTTTTAAATGAAGCACCCCAATGTGACAAATACGTAGCTCCAGAGGCTCTCATTAAAAGAGGCACTGACTATCCTTCGCAAAAAATCTAATTGAGAAAAATTGGAACAGGCAGTCTTGTGTATAGTCTCGTTAGTCTCTTTGGTATCTTCTAGTTTCTTCAGTCACTTTAGTTTCTTCTAGTCTCTTTAGTTTCTTTTCTCTTTAGTCTTTTTAGTCTCTTCCAGTCTGTTTAGTGTCTTCGAGTCTATGTAACAATTTTAAATTAGAATACAACAGGACAACAAAGAACTAGAAAATGTAATAAACTATTATACTCTACACCACAACACAACAAGAGAGTACAAGACACTAGAACAAACTAAAGAGACTAGGAGAGACTATATATGAGACTGAAAGTGACTAGAAAAGATTAGAGAGACTAGAAGAGACTAAAAGAGACTAAAAAATACTAGACGACTAAGAGACTAGTTACTTAACTTAAAGGAAATGTAATTTTCTTAAAATGATGGAATAAGAGTACAACTTACATGAAGGAACAAACAAATTATTAAACATAAAACTTATTGATTTAATGTGCATGCACTAAAAGCTACTGCAGTCCAGTGCCTGACAAGGCCATGCCCAATTGCTCAAAGATGTTCATTGTGACGTCCTTCTTTACCCTACGCTCTGTGATAGCTATTGTTTAAATAGCTGATTAGCTGAATTGTTAAGAAATCTGCAATGTTTTAGCATTTTAATGTATCACAAGTAAACCCAAAAATTGTCATTTTTATTAAATATTTTGCATTACTGTTGATAGTAAAATAATATTTTCTGTATCATGAGTAATGTTTAATGTTATCATAAATGACGCTTTAACCGTCTCATAAAGGCAGCAAACTGGCTATATTTTGCTCTAACTGAAGCAATAAAGTGACTTTTGGAAGATCTTGATGATGATGAGGGGTTAGAGGTAGGAGTTGAAACAGAAGTAAGATGTACCTCTTCAGTAGATGGCAATGACTTAACTCCAACAGACTCTTCTTCTCCTGTGGGTATTTCATAGCGAGAACCCAATTCTGATTGTTCATCGTCAGACACACCGGTGTCATTTGGCTGCTCTTCATCATCACCCTCAGTATGAGGCACAGTTTCTGCACCATAGGAACCAGACTCAGGCACTTCGCTGTCCTTTGGTATAGCAAATTCTTGCTGGTTTTCCCTTGCTGGGTGGAGAGTCATGACCTCTTCTGCCTGGTGCTGGTTATCATAGACTTGGGGAAGTGTGTTTGGCTGGCTCAAATACTCAGTCTCGATGGCGTGGAGAAAGGAAGGGAGACATTTCTCTAGTGTATATTTGGCATCATTTTCCCTCCAAGATGGTCGAGTGGAGGGATAGGCCGTCACCCACTTCCAAGTCTGCACTTCTGAAATGAATGGACGGAATGGAGCATCAACATTCAGAAGTGCTTGAAGTACATTTCGAAGGTCTGTATGAATAATAATTTTATTGTAAATAGCCTTCAGCAATGTGTGAATTTCACTTACCCTCTGAAAGGTGGCTGTCAAGGTGAAGTTTGCGGTAGTTACATTCACCATATTGAACTCGACAGTCTTCTCCAAAGGGCAGTCGACTGCTTACCATGGCATAGAGAACCACACCCCTAATTACAAAATGTATTATATTCAAATGTTGGGGCTGTAGTGTGATAATATACATATTTTGTAAGTGTATTAAATACTTACAGGCTCCATGAATCTGCTTTAATAGCATTGTACTGGCATCCCAAGATAACTTCTGGAGCACAGTAACTGTAGGACCCACAGCAGGTGTCACTTATCTGATGCTGTGAGTCCAGAGCCAAACCAAAATCTATATTAACAATAAGAACTAATGACTTATCAATGGAATATAAACAAACAACAAAACCTACCTCCAATTTTGATGTCCATATGTTTTGTGAAATAGACATTCTCCATCTTTAGGTCTCGATGAGAAATTCCTAAAGAATGGCAATAGGACAGACCTTCACACATTTGGCGGAAAATGAAGCGAGCTTCCTGTTCAGGAAGGCGAACCCTTAAGTTCATGTATTCCATTAGTGTCCCATTCTCTGCCAGTTCATATGCAATGAAGCACTTCTCATCAGTCTCTACAATCTGGTAGGTATCCAGAATGTTGGGATGGGAAATTTTTTTGAGAACAGCAATCTCCCTTGGAAGAAACTTGTCCAACTCAATCTTAGCCACCTCTGTCTTCTTCACTATTTTTAAGGCAATCTGAATGTAAAATTTTTTGATTAATAAGAACTATTTTTTTTAGCTAACAAAACAAATTGTCTCACCATTGTATTTTGAAAAGGCGACCAGGAAGCCTTAACCTTAGCAAAAGTACCACTTTCTAAGGATTTACCTGGAGTGTACCCTAGAGCCTGAGGACAGGGCGCACACTCTGAACAACAGCCGAGATAAAGTTGTCTCCGATCCACAATCGAATTCTCACCATCTCCCGCGTACATGACGGAGTAGTGAACAGCAACTAGAAGTAGTTCACGAACTTAGAATAGCTCAACAGTAACGCAATAAACGATCACAAACCCCGTAAAAAAACCCAATTCCAACTAATAATGATAGCGTTACCGAGTGTCGAGCTCATTTTATACTCGCTCCAGACGCTAGACGCTAAGTTGTGAGCATGCCCAAAAATCAAGCGCGAGCGTTGAAGTATGGCCAAGCAATACGCAAAATGACGGTATAACTTTTTCGATACCAATTAAATGTTACACTGCATGTGATTAGCTTAGTGTAAGTCTCACAGCTGAATCATAATAAATCAAATGTGTGACGATTAATTAAATTTACGGAAGTTTCAGTCTCCCACCGCCAACCTTTTACCTGACCATATATTATATAGCTGGAAATTATCTAGGAATAACCCTGGGAGTTTTCGGGGAATCCACAGGAATTGTGTTTAGATTGAACCAATCACATCACCAAATTCAAGCTATCAATTTACGTTGAAATAAATTGTGAAGTGTTGTAGAGGGTCAGTACTTCCTCCTTTGTTCTAATTGGCAAGTGCAAACATCATTCTATCAATTCAATGTTCCTCATTGATAAATTAAGATTAATTTCAAGCTGCACTTCAAGTCTAGGAGAAGTCTGCAACATAATGAAAGATATGACCATAGACAGCCTCGTGTGTGGCCAAACCCTTCTCCAAACTAATGTTGTTTAATTATTTACTTATTAATAATAAATTATCATCATGAATGACTGATGATGATAATTAATAATTGTAACTTATTATAATAAAACTTTTAAATAAAATAAAAATAAAATAATAATAAAGAAATAAAATGAAGTCAGGTTGTGATGCCTCCGTATACTGATACGGATGATGTTCCCCTGTCTCCAGCCTGATCCGTCTACCTGAACATTTACATTTTAGTTTAAGTTATAGTTTTTTGACAAAAAATATTTCAAGATTAATTTTAGCTTTTGTTTTTCACTCACTTTTAGTTTTAGTTTTGGTTTTTCCAATGTACTGATTTCAATTCTAGTTTTAGTTTTAATTTTTCAAATTATTAACTTCCATTTTAGTTCTAGTTTGTTTGTTTTTTTGGAAGGGACTGGGCTAGATAGTTGAGCAACTGCAGACTGCTGTTCAATAATTTGCCTTAGCCAAACAATTTACTCAGGCGATATGAAGAAACAATTCGGTAAAGGGTTTTGCTTCCTGGACAACAATCATCTTGTAGCGATTTATATTTTTAGTTTTGATTACAAAATAATTTTAGTTTAGTTTTTATTCATCAGCTCTATGGCTTTTAGTTTTAGTTTTAGTTATTATCATCCTATGTGAAATTTAGTTCTGGTTAGTTTACTAAAATGTTTTAAGGTGTAACTAAAATTAATTTTAGTTTTTTTTAGTTTTAGTTAACCAAAACGACACTACTCCAAACGTAAAGTAAAGGGTCTGGCAAAGGGTCTTGCACTGGACAGCCACCGCTACCACCAAGGAAACAAGGCAAGGTTTTTTTTTCTTCAGATCTTCTCACACACTGTTCAAGCTTTTTGTGGCCAGCCCAAGTTCCTCACTATCTAGCTCTTCAAATATTACTGGAAGAAATTATTATTATTATTATTATTATTATTATTATTATTATTATTATTATTATTGTTGTTATTATTATTATTATTATTATTACTATTATTATTATTATTATTATTATTATTATTACTATTATTATTATTATTATTATTATTATTATTATTATTATTATTATTATTATTATTATTATTATTATTATTATTATTATTATTATTATTATTATTATTATTATTATTATTATTATTGTCATTATTGAACTTTACAACCATGTTACGGAGTGAAAATGGAGTATGTAAGTGATATAACAGTGAGCTTTCTTCTGTCTGGCTGCTGATACACAAAAGCCTCCATGATGCTTTGCCCATGCAGCTCAACTACATGGGGTAATATAGACTATGTCCTTGAACAGAAAGAACAGAAAAATTTATAACAAATTAATAATTTACAAACGAAAAAAAGGGCCAATCTCTGAGATGAGACCAAAAGTACTACCAAACGTCCTGTAGCCAATACAATACAGGTGCAGTAGCATTTTACACATATCAGCTTGTTTACAGCTCCCTCACTTTGGTGCACTGAGTTCAAAGAGATCTAATATCTGCTATATGCGCCATTAGAATTACACATATATAATTGTTAACTGGATCTTATATTGATTGAAAAGCTTTAGTAATGTAAACTTTCTAAGCATATCCCTATACCATAATATGTGATCAGATCATAATGCTTATTGCATTTACTGGTACTTTAAATGCAAAATTTAATTACTATTATTGTATCAGTAACAGTTGGCTCTCTAGCAAAGGTATTGTAACACCTCATTATGTCTATTTAAATGGTTTACAATGGTGTATAGTTTGGCTTCAAACCACCTGCACTTGAAGTTTTTTTTCAGCTAAAGGGATTGTAGCAGTTTTAGTTAAATGCACTGCAAAGGATAGATACTACTTCAAACAAAGATTTTTTTTTACATAATAACTTAGAAATAATCATTTTCTGGGGTTCTGGGTAGGGGCTCCCACCGCGAAATTTGGTTCTATCCTGCGTAGAATAGGTGATGTAGGATAGATTCATTTCCTACAGTTGTGTCGGCGGACAAGTAGGCGTTTGCCTGTGTGTGCACTGCCAAGTCGGGTGACGTCACAATTACGTCATCAAAGCCAGCTAGCTAGCTCGAGAGCGGGGTCGATCGACCCGAGCGGCGGCGTCGCGCGTCGTGCATGTCACGTTCTACAGGTAAAGAGTTGGAGAGCACTATAAAAGGTCACCTGCTTTCGCTCGAGGCCCCCAAATCTGCAGATTTGAACTTCTAATCCGAACTCCTTGTCCGAACTATATCGCACAGATCGTGCCATGCAGGTCCTAGGGTTGTTTTTAGTTTTTTTTTGCGTCGTCCTGCGCGGAACTTTGAGTCTTGAAGGAGTCCAGGACGGGGAAGTAGCGGTAAGTGGTTCCCTCGCTCCGTGGGCTTCTCGCGACATGTGCATGGTTGTTCTCTACATTGCTCATGTTGTTGTTTTTTGCAGAACTGTCCCATCACGGCTAGTTCATTTGCCAGCACTTACATGGACAGTGTTGAAGCCATGAATATAGTGGATCCTCAGACAGGCCTGCCTTGCTCCCTTCCTGAAAACAGCAGCCAGTATTATCCCAGTGAGTTTCTTATTGCTCAGTTCTCCACTTTGGCTGATTAATTAGACCAACCAAGGCCCCTTCAAGTGGTGGTCTTCATTTCAGTTACTAAAACACTTGCTAGCTTACTTATTACTGGTGTTATAAATAGTATTCAATAGCAATTGATCTTTATTGCTCTACTATGATAAGTTTCATTTTTGCTGATTGAAGCGTAAGTGGTCACAAGTTGCTGAAGTAAGGTTGAAAAACTACTCTGTGTGGTGCATGTTACCACAAGTCCATACATCTTTGATGACATTTTATTTTAGCAGTTTATAGCTTGAGGATAAGGTAAGGAATTTATTTTTCAAAGAGTTTTCTTGACTTTTGACTGGTTTGTAGAACTGCGGAGGTAAGAAATCTTTCTGAGGCCATGTTGAGTGAAATTGAGGTTTTGAAGACGATTGCTTTACATTGGGTTTTACGAAGGAAGAGACTATCACCACCAGTTACTTTTTATGTTGTTTTTTGTTTTGTTTATTGTGAAGAAAAAAATTTCTTGTATTTCAGGATATGACTTTAAAGACTATGAGGTTTGTGAGACTCTCTTCTATTTCTCCCAAAAAGTAATCTTGGATCTCAATGCTACGGACGAGTGTTGTCTCTTCAACATCTCTGACTGCCATAACGGGACTGACTCACCGGCACAGACTGTAGACAGAGCCAAGGGTAAGCTACGGCTATTCAGCTTCCTGAATAGCCGTGTGGGTGGTGTTTTTGTTTGTTTGTTTTCTTTCTTTTTTTTTTTTTTTTAGTTGGGAGTTTTTCTTTTTTGTGGCTGAAGCTTAACTGTAACGCACAATGGGTTCTTTTGACTGTAGACAGAGCCAAGGGTAAGCTACGGCTATTCAGCTTCCTGAATAGCCGTGTGGGTGGTGTTTTTGTTTGTTTGTTTTCTTTCTTTCTTTTTTTGTTTTTTTAGTTGGAGTTTTTCTTTTTTGTGGCTGAAGCTTAACTGTAACGCACAATGGGTTCTTTGGTGTACTTTATAACTAAGCCCCTCACTCCATGGCATTCTGTGAGCAAGAGTAGTCTTTATTTGGAATACAGCAAGAATGTGCAACGTGTTCTGGTGATTAATTCATTTTTAATGTTTCCCCTGTGAAAGCGTTAACTTGTATAGACGATATCAGAATGTAAAGGGAAGGAGAGAGAGAGAGAGTGTGTGTGTGAGTTGTTCTCCTCAAAATAATCTTATATTACTAGAATTACCTTATCTGTTTTCACAATGGTAGCTACTTAATAAACGAAGTGTGTCCATGTGCCTTGTTTTGTTGTTGTTGTGTTGTTGTTGTTGTTTTTTGTGTTGTTTTTTGTTGTTGTTTTTTGTTTCTTTTATCCTACAAGTACTAATCATAGGGTTATTGCTGTTGATGCTCTTAAAGTTGTGATGTGACCACTTGACGCAATCATTAGTTAGACCAGTCTTCCAGTTATATTTAACAACAACCAGCAAGACTGTAGCTTTTGTGTATAATTGTGTCTTAATTTAATTAAAGCATGTGCTGACTGTATGCAGCTGGGACGTGTGGCCTGTGGTATTACTCAATAAGGGTCTTTTGGCATCACATAGTGTTCTGTTTGTGGTGTGGTGTGTGTGTAGCATTTGGGTACGGTACCCTGATGGTGTCGGTGTTGAGTCTGCTGTCTCTGATTGGTGTGCTGGTGCTTCCATTGCTGAAGGAGAACAGTAAGATAGGTCGCTACTACCAGCACTTCAACCTCTTCATGATCTCCCTGGGGGCGTCGGCACTCTTCAGTGATGCAGTCATGCATATTCTGCCGCATGTGAGTTGGCTTGTAAGGAGGGGTGTGGCACTTGTGACCAGGCTGCAATATCAATTGAGCTTATCGGCTCTTCTCTCCGATTGAGGGGTTAATATCACACTGCCAATTTAATGAATGGCAATTTATCTATGGGAGGTCAACCATGTTAGTGTTCGTTTCAGCATTGATCTGGATCCCTTACCGAATGATTCTTTCTCCTACTAGTGATGGCCGACTCCCAGCATTGCCGTTGGCAACAATGCCACTACTTCTGCTTTCGAGGACCCATTATTCCCAAAGTCAAGATGTTGACTCCCTGGCTCATTTGTGTTGTTTTTTCCCCATATGTTTAAATTCTCAATTGGGCTCTTTTTTGGACCCGACACAACTCTAGTTTACCTTGCCAATAAATTACACATTTGCACTGCGCTTGTCAAAGTATCCAAGTTGCAATTTTACAAAATAACAAGAGGCACAGACACAATGACAAGAGACAGTTATGCTGACTCGAACACCAACTGGACTGACTCCACACATGCACACACTCAGTTTTATAGTGAACGCAAAGATGACCAAATATGGTAACACACTGAAACCACACACACGTGCAACTTACAATAAGTTCAAAATAACGCACAAGATTGGATGATGCACAAATTAACACACAACATGGCAACATGGAATAGAAACTAAATACACACACAGGTTTTATAAGTTCTCTCTGTACTCCTCTTCCTATTCATATCTTTTCTTCCTTCTTCCTCTGGCCCTCGCATGTCTCGATCTGCCTCACCAGGCGGATCTGATGAACCCAGGCCAGCCACGTCCTCCAAATCCCAACTTTTTCGAAACATGCCGTCGGCGTTGGCGTTGCTAGATCCTGGTCTATGTCTCAGTTCAACATCGTACTCCTGTAACTTCAGAGCCAGTCTTCTCGAACGTTTGTTTAGATGTCCACTGCTGATCAATGCAAGGCACGGCGTGTGTGCTACAAAAGACTGCCCGTATAAGTAATGCTCAAAATGACATACCGATGATACCAAGGCGAGAGACTCCAGTTCAGTTATGGAGTAGTTCTTCTCAGCACTCACATCATCGACCTGAAACCTATCTTCCACCCACCCGCTATACACAATATCCAGTGGGCCTGACATCCTTCTGCCAAAGGCAATCTCGTAGGAAGAGAAGCCTGTGTCGGCATTAGGAACCATCCTAATAGCACACAACGCTAGAGGTAAGTAGGTTACCCAGTCTATGCCTGCTGACACCGCCTTAGCCAACATCGGCTTGAGAGTGCCGTGAAGGCGACCGTGGACGGTAAGGTGATGTCGTTATACCATCCACACCACACACCTGGTACATCTGCTTTAGTACCTTTGACAGGAGGACACTCCCCCTATCATTCAACACACGGAGAGGAAAACTGATCCTACTAAAAATGGATAACAGGGCTTCGGCCACCTCGTTTGCCGAGCCAGTTCTCAGAGACACAGCCTCTGGCCACTTGGTACCCATGCTCATGTAGGTTAAAATAAACCTGCACCCCCTCTTCCCCTTAGGTAAAGGCCCAACAAGGTCCACCGCCACGCTCTCTAAAGGCTCCGAGAGTGTTGGGCGTTCAACTAGCTTGGCTTTGACATTCCCGGCTTTGTTGAGCCGGAGACAAGTGTCACAAGACTGGACATGTCTCAACACATCCCTCCCAATACCTGGCCAAGTGAATCGAGAGTTTAGGAGCTCTCCGGTCTTTCTAGCTCCCAAATGACCTGTCTTGTCATGATCCAACACCACTAACTTCTCACGCTTACAAACCTTCTACGGGTTCCTTCTATCTGGTCCTCGCTAGTACGGAAAATGAGGCTGTCTTCTCATGCATAGCCCATCTTACCCTGATCAAGTGAGTTCGAATCAGTTAGTATATACAAATTGTTATCTCATGAAACTGGGTCATTGGAGTGACTCCTTACTTGCACCTTTGTCTGTCACCCCTTTAGAAAATGGTTGCAAAGATTTTTTTTTACTTAAATGAACTCTTACAACCACTTCAGAATTTTATTAGATCGGTGTGCGAAGCTGTTCCTCAAATCTTTTAACTGCTTGCACAAGTCCTCTGCTAGTGCCAATTTTAATACAGAAAAAAATACGTATACGTAGCGTGGCTTTAAAGTTGGGCAGGGCACCCTGGAAATTATTCATGTATTACCATGGACACATGCGAAGACCATAACCCAATGATTCCTGTTTGATTGTTTTTTCTTCTAAGAACAGATATAATATGCTGGCTTGTAAAGACTTTAATAGATTTCTCTTAAATAGTTATTTAATCATTTCTTGCTAATGTCCAACTTGTTGGTCACTTGTTGTTGTTTGTTTGTTTGTTTGTTGTTGTTTATTAGGCACTTGGCATTGATGATCACCATGGAAGTGATGATGACAGTCCCCACTCTCATGTTAGCGGTGCCCATGACGATCATGATCATTCCCATGGCGATTCCGGTTACGGGGATCTGATGCTAGTTTGGCGCACATGTGCAGTGATGGGGGGCATGTATTTCTTCTACGTGACAGAGTACATTCTGCAATGGCTGACTGGCGGCCATCGTCACAGTCATGGCTACACACAGGTGAGCTGACACCGTTCATGACGTGAAATCCTTAATGTATTGTTGTTAATTGAGTAGTTTGTGCAAGGGTAGTCCAGTAAACGCCATCGGCTGTCTCATGATGGTATTTTGGTAATGTCTACCATCTATACCATCATAGTGTATTAGACAGTGACACTGGACTAGCATCATGGGGCAATGTAGTTCAGTAATGCTGTCTATTGAGCCTCGATGAATGATATTCCATTATTGCCATGAACTGACCCATGATGGTAGTCTAGTAACGCCAGCAAGTGTCCCATGGAATTGTGTGATCCTCGCTGAGGCACTAGTTATTTTAAATTGAACCGAAGTGCAAAGACCGCACAGACAGGTGCTTAGCTTTCAGAGATACCGTAGTAATTAGAATAATTTCCATAAATTCTCGGCTTGTGGTGGCCTTCTGGTGGAAACACAACTCAAAAGAATGAACTGTGATACAATTCTTTACATAGTGAGCATAGTCAAATGGCAATAGTTTACAGAATACAAGACACTCTCCCTAGCCTTAGCAACTCTTTCACGCAGCGTTTTCTTGAAATCAGCCATAATAAATGGTACAAAAATGATAGATAGTTGTAGGGTGAAGACTGCTTGTGCTGCAGCTTCCAAATTTGGAGGACGCCATCCCAAGGCCCCGTGCAACCTCCTACTGGTAGAAAAAAGCCATAGGATGCCGTGTTTAGGTGGGTTTTCCCAAAACCGGTCACACATGAATATTTTAGGTGGCTTGAAATTAGAAATAACAGAAACAGTAAATTAAATGAACAAATTAAAATATCACAGAGTGAAATGAATGGCCTTTTTCAGAGATACCTTAATAGTTGGAATAATTTCCATAAATTATTCTAATTGTTAAGGTATCTCTGAAAGCTAAGCACCTGTGTGGTCTTTGAACATAGGTTCATTAAAAAAAATATATATTAGAGAAGAACTCCATAGTGAAAATTGTGAACCTTCTTTAGCAATCTTGTTCATATCAATTAGTGTATGTATCAGTAGTTCTGTTTGTTGTTGGTTTTGTTTGACTTCCAGAATGATCCCTCACGGCCGCTCCTCAACGCAAGGAGTCCTGCTTCTACCAGCTCTAATGACATGTCATCCAGCCCTGATCATTTGGCTAAGGTGATCAATTATCTTAGATAGTTCTATAATTACCAAGAAATTACCAGGATTGTCTGCTTTTTTTATTTTAATTTAATTTTTTTATTTTTTTTATGGTTGGTTTTCTTGTATACCTCCTGATTTATTTTTTTCTTCCTGTATTTTCAGACTGCCACCTTCTCAAGGTGCTGTATGACACCTCTGGCTGTCCTGATAGTGTGTGGTGATGCCATTCACAACTTCACTGACGGCATTGCCCTGGGGGCGTCCATCTCTGATAGCCTTGCCCTGGGGATCAGTACTGCCATTGCTGTAATATTCCACGAGATACCACATGAACTAGGTAAGGTGTGGAGAGATAGCACATGAACTAGGTAAGGTGTGGAGAGATAGCACATGAACTAGGTAAGGTGTGGAGAGATAGCACATGAACTAGGTAAGGTGTGGAGAGATACCACATGAACTAAGGTAAGGTGTGGAGAGATACCACATGAACTAGGTAAGGTGTGGAGAGATACCACATGAACTAGGTAAGGTGTGGAGAGATACCACATGAACTAGGTAAGGTGTGGAGAGATACCACATGAACTAGGTAAGGTGTGGAGATATAGCACGTGAAATAGGTAACGTGTGGAGATATAGCACGTGAAATAGGTAACGTGTGGAGAGATCACAAGACTAGGTAGAGTGTGGGACCACATGGACAAGGTAAAATGACTAAGAATTGGGTAAGACAGAAACTACATGAACTGGGTAAGGTGTGGGTGTCACGGGAACTGGGTAAGGTGTGGGTGCCACGTGAACTGGGTAAGGTGTGGATGCCATGTGAACGAGGTAAGGTGTGGATGCCACGTGAACGAGGTAAGGTGTGGGTATCACATGAACTAGGTAAGGTGTGGGTGCCATTTTTTAAACACAGGAATAACAGAAAGGTGATTGTGATGTTCACTGTTACTGATGTCACCATTAAAACTACAATTTTTCATTCATTCCATCTTGTCTTCATATTTCTCTGTATATGTGTGTGTGCGTGCGCTTGCTTGCGTGTGTGTTTGCGTGCGTGTTGTGTGCGTGCGCTCAGGTAACTTCGCCATCCTCCTGTCCACGGGGATGAAGTGGCAGTATGTCCTTCTGGTGAATTTCTTCTCCTCCCTGACTTCATTCATAGGTTTCTATATTGGAGTGGGCGTTGGCCTAACGAGTGCCGAAGCGAACTCCTGGCTGCTGGCGGTTGCCGCGGGAACCTTTCTATATGTAGCTTTGGTGGACTTGGTATGTCGTGTGTGCATGCGCAATAAATGAGTGTAATTATCCAAAAACAGCCAGGCTAGTAGGCAGGGCCAAGTTAGTAGGCGGAGCCAAACTAGTAGGCAGCGGATTCTTTGAAATTACTCCTACTTTTGAAGGTTAATTGTTTTAGGGCCCTGGTACACTCTGTGGCATATGGTTATGATGGATGGTAAAGGATCTAACTCGGTAAAAGAATAATACTACAAGGTACTACTGTTAGTTTCATAGTGCTGATGAAGTACAACTTACATAGCTGACAGTTTGATGCCACATGTGTATAGTAAATGGTGAATTTGTTGGCAGTTATTTGTCAGTCAGCTGATTCACCATCATTGCTCTGTAGAGTGCAACGAGTCAAATTAATAAAGTGCTTAGTAATGAAGGTAAGATTTCAGAAGTTAGCAAGTCCTCCACCATCTTGTGACGTGTTAACTTTGCCTACGGGAAGTGAAGCATCCTGAGTGGACCAGACGGGCTTGTTTACTGTCATGTCTATACTCTGATGCCTTTTTATTTTTTATTTATTTTTTTTAATAATCCTTAAAATACACATATATGTGTGTATGTATGTATTATATGTATTCCGTATGTTGAACTTGTAATGTGAAGTTTGAATTTTTTTAGCATGGTGGTTGTAAAAGTGTCTTGTAGATTTGTTGTTGTTGTTTGCTGTTATTGTGTAGTGCATAGTGGTCGTGGGAATGGAAAAGTTGCTGCTTGTTTATTGTGGATGTGGTAAATGAGGTTGGGTAACTAAATATAAAGTGCTACAGACAGGCATTGTATAATGGCATCCATTTTGTGTCTGAGTGTCCCAGAGTTGTTTATTGAATTATACGTATAGTAAAGGGTTTGGTATCATAGCAATAATTTGTCACTTCATGTTTGTTATTGAGTGTATTGCATTAATTTCTTTATTAAAAAAAACCCTGATCACTTTCTCTCTTTACCCACACACTATTCTGAATCTTCACAATTTGCAGCTTCCATTGATCATGTCCTCTAAGGTTAAAGGTTTCGCTGGATTTATCATCTCCAATGTTGGGTTTTTTATCTCCTTCTGCATCCTCCTGCTTGTGGCTGTGTTTGAGGAAAAGCTGGACTCCGCCTTCACCAACAAATTTGGTTGATAACTGGCTGACTTGGCATTCCAGTTATTATTTGTTGAACGAGTGACTTGATGGTATAACTTCTAATTATTAGTAATTGTCATTTAGCTCATGGATTACATGATTATTGATTCATAGTAGTGATTATACAAATTGGGTTAATAGAACTGCAATGCCCATGGCAAGTGTAGAAATGATTAATAATATTTAGCTATTGTAGCTTTCAATGAAATAATAATAAAGAAATTGTTTGTGAGGTTTTTATGCAACTGTTCAATTCTAACATTTCTTCCAGCTCCTTTGTGGGAAGAAGGATCGTCATAATGATTGTACAAATGCAGGTAGTACTCCTCTTCGATTTTTATAGTAATGATAACAAATCTATTGGTTAGTAAGGGAAAGTCTGCTTACTCAATGGTTGATGTATTTAAACAGAAAGTTATCAAAACTGATAAGGGGTGTGGCCTTACAATTCTTCAGGAAAAAAAAAAGATCACCATTGTCCATGAAGCACCTAAGATGCAAACCCTTAATGCTAGCTAGAAACCACAATCTCTAACGATTGTGGGAAATTTCTGTTCTTGCCTAAGGTTGACAAAAGTCAGCTCCTCACTTAAAAGACTTTGCAGCAGTAATTGGGTAAGCAGCCACCAGACTTTGCAGTTAGTTATGAAAACATTTACAAAGACAAAACACACACAAGGACATGAAGACATTTACAGAGCGAGAGGAAGAGCTTCCTTTTATATCAGTACAGAAACTATTACTAAATATAGTGTTCTAAATATAACTAGCTAGGTGACTATGTACTTTGAATTATGGAATGCTGTTGTCAATAAATGTTAATTAGTGTCTTTGTGGATGCTGAATGTGTTGTGAAGGTCAGCATTCCACAATGCTGTCTTCATCCAGAGGGAAACCAATAAATTGCTCATGTGATTATGACATGACGAATGGGGGCGTTACCCACAAAAGCTAGTACCTATGCGGAGCTGGGAGCTTCACACTTTCACAAATATTATCCTGAAACAGTAAAGCCACTCGCAGAACTCCTTCTTACCTCGGGTCACACTTGCACCTTGTCTCACCGACCAGATTCTTCACCCAATTGCTCCACTCAGGGCAAGGTCTAACATGAACCCACAGATCTGCTATCACAATAGAAGGTATAGCTTTAGCTTGATAGTATGGGAAGGGATATCTTTAAAATGTCTATCTTTATAGATTTGGGTCATTAATTTATGAATGAAGAGAAGTTAGCATGGGAATTCAAAGGAGTGCACTATCAGAGGTTCCAGTGTATTTGTACAGACTAAACTTTGTACTTGGGCTTGACCTAAAGCCAATTTCTTGTCAGTTTTTGTGTATCAGCAGCCAGACAGAAGAAAGCTCACTGATTGCTCTCAGTACCTTGAGCAGTGTGTGAGGAGAGATATGGGTGTAACAAGCTTGGACTGAGTGTGAGGAACTTGGGCTGGGCACAAAAAGCTTGAACAGTGTGTGAGAAAATCTGCAACAAACAAACTCGCTTTGTTTCCTTGGTGGCGGCTGTCCAGTCTCACGTGATTTTGCGTTCAGTAAACGGTCTCGCTCCACGTTGGCCATAGCGTTCACTTATATTTGCAGACTTCTCCTAGATTTGAAATGCAGTTTGAAATGAATTTTAATTTATCACATTGTATTGATAGAACGATGCTTGCAGTGTTCCAGACTGCTAGTTAATGATAGTTAATAATGGCTTTCCTGCGTGTACTGACCCTGTACAACACTTTACAATACTTATAACGTAAATTAATAGCTTGAATTTGGTAATGTGATTAGTTCAATCTAAGCACAATTCCTGTGGATTACCCGAAAACCTCCAGGGTGATTCCTAGATCATTTCCAGCTATGTTGTCCGGTGTCACAGTAAATACTGTCGCCCGGAAATTCTGTCGCAGCGGCGGCAAAATTTATTAGTAAAAATTGTCGCTCCCGGTAAATTTTGTCGCTTGTAGAAAGCATTGACATTTAGTTCCTAGTATTTTGTCCAACATGGATCAGCAAGAATATGATCTCCTTTATGAGTATATAAGAAGGAAAGAACTTGCCTACTGCATTGTGACTACTGTAGAAATAATTATTCACTAGATTTCTTGGCTAGACAACTCCTCAAAGGAGCTTGAGCCATTCATTTATTGCAATGCCTAATGGTCACGAGTTGTCTTTTTATATTATATTATTGCAGGACATGAATCTCAGCATATATAATGGGCAGGGTTTCATATAGAGTGGGGGGATGCCTTGTAATTTTCCCCCTCCAGAGAAACTTTCCTCCCCCAGAAAAAATTATTCCCTCCCCATTGAACATTTATAGTATTTGTATATTTATATTGCTCAATTTCAACTGAGACTGTCTTGATAAAGTTTTTTGTTGTTCCTCTGATAAAATTCTGTTAATGTTAAAAAATTTTCTTAGGAATCACACAAGCTATTCAGTGTAGTTTTAATATTTGGGTTTTTCCCATCTCCCAGAAAAGCCTGTATGAAATGCTGGTGGGGAGTGTGTTAGGCATAGATAAGGCCTGGTCAGATCCTAAATAGTAGCTATAATGAGAGATTTGCTAGAATAGCTATAGCCAACTTTGTCAAGAGCTCTTAGACATTGGCAGATAAGCTATATTCCATTGAAACCATTAGTTACCTGCTAGGTTTTCATGCCCAGTCACACCTTGCTACAGATTATAAGAGCGACAGAATTTCCGGGCGACAGTATTTACTGTGACACCGGTAAAGGTTGGCGGTGGGAGACCGAAACTTCAGTAAGTCTGAATGTGTGGAACCTTAATCGTCACACATTTAATTGATTATGGTTCACTTGTGAGACTGACACTAAAGCACATGCAGAGTAAGATTTGATTGGTTGTGCTGTCATTTTGTGTATTGCTTGGCCATAGCTACTAATGATGAACTTGAACTTTTGGGCATGCTCACAACTTAGCGTCTAGCGTCTGGAGCGAGTATAAAATGAGCTTGACACTCGGTAACGCTGTCACATATTTGGAATTGGGTTTCTTTACGGATTTGTGATCGTTTGTTGTGTTTTACTGTTGATCTATTCTACGTTCGTCGACTTCTACACTGTGAAATAATACTGGCTATTGTTTACTACTCAGTCAAGTACGCGGGAGATTGTGAGAATTCGATTGTGGATCGGAGACAACTTTATCTCCGTTGTTGTTCAGAGTGTATGCCCTGTCCAGGCTGCCTGGTCCCCTTTTCAAAATACAATGGTGAGAAAATAATGTGTTTTGTTAGCTTATAAAATAGTTCTTATTAATCAAAATTTTACATTCAGATTGCCTTTAAAATAACAAAGAAGGCTGAGGTGACCAAGACTGAGTTGAACAAGTATCTTCCAAGGGAGATTGCTGTTCTCCAAAAAAATTCCCATCCCAACATTCTGGATACCTACCAAATTGTAGAGACTGATGAGAAGTGCTTCATTGCATATGAACTGGCAGAGAATGGAACACTAATGGAGTATATGAACTTAAGGATTCGCCTTCCCGAACAGGAAGCTCGCTTCATTTTCTGCCAAATGTGTGAAGGTCTGTCCTATTGCCATTCTTTAGGAATTTCTCATCAAGACCTAAAGATGGAGAATGTCTATTTCACAAAACATATGGACATCAAAATTGGAGGTAGGTTTTGTTGTTTGTTTTTTATTCCATTGATAAGTCATTAGTTCTTATTGTTAATATAGATTTGGTTTGGCTCTGGACTCACAGCATCAGATAAGTGACACCTGCTGTGGGTGTGCTCCAGAAGTTATCTTGGGATGCCAGTACAATGCTATTAAAGCAGATTCATGGAGCCTGTAAGTATTTAATACACTTACAAAATATGTATATTATCACACTACAGCCAACATTTGAATATAATGCATTTTGTAATTAGGGGTGTGGTTCTCTATGCCATGGTAAGTAGTCGGCTGCCCTTTGGAGAAGACTGTCGAGTTCAGTATGGTGGATGTAACTACCGCAAACTTCACCTTGACAGCCACCTTTCAGAGGGTAAGTGAAATTCACACATTGCTGAAGGCTATTTACAATAAAATTATATTCATATAGACCTTTGAAATGTACTTCAAGCACTTCTGAATGTTGATGCTCCATTCCGTCCATTCATTTCAGAAGTGCAGACTTGGAAGTGGGTGACGGCCTATCCCTCCACTCAACCAACTTGGAGGGAAAATGATGCCAAATATACACTAGAGAAATGTCTCCCTTCCTTTCTCCACGCCATCGAGACTGAGTATTTGAGCCAGCCAAACACACTTCCCCAAGTCTATGATAACCAGCACCAGGCAGAAGAGGTCATGACTCTCCACCCAGCAAGGGAAAACCAGCAAGAATTTGCTATACCAAAGGACAGCGAAGTGCCTGAGTCTGGTTCCTATGGTGCAGAAACTGTGCCTCATACTGAGGGTGATGATGAAGAGCAGCGAAGTGCCTGAGCCTGGTTCCTATGGTGCAGAAACTGTGCCTCATACTCAGGGTGATGATGAAGAGCAGCCAAATGACACCGGTGTGTCTGATGATGAACAATCAGAATTGGATTCTCGCTATGAAATACCCACAGGAGAAGAAGAGTCTGTTGGAGTTGAGTATCATTGCCATCTACTGAAGAGGTACATCTTACTTCTGTTTCAACTCCTACCTCTAACCCCTCATCATCATCAAGATCTTCCAAAAGTCACTGTATTGCTTCAGTTAGAGCAAAATATAGCCAGTTTGCTGCCTTCATGAGACGATTAAAGCATCATTCATAACATTAAAAAGTATTCATGACAGAAAGTATTATTTTACTATCAACGGTAATACAAAATATTTTAATAAAAATGACATTTTGAGTTTACTTGTGATACTTTAAAGTAATTGCTACACATTGCCAGAATTCTTAACAATTCAGCTAATTGGCTATTTTTAAAGAATAGCCATTAAATGATGTAGAATATTTTTTATAATTCTGTAAGTTTTGCTTCATCTCCAGTAAAATAAAATTGCATTACAAATATCTGGGCTTAATTCGGAACACAGAGCGTAGGCTAAAGGAGGACGACACAAATGACAATCTCTGAGCAATTGGGCAGGACTTTACTGGGCACTGGACTGCAGTAGCTTTTAGTGTATGCATATTCAATCAGTAAATTTTATGTAGCTATAATAATTTGGTTGTTTCTTCGCGTAATTTGTACTGTCTTAGATCTTGATCACCTAGTTTTAGAAGGCATCGTTCAGTCTGTTTAGTTCTAAAGTAGTATATAGCCATTGACCATGTAAATTAGACAATATGTAATTACTTTCTTACCTCTTTCCGTAGTAGTGATAGCTTCATCTAAAGTGACCTGTGTTCCTGACAAATAGCACGCCAGCTACTAGTACTTACAGTACTTAGTTTATAAATGGCTGAGTCTTTATAATGCCATAATAACCACTCTCTGCAACTATTTGACTTGAAAAAAAGAAACTTTTTAAGGAATTACTGCACAGTTTAAAGTCTTACCCTAAATTTTGACTTGCTTACTGCTACAGTTGCCAAAAAAGCTGTGTAAAGCACAAAAGCGGTGAGCCTGCCTATAATAGTAGTTAACCTTTAATTTTAGTAAACAAACATAGAATTGCTTTCTTACATCAACAGTAGTGGTAGATTCTGTAGTATCAAAAGCCATTCTGAATTACTAGTAACTAGAGTCAACAGGCACTCAGCTACACATAAAAAATGGCGTGAATAATTTAATACAGACTCACCTCAGTTTTTCCGAGTAGGTGGTAGCTTTAATATTACTCCTTGACCACCAACTAAACCAACAAGCGCCATCTCAGGTACTAAAAAACGGCGAAGTTTTTTATTTAAGTCTGGTAAAGGGTTTCAATGTCATAGTAACCATAGGTCGTTTACTGTTTGAAGGTAAAGGGTGGAAGTGACAGGTGTAAGATGGTGAAAATGAGCTGGAGTTGGACTGTTTTGTTTGTGTTACTCTTCTCGGCGGTTGTAACCGAAGCACTATCCCTGCGTAAGGTTAGTATAATGCCGCGGGAGTCATCCGCGGCAACAAATTAACAGAATTCTGGTTTTGGCCATTGCGAAATCGTTCTTGAGGCAAATTACTGTAGTTTCTGGCTTGCCAGTTCAATAATATTGATTAAACTATAACGGTGTGGTGGTATATATTGACTATGACCATATCTTTGCTTAAATCATGCTTCTAATTTTGTTTATTCTAGGGTTTGAACATTTATAATGGGTTGAGGAATTCAAATTGCTTTTTTTTAAAAATTCTAGGTGAAGAATGTAATATGCAGCGATAAGATATCGTGTATGGACGGCCAAACCTGCTGCAAGTTGTCTGATGATAACTTCAGTTGTTGTCCAGGTAAAGATGCTGTGTGCTGTCCTGGTGGCCAGAGTTGCTGTCCCAACCATTATAAGTGTGATGGTAAAGCCTGTAAAGGAAGTCACTTTCTGCCTGCATTTTTTGCCATCCCTGCTCTAAAAGCTCAACAATGAATGATGTAACGCTTCTTTTTTGTTTATGAATTTATATTGAATTATTCAATTGTTTTGTTAAGATATGGATTTGATAGATTTTTTTCTTTGTGAAACTTGCTTATTTATTTTAGGACTGATAGTGTGAGTGAAACCTGTACTGGTGGGCATTTAATTGAGAGAATGGGAGGAGTAGATATGGCAGGATTAATTGATTTAGGGAGATTTTTGGAATTGTAGGCCAGTGTATTATTGTATTGGAACTCACTCAGGATCCAATCATTAAATCAACAAAGAAAGGTGCAAGCACAAACATTGGGCTCTTATCAGTAGTTTACCTTGCTAGAGTAAAGCATGCTTAAAACAATTGTGTCTTCAAAATGCATTAGATAATGCCTGCACTTTCATTTGAGTTCCTTGCAATTGGACACCCAACACTATTGAAAGTGTACTAGTATGAATAGTTAATTCCTCATAATAGCTGTAGCTAACACAAAACATGTCGGGCAGGAATAGAATATTGTTAAAAGTATTTCCAAGCCATTATTATGACTCAGTTGTGTACCATTAAGCTAGGAGTTCAGTTCTCATTCAAGCATTTTCTTGTCTTTCCTGTACGTCACTCTCAGTGGAATGTACAATTTTCCAGAAGTCGAAACATCGGTCGTGATTCATTGCGAATTCGTACGGCATAAAGAAATAACCATTGACACCAAAGTCATCTCCGTAGCTGTTGAGAATCTTGAACTGCTTATTATGGTCATTGTATCCTACCATCAGTACTGCGTGCAGTCCCCAAGGCCCATCAATGAGTTCTTCTTTTGAGGGCATCTTCAATACTCCATCCGTTCCCTTTGCTTCAAGATCATGAAAGTTTTCATACACTTCCATTCCTAAGGCAATAGGTGAACCAGACACCAGGCAGGCTTTGCACTGATGCAAATTTTGTTCCAGCCTCTCGTACTTTGAGATAGTGTTTCCCTTGGCATCTTCGTATGCCTCATTGGGTGGCTTTACGTTAAACTTGTTTGCATCGTAGGGCCAAAGGGATTCTTTGCAGACACCTTTCTTGTGGATAGACTTCAAAGCATCCCTATAAGAAACTGGTACGTTCTTTTCTGCTGTTCCCTCGTAGACTCGGGAGTTGTAATACACAAACAGCCTAGAGGGCTCAAAATAGTGAAACCGAGGGTCCTTTTCATGTTGTTTTCTGATCTCAAGGCCGTATGCACTGCAGAGGACATTGGCAGTACAGCTCTCAAGTTTTCCTTGGTCATAGTCATGAGTATGACTGATGTATTTAGTTAGGTTGAAAACAGGAACATCTTTTATAGCATCCAAATGACTTACTCCAAACTTTCTGACTAAATCTCTGTGATCGCTCTTGTCACGAACTAACCCGTACTGCCGCTCATTTCTCTTCGCCATTGGGACTTCTAAACTTGGGTTTCTCTTATATTAGGTGTGAGAATGACTTCAAGCTTGCATAGATTACCCTTTTATACTTTGCTGTTCATGCATTCATGTTCAGGTTTCTTGCATTCAATGAAGGTAACGGGAGTTGACTTGTGGACAAATACTCTATTGAACAGCTAACTGAAGCCATATGCTAGTATTCTTACCTTCTTCCTTATGCAAATCTTAGGTTCCTGGTTGGTAGAATTGTCCTATCTTTGAGCACTTTCTTCAATAGCACCTGTGTAGGAATATTTACTGTCGCAAGCTTCTGATTAACCCACTATTTTTAGCTGCATAAAGTTCTCATTGTCACTTTTCATTGGTACTTACAACAGAAAATTGAGGGGGCTAAGCTCCCACTACTTCTAAGTTGGATAGCTTCAGCCACCTCCCCCCCCTGCCCCCAATTCTTACCCCACTTGTCTCATTGCAAAAAGATTCCAGGCTGTCCGCATAATGACTTGAGAATAGAAGTATTTTTAGAAGTTTGCAAAATAGCTACCAGGAAAAAACACATTAATCATGACATTGAGTAAAAAAGCTAGCAGACACTGCTTGTGTATCTTGTTGCTGCATGAAAGCTTGAAGTAAAATAAAACTATTGAAATAGCCCATGAAGTTTACTGTTGACCAGACTTCGGGAAGGCTAACATGGAGTACTTTAATGGCCAACATTAAGAAGTGGTTCCTTTTCCTATTACGTAGGAAGAATGACTGCAAGACTTACATGCAATCAGGAGATGCTGATCTTTTTATTGTCAGTCAAGAGAGCTGTTTAGTGTGTTACTACCAGTAACACTGTCCTAGTTGTGATGACACTAACCTCTGTCTTGCTCTGCTATCATGCAAAGCTTGAGTCTCATGACCTCTTCTTTCGTCCTGAGCCTAAGAAGAATTCTAAAAAGCTTCACATCTGGAATATCAAGGCCACTAAAGAAAGGCTTGGTTAAGACATTTACGGCAACATCCTCTTCATACATACATTTCTTGATCTTTCTATTTGGGATTAAAGCAACCAGTATGTTCCATGAGTGAGCAAAGGTCTTCATTTCTAATTCCGTGTAGCAAAGTGATGATACAGCAGAAAATGCAATAGATAGTGTATGATGGAAATGTCAGACACATTGGATTTCCTCCGACATAGTCAATTCTGTAAAATGGTGGCCTCTAAACATCTTATGTAAACCACAGTCCATGCCACCAACTCAGTAGCAGCAAAGGATCATGGCCTTCGTGTGTACCTTCAAGTTAGGGAATGGAAAGAATCTGCTGGTGGACTTCATCCGGCTGACTGGGGATGGCAGGAGTGTGAAAAGGTATTTGTGCTAGTTCAAACATCTCTACCCCCTGCTTCTCAACACTTGCTATGGATGTAATTGCCATATTACTCTGAGATGCTCATGCAAGAAGTGCGCACTTCTGTTTGTGGCAACAGCAAGGAAACTGGATGCATGAACATGTCTTATGATGAGGAAGAAACATTTGATAGTCAAGTAAATAGTTAAATTACTCAAAGATAATTGAAAAAGAATGTAGCTAACTCATTCATATTTAGTCTCCGACTACACCACTACTCGGGATGAGAAGGGGAATTTAAAAAAATTAGTTTTACTCATAAAGCTAGCTTTTTGAGTACCTTTCTCTTTCCTCCCTCAGATGAACCCTGCAACCAAGTGAAACGTGCCACATCACTATGGCCTTTCCTAATGTGGACACAGACATCATTGACTGTGCACTATAATTGTAGAGCTTATGGCCTTTCCTAATGTGGACACAGACATCATTGACTGTGCACTATAATTGTAGAGCTGAATGACACAAAGCTAGCTAATTGAATGTGAGTGAACATTGCAATTAAAGACTCAGATCTTATCAAGCACAAACATTTTGATATGCTACTTTCTTAAATGCTATAGCTACATACAAAGGCCTAGAGCTTTGTGAATAGCTTCTACATTTGTGTCACTGTTATATAGTGCAGCAAGTTATTCTCCGTACAATATACAAAACAATGGTGGAATTTGATCTAAATGTTTGTAATAAAAATAGACTCAAGAATAAATAAATACATTGACTGGAAAAGTTTAGGCAAGAAGAGCCATTGCTTGTTCTTGAGCTTCAAAACACCATTTTTCACATATATCCGTGAATTCTGATGAACCCAATCTCTTCATTTTAGCATGGGACGATAAAAGCTTGTTGTGTACTCCAGACTTTTTGAAAGTGGTGCGCATCTGAAAAATGATTAGCATGTTATGCCATATGGAAACACAGCAACTTTTAATTTAACTGCACCAAGTGTGACTGGTGATTAAACGAACACTTTTTAAAAAAAACATAGACTGATAGTTTATATGCTATAGCCAGTGTCAATTTTGAGTATCGTTTCAGGTATTTCATCAGTAAAAGTGTGACAATTATAACACTACAAAAAAAAAAAAAAAAAAAAAAAAAAAAAAAAAAAAAAAAAAAAAAAAAGAAAAAAAAGAGAGAATGTATTGTTAACCTAATGTCCTCATTGCACATGAAAACAAGGCATAGAATTAGAAGGTGAATGCAAGTTAGAGGCAGGGTATATAAGCCTACTATTACAATATTACCTGTTTTCGCACCATACTGCTTTCCTTAGTGTTTATGGCAGATTCTAAACATATTCCCCACAGGCCAAATGAGTTTAATGGAGCCCAAGCTAAACCCAGAAGTGCTGCAGCTGCTGGTTGGGCCACTAAAGAGGAGAGAAAGCTGTAAGAAGCATATCTAGCTTCAGGATTTCTGTCTTTTATAAGGCGATGAATCCAAGTTAAGCCAATATCGGAAGATTTAAGCCATTTTGACCACCATTCCTGTATATAACAGACACAACAGTACTTGTAACAATTACATCCTTGTTATAATGAATCACTTAAAAATACATAGAAAAAATTATATTTAGTAAAAGTCTGAGTCTTAAAATAACAACTATAAACAAACCAATCAAAAACAACAAAAAAGCAAAGAAACCAACATCTACTAAATCTGCCATGTGACATACTTACTACTGTTGCTGCCCAGCAGTATATATATACACACTAAATATTGTTTATACATTATACATGTACACGTTTTTTTTCTTCTACATAATCGAAACTTGCACTTGTAACTGAAATATTTATACTTGACTTACTTCAACAAACATTTATGATGACATAATAATTAGGGCCTGATGTTTTATTGCTTCTTAAATTAACTATAAAAATAAATAAATAAATAAATAAATAAATAAATAAATAAGATGAAACATTTTATGCTGTAACTACCCTCTATGCACCTCAGGGCATTGCAGTTGGTGTGATGTAGAGAATGTTAAATGAGCCAGAGCCAAGGATGCCTTGGTGACGACACCTTTGCCCATAAAAGAACTCTCTATGCGGCCACGGCCTGATACAAATGACCACAATATCTATAATCAATAAAAGAAACCAATTTAATCATCATTTTAATTGTATTCTTGACTTTCACCTGTCGTAGAGAAGACAAAATTTTCATGGAAAGTCCTAACAGATTCCCAGGCAATTCGCCAAGTAACTTATTGTAACCCCTCCCTTCCTCTTCCTTTCCTTTAAAAAACAAAAACAAAAACAAACAACAACAACCAAAAAACAAAACAAAAAAACAACTAATGGAGCTATACAGCAAAAGGTTTTTACACCCCAAGCCTACCTATTAGTGGTCTTGTCCTCTGTCGAACAATCTTCATTGAGAAAAGTCTCCAGTAGTTCTAACAAAACACACTGTGGTGCAAAAAAGATTTCAGCTATAAATGATAATTCTTGAACAGTCGCCATAGCTTCAGATAGAGAATTCAGCAGCAAGTCTTTGTAAAAGTTTGTAATAGAAATTAACAATGTTTACTCATGAGCAGTGTTAGGATGAACTTTGAGGAACCTGAGGGGAAAAAAATAAAAAATAAAAATAAAGAATAATGTGACCAAAGAAAAGCATCAAACCAAGGAAAATATTATCACAGAACAGTTCAAAATTATACAAATCATTACCTGTCCAAAACTTGCATCAGTCTATTCCCTATTAATAGTTGACTTTCCTTCTTCTGGGTCGTCCCAACCCCAGAACGAGTATAAATAACAGCGAACATGTGATGCAAACTTTCAACTATTTTAGCTGGAGATGTTGCAGAGGAAAGGTTGTCACAATAGTCAAGAAGAGACCTTTCAAAATCTGCAGATCGCAGAGATAGAGATTCGCTCTCTGACAATATGAGCTTGCCGTTGCGATCCTTGCCACCGCCTTCTAATTGACATTTAAGTACTTCTTCAATGCTTTCAGAAGAACTATAAAGATACTGGGATTTCAAAAAACAAGAAAATTGCTCAGACAAGTGGGAATGATCTTCTAAAGGAGAAACATCTATCTTGGAGGACTTCACTCCATTGTATCCCCATACTTCAAATGGAAGTTGCAACCTAATGAATGATTTCTCCTAGCGTTCACTTATATTTGCAGACTTCTCCTAGATTTGAAATGCAGTTTTTAATTTATCACATTGTATTGATAGAACGATGCTTGCAGTGTTCCAGACTGCTAGTTAATGATAGTTAATAATGGCTTTCCTGCGTGTACTGACCTCTACAACACTTTACAATACTTATAACGTAAATTAATAGCTTGAATTTAGTAATGTGATTAATTCAATCTAAGCACAATTCCTGTGGATTACCCGAAAACCCCCAGGGTGATTCCTAGATCATTTCCAGCTATGTTGTCCCGTAAAGGTTGGCGTGGGAGACTGAAACTTCAGTAAGTCTGAATGTGTGGAACCTTAATCGTCACACATTTCATTGATTATGGTTCACTTGTGAGACTGACACTAAAGCACATGCAGAGTAAGATTTGATTGGTTGTGCCGTCATTTTGTGTATTGCTTGGCCATATACTCGTGATGAACTTGAACTTTTGGGCATGCTCACAACTTAGCGTCTGGCGTCTGGAGCGAGTATAAAACGAGCTTGACACTCGGTAACGCTGTCACATATTTGGAATTGGGTTTCTTTAGGATTTGTAATCGTTTGTTGCGTTTTACTGTTGATCTATTCTACGTTCGTCGACTTCGACACTGTGAACTACTACTGGCTATTGTTTACTACTCCGTCAAGTACGCGGGAGATTGATTGTGGATCGGAGACAACTTTATCTCCGTTGTTGTTCAGAGTGTATGCCCTGTCCTCAGGCTCTAGGGTATACTCCAGGTAAATCCTTGGAAAGTGGTACTTTTGCTAAGGTTAAGGCTTCCTGGTCCCCTTTTCAAAATACAATGGTGAGAAAATAATGTGTTTTGTTAGCTTATAAAATAGTTCTTACTAGTGGTGTGCTTGAGCACAAATGGCGAGCGAGCCTAAAGACTATACTATTTTTATATGAATGATTTTGACTTCTAACACTGAAGCTACTGATAAGGTCCAGTTTTTTAATTTAGCATACAGGGTAAAGGGATTTCAGTGCTACTGCTTGAATTGAAGGAAAAAAACAACAAAACAATACACGTTATTTAAAAGTTTTCTTTGTGATATTCTTTAGCTAAGTAGTGGTTGTAACACACAATGCTTTGACACGACTGGACATAGACCTACACAGACTTACCTTCGCAGTAGTCTAGTGGACAATGTATTTTCAAGTAAATACTGTTGCGCACGGCTTATAACCATGACAAAGAGCGCATTGACTTACCACCGCCACTAACTCGAATAGAAAAACTGCACCCGCAAAAGAATTCATGCGGTAAACAATTCAATTTCTAGGGTGATACGGGTACTGATCGATAAACCAGAGGATTCTGTTTAGTGCAATTTGGGACGGGGTCGACCACATAACTAACACAAAAACGCGAGGGTCAAAGTACAAAATGACATACGTACGTCCAAACATATATACAAACAAATAAACAAACATCCCCGATTTTCGATTGTGTTACCCCTGTAAGTGTCTCGCTCGCTACGCTCGCTCGCCAATTAATCAAAATTTTACATTACAGATTGCCTTGAAAATAGTGAAGAAGGCTGAGGTGACCAAGACTGAGTTGGACAAGTTTCTTCCAAGGGAGATTGCTGTTCTCAAAAAAATTTCCCATCCCAACATTCTTGATACCTACCAAATTGTAGAGACTGATGAGAAGTGCTTCATTGCATATGAACTGGCAGAGAATGGGACACTAATGGAGTACATGAACTTAAGGGTTCGCCTTCCCGAACAGGAAGCTCGCTTCATTTTCCGCCAAATGTGTGAAGGTCTGTCCTATTGCCATTCTTTAGGAATTTCTCAAAGATGGAGAATGTCTATTTCACAAAACATATGGACATCAAAATTGGAGGTAGGTTTTGCTGTTTGTTTTTTATTCCATTGATAAGTCATTAATAGATTTTGGTTTGGCTCTGGACTCACAGCATCAGATAATTAAAGCAGATTCATGGAGCCTGTAAGTATTTAATACACTTACAAAAAATATATATATGTATTATCACACTGCAGTCAACATTTGAATATAATACATTTTGTAATTAGGCAGGGGCGGATCCAGGGGGGGGGCCCAGGGGGCCCTGACCCCCCCCTCCCTTACACACACACCACACACATTGACATGTGATACACACAAGGCACAAACATGTAATACAGCCAGCATTTAATACTTCTTTCTGTGGTTAGTGTACTTCGTTTATACCATGACCACTTACTTGTGCTGGCATTCTACTAACATTGCTTTATGATAGCAAGATTGCCAGTTTGTAATGTGGAAATGTCAAAGAGAGTTCAGTCTAAAGATCCAATTCAGAGCTCGACCTGTGGCAGCACAAATGGAAAGCTGACTCTGAATTAGCTGTAAGCCTTTGTACTCCAGAGAAAAGCCTAGTACATGCAGATTGTGATTTCTTTCCCAATATTCACACTCTTTTATGTATAATGGGCACATTGCCAGTTACAAGCTGTGAATGTGAACGTTCCATCAGCATGCTCAAATTGATCAAGACTTCACTGAGAAGTAGTATGGGACAAGACCGTCTTAATGGATTGGCAATGCTATATTACCACCGTGACATTGAAATTACTTCAGAGGAAGTGGTGGATGAATTCTCATCCAAGACGGATGGTATTATGACTATATAACTTGCTTCAATAAATTCTTGACTAATTCTTTATTGTTGTCAGTGAGTGTAATTTTTTTCGTGTATGTAACAAATTGAAATATTCAGAAAGAAACCAAAAAAAATTAATTAGTGGGTGTGATAAAATGGGTGTGGTCAAGTTTCCACTTAACTTTCGGCCCCCCCCCCTCTATAATGCTGCATCCGCCCCTGTTAGGGGTGTGGTTCTCTATGCCATGGTAAGCAGTCGGCTGCCCTTTGGAGAAGACTGTCGAGTTCAGTATGGCGGATGTAACTACCGCAAACTTCACCTTGACAGCCACCTTTCAGAGTGTAAGTGAAATTCACACATTGCTGAAGGCTATTTACAATAAAATTATTATTCATACAGACCTTTGAAATGTACTTCAAGCGCTTCTGAATGTTGATGCTCCATTCCGTCCATTCATTTCAGAATTGCAGACTTGGAAGTTGGTGACGGCCTATCCCTCCACTCGACCAACTTGGAGGGAAAATGATGCCAAATATACAGTAGAGAAATATCTCCCTTCCTTTCTCCGCACCATCGAGACTGAGTATTTGAGCCAGCCAAACACACTTCCCCTAGCCAATGATAACCAGCACCAGGCAGAAGAGGTCATGACTATCTACCCAGCAAGGGAAAACCAGCAAGAATTTGCTATAGCAGAGGACAATGAAGTGCCTGAGTCTAGTTCCTATGGTGCAGAAACTGTGCCTCATATTGAGAGTGATGATGAAGAGGAGCCAAATGACACTGGTGTGTCTGACAATGAACAATCAGAATTGGGTTCTTGCCATGCAATACCCACAGGAGAAGAAGAATCTGTTGAAGTTGATGAGTCATTGCCATCTACTGATGAGGCACATTTTACCTCTGTTTCAACACCTACCTCTAACCCCTCATCATCATCAAGATCTTCGAAAAGTCACTTTATTGCTTCAGTTAGAGCAAAATATAGCCAGTTTGCTGCCTTCATGAGACGATTAAAGCGTCATTCATAACATTAAAAAGTATTCATGAAAGAAAGTATTATTTTATTATCAACAGTAAATACAAAATATTTTAATAAAAATGACATTTTGAGTTTACTTGTGATACTTTAAAATATATGCTACACATTGCCAGAATTCTTAACAATTCAGCTAATTGGCTATTTTTAAAGAATAGCCATTAAATGATGTCGAATATTTTTATAATTCTGTAAGTTTTGCTTCACCTCCAGTAAAATAAAATTGCATTACAAATCTGGGCTTAATTCGGAACACAGAGCGTAGGGTAAAGGAGGACGACACAAATGACCATCTCTGAGCAATTGGGCAGGACTGTACTGGGCACTGGACTGCAGTAGCTTTTAGTGCATGCATATTCAATCAATAAATTTTATGTATAATAATTTGGTTGTTGTTTCTTTGCGTAATTTGTACTTTTAATTATTGCATCATTGTAAGAGAACATTTCTTTTAAGTTAAATAACTAGTCTCTTAGTCTCTCTTAAGTCTCTTTAATCTCTTTTGGTCTCTTTCTCTTCTAGACACTCTAGTCTTTTCTAGTCTCTTTAGTCTCATTAGTCTCTCTAGTCTTTTCTAGTCTCTTCCAGTCTCATATAGTCTGTTCTAGTGTCTTGTACTCTCTTGTTGTGTCGTGGTGTAGAGTATAATAGTCTATTGCACTTTCTAGATCTTTGTAGTCCTGTTGTATTCTAGTTCTTAAAGTTGTTTGGCCCTGACCCAGCAGGTCACAGTACACTGGAATCACTCTAGTGAAAGCGGTTTACTCACTGATGCTTCGTTATCTCTCCTACTTTATGCCACGAAATCTTCTCGCCCACATCTACTAGCTACAGGACTATCGATCCTTTCCTCTCCCCTGTGACGTGTATGTCCCTGCCTGTCTGATAAAAAATTACTTTATTTAATCTTCCAGACCTGTGTTATCCCTTTACTGATTTGTATAATGCATAATCTTTCTCCCCATTTTGTTCAGTCCCTCCTCTGCGAGTTCCGTTGGGAGCTCTATAGATGCTGCTCAGCCCCCCCCCTTTAAATTACATGTGAGAAATAAGGATGGTGCCATCCCCAGGTCCAGAGGGCAGTGGGGGAAACAATTTGGTGGCCAGGCCATGTAGCATTAAATAATAGTTACGGTATAATACTACTAAAGAAAACATGATCATAAATTATTATAAGAAAGCATTATTATGCAATTATAATGTACTATTGGAAGAATCTAATATGTTTGCTCTGTTATCATTGGAGATAATAAACTCATTTAGGAACTCTTTTCTGGACGGAGTCAGTTAGGTGCCTACACTTGTCACAATAAGTCTCTTCATAGAGTGGTTTGATTCAATTGTAGAAATAAGTGTCCTTAGACAACTAGAGCACTGAAGTGCAAACCCTCAGCGCTAGTTAGCTAGTATGATAAAGAAAATAATAACAAAGGAAAAGTGTAGAAACAAAAAAAAAAGAAAGAGAAGTGGCATGAAGAGAGGCAGGAAAGAGAAAAAGACAATGAAGAGGGACAAAAGAAAGAGGAATTAGCTAGTATGATAAAGAAAATAATAACAAAGAAAAAGTGTAGAAATAAAAAAAAGAAAGAGAAGTGGCATAGGCGGGAAAGAGAAAAAGACAATGAAGAGGGACAAAAGAAAGAGGAAAAGAAAGGAAAAGGTAGGAAAGAAATAAAAACAGTAGGAAGAAAAACAGGAAAATAAAGAAAAATAAGGCAAGAAGACAAAAGGAAACAGGATGAAAAAAAAAGATAAAAATAAAAAAAAATAGAGTCGACGAGGATTGGAACCAGAGACTATTAGGTTAGGTACTTGCTCACTCAAAGACTATGCAACGCAACACCTCACGCTGAATGCATGTAATTGTTAGCTATTTAAAAGTGATTTGCAACCTGCAAGCTGGCTCACGTGACAAGCAAGTTTTTAAGGGGTGGTTCCCGCTGTAAGCCTACGATCGCACGGCTCTGGAAAGTCTCGCTTTTTTCTGGAATATAAAGTCCAAAATCAAAATTCTGGCATATTAAAGGAACTTACTTCGTGCAATACTGCTGTTTGATGCCGCTTTCAGAGCCTGGCTGGTTCCTACCTTCCAGAAGTGGCCTGTTGACAGACAGAGTGACAGAATGAACTAGAGCACTGAAGTGCAAACCCTCAGCGCTAGTTAGCTAGTATGATAAAGAAGAGGAATGAATGAAAATAGGTAGGGAGAAAAGAAAAAGGAAGAAGAAAGAAAGAAAAACAGTACAGGAAAGAAAGAGGAAATGAAAGGAAAAGGTAGGAAAGAAATAAAAACAGTAGGAAGAGGAAAATAAGGCAAGGAGACAAAAGGAAATAGAAAAAAAAACAGGATGAAAAAAAAGATGAAAAAAAAAAAATACCGTCGACGAGGATTCGAACCAGAGACTATACTTGTTCACTCAACAACTACGCAACGCAACACCTCACGCTGAATGCATGTAATTGTTAGCTATTTAAAAATGATTTGCAACCTGCAAGCTGGCTCACGTGACAAGCACGTTTTTAAAGGGCGGTTCCCGCTGTAAGCCTACGATCGCACGGCTCTGGAAAGACTAGCTTTTTTCTGGAAAATGAAGTCCAAAATAAAAATTCTGGCACATTAAAGGAACTTACTTCGTGAAATACTGCTGTTTGATGCCGCTTTCAGAGCCTGGCTGGTTCCTACCTTCCAGAAGTGGCCTGTTGACAGACAGAGTGACAGAACGAACGAATGAATGAACTAGAGCACTGAAGTGCAAACCCTCAGCGCTAGTTAGCTAGTATGATAAAGTGATTTGCAATCTGCAAGCTGGCTCACGTGACAAGCACGTTTTTAAGGGGCGGTTCCCATTACCGTACGATGGTAGGACTGAAATTCTACTCGCTTTTTCTTGAAAACTAAGTCAAAACTAAAAATTCTGGCACATTAAAGGGACTTACTCTGTGAAGTGCTATAGTTTGATGTCGCTTTCAAAGCCTGGGTAGCCTTACTCTTCGAGATCCCTTGTTGACTGAATGACAGGTTGACTACTATATACCCTCAGGTGCATGCGCACTGAGGGTTAATGACACTAGGACTACTGTAACCCTCTTGCGCATGCGCGCTGAGGGTTAATGACACTAGGACTACTGTAACCCTCTGGGCGCATGCGCGCTGAGGGTTAATAAGATAATACATAGGTTGAATGGGAGGTGCGTAACTTCATCAAGGACAATAAGATAATACATTATAGGTAATAGTATAATAGCCGGTAAAATTGGATGCATTAATGCTGTTATTGACAGTGTTGGAGTCACGGCTCAACTCATGAATTATTCATGTATACGCACACGTTAGTCGGTCAACATCATTGTCGTTACAGATATACAAGTGTATTATTGGCGAGCAAGCAAAGTGAGACACTTATAGGGGTTATACAATCAAGATTCCGTGGTGTTTATTAACTTAGAACATAGCAGGAACATTTAGTGTCCCTCCGATTGCGTTGTTAGAAGTCGCTATGTTCTAAATAGTTAGGTGCTGCGCAGTTGTCACAAACTAACATTGTAGGGTCCCTCAGGACCTATAATTAGCGCCCTTGCTGTGCTTGGGATGTTACAGCCTAGGGCCTTCGGGACCCTAAAAACAGTAGTTCTCTCTGAGACAGTGCCTAACTATTATCTGTACCACCATAATAAATTCAAATCATCCAATCAGATTGCTCAATTCGCGGTGAATGTATTTCATATCATCCTCCTAGGAGATGAACAAGTGAACCATCCAATAAAAGTTTCCTATAGCTTAAATCCCTGGTACAAGTAGGTTGCACCCCTCAATATTCAATTTGTACGGGATTTACACTATCCTCGGGCCTTCCAGCCCCTCAGTTGTATAAATCCCATTTCGACCTCCATTGTTGTGGTGTAACCTATACTTATCTTATTTATTTGGTACATGTGACCCCTTTTTTCCCCTGCCCATGCCACTAATTACATAATTTAGTCTTGGAGCAGACCTAAAGTGCCTGAACTTTCGTAAAAGCATCGGACTCAACAGCACTATTTTCTCTTCGTCGCCATTGAATGGGTAGGTCAAGTTAGAACATTTCAATTTCAACAACTATATAAGCTACGCCAAGGGCTGTAGCTACTATAAAGCTAGTCTAGCTCGCTCACCATTTGTGCTGAAGCACACCACTTGTTATATAAACTAGTGTTGTGCTTGAGCATAAATGACAAGCGAGCCTTTGTGCACAAGTAATTCAAATAAGGTAAAATCTAATAAAGATTGATTTTTTCCTTTACAAAATCTGTATACCAAGGTAACAAATAATAAGGCTACATTCATTTACTTTGCCTGAAGTTAATGTCTTAGATCTTGATCACCTAGTTTTAGAAGGCATCGTTCAGTCTGTTTAGTTCTAAAGTAGCTAAGTGCTAATATGTAGCCATTGACCATGTAAATTAGAAAATAATATGTAATTACTTTCTTACCTCTTTCCGTAGTAGTGACAGTTAGTGACCTGTGTTCCTGACAAATAGCACGCCAGCTACTAGTACTTACAGTGCTTAGTGTTTATAAATGGCTGAGTCTTTATAATGCCATAATAACCACTCTCTGCAACTATTTGACTTGAAAAAAAGAAACTTTCTATGGAATTACTGCACAGTTTAGTCTTACCCTAAATTTTGACTTGCTTACTGCTGCAGTTGCCGAAAAAGCTGTGTAAAGCACAAAAACGGTGAGCCTGCCTATAGTAGTAGTTAACCTTTAATTTTAGTAAACAAACATAGAATTGCTTCTTACATAAATTTCCAAAGTAGTGTTAGATTCTGTAGTATCTAAAGCCATTCTGAATTACTAGTAACTAGAGTCAACAGGCACTCAGCTACACATAAAAAATGGCGTGAATAATTTAATACAGACTCACCTCAGTTTTTCGGAGTAGGTGGTAGCTTTTAATATTACTCCTTGACCACCAACTAAACGGCGAAGTTTTTTTATTTAAGTCTGGTAAAAGGTTTCAATGTCATAGTAACCATAGGTCGTTTACTGTTTGAAGGTAAAGGGTGAAAGTGACAGGTGTAAGTAGTCTGGCGCGGCCGGGTAAAGGGTTTGGCGCGCGAGACTAAGGTGTAAGATGGTGAAAATGAACTGGAGTTGGACTGTTTTGTTTGTGTTACTCTTCTCGGCGGTTGTAACCGAAGCACTATCCCTGCGTAAGGTTAGTATAATGCCGCGGGAGTCATCCGCGGCAACAAATTAACAGAATTCTGGTGTTGGCCATTGCGAAATCGTTCTTGAGGCAAATTACTGTAGTTTCTGGCTTGCCAGTTCAATAATATTGATTAAACTATAACGGTGTGGTGGTATCTATTGGCTATGACCATATCTTCTTAAATCATGCTTCTAATTTAGGGTTTGAACATTTATAATGGGTTGAGGAATTCAAATTGCTTTTTTTTTTTTAATTCTAGGTGAAGAATGTAATATGCAGCGATAAGATATCGTGTATGGACGGCCAAACCTGCTGCAAGTTGTCTGATGATAACTTCAGTTGTTGTCCAGGTAAAGATGCTGTGTGCTGTCCTGGTGGCCAGAGTTGCTGTCCCAACCATTATAAGTGTGATGGTAAAGCCTGTAAAGGAAGTCACTTTCTGCCTGCATTTTTTGCCATCCCTGCTCTAAAAGCTCAACAATGAATGATGTAACGCTTCTTTTTTGTTTATGAATTTATATTGAATTATTCAATTGTTTTTAAGATATGGATTTGATAGATTTTTTTCTTTGTGAAACTTGCTTAATTTTTTTTAATTTTAGGACTGATAGTGTGAGTGAAACCTGTACTGGTAGGCATTTAATTGAGAGAATGGGAGGAGTAGATATGGCAGGATTAATTGATTTAGGGAGATTTTTGGAATTGTAGGCCAGTGTATTATTGTATTGGAACTCACTCAGGATTCAATCATTAAATCAACAAAGAAAGGTGCAAGCACAAATATTGAATATTGGGCTCTTATCAGTAGTTTACCTAGCTAGAGTAAAGCATGCTTAAAACAATTGTGTCTTCAAAATGCATTAGATAATATCTGCACTTTCATTTGAGTTCCTTGCAATTGGACACCCAACACTATTGAAAGTGTACTAGTATGAATAGTTAGTTCCTCATAATAGCTGTAGCTAACAAAAAACATGGGCAGGAATAGAATATTGTTAAAAGTATTTCCAAGCCATTATTATGACTCAGTTGTGTACCATTAAGCTAGGAGTTCAGTTCTCATTCAAGCATTTTCTTGTCTTTCCTGTACGTCACTCTCAGTGGAATGTACAATTTTCCAGAAGTCGAAACAACGGTCGTGATTCATTGCGAATTCGTACGGCATAAAGAAATAACCATTGACACCAAAGTCATCTCCGTAGCTGTTGAGAATCTTGAACTGCTTATTATGGTCATTGTATCCTACCATCAGTACTGCGTGCAGTCCCCAAGGCCCATCAATGAGTTCTTCTTTTGAGGGCATCTTCAATACTCCATCTGTTCCCTTTGCTTCAAGATCATGAAAGTTTTCATACACTTCCATTCCTAAGGCAATAGGTGAACCAGACACCAGGCAGGCTTTGCAATGATGCAAATTTTGTTCCAGCCTCTCGTACTTTGAGATAGTGTTTCCCTTGGCATCTTCGTATGCCTCATTGGGTGGCTTTACGTTAAACTTGCTTGCATCGTAGGGCCAAAGGGATTCTTTGCAGACACCTTTCTTGTGGATAGACTTCAAAGCATCCCTATAAGAAACTGGTACGTTCTTTTTTGCTGTTCCCTCGTAGACTCGGGAGTTGTAATACACAAACAGCCTAGAGGGCTCAAAATAGTGAAACCGAGGGTCCTTTTCATGTTGTTTTCTGATCTCAAGGCCGTATGCACTGCAAAGGACATTGGCAGTACAGCTCTCAAGTTTTCCTTGGTCAAAGTCATGACTGATGTATTTAGTTAGGTTGAAAACAGGAACATCTTTTATAGCATCCGAATGACTTGGTTTAAACTTTCTATCTTCGGGATCGGGCTTGTCACGAACTAACCCGTACTGCCGCTCATTTCTCTTCGCCATTGGGACTTCTAAACTTGGGTTTAAAGATTGCCAAGCAATGCAAGTGATGTGAATGACAGTAAGCCAGAGGAGGTAGTGAATATATACATACATTACATTACAGGAAACATATTTATGAAAGAGTCCAAAGTGTGAAAAATTGTTCAGGGTTGGTAGAAGTTTTCCCAGGGCAGCCGTAGGTGTTGATAGACTGTGTATAGTTGAAGGAATAACCTGTTCTATGAGCAGAGTAAGGAACAAAGGAGGTGTTGATAGACTTTGTACAGTTGAAGGAATAACCTGTTATGATTCTATGAGCAGAGTAAGGAACAAAGGAGGTGTTGATAGACTGTGTACAGTTGAAGGAATAACCTGTTATGATTCTATGAGCAGAGTAAGGAACAAAGAAGTAAACCAAAGACAAGTAAAATTAATATCAGGGAAGAAGGACTTGAAATAAGGATAAGAACCAGGTACACTGAATTGAGACATGAGGAAGGTCAGGGAAGAGAAACAGTTTACTGAAACAGAACATAGGAGTAGGTCAAGAAAAGGAATGCATTGAAAAGCAAAACCTAACAACATAAACATAAAAGGGAAATAACATTTCACTGACAACCAGTAGCACGGTTGGGAATCATAAGTGCAATGTAATACTGTGTGTTTAGAGGTCTTCAGTAACAAACTAAAGAGAGCTCAGAGTAACACAATGTATGTAACAGAACAAAACAGAACAAAATAAATAAATAACAAAGTGTGTAAGACAGCAAACAAAAGGGATAACTTAAAACCACATAATAATTAAACTTAAAGAGTAACTTAAAGAGCAAGTCATATAGGCAAGGTGCCCAGCGAGCGGGGAATCGAAGGCCGAAGATGACCCGCTCGCTGGGCACCTTGCCTAAGACTTGCTCTTTAAGTTACTCTTTAAGTTATCCCTCTGTTCTTAGTTTTGTTTGCTGTCTTACAGGTTTTGCTTTTCAATGCATTCCTTTTCTTGACCTACTCCTATGTTCTGTTTCAGTAAACTGTTTCTCTTCCCTGACCTTCCTCATGTCTCAATTCAGTGTACCTGGTTCTTATCCTTATTTCAAGTCCTTCTTCCCTGATATTAATTTTACTTGTCTTTGGTTTACTTCTTTGTTCCTTACTCTGCTCATAGAATCATAACAGGTTATTCCTTCAACTGTACACAGTCTATCAACACCTCCTTTGTTCCTTACTCTGCTCATAGAACAGGTTATTCCTTCAACTATACACAGTCTATCAACACCTACGGCTGCCCTGGGAAAACTTCTACCAACCCTGAACAATTTTTCACACTTTGGACTCTTTCATAAATATGTTTCCTGTAATGTAATGTATGTATATATTCACTACCTCCTCTGGCTTACTGTCATTCACATCACTTGCATTTCTTGGCAATCTTTAAACCCAAGTTTAGAAGTCCCAATGGCGAAGAGAAATGAGCGGCAGTACGGGTTAGTTCGTGACAAGCCCGATCCCGAAGATAGAAAGTTTAAACCAAGTCATTCGGATGCTATAAAAGATGTTCCTGTTTTCAACCTAACTAAATACATCAGTCATGACTTTGACCAAGGAAAACTTGAGAGCTGTACTGCCAATGTCCTTTGCAGTGCATACGGCCTTGAGATCAGAAAACAACATGAAAAGGACCCTCGGTTTCACTATTTTGAGCCCTCTAGGCTGTTTGTGTATTACAACTCCCGAGTCTACGAGGGAACAGCAAAAAAGAACGTACCAGTTTCTTATAGGGATGCTTTGAAGTCTATCCACAAGAAAGGTGTCTGCAAAGAATCCCTTTGGCCCTACGATGCAAGCAAGTTTAACGTAAAGCCACCCAATGAGGCATACGAAGATGCCAAGGGAAACACTATCTCAAAGTACGAGAGGCTGGAACAAAATTTGCATCATTGCAAAGCCTGCCTGGTGTCTGGTTCACCTATTGCCTTAGGAATGGAAGTGTATGAAAACTTTCATGATCTTGAAGCAAAGGGAACGGATGGAGTATTGAAGATGCCCTCAAAAGAAGAACTCATTGATGGGCCTCGGGGACTGCACGCAGTACTGATGGTAGGATGCAATGACCATAATAAGCAGTTCAAGATTCTCAACAGCTACGGAGATGACTTTGGTGTCAATGGTTATTTCTTTATGCCGTACGAATTCGCAATGAATCGCGACCGATGTTTCGACTTCTGGAAAATTGTACATTCCACTGAGAGTGACGTACAGGAAAGACAAGAAAATGCTTGAATGAGAACTGAACTCCTAGCTTAATGGTACACAACTGAGTCATAATAATGGCTGAATTAGTTTCTTAGGTCATAGCTAACTGGTGTTGGAAATACTTTTAACAATATTTTATTCCTGCCCGACATGTTTTGTGCTAGCTACAGCTATTATGAGGAATTAATTATTCATACTAGTGCACTTTCAATAGTGTTGGGTGTCCAATTGCAAGGAACTCAAATGAAAGTGCAGGCATTAGCTAATGCATTTTGAAGACACAATTGTTTTAAGCATGCTTTACTCTAGCTAGGTAAATAATACACTGGCCTACAATTCCAAAATTATCCCTAAATCAATTAATCCTGCCTTATCTACTCCTCCTATTCTCTCAATTAAATGCTAAAAAATAGATCCACCAGTACAGGTTCAGATTGGTAGCTAAATTTAAGGAATTATCAGACTATCAAGGTTGTGTGGAGACACATACATGTGGAGCCAGTCTTTGCCTTCTAAACCAGTTCCAGTAGAAGGGGGCTTAGTTAAGTTTTAACTAGACATAGCCCAGCCACTCTCTAGAAATATTATCACATATCCCCTGAACAATGGTCAGCAAACTCACTTTGTTGTTCTGTAGCTACTAGAAATAGTATGGCAATCAGTGTTGTGGTAATTGCAATTGGTAATTGTAATTAGCTGTAATCATTACACCATCTGCAGTAATTGTAATTGTAATTGCATACCTGTAATTGGCAAGTAGTTGGGGTCAAAGACCACTTTGGTAAAGGGTCAGTTCTAAAGCACATGGCTGAATTAAAACAAAATTACAAACTTTGTGGGCCCTATTACATGACCACTTACTTATCCTGAGGAGGCTGATGTGATGTAATTGTATGTAATTGCTAACAGATTTGTTGTAATTAGTTCTTAAAGGTGTAATTGGTAATTGAAATTGTAATTGAGAAGCAAAAATTTAAAGTAATTGTAATTGTAATTGATTACTTTACTCCTGTAATTGCCACAACCCTGATGGCAATCCGATCAAGTATGCCTTAAGTCCTTCCATAAATAAAGCCCAACATTAGAATGAAACAAAAGTAAAATAATCAAGAATAGTTGTGCAAAAGAAGAAAAACAAAAGAGATATTGTACCGAACCCTGGATTTATGGCCTTGCTACTCTAATCTTCAATGTTTAATCAGATCATCAACTCCATCTGTGGCTTAATGAGTAAATTTTCTAAGATTTGATGAACTAGTTAGTTGTAACTACTAGAAGTTTTCACTCACACTATCAGTCCTAAAATTAAAAAAAAAATTAAGCAAGTTTCACAAAGAAAAAAATCTATCAAATCCATATTATAACAAAATAATTGAATAATTCAATATAAATTAAAGAAGCGTTGCATCATTCATTGTTGAGTTTTTAGAGCAGGGATGGCAAAAAATGCAGGCAGATAGTGACTTCCTTTACAGGCTTTACCATCACACCTATAATACACCTCATTACTGGGGACAGGTGGTGGTGTTATTGTGATATTTTGATCAATGACATGCAATCACAGCAGTGTTGTTGTTCCTTAGTTATTCTAAACAATGCTTACACACTGGCTATACTACATGTATGCATACAGATCAAACCATCTCATTCAGATTCATAGACCAGTGTCTAGTGCACTCTACCCGTAGTTTTTAGATACATTAGCAACTTATTTCTCAAAAGTCAGTTTGGCCCAGATCACAGGTGGAGGCCTTGGTCGCTATGCAACTGGTCCTGCGGAGGTGTGCAGATGGTGCAGGTCACAGGTGGAGGCCTTGGTCGCTGAGCAATTAGTGTCATGCTGCAGGGTGTGCAATGGATTTCCAGATAATCAGTAATGCATGCATATTTAATATGCATGCATAATAATATATCATGCATATTTAATATGCATGAGGCGCGAAATCCAAGACCTTGCGGATTAAACGTGTCCTTACATATATAGTAGAACAAGTTCTTCCTTTATCACACTAACAATACTTATTACATGGTGACCATGGGCTCCTCCTACGTAAGGTGGAGCCATAGCATGATCCCAAGCAAGTATCAATTTAATTGCACAGCAACTGCAGTCTCTCTATATACCATTTTTCTTGTGTCTGAACTGATTGTTATGCAATTTGTATTTAGATATGTGCCATAGGTTAAAAAATAGGTGGAGGTTGTGGTCCTGTGCAAATGTTAGTGTCATCATGAGCGATGCAATAGTACAATGATGAGGTTTATGTAGTTAGCACCCACCACACTGAATGCATAACAACTGCATGGCCTTCCTACTTATGGTATATTATATACCTTACAGCACAACTTTTTGTACATGCATCTCAGGATATGGAATGTGTGCAATTGGATCTAATGCATCTATAAGTAGAGGCCATAGTCGCAATAGCATTCCCTCGATGTGTAACGGGTTCTGATATTCTTTACTCCGATTTTACACTTGCCAAGTTAGTATACTCATGTTTGCTTGCTGCTTTTTACTTATTTAAACAAAACTGAATAAAACTAATAATATACATCAATTTTAGTAACAGGCCCTCAATCACACCACAACTGAACCAAGCAAGCTTACTGCTAACATACACCCATTTTAAACTTTGATGTTCTGCAAATAATTGTAGCATGTCACGCTACCAAGTCTACTAGATCATATGAGTGTGAATGAAACGAAATCAGTGAAATGACAACTAGTACAGCTAGTTTGTAGTTCAGTCTCATAGAAGATGTATACAGTAGAGTGACTGCAGAGAACCCCAAGGCTCCCAGAGAACAGCTCATGGAAAACGATCTCTGAATGGTAGACATATGACATTCCCAGCAGTCCGGATAACCAGATCCTTTGGTAAATTAGACTCCATCACAAGCGAAGGCCAACTTGGATTATTACCTACATATAATAATAATAATAATAACAGCGGTAGTAGTAGTAATACTAATAATATTATTAATAATAATAATTAACAACAACAGCAATGTATAACTAGAAAAAAAAAAAATCCTGACTGATGAGGATAAAAATAATGAAATTAGAGTAGTAATACTATAGCCGAGTCATTTAAAAAAAATTAAAAATGTGTGGCATTTAATTGAAATACAACAGCAGTGACAGGCTGACAGACAGAATTATTGACAGACTGACAAACTTATTGAGTGACTGTGACTGACTAACAGATTGACTGACGACAGATTGACTGACGACACATTGACTGACTGACAGATTGACTGACTAACAGATTGACTGACGACAGATTGACTGATAACAGATTGACTGACGACAGATTGACTGACGACCTCTAGTTACTGGTCATATGAGAACCTCATTACTACCTCTAGTCAATGGTCACACGAGAACCTCATCACTACCTCTAGTCACTGGTCATATGAGAACCTCATCACTACCTCTAGTCACTGGTCATATGAGAACCTCATCACTACCTCTAGTCAATGGTCACACGAGAACCTCATCACTACCTCTAGGTCATATGAGAACCTCATCACTACCTCTACCACTGGTCTAGTCACTGGTCATATGAGAACCTCATTACTACCTCTAGTCAATGGTCACACGAGAACCTCATCACTACCTCTAGTCACTGGTCACACGAGAACCTCATCACTACCTCTAGTCACTGGTCATATGAGAACCTCATCACTACCTCTAGTCACTGGTCATCATGTCACTGATATGAGAACCCCATCACTACCTCTAGTCACTGGTCATATGAGAACCTCATCACTACCTCTAGTCACTGGTCACATGAGAACCTCATCACTACCCTCTAGTCACTGGTCACACGAGAACCCCATCGCTACCTCTAGTTACTGGTCATATGAGAACCTCATTACTACCTCTAGTCAATGGTCACACGAGAACCTCATCACTACCTCTAGTCACTGGTGTGGGCCAGCCCACATTCGTTGAAGAGAAGTAGAGTAGAGAGAAGAAGATAGAGACAATAGAACATTTGTGTGTTGTGTATCATATTAGTCGAGTGTCAGAACATTTATGTGTGTGCGTGTAGTAGTCAGTAGTGCGCAGGTCAACCGCATAATTTGTGCAATCATTTCATTGGTCAGTTATTGAGTGAGCTCGTCTCATAAGCTCACTCATCTCGTGGTTGTAGTTAGTTCAGTTCACTGAGTAGTTTTAGTAAAACCTATTCGAAGTGAGGCACCAACCCTCTTGCTGAACTCTGGTGGCAGCGAATTACTCGCTGTTCCCAGAGCTGTGTGGTGCATCCGTTTCTGTACGCAGGCCGGACGCCACATAATCTGGTGGCAGCGGTGGGATCTTCGGAAGGAAGACATTCCCAAGAAGAGCACCACACGGACCTACTGCGAATTCGTTTGTGGGGGTGAAGACAACTACAGTCAGTCTACTAGGGCAGGCGGAATTCATTTCAGCTGAGCCCGCTTCTAACTTCGGAGGAGGACGCTCCCGAGAGGTACATCACAGCTTCAAGCTTCGGCTGTGGGGCTTCGTTTTCTCTGGGCTGAGGCGGCAGGGAAAGAACTTGAATCACTTCACTGGGCTTAGGCGGCAGTGAACACCTCATCACAGTTCCAGACTTCAGTTGAAGGGACTTCATTCCGACGCGCTTCGGCAGCGAAGGAGCTTGCACGGATTTGGACAGGGAATATCCCTAACAGTTCTGTGTTGTATTGTGTGTCAGTCAGTTCTGCTATTTTTTTTTGTGTTGCATTTTTCGATTTGTAAAACCGTTCCCTTTTGTTTGAGTTTTATTATCTGTTGTGTTTTTTTTCTGTACAGCTTACCAGCAGGGGGGCGAGGACACTCATTTCCCCATGTCAGAGGTTAGAGCCGTGGCGACTAAAAAGAAATCTAAGCAGGAGGTTGTCACCCGTGGATTCTGACTACAAACCTTCCCACAAGTCAGGAGATAGCAGGAGATCTCCCTATCCGTCACGACCATTGGAGGGCAAGGCCGTGATAGCAGAGGAGTCAGAGGAGGAAGTAAGTGGCACAGTTGGGTCAGGTGGTGAGTCTGAGGCAGAAGTTATTGTGGAGGTCGGGACCGATAGGCCTGAGGAGATGGCAAGACGGGAGGAGAGTGAATTGAGCAGGTTGCTTAGATATATGATGGAGAAAGATGAGAGGGATAAGCAGGAGGAAAGGGAACGTAGGAAAGAAGAAGAGGAGAAGCGCAGGGAATGTGAAAGAGTTAGGATAGAAGAGGAGGAACGTCGTAGAGAAGCTGAGGGGGCCAGAGAGAGAGAGCTCTGGAAGAGAGGAGGGAACGAGAAGATGCTAGAAGGCAGGAAGAGTTGCTTAGGAGAGACAGGAGGGAATTGTTACAGGAGAAATTGAAGGCAATGGGATCATACAAGGAGGGTACGGAGTTGGTGGATTATTTGGGAAAATTCGAAAGAGTAATGAGAGAATCAGAGATAAGAGAGGCAGAGTGGTCGGAGAGGTTGTTTCCGAGGCTGCCAGAACATTTGTGTGCTAGAGTGAGTAGCATACGGGAGGAGGGAGTTGAGTATGAGGAACTGAAGAGAGTTCTGTTGAAGTCGGTGGGGGAGACTTCACTTACGTATGGGCACCAGCTGTTCGAATTGACAGAAGAGTCCTTGAAGCATAAGTCTGGTGGTGAGTGTTGTGAGCAGATACTTAGGATCTGCAGGGGTATCATGCAGGGTTGCATGACAAGAGAGCAGTGTGTGGTGGCACTAGCTACGGCATGCACCAGGAGGGTGATGCCACAGGCAGGAAGAGTATTCCTGGAGGGCAAAGATGTGAAAGATGCAGAGAGTTTGAGAAATTTGTGGGAGACATGGATGTCTGGTAGACAGAAAGGCAATTTCTTTAAGCCAAGAGTAATTGATTTTGGAGGAGAGAGAGTGAGTGTCAAAACTGAGAGACGAGACTTATTTGGAGCTAGGGAAATAACATGTTTTTCTTGTGGAGCTAAGGGCCATAGAGCTGCTGATTGCTCCAAGAACAGGAGTTTCGACACCAGCAGGAAGCCTACAGAGTCTCGCTCTGTGACCTGTTACAATTGTGGCAAATATGGTCATAGAAGCTCAGAGTGTAATAACAAGAAAGTTGGGGCGCCTGTGAAAAAGGAAGGTGGGAAAGTTGCAAAGCTGATTGTTGACGGAGAGAAGGATAATATTGCATGGGGTCGGGTGAATGGGGCTCCTTGCAAGGTGTTGGTAGATTCGGGGGCGAGTATTGGAGTAGTCCCTAGGGCTTTACTGGGAGAGAACCACAGGGATTGTGGGGAAGTGCACGTAGCGGATGTGCATGGCACTAAGAAGGTACACAGGAGCACTGTGGTGTCCTTCGAAGTGGGTGGTATAGTCAGATCACAGTTAGCCATGATTGATGAGAGGCAGGGAGATGGAGTGATTAGTATAGTTCCCATGAATCTCATGGACAAGGAAGAGATAAGTGCTTTCACCAAGGCCATAGCAGACTATAGGGAAGAAAGAAAGGGAGAGCAGAGAGTAGAGGCAGAGGTCAATGTGTTGACGCGAAGCCAAGCCAAGGCCGAGGTGGAACTAGATAGATGTGAGCAGGATGCAGAGGTTGAAGAGTTGTGGTGTACAGTTGAGGAGTCAGCCGAGGAGGACTTGGGAGACGGGTTGGATGCTTCGGTTGTACTGGGGGAGGAGGAAACTATGGAAGAGAGCTTAAGGGAGAGTGTAGTTGAGGATGAGGAAGATATGGAGGGGGTTGCCAAGGACTTAGACTCAGTGACAGTTAGCAGTTCTGAGTCTGAGCTCAGTAAGTTAGCGGGAGAGGTAGGACCTATGAGGAATGGTTCAGATGGGAAAGAGTTTAGAAGTTGTTTGTTGACTGATGATAGTTTGAAGACATGGAGGGAGTTGGGGAAGAGAGGTGAACGTGGATTTAAGTGGGAGAAAGATCTATTGTTGAGAGGGATGTATGTTTCGTGGGAGGAATTTGTGGACATTATTGTTGTACCCAAGGAGTTTAGGGGCAAGATACTAGAGATGGCGCATGAGAAGTGTGGTCATCTAGGTGGGGAGAAGGTGGCCCACCTGATTGGACGGTATTTCCTTTGGCCGGGTATGGGGAAGGAGATCCTGAACTATTGTATGAGTTGTAGGACCTGTCAGTTGAAGGCAAAGGCGAAGCCGAGGAAGGCTCCAGCAGTTGATCGTCCTGTGTTGACTGAGCCGTTTGAGAGCGTGGCGGTAGATCTAGTGGGACCACTACCCAAGGGTAAGGGGGGTTGTCGCTTCTTATTAACGTATGTTTGCATGGCTACCAGGTGGCCTGAAGCAGTGGCCCTGAGAAGTGTTACAGCCAAGTCTGTTGCTGAGGGACTCTGGTGCATCTTCTCAAGGACGGCCATTCCGGAGGTGTTACTGTCAGACCAGGGCACACAGTTCTGTGGCAGAGTGGTTAGACAGTTGTGCCAGTTGCTTGGAATTGAGAAGCTACGGACCTCGCCGTATCACCCACAAACTAATGGCATGGTAGAACGCATGCATGGGACCCTGAAGAGCATTCTGGGTAGGTGCATTGAGGAGAAAGTGGACTGGGTGCCGCAGGTTCCACTGGCTCTGTATGTCCTGAGGCAGATGCCTCATAGCGACAGTGGATTCAGTCCATTTGATCTCACCTTTGGATTTAGGGTGAGGACGCCACTAGACGCTCTCTATCATGGAATCTACGAGTTGGAGGAGAAGGAGAAGAATGTATGTGAGTGGGTTGCGGGTTTGATGGACAGATTGGAAAGGATGAGGGATTGTTCTGCTCTGAAGTTGAGTAAGGGCAAGGAGAGAAGGTTGACATACTACAATAAGGGTAGTAAGGCTAGAGAATTTGAGACGGGAGAGTTGGTGCTGTATAGGATCCCAGGTATGTCTTGTAAATTAGCAGACTCCTGGGAAGGCCCGTATAAGGTGTTGGATAGGAAAGGTGAAGTTAACTACAAGATTGGGAAAGTTGGGAAGGAGAAGCATGCAAAAGTTGTGCATGTTAATTGCATTAAGAAGTTTAAGGAAAGGGAAGAAGTGAAGAGGTTGGATGTGGTATTAGAAGAGGAGATTCAAGAGAGGAATGTTTTGAGGGATGAATGTGTTGGGTTTGTGCAAGAAGAGTTGGATGGGGTTATGAGTGAGTTTTGTGATGTGTTCTCGGATGTGCCGGGAAATACTAGAATAGTCAGGATGACTATTGACACAGGTGACAGTCCGCCTGTGAGGCAGGCACCTTATTCAGTGCCTTTAGGCATTAGGGATGCCGTGAAGGAAGAGTTAGACAGTTTGCTTGACTGTGGAGTGATTGAGAGAAGTAGCAGTTGTTGGGCTTCACCATTGGTGCCGGTGAAGAAGCCAGGAGGAGGTATTTGACTGTGTGTCGATTATAGGAAACTAAATGAAGTAACAACTAAGGAACCGTATTACATCCCAGGTTTAGAAGAGATGTTGGAGAGGGTAGGCAGTGGTTGTGTCTTATCCAAGGTGGATCTTGCGAAGGGGTTTCACCAGGTGGAAGTTGCAGAGTATGACAGGGAGAAGACTAGTTTTGTATGCCCGTTTGGCAAGTATCAATATCGACGTATGCCATTCGGACTCTGTAATGCTCTATCAGTGTTTCAACGACTTATGGACCAAGTCTTGGTTGGTTGTGATGACTTTGCAAAGGTCTATATTGATGACATTCTGGTAGTGTCAGACAGTTGGGAGGTGCATGTGAGGCACCTGAGGTGTTTGTTGGGAGTTTTGCGAGAGGCAGGTCTAACGTGTAAGAAGTCGAAGTGTGTATTTGGGAAGAGGAGGTTGGAATTCTTAGGGCATGTGATTGGAGATGGAATGATGAAGGTTCCAGAGGCGAGGATTAAGGCAATTGAGAACCACCCTGTACCACGAACCAAGAAGCAGCTGAGAGCTTTTCTGGGACTCATTGGATACTACAGGAGGTTTGTGGAAGGTTTTCACGGGTGGTCATCTCTCCTGACGCCACACACAGCGAAGACTTCGCCAGGGGAGGTGCAGTGGACTAGCCCCATGTTGGAGGCTTTTAGTAAGTTGTGTGTGTCTTTATGTAATCATGTGTGTTTAAATGTTCCGTGCAAGGGAGATGAATTCTGTTTGGAGTGTGATGCCAGTGCGTCTGGAGTGGGAGCTGTTCTGTCAGTCATGAGAGAGGGAGAATGGAAGCCAGTGGCGTTCTTTTCAAGACAGCTTAGAAATGCTCAAGTTCGCTACAGTGCTCAGGAACTGGAGGGGTTGGCTCTGTATGAGTCAGTTAACCATTTTGCTTTCTATTTGTATGGTCGTGTGTTGAAAGTTCTTACAGATCACAAGAGTCTGGTGTGGTTGATGTCTGGAAAGCATAATAACCGGAGAGTACACGGATGGGCCTTGAAGTTGGCCGAGTTTCAGTTTACAGTGGAGTATCGATCTGGATCTACTAACGTTGTGGCTGATGATCTTAGCCGATGTCACGGTGTGTGCGATGCCCGTGACACCAGTCTTCCAGAGGAGGAGGGGGGAGATGTGGGCCAGCCCACATTCGTTGAAGAGAAGTAGAGTAGAGAGAAGAAGATAGAGACAATAGAACATTTGTGTGTTGTGTATCATATTAGTCGAGTGTCAGAACATTTATGTGTGTGCGTGTAGTAGTCAGTAGTGCGCAGGTCAACTGCATAATTTGTGCAATCATTTCATTGGTCAGTTATTGAGTGAGCTCGTCTCATAAGCTCACTCATCTCGTGGTTGTAGTTAGTTCAGTTCACTGAGTAGTTTTAGTAAAACCTATTCGAAGTGAGGCACCAACCCTCTTGCTGAACTCTGGTGGCAGCGAATTACTCGCTGTTCCCAGAGCTGTGTGGTGCATCCGTTTCTGTACGCAGGCCGGACGCCACAACTGGTCATATGAGAACCTCATCACTACCTCTAGTCACTGGTCATATGAGAACCTCATCACTACCTCTAGTCACTGGTCATATGAGAACCTCATCACTACCTCTAGTCACTGGTCATATGAGAACTTCATCACTACCTCTAGTCACTGGTCATATGAGAACCTCATTACTACCTCTAGTCAATGGTCACACGAGAACCTCATCACTACCTCTAGTCACTGGTCATATGAGAACCTCATCACTACCTCTAGTCACTAGTCACATGAGAACCTCATCACTACCTCTAGTCACTGGTCATATGAGAACCCCATCACTACCTCTAGTCAATGGTCACACGAGAACCTCATCACTACCTCTAGTCACTGGTCATATGAGAACCCCATCACTACCTCTAGTCACTGGTCATATGAGAACCTCATCACTACCTCTAGTCACTGGTCACATGAGAACCTCATCACTACCCTCTAGTCACTGGTCACACGAGACCCCATCGCTACCTCTAGTCACTGTCATAGAGAACCCATCGACCACTGGTCACACGAGAACCCCATCACTACCTCTAGTCACTGGTCACATAAGAACCTCATCACTACCTCTAGTCACTAGTCACATGAGAACCTCATCACTACCTCTAGTCACTGGTCATATGAGAACCCCATCACTACCTCTACTCACTGGTCATATGAGAACCCCTTCACTACCTCTAGCCACTGGTCACACGAGAACCTCATTACTACCTCTAGTCACTGGTCACATGAGAACCTCATCACTACCCTCTAGTCACTGGTCACCCGAGAACCCCATCGCTACCTCTAGTCACTGGTCATATGAGAATCCCATCGCTACCTCTAGTCACTGGTCACACGAGCACCTCATCACTATCTCTAGTCACATGAGAATCTCATCACTACCTCTAGTCAATGGTCACATGAGAACCCCATCACTTCCTCTAGTAACTGGTCATATGAGAACCTCATCACTATCTCTAGTCACTGGTCACATGAGAACCTCATCACTACCTCTAGTCACTGGTCACATGAGAACTTCATCACTACCTCTAGTCACTGGTCACACGAAAACCCCATCACTACCTCTAGTCACTGGTCACATGAGAACCCCATCACTACCTCTAGTCACTGGTCATACGAGAACCCCATCACTACCTCTAGTCACTGGTCATATGAGAACCCCATCACTACCTCTAGTCACTGGTCATATGAGAACCCCATCACTACCTCTAGCCACTGGTCACACGAGAACCTCATTACTACCTCTAGTCACTGGTCACATGAGAACCCCATCGCTACCTCTAGTCACTGGTCATATGAGAACCTCATCACTATCTCTAGTCACATGAAAATCTCATCACTACCTCTAGTCACTGGTCACATGAGAACCCCATCACTTCCTCTAGTCACTGGTCATATGAGAACCTCATCACTTCCTCTAGTCACTGGTCACAAGAAAACCCCATCACTACCTCTAGTCACTGGTCACATGAGAACTTCATCACTACCTCTAGTCACTGGTCACAAGAAAACCCCATCACTACCTCTAGTCACTGGTCACATGAGAACTTCATCACTACCTCTAGTCACTGGTCATATGAGAACTTCATCACTATCTCTAGTCACTGGTCACATGAGAACCTCATCACTACCTCTAGTCACTGGTCACATGAGAACTTCATCACTATCTCTAGTCACTGATCACATGAGAACCCCATCACTACCTCTAGTCACTGGTCATACGAGAACCCCATCACTATCTCTAGTCATTGGTCATATGAGAACCTCATCACTATCTCTAGTCACTGGTCACATGAGAACCACATCACTACCTCTAGTCACTGGTCATATGAGAACCTCATCACTACCTCTAGTCACTGATCACATGAGAACCCCATCACTACCTCTAGTCACTGGTCATACGAGAACCCCATCACTATCTCTAGTCACTGATCACATGAGAACCCTATCACTACCTCTAGCCACTGGTCACATGAGAACCCCATCACTATCTCTAGTCACTGGTCACATGAGAACCCCATCACTTCCTCTAGTCACTGGTCATATGAGAACCTCATCACTATCTCTAGTCACTGGTCATATGAGAACCTCATCACTACCTCTAGTCACTGGTCACATGAGAATCTCATCACTACCTCTAGTCACTGGTCACATGAGAACCCCATCACTTCCTCTAGTCACTGGTCATATGAGAACCTCATCACTATCTCTAGTCACTGGTCATATGAGAACCTCATCATTATCTCTAGTCACTGGTCACATGAGAACCTCATCACTACCTTTAGTCACTGGTTACATGAGAACTTCATCACTACCTCTAGTCACTGGTCACACGAAAACCCCATCACTACCTCTATCCACTGGTCACATGAGAACCTCATCACTATCTCTAGTCACATGAGAATCTCATCACTACCTCTAGTCAATGGTCACATGAGAACCCCATCACTTCCTCTAGTAACTGGTCATATGAGAACCTCATCACTATCTCTAGTCACTGGTCACATGAGAACCTCATCACTACCTCTAGTCACTGGTCACATGAGAACTTCATCACTACCTCTAGTCACTGGTCACACGAAAACCCCATCACTACCTCTAGTCACTGGTCACATGAGAACCTCATCACTATCTCTAGTCACTGATCACATGAGAACCCCATCACTACCTCTAGTCACTGGTCATACGAGAACCCCATCACTACCTCTAGTCACTGGTCATATGAGAACCCCATCACTACCTCTAGTCACTGGTCATATGAGAACCCCATCACTACCTCTAGCCACTAGTCACATGAGAACCTCATCACTATCTCTAGTCACTGGTCACATGAGAACCCCATCTCTACCTCTAGTCACTGGTCACACGAGAACCCCATCACTACCTCTAGTCACTGGTCACATGAGAACCTCATCACTACCTCTAGTCAATGGTCATATGATAACCTCATCACTACCTCTAGTCACTGGTCACATAAGAACCTCATCACTACCTCTAGTCACTGGTCATATGAACCTCATCACTACCTCTAGTCACTGGTCACATGAGAACTTCATCACTACCTCTAGTCACTGGTCACACAAAAACCTCATCACTATCTCTAGTCACTGATCACATGAGAACCCCATCACTACCTCTAGTCACTGGTCATACGAGAACCCCATCACTACCTCTATCCACCTATCCACTGGTTACACGAGAACCTCATCACTATCTCTAGTCACTGATCACATGAGAACCCCATCACTACCTCTAGTCACTGGTCATACGAGAACCCCATCACTACCTCTAGTCACTGGTCATATGAGAACCCCATCACTACCTCTAGTCACTGGTCATATGAGAACCCCATCACTACCTCTAGTCACTGGTCACATGAGAACCTCATCACTACCTCTAGTCACTGGTCACATAAGAACCTCATCACTACCTCTAGTCACTGGTCACATAAGTTAAAAATGACCACTAAGTCTGAAGTACAAACATCCACACAAACATTCTGACTGCGTGGTGTGACCATACCCTAGTAACTGAATATAAGTTTCAGTAGCAACTCATATCCAATAACACACAAACATACACATATTGACTACAACTCTCAGCAACAATGATCTCCCACATAACTGCACAAAATACACACACAAAGTCCAGCAACACAGGACTGCACATGACATGACTGCACAAGATACACATCACACAGATTTCAATGCCCAGCATGACTGCATTGTAAACACCTACACACTCTACACCAACATATAGTCAGTGGTGACAAGTTTTACCAACCACAAACCTATATGTTGTACTTGTGGTGGTCAGACCCAGCCATGCCTCAACCACAACATTCCAAACTTAGTCCATTCCACTGGCTGGCCTCCATCAACTACTGCAAGCTAGAGCATCAGTGTATAAAGCACAGCTACAGTCAACCATCTCATTCCCCAATAATCAAAATATAGCCTAATTTATAGAAATGAAATAAACACCACGGTGACCTAGTGAAGTGGACACATGGTGACCTAGTGAAGTGGACACATGGTGACCTAGTGAAGTGGACACATGGTGACCTAGTGAAGTGGACACATGGTGACCTAGTGAAGTGGACACATGATGACCTAATGAAGTGGACACATGGTGA
>WLWD01001190.1_pt1 | contig 112656 bp, 73 predicted proteins | sample 6712731 | NCBI WGS metagenome assembly WLWD01 (sample SAMN12718690, study PRJNA576275) | sponge metagenome | isolation source: marine sponge | host: Mycale hentscheli | place: New Zealand: South Island, Marlborough, Capsize Point | collected 2014-11-01 | reverse complement strand
ACCAATACAAAACACTAACTATCATATGTACCAATACAAAACACTAACTATCATATGTACCAATACAAAACACTAACTATCATATGTGACCGGTTTTGGGAAAATCGGCCTAAACGCGGCATCTAAAGTTTTCTATTTAAATCTACCAGTAGGCTGCACGGGGCCTTGGGATGCCGTCCTCCTAATTTGGAAGCTGTAGCACAAGCCGTCTTCGCCCTACGCACTACAACACTTCAGTATTTTTGCTAAACTAATTATTGCTTATTTCGAAAAAACGCCGGGTAAAGGTGTTGCTAAGGTCAGGGGGCGTGCCTTGTGTCCGTATACTATTACTGCGTGTCTCCGGGACACTATGGGAATAAACCGGTTTCAGGCAGATTGAAAGAAGTCTAAAAGGCTTAATGCAGGGCTCCTTAAGAAACTATGATGGCGAGAATTGCGTGAGTACGTGAATTATGTAGAATAGTACGTCAATTAGTTAGCTACAGTTTTTTCCCGGCTGTTAGTGAAAAGCCCGCCAATAATTTCTTAGCAACTCTCCGTACACGAGTCCAACCGGCTAGTGTTTCTAGCCTCCTAGTGTGAGTTCTAGAGCACGCCAGAGATTACAACTGCGTCATAAGCTAGAGCTAACTGGTGTCTATCCATTTCTGCCATAAAAAATTTTTCGAAAAAAATCGACCCATAAGGCTTTACCCGGGGATACTGAAAAAAATTGTTTGCCGCGTTTAGGCCGATTTTCCCAAAACCGGTCACATATGTACCAATACAAAACACTAACTATCATATGTACCAATACAAAACACTAACTATCATATGTACCAATACAAAACACTAACTATCATATGTACCAATACAAAACACTAACTATCATATGTACCAATACAAAACACTAACTATCATATGTACCAATGCAAAACACTAACTATCATATGTACCAATACAAAACACTAACTATCATATGTACCAATACAAAACACTAACTATCATATGTACCAATACAAAACACTAACTATCATATGTACCAATACAAAACACTAATTATCATATGTACCAATACAAAACACTACTGTTGCAGGTCTAGATGTATCAACACTGCTACAGTGAAGCACAAACTACTCTGATGTAATCCAATCAGGTATGTACCACTCACGGGAGGTTTGTCCGGCGTGACGTATTGCGCAAGGCTCCAATGCAGACCTCCCGTGGGCGTATGCTCCCCCTGAACCACCACAACAATAAACAAGAAACAACAAACATATCCCACTGGCACCTTGAGCTGATTATGCAAAACTAATCTCTGAATCTTAGAACGTGAAGTTGCTACAACAGTTGAGAGATTAAGCAAAGATTTAGATTGGAGTACAAGACAAGGACCGTGCTACTAGATCAACAATTATGCTAGGTGCAAGAAAGAAAACTAACACACATACATACATCAACACCTTATGCATATGGCATATTCAACATAAAACCCATAAAAAACAGTTGTCACTAAGGATTTACCTAACAAGGGGAAAATATATAATTGACAGGTACACTCACTGATATCATAGAAATAGAACACAAACTTCAATCAAATTATTCTGTTACTTCCCGAACAACACAGCTACTGTACTGTACTGTGTGTTTGTGTCTAATACACTCACACACTTACGTCTTTTACATCTTTCTCTCCGAACGTCTTGTTCACCAAGCTGGCCATTTCATCTAACAGTCCAATCTCATGATCTTCTCTAAGAACACAAACACACACAAACACAACACAACAATCTTTCAATAATGGAAAAAAGAGAAAAAATTACATCATCAATAAATGTTCACAACCACAAAGGTGGATTTGACAGAGTGGATAAATACCCTCAAATTATTCCTTATCCTGGGATGGTCTGGGTCAAAGAGATGCTTATAACTCAGAATATTTATTACACGTTTTATCATTAAAACAATGTGATAATAATATTACCAATCAATCCAACCAGTACCAGAGGATAGTAGTTAGTACAATATAATACAATACAATACAATACACATGGAATCCAAAATAATCCACCGCTAGCTGATTATGGTGATAAATCGGTTACAAGACGTCTGACGCAAGACTCTGCATGACCAGTGGGCATTAATAAGAGACAAACACTAGCAACCGTTAGTGTGACAGCCCACCAATTAGTGCTTAGTACACGAACCCTGACAGGCAGTAGCTGCTATTTACAGAATTAGCAAGATGGATAGGTATTTTATGATAGAGGATGTGCAACAGTGATGTCTAGTGCAGGTTATACAGTGATAACAGATATGTTTAAGTGCCTTCCCAAAAAACTGCTAAAATTTTAGCTCGACATTTTCCTCCACCTTACTCATCTCCCCCCCCCCTCCCCCTACCCACCCACCCACTTACCCATTAGGCACAGGTGTGGTTCCTGCAGAACTTTTGTGCATGTTGCTGAGCCTCTTGTAGGTCCGCTCCCTCCGTCTGAGGGTATCGTTAGGGTTCATCATCATACCATCTGTGCCCTTCTTCTCCAGTCTCTCCAAATACTTGCACAAGTGGACCAAACCTCTCCTGCAGATCTAGTATGATGCATATCAAATAAAAAAAGGTACTCAAATCACATTATGTGCATCGTATTATATAACCATTCGTTCCATATAGAGCTGGGCGATATTGGATAATCACAGGCGATACGATACTTACCTGCATTATCGCGATAAAGCGATATATCACGATATATAAATAATATTTAACAAAGTAAATTTTATCCAAACTGAGCTTGTCGTGTTCATTCTCTTCCAGTCCAAAGTTAGTCAGTGGGACAAGACTATGTTGGCTTTCTTAAGACAGAATTTTAACTCGCAACCACAGCTAGCTACTTTAAAAACTTTGCTAGTACTACCGTGTTACGGCCATGTTTACAAACAATGAAACAGCTGTGCCTTTAATCTGTCATGCGTGTGAAGTTCCCGCATTAATTTAACGACCCGTACCAACGGTTTTCTGAGAAAACGATAATACCGTGCAAATGCAATTGAAATATCGCTTCGCGATGTCGGGTTTTTATCGTGGTGCAACGATAATACCGGTATATCGCCCAGCTCTAGTTCCATATACTTTGTATTTCACTAGTCATAAAATATTTATAAAATACACAAACATTTCAACCATTTTACAATGGTCATCATCAGTGTGTGGATGGGTGAACATAATAGTAAGTTAACAGAACAAAAAATTCCACTTTAGTTTGAATTTATCCTCTGAAGGATAACAAAGAAATGTTGACAACCCTTTACCCAACATACTTTCCATAACCCTACCAAACAACCGTTGACAGGCTAATTTCGAAATACGGATAAAATATAGTACAATTGATTCACTTGTGGAGACGGCATTTTACCAGTGGAGCATGTGGCATGAAGAAAGAAAACAGGTGAGTGTTAGTATACTAGCTTTATGCTTCTAGTACTTTTGCCCGTAGGCTAGTAGCTATGGTAATTGATTAGTAGATGGTTTCTAGAATGAGTCTAAGTAAAAAATTTGCATGATTTCTTTAGATCAGTTTAGTCTTTGCTAGCTATTATATTGAAGATATTTTTTACCAAAGCAATAACTGATCTAGTTTTGTTTATCATTGGCTTAGTTTGTGTGTAGTATCTCACAGCTACAACAACCATTACCATAATATCGTTGGGTTTTTTTTTTTTTTTTTTTCTTTCATTTTTTTTTTCCTGGTGAAGTGAGACTTTCACTTCAGTAACTTCTTTCCATTTACAATCTATAGCATTCTCTTGTGACAGTCTTTGACCTGTAGGTCTCACTCACCTGCTTCTACCTCTGCTTTGACCACAACTGCTCTCTGGTCCAAAATTCCGGCTTGATGTGCAGCAGTCTTAGCTTGTTTGAAGCCCCTCCCACTTCCTGGACTGGCCATTCTTTCACATACATACTGTAACACACCCCTCACACTCTACATTATTTACTCCCTGCTACTTGATCACTTTCACTGTCTACTATCACAATAGATGCCACTGCTACAATCCTCCTCAAACCTTATTTGTTCTCTGCAGACTAGCATATAACAATCTAGTTCCTTTCGTTAATAGAAGCTAATGAAGTTCTGAACGCACTACAGCAAAGCATACTTTGAAAGACCGTACATGAACAATCTTGTCATGAATCTGTGACCACAACCATACTCTATTAACATGTGTACGGTCACGGATTCACGACTCCTGTACACGCGCATTACGTCATGCCTGTCACAAATTGGTGACTAACATCCGCTAAAGTTAACCCCAAAAAATATTTACACCGATTTTAGTTGTCACAAGTAATAGAAGTGCACACATACCTGAGGAGGCGGAGTCTCCACAGGGTTGTCATCTGCCGAGAACTCCTCCAATGATCGTATGTGTCGGAGAGAGAGAGGGAGGCGAGACAAATTGTTGGAGGAGACGTTCAAATACTGCAAGTCATTCAGTTGGCACACATCTGGAAGGGGAGGGGGGGAGAAGGAACATTTAAACCACTGTGATGTTGTTGCATAGAACTCATAATAGTGTCCCACCCACTTGAAATCCACTCCCCTCCATGCAAGTCATGTGACTGACTAGACACTGTACCTATCACATTACTTTCAATAAACACACCTCCCCCTCCTACCCTAAATAAATTTCCTGTACGAAAGTATTATTTTCTAAATAAAAGCACAAGTACAGCCTCTGCATGCTTGCTTGCAAACACACATACATACTTACAACATAAAACATAACACCATACTATTTGCACAAACACCATACACACATACATGCAAACACCATACATGCAAACACCATACACACATACATGCAAACACCATACACACAATGCTTCCAGTGCACATACATATACAAGCAGCCAGCTAGACTGCTACCAGCAGCAAAAACTACTGACCAAGTCATTACCTTCCGACAAGTGTCGCAGGCAGTTTCTGTGTAGATTGACATGTCTGAGCGTGCTCATGGTGTAGAAGGAATCTGGTACCTCTGGCAACTGGTTACAACTGAGGTCCTGTAGAAAGGAAGCAACATGAATAAAGGAGAGAGGGGAGAGATAGACAGAAAGTAAAATAATAAATATCCCATGCTCAGTATATGCTTTGGTGGCTAATTTCAAGACAAGATCGGAGACACTTTAAAGTCAATTATTATTTAATTATAGTCTCCTCCTTCCCCCCCCCCTCCCGAGTACTCATAATTAACGCCACTGTTCACCTCTAACACATGCCACTCTCACTGATGTCCACTCTCACTGATGTCCACCCCTTACCAAAAACTTGATGTATTTGAGTCTTCCAATCTCCTTGGGCAGAGAGAGGAGTCGGTTGTTGCTGAGATTGAGAGAGTGCAGCTTCATAGAGCACACCTCTGCTGGGATCTTTTGAAGAAAATTGCGGCTACACACACACAAAGAAAACACACACACCAACAGAAAATTTTCACTTTAGCCTATACTAAAATTACACCCCAGAGAGAATTCCTAATAAGGTAAAACTAAAAGTGGTTGAAATTTTTTGTTGATGAAGCCACTGGCATGATAGGAATTTGTGGGAAGGAATAGTATTAGGAAAGGGTCACCAAGTCAGAATGCTATGAATGGCCCAATCACCAGTCTCAACAGCTGGGACTACTGTATTTACTACCCTACATTACGTAGGTGAGTACTCCTACTCTCTTAACAGGAAACCTACAGAAGAACAAACCTTACATGCCAAGAAACCTTATTAGGAAGCCTCCTGCAAACCAATTACCTGTTACACATTCATTTTCATAATCACAACACATTTCATGATAGAAGCTATTCATCCAAAGGGAGAGAGAGAGAGATGCTAATCCCACAAGGTACCTTGTACCTATACACATTATGAGTCCTGATTAGCGACTATGAGGGAGAAATGAGGGTAAATGTGAAATAAGCCAGGTGCTTGATGATTTATACTGGTAGAAATATTATGTATTGCAACATACGTTTAAAAATGCAGCTGAGAGATAGATTCCACTAGCGTTTTAATCACTGAGCATGCTCAATATTAAATCACCTTTTTCAACTATAAAATTAGAAGATGGTGGCTTGTTTCCTCAAACTTTTTTACAATGCTAGGCATTTTTTCAACTCCCATATTTTTTAAGAAGCATCTAGACTAAGTGGGCATTACATCTTTCAGTTCACACCTTATCGTTCTTCTCACCTCTGATACGTACCTCGTTCATTATTGTTAAGTAGAACAGGAAACGTATACTCCCATGGTTTGGAGAGAGTAAAGGTTTAGAGAGAATGCAAGAAAACAATGTCCTAGTTTGTAAATTCTTTGATGGATAATTAGTTACATCAGTCAGTTCGTAGTCTGTAAGTGCTACACTCTCATTGTAGACAGTACATATGCAACTAAAGTGGCTATACCTATTTCATTCACTACCGATAAATTTCATACTAGCATCAGCATGTGCTAATATACATTTTAGGACCATTCTCCTGGTGACACTGTTAAGGAGATACGCACACAAGTAAGGCCAGCTCATCCACCACACAGTGAACATTTACCATGCAAACATGATCAACCACATGCCGGTCAATTAGTAGTTTATATAATATTGTGTCTTATCGTCCTCATCTGAATAGTCAACTGTAAGTGTGGCTGGCTCAACACAAGTATCTGACACATCAGTCTTTCCTCAGCTATCAGGTTCCCTGCCACACTAGCGAGTTACAAACCAATACAACCAACAAAGCTTTGGTCCAGACAAGAGACAGCCAGCAGAAGAAACCATATTTTTTTAAGAAGCATGTATCTCTCTGTGTACTGCTCTTCTGACCAGTTCCTCTCCTTCACACCTCCCCATTGAGCCAGACATGGAAACCTCTCCGCAGTTACAATGTGTGAACAGTTCACACATGCACATACATACATACAGCCAACAACCGAGATTATTCTAAATAAAAGCCGCTAAACGCATAATTTACAAAGTAGTAAAGTTGATGTTTAGTTGTTAGCACCTTGTAGAAAATGTGGTTGCCCAATAGCTACGTAATAGCAAATTTTCTCGTTCTAACAGCCAATATTATATTAATTAAAACTTAACCCGACATTTCCACTTCTTGCCCAAGTTGCTATAACTATAATTATTTCATCCGAGAATGACTGAATCGTCATAGCTACGATATAGATCTATTCCTGAAAATTTTGCGTTAAATTGAAGTACGATAGATCTAAATTGATACTTGACTTTGAGTGCTTCTCTTTTACATGCGTCAGCATTGAACAAGTGCTTTCTTCCCTAAATTTGAATATTATGTACAAATAAAGCACCACCAATACAAGCCTCAACACTTCACCACAAAACCGTAAGCATCATTACAAAAACCTACTAGAAACTCCAGTCCTAGAGGTGTGCATAAACAGAATAGTTATCGCTACAGGTGCAATACACAGGAGCCACGAGTACGTCAACTAGATCCAGTACTTGATGTGAAGAATCTTGGACCTCGCTCGCGATGTGAATTTATGGAATGTCACTCATAGTGTAAATTAAAGCCACATAAAAGTAATCTGACTAGCTTATTCCAATGGAAGTTTTAACTCATAAAAAGTGTTGTTGTTTTTCATCGAGCACTAATTCTTAAATTCTTAAACCTTAGAGCACTGACTACTTCAAAATACATACAAGTACTGTGGACATAATATCTGATGGCCCAACAGAACTGCAGCCCTCGACTGGGCATTACAATGATAGCTGCTAAAGGGAAAAAAATCACAAAACACATGTATATGTGCACTCACACAGATTTGCATACTGTGTACAGCACATACTGTGCACACTGAAAATAAAAATAATACTCCACGATAGGAATCTGTGTATACCAAAGCTAATCCAGTTTGTAATACAATGTGACCACTGAAGAAGAAGAAAGCACAACAAGAAGGACAACTGTTACTTGGGCAATTATAATCTGTAATCACAGTCGCTGATTCAAAGACTACGTTTTTTCTCAGACATACGTAATGGATATATAAAATATAAGCGTGAACTTATTCATTATTGGCAAAATTTATAATAATTTATTTCTGAAACGGATTAGAAAAATCAACTAATACCAAAAAATTGAAACCTTCATGACAACGAATCTTCAGATTCCATTCCTGGACAAACCCACTTAATCTGAAAGAAGTCCAAGTTTAAAGAGGTCAAAAGGTCTAAAACTACTTAATTGGGGGTAGTTAAAACAAAAAAAGAAAAAAAAAAGAAAAAAAGGGGGGGAGGGGGGGGCAGGGGCAAGCAGTTTTCTATCTACAGGCAAACAGTCTATATACTGCAGTTACAGACTACAAATGCTAGCTCCGCTTCCCAGATATATCCACTCCACATGCTACACTCTGCCTAACTGAACTTGAAGGACATCTCAGCAACCACTAAAAATAAAAAGGACAAATACCAGGCAACCCATACAGCTGTCTGGTACATGGGTGCTCTCCAATTGGAGCAAAGTTGCCTCACAGCGTGCTGGCCATTGATAAGGAAGCCAGCCAAGTCAAGAACACCAACTTGTGAACACAATGGGACATACCTACACACAGAGGTCTGCCAAGGAGGCTAAGGTTGCCATGGTTATCACTACCCAGCAACTGCCTTACTGTGGGCACACACACAAATCCTAGCCCTAAACCATTTCCTGAACCAGACCAATTAGTCCTCACCTGACATCTATCTCTTTCAAATTGACCAGAAGGTACAGCTCCTCAGGCAGCCATCTTATTGTGTTGTTGTGGCAATTCAACTTCACCAGGGCCTTGAAGGACACCACCTCCTTGGGTATTCTGTCAAATCTGTTGTGGGCTAAATCTGCAGAAATGAGAACAACGCACGTGATATGCAGCTCATAGTCAATGATATACATAAACTGATGCACTTATCAGACCATCTTTCTAAGTGCCCCTTTCATTTCCCTATTAACTCAGTGCGAGTAAATCTATTAAAGTTCCTAAATCAAAGTGTAATTGTCCCGACCAAGATGTCTGCCACACATAAAAAAAGTTGCGCGTGTACTTGTACAAATCCTGAGGCCAAACCCTTTACTTTGGACGGAACATGTCACTGTATGCGTGTGCATGTGTTATGCAGCATTTGGCCATGCTTTCACAAAACCAATCACACGCACACACTAATATACTCCATTTAAACTGAGGACATGTCAAATGTTCCGGCAGATCGAGTGCTGTGCAGACAACAGCTCACATGAGCACGAGTTCCTGACCGGCCGAGGCCACAGGATTGCCAAACACATACCTGTGCCAACATACACGATACAGACCAGTGAAAACTCACTGTGTGTACATGCATCATCCTAATGTACACTGTCACCTTGAACTGGTCAGGAATGAATCAAAACATACCCACTGTGTGTGTGTGTGTGTGTGTGTGTGTGTGTGTGTGTGTGTGTGTGCGAGCCTTTGAATTTTTCAACACATTCAGATTTACAACATGGAATGAAAAAGTGCAACAAAAAAATGTCATTCACGGGGATGAGAGAGAGAGAGAGAGAAGGTGGTGGATAATTATCATAGGATCAACTTGAGGGGTACTGAGAAAAAAAATTGGATTGAGACTTGCAATATTTCTTACATTCTCACAGAGTTAACCAAGTATGGATTTTATCAGACATCATTGTGTGATTTCTCGTTAACCATTCTGTAATCGGGTGAATGAGTTTGACCCCTGTAATAATCAACTAACCGGTAATTATAAAAAAGAGATTTCTTTCTTATGATGAACAATGACATAAAAACTGTGACATGATAAAACTAATCCTGCCTGCAATGCCAGTACAAAGGTCAACTATAGGGCTGACCTAATGAGGTGATATCAAAGCCTACTTTAGCAAGGTATAAAAATTGTTATAACTAGAGCTGTAACAGATATTACAAGTAACTATCCAGGCATTATCCCACCAATCAACAAGGATCACTATAGATATAGACATGTGCGTGGAATTATTATCCCACCACCTCACTACATAGAGCTGTGCATTCAATACGGTGCAGTCATTCCAGAAAGTGGCAAAGAGAAGAGTTGGTTCAGTATGCAGGAGAAACAGATAACCTACCTAAGTTAAAGGTGCGGTGTTTTAAATCATGTCGACGCCCCCTCATCGTCTCTATAATCATTGCTTCGTACCAATGCCGCAGCAAGCTAACGACACGCACGTACGCACATACCTGGCCAACGAACCAGTTCATTATACAATCAATGGGCGAAGGAAACACACCCAGTTGTTCCCCACCCCAACCCCTCCCACACCCCACCCACTCTTCACTTCCACCACACTGTCAACTATTTAACCTGTTCGTGTGATATTATAGCGACGAACAGAACAAGGAATGCTAGTCAAGGTGATAATGGAATTATAACTCTTTAAATTACGACATCGCACTATCAAGAGACTCTAAAAGAAAAAAACTGACGAACAATTTAAACACTTCAAGTAGTCCCCATTGCAACAGGCAATCATTCAAACTCCTCATCACCTGGACGTGTCCTGCAACACGACACAACATATTCTCCAACTTACTTCTTCTAACTTATCTATCAACATTCTAGTTAATTCTCACCAAATCATCCACTACTTAGGTGTTAGCCAAAACACAGGCACAAAACCTTATAAGCGTTCAAAATTACATAGTTTTAGCCCTTCTAGCAACAGTTGGCACTAGCGAGCATTCCAGTAGAAACATACATGTATGTATGTATGTACATGTAAATCCAATGATACTGTACGGTTCGTTCCTATTTCCACTTTCACACGACAACTGATACACCTATTAACCTCAAGTAAGTTGATTGTGACAACTGCACCACTTTCATCTTCCAACAGATGGGTGGGTACCATCCTGAATACACAACTCTATATAGTAAGGCAGTGCGAGAAAAATACGGTTCTATTACTGGAGGTATCCAATATGGAAGGAGATGGGGCGGAGAGACCCCACCCATACCCCAACAGTAAATGAACTGCACAGCCAAGCATATCACACCTACACACAAAGTACAGCATATGCACACGTGTGCTTGCTTGCACTCCTCCCAGTCCAGCATGCAGTGTGTACCGTTAGATACTTACATCATGTGCATGTCTACTGACAAGTATTTATACTTCCTTCTGGCCTTTACAAACAACCCCAGAGCTTACAGACAAAAAAATAACATCAAAAACACGATACCCACAAACACACATGCACACACACACATGCACACAAACACATACACATACATGCACACACACATCCACACACATACACACGTGCATACACACACATGCACACACACACATGTGCACACACACACACACTATGTATATACCCATGAATTGATTACGGGACTGAAATTAATGGGGGGGGGGGGGGGGGGGGGGGGGGTTCCAGTTTGGATCCAAAGAAATCCAAACTGTTCCAATTAAATTGCCAGTTCTTTAAAAAAAAAAATAAATAAAATAAAAACTTGTTTGAATTACTCCATAATGCATTCACTTGCAAACCTCAGTATTATACTAATTTAGCAGTCTCAATATAGGGATGTACCCCTGTGATGTTGGTTCAGCTGTACAATGAAAACTATAGGAGTAGTTAGCTTTGACAAATTCCTCCAAACATGGCTGCCCTGATGGTCACAACACCAATACATGGACTACAGATATGTACCACCTCATTGTATCTTACTACAAACACAATGGGAACAGGCAATTCATATAAACACTCCGCCATCCTCACCTCCTAAATTTATCGGCAAGACAACATCTACAAGAAACTCTCAGGTCTACATAAGGAACTATCAGTAACTTCCAGGTCTACATGAAACTCTCAGGTTTAGATGTGGAACTTCCAGGTCTACATGGATGTGGAACTTCCAGGTCTACATGGAACTCTCAGGTTTAGATGTGGAACTTCCATGGCTACATAGAACTCTCGGGCTAGATATAGAACTTCCATATCTACATGGAACTCTCGGGCTAGATATATAACTTCCAGGTCTACGTGGAACTCTCGGGCTAGATATAGAACTTCCAGGTCTACATGGAACTCTTGGGTTAGATATAGAACTTCCAAGTCTACATACAGAACTCTCAAGTCTGCATATAAAATCACAGGTCTAACATATGGGAATGTATACAACTCTCGGGTATATGTGATAGAACTCTCGCATCTACGTATGGAACTCTCGGGACTACATATGAAACTTTTGGGTTTACATAAGGAACTTAGGGTTTACATGTGGAACTCTCTAGTCTTACCTATGGAACTTGAGAGTCTACATACAAACTCCCGGGTCTCTACACACGGAACTCTCAGGTCTATCTAAGGAATTGTCTATATAATAGTACACACACATAAATTAGGTTTTCCACTTCTCTTGAAGTAAATGGGCGGGGCTGTAGTGTGGTTGCTTCATTTCATTTCTTTTCCTTGTTGTTTAGTTCCCCCCCAAAAAATATAATTCTCATTAAATTAAGTATAACAGCTCCTTTTGCAATCAATGTATGACAGAAGCAACTATCAGCTTAAATACATTTCGCCACATACCAACATTACTAAATTAACAAATTTGGGTGCAGACATTAACATCGTTCTCCATGTACCCTCTTTCTCTCACCCAACCACAAAGTTCCTCCACACAAATTTAACCAAACGCACATGGTCATCCTTATGAAACCAAAAATTTAAAAAAAAACAAGCGGTTTAATAAAAACAAAACAAAAACTATTGCAATAACACCACACCGCCAATAAGATCAGTACTTGTTCATCAAACTATTTCTCAAATAAAACGGAAAACAACCGTGTCCATCTCTCAATCAACATAAGACTGGCAACTGATGCTAAAACTCAGTTAACTAACTGAGAATGTGTATGTGTCACTGTGACATTACTCAATTAAACACACGGCTTACCTGCTTCAAAAAGAAGATTGAAGTCGACTGTGTCCCCAGGAATGACTGGAAACATCCTCAAGTTTCTGCCAGAAATGTCCAACACGCCTGTATCTTCAGCATCTTCAAATTCCTTGTCAATAGCTCGTGCCATAGTCTGGATAAACCACAAACATCAAACCTTCAACAAAAGACAGAGGGAAAAACTGACCAAGCTATACAGAACAATTACTAAGCTTTATAATCCACTTTCTCACTGAGATAGGGATTCATAGGAAGAGGCATTGTTTACAAATGGCTGTCCTCATTTAGACATAAGATTTCAAGAATGTATGAATGTTCACCACACCCAATAGTGTGCATAAGCAACTGGCATTTATTTTAATAACAATTAACCTAACACACTCCATCTTTCCCCAGCACAGTTTGTAATATCACACACTCGTTATCCTTCCCTCGAACTCCAGGCACTAAGTACTTACTTGAATGGGTGAGAATTTCTCCCGAAGCTTTTTTTTTTACTCGAACTTTACGACACCTAGTAAATTTTCTAACTCAACCTCGCTGACGGTGTCCTTCGAGTTCAAGGCGTGTTGTAACTATGGAAAAGAGCGCAGAAGTTGGATGGATGCTGGCCTCCCTGGACAAACTTTTCGACATCAATCAAGAAGAGGCTTGGTTACAAATCATCGTCAATAAGGGACTTCCTTTCAAGGTCACTTGATTTGCACATGCGCAAAATATACTTCCGTTCCTGCTTTAGCATATTACTTGTGGGCGGGGTCAAACGCACGCAAACCAACATCGTCCATACCACCACCGCCGTGGTACGTGCCTTCGTTAGCCGCAAAATTTGCGCTTGTTTCTGCGAGTCACCTTTATGGCATGGGGTTTCTTTCTGTAAAGGAAGTACCTCAGTACAAAAATGCCAGATAAAATCACCGTCATGGAAGGAGTGACTAAACATAGAAATTATGAAACTGATAGAAAAGTTAGGTTTACCGATGAAAGTATCAATTCGCACCAAAATACGAATGAGATGAAAGTTACAACAAATAATCACAAGACAAGAGGCAGCTTAGACAATAAAGTTCCTGGCGGTGGCAGGAAGTCCAGTGTAGACTTTCCCCGTCGCAAGCACGCAGTTCGTGTTAAAAGCAAAATCCAAAAAAGAGAGGAAGAACAAATACAGGAATTATCTCCTGCTATGTCTCCAAGTGTGGAAGTATACGTCCCTCCGCCTACCAGTGAAGAAGATAAAATACCACCCATTCATAAAGGAAATCCAGATAATTTACTGCAAACTATAGTTAGGAAAATGACTGCAGTAAGTTTTATTAAACTTTACAAGTTAGGTGCCATATAAGAAGTAAAGCAGGTCGACAGGCACACAATATCTTTAATTGCAATTTTTGCATTAAATTACAATGTGCTTTTGTTACAAAAAATGAATTTAAATTACGATGGAAGATAAACATGGTAGCAAATAGAAGGAGCATTGTGTGAATCACAAAGGGAAGCAATTGAGGCTGCATTTTTAAATAATATAGTGTGAGAACATTTAACTAAATACTTTGTGGCTTAAATATTACGAAGTGTGCAGTATGTACTATTTACATCAATTACTGTAATTATTTTTATACTGAATACTATGCAGGGTGCTCAATATCTAACACAGCTCTATCTGTGTGTGTTATCTAGGCAGTAGAAGATTACGACTACCATGTAGATATGACCAGAGGAAATACAATTGAATATGATGAAAATGCAAGAGATGAGGCAAGTTTTTAGTTGATTGTCCATATAATTATATATAATATATATATATTTATTGCAGCTTTGATATTTTTACTTGAATATTTCCGCATCACGCGAGCGTTCTGTATTCTCCCATATTGTACGGTTTATATTGTACGCTACTTGTAGCGCGCGCGTAGCGAGTAAAATCAATGAAAATTGTATTGTAACCGGTTGAGAAAAATTTCAAAGAAGCAATAAATCACTTATCACACTCGTCGTACAATATGGGAATGATATTTTACTCTCACGCCACATTTTCACTCGCCTTTGGCTCGTGAAAATATTTTGCGTGCTCGTAAAATATTTTCCCATATTGTACTCTGACTCGTGCTATAAGTATTATATATATATATATATATAGTATATATATATACACCACAGTTGCTTAGTAACTGCCATGTGATAAAAGTGATATCACTCTCCAAAAGCTAACTTTGTGTCAGTCCACAAAGAGTATTTAAATTGCTTATCACAAAATAATTTTTTTTTTAAAGAATGAAATGCAAAAATAATAATTATTATGGTATAAAGTGAGTTGCCATGGTCCTTTCAGCTACAAAGGAATATCCATTTCATTTTACTTGTACAAAGCTTGCTTGGTAAACAATCACTCTATCCCCATCTGAAGTAGACCAAAACAAAGAGTTATTCATTGGAGTATAATGTCTTGTCTTGCGAACCTCAGTGGATATCATTGCTCTGTTTGAAGATGACATAATAGGGAAAAAAGTACAATAGTAGTAGTCATTTTATTAATATACAGTGACCCTTACTTCAATATCTGACATCATTTCCCCCTCAACAACAATGTCCTGTCATCAGTTGGTATTTTACACTGTTCACAATGGGAACTATGGTACACAATAACTAAACCATAAACCCAGAATTATCTCCAAATAACCACCTTATCCCAACGATAATTCATCAAACCCATTGTTTAGCTATAATACATATGACGTATTGATTACTGTGACCTGTAATTTTAATTGGTCATTTTTAATTGGATATCATTATATTGAATGTTTCACTACTTTATTGCTTCAAATTCGATTGTATACAATTCACTTATTCCAAAGTTAAAAAACAAATGAGCTGACCATTAGCAAAATGGCTGATTAGCTGTATGATGTAAGTTAATTAAATACATAATTGTTACATCACCTATTATGGTTTTTGTAATTATTATATATAAGGCACAATGTAATATTACTATACTATTCTATTTTTAGGTTAAACTGGCAATTTATGATAGAATTACAGACTTTCATGACCATATACTTCAAAGAGATGACATATTACGATCTCTTGCACAGGTGAACTCATTTAATCTAGATATCCACATCTATGTCCATACTTTCTCTGCAAAATAAGAATAGTTATTGAATATGATGACATTTAAAACGAGTACTATAGCATTTAGCTATGGTGCTTTTTTTTTAAATTAAAAGTATCCTTGCCACTAATACACTCCATTTATTCAAATTGTTATTCTATACTAATTGCAGAGGCTTCAAGAAAGTCTCCGAGATTCAGTTAAGTATATAGTCATAATGTCAGTCCATTGCTAACAATAGTTACATATATACAACCAAGAAGTATCCCTTGCCATAAAACCGTTATAAGTTAAAATGCTGATTTTTATTTTTACCACATATAATAAAAAAATTAACAAGATGAGAAGAATAAACTTAAAAATTTTCAAACCACTGACTAGAATAAATTATTTTGTTTTCACCAATTTATTTTCCTTTTTTTAACAACATTTTAGCACCCTGCAAGCCATTTATTAACTGCTGGTCTTCCTGAGGTGGAATCACATAAAATAAGAGAATTTTAAAATGAAATGTTCTACAAAAGATACAGCTTTCCATAGGCTTAAATTTACATATACATACCAGTGGTTGATCTAGAAAAAATTTACAGGGGGGTGATCTTTAATTTTCACGGTGTGAAATTTTTGCAAGCGCACCAACTTTGGCAAATGCTTTAATATGGGTGAACAACTGTTATTACTGATTCTGATATCTAATTCTATTTTGTTTAAATCACTTTGTTAACATGCAACATTTATGAACATCATGCAGATTTACATGAACTAATTTCCTATGATGTATCATTGAGAATAAATGTATCATTAGAGTTCAGGGGAAGGTGACACATGCTACCCTATTCAGCCCTTGCTATAGAAACACATGATACTAGATATATGGAACTGAGATTTTTATTTTAACCTGTTGTTGTTGTTGTTGTTTTATCTATTTACTCTTGCCTATCATGACAGGGATCACAAGACAACCTGAGGGCTACTCAGAAATACTTCCTGCAAGAGTGAGTTGGAAAAAAAATGCTTGAATTTCTACAAAATAAATTATTTATTGTATCTAATTTAACTAACCAGGCTTATGGAACAAAAAGCACTAAGAAAGAGTCAGAAGGAAGTGCAGATGGCATTACAGAGTGCTATTACAGAGCTTTTACATGGCTCAAAGAAGCAGCAGGAACAGTAAGTATGCACACACATATGTACACACACATGTACACACACACACACGTATACCTTGACCTTGACCTTAAAAGGAAGCCACCCATTGGATGATGCTTCTCTGCCACAAGTACAGAATAAATAACAGTTATTAATGTTTCTGACAAGTGGTGACACATCTGTGTCTATCAATATCTTGCTTTCGTCTGAATGCTCTCTCACACACACTACACTGGTATGGCTTATCTGTAGCTGTACTGCTACCACTGTTCTCAATACTGTCTTCCACAGGTGGAAATGAAGAAGATAAACAAGAAGAAAGTGCATCCCTGTCTGGATTGACCCCAACCATTTGCTCTGTTATGCACTTGAGGCTCTACACCTAAATCATAAGCTAACAATTGACACAAGCAGGCAAATGATTCCCAATTAAATCTACTCAATCGATTTATTAAACAAAACTGAAGAGTCGATTGAACTTACTGTGATTAAAAAAAAAATACAGATGATTTAAAAAAGATTTACTCATTATCCAATTAAAGTGAGAGTCAATTTTTGATTGCTGAAACAAAAATAAATTTGTGCTATCTGCTAGTTGCTACACTAGCACCGTAATTGCATCATTTGTGAGAATAATATCATCATTAGGTTTTAAATCGAGTTCTATTAATAGTTTGTTATACATTACAGAAAAGAAGTTGAAATATTTTCCTTTGATGCAGATGGAAACTTTAATAGTAAGAAACACAGGAAAAAATAACATAAAAGCAGTTATTTACAATTATAATCTACAATTTTAATATCTACTATAAATTAAACGCTATTTAAATATTATTTATAGTACAATTAGAAATGCTAAACAATTACTCCCATTTGTATCTAAAATTGTAACCCCTATGAGAACATCATTTGTCATGCTGTATGTTTAGCAATCACCATGGAAAAGAGTGACACTGTTGATTCCAAGAAGGACTGGAAGAAGAAAGTGGCAGACCTGCATGAGCTTCTCAGGCAGATGGCTCTCGATAAACACAATGACCGCTCCTCCTTTATTACCACCATAGACAAGATGGCCGAGGACATTTCTACCCTCACCTCTCAATTTGAGAAAGTACTAAATGACTACAAGCAGCTGGAAAAGGTGAGAATGTTGATGCAGTCTATGCTTAAAGATCCCTATGCAAACATGTGAACCATGTCAAATAAAAGTGTATGTATAAGTCCTTATTACAGCCACTGGTGTCATCTGATGGAAGAAGCTATAAAGCCATTCAAGTTGTTTAAGAAGAGATTGGATTGTCTATAATATAAAATTCAATCTGATGAGTGTTTGTTTTAGCTTAGGAGTACAACTATTGCTGTTTCCCCGTATTGGTGCTGTTTCATACATAAATATTTTCATTTACAACTTTCAGCTGATTGTATCATGTTGACTGCATAATAATTAGATTAGGCCATCATGAACCTGCTTGTTGTGGCGCCCAAGTGCAGTGAGGTCACTACGTGAAGCCAAGGTTTTTAAACATTGTTGATTCACTATATCCTAATTGAACAGTTTTAGAATGTACCAATGGCTAAAACTAAGAGAAACACACACAAAAAAGTTGCAACAGTAAAGCCTAGAGTGTAGCAACATGCGTCTAATAACTCGATTTCTAAATGCTGCAGAGCATGATTCTACTTGAATAGATTCATGATCACAAAAAAAAGTCTTTCCTCGCTAATTTTGTTGTCAGTAGCTGATTGGATTTACTTTTTTAGTCCACATATGAACTATTAGAACGTAATAATTTACATGTGAGCAATCTGATTGGTCCAATCAGCTACTACAATAAAATTAATGAGGTAAGAGTTTTTGTCAAAAAAAGGTGCTGTAGCTACTTTATATGCACATTTCACTCACACTAAACATTTGCTGATAAAGTAAAGACATAGCATGTAAGCAGCAATTATTTCCCTCCCTGCATATACCCTCCACCCACTACTGACAGTTTCATTTGTTATCTTATTTTGTCTCTAGATTTCTTTATTTAAAATATATATTCATGTACTTAATATATTCTATGTTTTTATTGTGATATTTTGCCCATAAAAATTAACTTTGAACCTTGTAATAAACAAATCCCCAGGTATTTGTTATTGATAGTTGTTTTTCCTTTAGTTTTTTTATTTTATAGAAAAGCTCTAGTTGTTGTTGTTGTTTTAATTCTGTTACCATCAATACTTTTCTCTTCCAGTTTGTAAAAGTATTGAATGAAGCACTGCAGAAACTTTCTGCTCAGAACAGAGACGTCCATCAGATGATACTAGCAGTGGAGGATGAGCTATCAGAGGCCAAGAGCACTATTGTAACCATGGAGAATAGGTATGGCCAACATGCTGTTCAAATGATTAATAAATGGACCACCACAGGACATGGCTTCTATGAGGAAGTAAGATGGCTGGTATCCTTCCTTCGTCTAATTCTAGTGGCAACACTCAGTTGTTTCCACTATTACTAGTGATGTGCTTGAGCACAAATGATGAGTGAGCCTGTGCACAAACGAAACACTTCAGAATCCATCTCCATTCTTTATCTGAGTTACCAGTAGTTTTTGACAACAAGCACTCACAGCTACTTTAAAAAGGCCGAGTTTTGAAATTATGTCTGGTAAAGGGTCTCAATACCATAGTAACCGTTTGCCATAGCATTTTGCGACTTAAAAAAAGCAGTTCAAGGAATTACTGCACAGTGTTGAGTCTAACAGTAAGTATTTAAGACATAAGTGTGGTCTTGAAACAACCTAGCTAATACAAAGGGGCACACAATTTAATATCCTTGAATGATACAGGATGACTAGACCAAAAGATTCTGTTTAGTAAGTGGAGGTATGGGAAGGGGTAGACCACCACGAAGTAAACTCGAAAACACGAGGTCAACGTACAAAATGACATACGTATGTCCACATATATATAAACAAACCCGATTTCTATTGTGTTACCCCTGATAGTGTCTCGCTTGCCAATTAAATATATGGCCCAAGATTAATCAATTTATATTTACTGATCGTGAGAAAAAGCTGAAATCCATAGACAATCTTTTTTTTAACTCGCACTGTTTTTCTCATATCTCCCACCATATTGTCATGCTCAGTGACTAGCCTATCTTGGAGCACTCATGACAAGTGAATGTGAACAGTAACTTTTCAAAATTAGCATCCATATTCAAATTACTTTGAAACATTTTTATGTCAAGTGTAATTGTATTATTATAGACAAAAAACAAAATAAAGTAAGCATCTTGTATTATTTGACTTTAGAGTGAACTGAAGAATTTCAGTCTTCCCTGAAGGCTTTTGCTGCGATTATATTATTATTATTATTATTACTATTATTATTATTACTATTATATTATTATTATTATTATTATTATTATTATTATTGATGTTATTATTTATTTAATTATTTATTATTATTATTATTATTATTATTATTATTATTATTATTATTATTGATGTTATCATTTATTTAATTATTTATTATTATTATTATTATTATTATTATTATTGATGTTATTATTGAATAAATATGATGAATAAGTTAGTTGCCTTATTATTATTATTATTATTATTATTATTATTACTAGTGGTGTGCTTGAGCACAAATATCGAGCGAGCCTGATAGTTAGGTAACATAAAACTACAGTATTGTTACTATGTTTTAGCTTAGTTCATGCAAACACTATAATAACCTTTTATTTCATTTTCTTGAGCAGTGGTAACTTCCGTAGTATCAAATTTAATAGCTAACAAATATGGAATTACGTACTTACCTCAGCTTCCCTAGAGTAATAGTAGCCTCCTTAGCTTTAATATTACGGCATTCTGACTACCAATGGCTCTTGACAACCAACAATCGGCACTTCGTATCCCCCCTAAAACGGCGAAGTTTTGAAATTAAATCTGGAAAAGGGTCTTCAATGCCATAGTAATCAACTTTTTGTGTTCTGAAAAATAAGCGTTTTCGCCGGAATTTTCTCACACTTCGGAGCTTAAGTTTAAAGTAAGGCTTGCTTAATGCTGTTGTTTCAGAATAAACTGGGGTCAAGCCTAAAAAGTCGTGTTTTTAGGAGAAAAAGTTTCCCGCGCGCGCTTTTAAAGGGCATACGTACCATCCATCCATACATACATACATATAACATATACCCGATTTTGCATTAACCACCCCTAATAGTATCTCGCTCGCTTCGCTGGCTCGATAATTATTATTATTTGAATCAAATTTACTTCTGCCACCCCTGTATGTATTCATTTGTTTTATAGCTTAGCTATTTAATATGATGATAATTAATAATTTCATTGTTCAAACAATATCTTCTTTCTTTTTTTCCTCAAGGAAATAAAGATCCCTCAAGTTGTGATTGAAGCTGAAGAAGCTGAAGAACTTCAAACCTCCAGTTCTGGTAACAAGTTACAATCAGAAGATGAAACTCCGAAACATTTTCTGGATACGAAGAAGAAACGGAAGAGAAAGAGGAGCTCCTCAAGGATTAGAAGGTCGAGAAGGGACTTGAAAGGGAAAGGTCCTGATCCATATCTGAATGTACTTCAAGATAGAGACAGCAGACTTGTGAAAGCAAGTGCTGAAATTGCAGCTTTGAAGGTTGAAATTGAAAAACTCAAGACCTTGGGTGACAAAGATAACTCCACTCATGTACACAGTATGGCGGACAATTTGATGGTAAGTAGAGACATGACATTCTAATCAGCAGATAGGGAAAATACATTTAAAAAAGTAACAATTTTGTGTGTATTCTCTCTCTTTCACAGGCTTTTTTTTTCTTTCTATAATACAGAATTAAAAATATCTGGTTGCCACCGGGAATCAAACCCAGGACCGCTTACTTAACGCGCACAGGCGCTCTGCCACTGAGCTGCTACAACAACCAGCCAGTGGCAGAGTGCTTGTGCATTAAGCAAGAGGCAGATATTTCTAATTCTGTATTGTTAAAAAAAAAAAGCCTGTGAAAGAGAGAGAATACATCTATTGAGTAAAAGAAGGCTGAGAAAGAAATTGTGAAGTGATAAATTTTGTGTGTTTTCACTTGCAGGGCCAAGTTCTTAAAATTGGAAAAATAAAGAGTGATTTGGAGTCCCTCATACACAGCAACCCTATGCCGGATTCTAGTGCAACTTCATTTCAAAGCTCAATGGCATCATCTCCAAGGGCATTGTCACCATTGGTTATTCAAAGGATAGTACCATCCACCAGAGATAAAATTGTCCAAGTGCCTTCTCAAGAAGTGGTAGCAGCTGATTACACTTCCTTCATAAAGCCGAGCAGGGAGAGAGGCAATGTAAATGTGTTGAAGGAGTTGCCAAATACACCAAGACTTGAACAGCAAGACTCTCCCATTGTTAACAAAGAGAGTTTGTTAACTCTGGACTATGTACTTGATCGTAAATCTACACCTGAGAGCTATCTCGCTCAGACTGGTAAGGAAATTCTGTGAAATAATCGCACATATACATGTATAATATATTAACACTCAAGTGCTGACAAATATTATATTATATATACATACATACACACATGCCTATATACGTGACCGGTTTTGTAGGATAGTTACTCTAATAGGCCTAAATGAAGCCCGGTTGACTTCATTCGCTCCCTCAACAGCCTGATTAGTTCATATGTCGCAGAGACTTGTAGTGTGTAGGGCAAAGACGGCATGAGCTACAGCTTCCAAATTTGAATGATGATACCCCCCAGGCCCCGTGCAACCTACTAGTAGAAAAAAAATTAGATGCCACCTTCAGGCTGGCTTTCCAAAACTTGTCGTCACATTCATAACTTTGGCATGCAAGTAAGTTCCTCCCTGATATTATTATATCTCTGTGTTTCCTCATCACTTCCTGGACTGGAAACCAAGAGGTTACAATACTTTGTGTATGTGTGTACTTGATCCACAAAATTGGTGGAATGATAGAACCAATAAACTATTTACTTGTATAGAAAGAGAGCATACTCAATCACTTAGTTAACTCTCCTCTTCTTGTAAAAGGAACAAAAACACATGTGTACATGTATATGAAATAGAATGAGTTTTTTTTTTTTTACTTGAAAGAATGCAATAAGTTTAATTGAAATATATGCGGTATTTTCATGTGTGTACTGAATCTAACCTAAGTAAATTACACTGGTGCTAAGGGTCTACTGGACCATGGGAGTCTATGGCACTAATTCTGCATCACATTTCATGTAATTTCTGGTTATATTCATTCCATGTGTGACATCTCTGATCATGTGCGTATTTTATTAGTGCGTAAGTCTCATGTTGGAAAAAAATGTCTGCTGTGAAATAAAGTTAAGTATGGAAGTAAGGATAGAGTATCCAGTTCCCCTAAGCTATCACATGCTGCATTTCCTCAATCAATTAATCCACACCCTCAAATAGTGCATGCATATGCCTGAAAACAATATACATAATAGGTTCAGTGTAAGTATACCTGTATGACATTCTGTACATGTCCTTTATGTAATGCAGAAACTGTCACGGAGCATTTAGAAGAGGTTCCCATGACCAGCAAAACAGAGACTACGACAAATTCCTCTCCAATGAATGGTAATTTAACGTGCTAGCAGCATGAATATTATAGCTTGAAGGTAGGGGGAGGAGGGAGGGGAGGGGGGGGGGGGGGATTAGGAGGAGTTAGAATACTCTATTGTTAGTCTAAATAAATTTTACCTTGCAACATATGAGCCACACCCACCTATTTTGCTCTCAGACTAGTTGCAGGATAGTAGGACCGTATAACTTCCCTTTGCTAATTTCTTAATTTTGTTCTTTGTATTTCAGACGGAAAATTAAAAACAAAGGTCTCAAGAATGAAGGTACTCTTGGAATATTATATATATACACTTTAATGTATATATTTTATTTTTATTTGCTAGATAGTGGAAAAGCAATCGATGAATAGTCTACCCAAGGCAAGTTTTGTTCAATTAAAAAACAAATTTGTTGTTATTTTACTTATTTAACATTCTTCTCTTCAGTGTTTGTCTTCTTATATCTTTAACATGCCCAGGGTTCTATCTAGAAAATTTTGTACAGTAGAACCTCTCTTATCTGGGCACCTTGGTTTCAAGGGGTGCCCGTATCTCAGATTTGCCCGTATCTCAGAATATACACAATTTTGCATTCAAAATAGTGCTGCCAGCTGAACTGCCCATCCAAAAGCAGCTGTCAAATTTGCTAGTTGGGGTACTTTACCTAACCAGGTAGAGGGAGGTGCCCGTAACTTGGGAGTCCGGATAAGGGAGGTTCTACTGTATATAAATTATTTCATTTTGTACTGTGACTGGCAATTCAAGACTATCTGAACTAGCTCACTTGTCACTGCAGGAGTACATTATTGATTGAATGAAACATGTTATGTTTATTATAGAAACTGTCAACACCATCGAGGTAAGTAAGCTAATGGTAAGACAGTTTAACTGACAACCAATGGCTATATAGCTGCTATCTGAAATAACTATTTGTAAAATATATGCATAAATTATATATGCATGTCTTAATTAATACATCAATTTGATGTAATTAAAAATTGATTATCAGTGCGATTTGTTAAAGCACGCGTTGCACTTATCTTTGGTGCAGATAGAGAGCTGATATAAAATAATGTATGTAATAAAATAACCAACTTTCTATACATTTTACAGGCTGTCTCTACCAAAGATCAGGGATGTTGCCGCCATTGATGGTGTAAGTAAAAGTAACCACTATAAAATCGAGCTCATTTAGAATCCTGTGAAGAATTAAAGTTCAATAATACCACTATGAGACCCTTGGTAGAGCTAACTTAAGTACCGAATTAGAAAACTATGGCGGAAGTTAAACTTTACCATTTGCTTGTTTGCTAGCTGAGAGCTCTGTCTTAAACTCACATTAGAAAGTTTACAGAAGGTAAGGTGAAAAGCCTTTTGTTGTGTGTGGTACAAGTTAGTCTCTTTTGTAATCAGTTGAATTATGTCTCGTGTTGCATGGATAAGAGAGGAAGCTGGCCCATTTCTAAATAGTGCACACTAGTTTATGGGCATATCACTTATTTTCATTTTATGGGAAAAAAAGTTTCACTATGAGATTAGCTATTCTGCTGTGTACCACACAATACATGTTGCCAAAGCAAAGCAAAATTCTAAGTGAAGCAATAAGACTCAGGAAATACAATACTATTTTTTTATAGCTATCTCAATTATCTTTGTTACTATAGAAACTGTACATAATCCATGACAAGAAGGAAGAAGAGCCTCCAGTACCTCCAGGAGTTGAGCAGCACCAACCATCAATGCAACATCGACCTCCTGCACCAACTAGTTTATTGGCATGCAGAGAGAGTCCCAAGAAGAAGAAGAAATCCATCCAGTCCATCAAATCAGAAAAACATACACCTACTAAGGAAATTTCAAATAAGTCGAATTCAAGGACAAAGCCAGCATCGGAATCTGCCAAAACTGAAGTGGTTGTTCAAAGCGAGACTAGGCCTGGAACAGAAATTGAGAGCGGAACTGATACAGATCTTGCTGAGTGGGTTACCATGAAAGACTACAAGAGAATGAGCCAGGATCAACCTTTGACCAAAGCCAGCATCAGCAACACTGCACATATGGAGGAAGAAAGTGTGGTAAAGGAAAAAGATAATCCAGTTACCAATAAGCCAGCTAAGAGAACCCCAAGACCTCTTCGTCACAATTCAAGACCCACCATGCTCCTCCATTACCATTTCTCTCCCAAAATGTTCCCCAAACATATAACTGCCACTGAACCTCGTGTCCTCAACAGAAACCAGCAACCACTCTCCCATTTCGCTCAACCACAGCCACTAGGTCTCTCCATGAGGAAGGTTGACCTCCAGCCTAGATCTATGGACAAGCCCTCTACGCCTCTCTACAGTGGATATTCAGCTCCAGGACCTGGGTACTCCCCTCCAGGATCTGGGTATTCCCCTCTAGGACCTGACTATAGTAGTATACCTCTCCCCTCAGCAGACGGCAATCCCCATTTGTCCAAGCCTTCCACACCAAATAAATACAGGAATGGGCTCTTCCATCGGCAGCAATATTCGAGAAGAGATGACGTGAATGAAGTTAGCAAATATTGGCAACTTCGCTTCGATTCGCCGAAAAAATCTTACGACACCATGCTGGAGTTTCCATCAGATGTGGAATATAAAAATGCGGAAGGGTTGTCTCAAGAGCAGCTTGGGTTTGATAGAAGGGGCTTGGTCAACACTAATGTGGCCGGCTTTAACAGGAAAGGTGTGGTCAATGCAAATGTGGTTGGCAACAGTAATTTAGGAATGCCTGTAGATGAGAGAAGATATGATAAGAAGCGAAAGAAACGTAGATTTATAGATACTTTATAGAATGAAGTGATTAACTATTGAGTAATTCTGTCTTGAAAATGATGAAATTATAGCACATTGACATTCTTAACAACAGTCAGCTAAGCACATTAAAAATTAGAAACATAGCTGCACAGTGATGTGGTAGCTACAAATAGCTGGTCTCTGAAGCTGATGGGAATGTACACCTATAGCTAAATGTATAATTTTGTCCATGCACCGAGATTTTATGAAGTCTATCCCAGTGAAAATCACAACAAATGGATTGCTACCGTTTAAAACAAACCAATTACACCCAAAAGGGTGAGGAAATATTACTCTAAGCTTATGAAGGCTAAAATATCCTTGCAAATGTTGTTCTCAGTTTTGAAAACAATAACATACATGCTTAAAATTTCACTTAGCACTAGCTATTTATCAATTAAATTACAGAAGATATGTATATAAAATTTAGATCTTGTCCAATGGTATGTTAGCATAAAAGTAAAATATAAGCTAGCTATCTACTGAGAGAATATAGACGATCTGAATGCATCCTATTCTTGCTCCAACCTGATGCTTCTTTTATTTCTTATACTAGCCTGTGATAATTAGCTACAAGATATAAATAAAAAGAATTTCCCAATTCATTATTCGTATTTATTTGCTAGTCAAATCCATTAATTTCTTTATGCCCTCCTCATGTGATTTTCATTATACTGCACAAATAAGGCTTCCTTTACACATTTTAAATTAAACTTCATCTTAATATTGTTACGAGCTAGTGACTATAATATTAAAAAAAACAAAAAAAACAACAATATTATACAGAAACAAAATTAATGTATTCTAGAATTACAAAAAAAAGAGTTAAAAAAAATAAGTACTCATAAAAAGCAAAACTTTCTAAACTACTACAATTATATGCTGCCATTGTTGACTAAACATAGTTAATCCAACATAAACTATTTTTTTAAGGTACAAGTATCAAGAACTATACTGGTAACAGTTACTGTAAGTTTCGACATTGTCTGAAGTAAGCAACCACTTCTGAATGATTGCCTTCAGCAGCTCTTTCAAGAGGAGTTAATCCATCTTTGTCCCTGATAAAGCTGTCATAATTGAGAGTCTCCACGAGAAACTTCACAACTCTTAAATGGCCCCGTTTAGCAGCACAATGGAGAGTTGCATCATTTTGACCCCGTCTTTGATGCTCAGTTGTCAGATATTTGACAATCTGAAGGTGACCTTCTGATGCCGCCAAATTCAGTGCCGACAAACCATCAGATGTCAACCGGTAAGGATCACATGAGCACTTTTCTATTAAGAATAATACAGCATTAATATGACCCTTCTCGGCAGCCATATGGAGTGGTGTTTTCTCACTTTCTCCTGGGACATCAGGAGTGCACTTTATTGCAGATACAACGTACTTTAACACAAGTTCCTGCCCATGTAAGGCTGCTTCATGTAGAGGAGTATCGCCATCTTTGTCCTTGCATAACGGATTACATTTGAAGTCTTTGATAAGACTTGCCACAACATGTAAATGCCCCTTGAGAGCAGCAACGTGAAGTGGAGTGGTGTGGTGACTGTCTTTGATGGCGGGGTCACACCCTTTCATAATTAAATATTTAACAATTTTCAAATGTCCTCCCTCTGAAGCTAGATGTAGCGGTGTGTACGAATACATTCCTTGACGATTGATATCACACTTGCATTCTTCTACCAGATATCGCACTACGTGCAAATGCCCCAGCATAGCTGCATTATGCAGAGGAGTATCTGGATTCCCTGGGCTGCAAATCATCGGACTGCAACCATGTGTAATTAGGCATTTCACAACATTCAAATTGCCTGACCAGACAGCATAGTGAAGGGAATTTTTATGTTGATTGTCTTCTTTTGTGGGATCACACTTCCTGTCTTTCACAAGGTACTCAACAGTATTCTGGTGTCCATTTCCAGCAGCTAAATGTATCGGCAATATTCCGCTCTTATCTGGAGTCATAATATCTAAACCATATTTCTCAACCAAAATCTTAATCACATTGTGGTGATCACCTATAGCGGCGTAATGGAGTGGACTTTTTCCTTCAATGTCAGACGGATTCTTAGATGTGATCTTAGAGGATCCGACCAAGTACTCCATTACAGACAGATGTCCATTCATAGCTGCTAGATGCAATGGGGTGATCAAGTTCTTGTCCTGGCACTCTAAGTTATCAATTTTTTTAATTAAATAGTTCACGACGTCAAGCTTGTTGTATCTCAATGCATCATGAAGGGGCGTTGAGCCGTCATTGTCACTCACATTGAGATCACACTTCAACACCTCACCATAAAATTGGACTATAGCAAAATACCCATGAACAGCTGCAAAATGAACTGGAGTATTGCCAGCATTATTTTTTGGAAGAATCTCGCATTTATGCTGCTGAGTTAGGGAGGCTATCACTTGCACACTGCCACCCTGTGCAGCCAAATGTAAAGGAGTATTCCCATTTATATCTTTCTTGGTGGGGTCACACCCACATTCGGATACCAGATAGTCGACTACAGAAACATGGCCACCATAAGCTGCTAAATGCAAAGGAGTGTTGTTGTCATTTGTCAGGCACATGGGGTCACACATTTTACTCTTTATCAAATAGTTGACAGCTGCCATATTGCCACCTCCAGCAGCACAATGTAAAAGGGTTAATCCACAATTATCTCTTGTTGAGGGATCATAGTTGTGCCTGTCTAATAGATATTCCAGGACATTCAATTTTCCCCTAGCAGCATAATGGGTAAGAAGCACTTCTACTTCACTCTTAAGTTCTGGAGAGAGTCCCAATACAGATATATAAAAATCCACTATAGAAACATGATCATACTGTGCAGCAACCTGTAATGGTGTATTTCCAAAATTATCTTTGACCAAAGGATCGCATCCTTCATCCAGCAAGTATTTAAATGCATTCACCTGATTCATCTGAGCAGCTATGTGAAGTGGTGTAGCTCCTTTGGAATCTCTCACTAAATAACCAGTTCTCACATCAGAAATATAAAATTTAAGAACCTTCAAATGCCCAAAGTAAGCAGCATAGTGGATTGAAGTTTTTTTATCTTTATCTTGCCATTTTGGATCACATTGCTTTTCCTGCACTAAGTAGCGAACCACATCAAGATGGCCGTATTTAGTAGCCAAATGGAGTGGTGAAGCATTACGACTATCTCGGCTTTTGTGACCATTTCTGTGTTTTGTTAGCAAATATTTCAAAGTAAGTAAGTGTCCATTCATTGCCGCCAAATGGACTGAAGTACGCATGGTTTCATTTAGACAAGCAGGGTCACATTTCTTATCTTCAATAAGATACCGGACAACCTTCATGTGGCCATAAAGTGAAGCGATGTGTAGCGGTGTCATTATGACACCATCTGTATCAGAAGGATTAACCCCATGTTTGTTAACGAGGTACTGAACGACCTCTAGGCGACCCTCCTGGGCAGCATAGTGCAGCGGTGATCGGCCTTTGTTCCCCTGTACGGTCGGACTATTGTGTAACTCAGAGATGAAGTAATCAACAACATCGACATGGCCCTTGTAGGCGGCTGTATGCACAGGAGCAGTGCCTTGCTTGTCCCTGCAAAGCGAATCACAATTCAAGTATTTTGTCAAGTACATGATGACTGGCTTGCTCCCGCTCATAGCTGCACGATGTAGCACAGTGGATCCTTCTTCGTCTTTCTTTGAAGGATCGCAGCCACTACTCACAAGGTGCTTAACAGTACCCAAATGCCCGTTCTCTGCAGCCAGATGTAGCGGTGTTCTTCCTAATTTGTTAAAGACATTTGGATTGCACTCTAGTTTGGTTGTGTAATACTTCACTACATCCAAATGTCCTCCAATAGCAGCATAATGAAGAGGGGTATCCCCTTCACCTAATTCATCCGTACTCATCGGATCACACTTGCAAATTTCAACTAAATGCTGCACTATTTTTAAATGACCATTATGAGCAGCAGCATGAAGGGAGCCTACTGTCTTGCTCGGTACAATTTTTGCTCCATGGTCGAGGAGATATTTCAAAGTCTCAAAGTGCCCTTCATCTGCAGCAGCAAACAGCGGTGTCTCATTGTTGTCAGTACTGACATTTGGATCACAGCCCAAGTCAGAAACAAAGTACTGAATAACAGGCAATTGACCCTTCCATGCTGCATTGTGAAGAGGAGTGAAGTTGTTCTTACCTTTACAAAGAGGATTGCAGCTGCAATTTTCAACAAGGTACTTGACGACATCTAAATGGCCATTCTTTGCTGCGTAATGCAGTGGTGTTGCTTGATCATTGGTAGTGCTGGATGGGTCACATCCATGCTCCACAATTAGATATTGAACTATATGCAAGTATCCTTCCTGTGCTGCATGAATAAGAGGAGTTCCTTCTTTCTCTCCTCCCTTAACGTTTGGGTCGCAGTTAAATTCTTCCACAAAGTATTTCAAAATGTGCAAGTGACCATTTAGAACTGCCAAATGAAGGGGAGTAGACTTGTGCTTTGACAAATCAGTAAGCATTTCTTCACTCTTCAAATATTCAATTTTATCCATCAAGTACTTCACTATATCTAAATCACCACTTTGACAAGCTATGTGAAGAGCAGAATATTCATTTTCTTCAGAAAACAAGGGATCCATTCCATGCTGTTCCACAAGATATTTCACTATGTTCAAATTTTTAAATGCAGCTGCTAAATGAAGAGGGGTGTGACCTTCCTTGCCTATTGGATTAGGGAGGCAGTTTTTTTCCTCTATACAATACTGTAAAATATCAAGATTACCATACATGGCTGCTGCATGTAACATGTTGTATTGGAGGTGATTTTTGGCCATTGGATTGTGGCCCTGGCAGACAAGCTTCTTAAATTCTTCAACATCTCCGGACATAATGGCGGCTCTCAATTCATTGCTTCCCTGTGTGGTTTCACTTTCATCCATTACATTAAGTCTTATGTCGTGCAATACTCGTGGTTCATTCTAAAGAAAGATAAAATGAAAAGTGGGGGAGGAAACCCGAATCAAAACAAGTAACCTGCTTGGGTCCTCAATCTATTAAATATTGAGAGCTAATAGGCTTAGATAAACATAACTAGCCCCTGCTTAAGAAAAAAAACAAAAGTGTGACATTAACAGGCATTGATATTATCCAAGAACTACTGCAGGTGAGTGAAAGCAGTTCTACAATCTTACCTTAAAATAGTTTTAAAGTTTTTATTTATTATGTCCACCATCCCAAACTAAGTTATTACTAACAAGGATTGTTATTAATTATTATTTTATATTAGTATCACTTGGTACTTCACTAAGCCATGCATTACACTAAGCTGACCTTGACTAATACTAAACAAAATATACCTCGTGCTCCTCCAATAGTGAGGGTCTATTCTCACTTTCAACTGGCAATATTTCATGCTCAGAATAATGTTTGCCCTCTGGCAAAGCTGCCGTGTGAAGCACTTCAGTGCGACTGTTTTTCTTTTCATCTCTATCTTTTGTGACTTCAGTTTCAACAGCGGAAGAACAAACACTTCCTGCAGTCCATTCTGCAGTTCTTGCAGATATGTCACTGCCACAAGACAAACTGGCATTATCTGCCTCACCCGTTGTATCATTGCTCTTAGTGCTGCTAAAATAGGACTCACTGTATTGACTATTCTCTCCACTATCCTGAGCTGGATTGTCTGAATTATCCGAATGAAATTTAAGCGAAGGGCTATCTTTGAAAACTCTGTTGATTTCGTACAATACTTCTCCACGAGACTCGGCTCCAAGCTTTTCAATATTTTTATCCATTTTAACGCCAATCTCTTCCTCATCGGAATAACTACCACTGGGAAATTTAAAAAGTCTGTTTTGGGAATATTTCTTAAACTTTTCCTTGTAGGTTTTATATGCTTCTTTATCCTGGTTGGTTCCCAGTTCTTCGACAAGAAGCCACAACGTCCCAGTATCATAGTAGGTACAAAACTTGCTAGAATTTTTAAAAATGTCGGCTACTGACTTGCACTCATCCAACCATCCTTCCTCGTCCAACTCTTGCAATGCTATCACTAGTTTCTCAAATTGGTTAGTCTTTTCCAGACTCTGTTCAACTTTCAACACAAGGCGGGAAAATTCTCTGCGAATTTGCTTGGTTTCTCTTTCTGATTTAATCTTCATCATTGACACCTCGTGCTCAGTCTTTTCAGTGGTGTCTGGGTAAGAAGGAATTCTATCAGGTTTTATTTTAATCTTTGAAACACCTGAAAAATCTGATTCTTTATCATCACCTATAAATAAATATAGTAATACACTTAATATACCACAGAACTAAAAAAAAAAGTTTTATGGTGAATTAAATATTTACAAAACTAGCTATAAACCTTTCAATACAGTTTCAGTTTAAAGTCATAAAAAAATGTTTAATATTGAGTCAAACCGGCTAGTGTTTCTAGCCTCGTAGCATGAGTTCTAGAGTTCACCAGAGCATACAACTACACCATAAGTTAGAGCTAACCGGTGTTTATCCATTTCTGCCATAAATTTTTTTTTGAAAAAAAATCGACCCACAAGGCTTTACTGAATACTGAAAAAAATTGTTCACCAGGTTTAGGCCGATTTTCCCAAAAACGGTCTCATTTATATTTCAACTGACTTTCAGTTCTTCCCCCTATACACTATAAAGTCACAAACCTGTTGCTGTACTTTGTACTGTGTGAGAGTCAACAGCAGGAAGTGTATTCATAGCCTTTTCTTCAATGGCTTCAATGGCTTCATTGGTTTCATTGGTGCTTTGAATCTCTGTATAACACAACACATAAAAAATGTGTGAACTTATATACAATTAATACTGTATATGTCCCTTTTATCAACATTGTAGAATAACTATAGAGAATTAACAATAACCAACATTATGTATCTGAAGCCAAACATGTGAGAGCTAATAATCATAACACATGTACATGTATACAACATGAAGGTGAATAGCTGTTCTCAACTTTCACATATCCCGACATTACACACAACAATAGTGTAATCATTGGATATTTCAGTACATGTTTCAGCTACATTATTGTAACAACAATGTTTGGAGTTCGCAAGTGTAGTGGTGCCAGAGGGTGAGCAGAAATACTTTCAGGTTGAAATTTTGTAAGTATCATTGTTGTTTACTCCTAACTTATTCTTGTTATAATTTTTTGTAACACTGATACAGTGGCATAATATGAGGAACTACTCTTGCACCGTTTTTGCTTGAGTACTATCCCGTACCTTGTCGCCAGTTTGTCATATCTACGATCAATTCTATATAATGTTTGAAACAGTATCTCAATCTATACATACTCGACATAACACCATATTACTCAAAAAGTGTCTCAACTGGAGCAATATCCAAGTTTAAACAGGAACAAGATGACCACAAAAATTCAATATTGAGCTTTATTAAAAATTCAATAAGATTATAGTGACATCACTACAGTGTGTATATGTGATGAGACTGTAGCACAATCAGGATCAAGAAAATCCTATTCTAGGGTTAACAATGTGAAGCCTGCTATTACAATATAAGGTCATGAAGTGCTTACTGGTGCAATTTCATTTTAATAAATTGATGTATTGTGTCTTTTATTCTATCGCAATAGCTATAAACTTACTTTGAACTACAGAACAGAGCCTCCTTGCGTCTTCAGCTAACTCACTCTCCAAAAGTACTGTAACCAGCAATCTGAAGGTCGCATTCATTGCTTTTGCCGACTTCAATTTCGATAGAAACTGTATTTTTTTCTCTTTTTCATTAGGACCTTCTATTTCTCCAGGGTCTATTTCTAATTTTCTAGCAACACATTTCCACTCAGAAAAGCAGGCAGCAATGTCGTCGTAATACTTCTGAGTAATCGCAACATCCAAATTAGATATGTCGAGTAAGCCACAATAAGTAACAATGTCTTCCAATTTAGGACTCGCCATTATTATGATTACACCACCCCTAATTAGTTACGCTTGATGACGAAATCACGTGCGCGATGTCGATCTCTTGCCAAATCTCGATCATGTAAGCAATGTAAAAATGAGACACAGTTTAAGAAATGATGGTTTGCCACCACCCACTTGCTTGCTTTATGAACATACTTTTTTATAGTGAAGTAAAATAGGCATTATTAATTGTTCTAGCTAGAGTTATTCATAATTTGAAAACAAATGGAAACTTAAGATTAAAAGGAAGAAAGTTGAGTAATAATTTCAGCCATTGATGGTCTTTGGGTCTGATCTCTATGAATGCACTGTTGGATTAAGACAACCCACTGTGTCTCTTTGATAGCACGCAGCATGGACACTCTCATAGCCTCATCAGGAAATTGTACTGTATTTAACTCTATCAGTAAAACACCAAAACTAAAGCTGTCCATCTTTGCCGTTTGTTGGGATGGAATTCGAGCTTCTGGAGCTGAGTAAACTGGATTTCCTGGGTTTTCTGTGTTTATTTGACTCTGGAGGTTTACTGAGCCATAATCTGTGAGTTTAGCTCTCCATTTTTGATCGGACAAAGGTTCAAGGAGCACATTGGCACTGCTGATGTCTCGATGGATGATGGGGTGTGGCTTCATGAGGTGGAGATAGTTGAGTGCCCTGGCCACGTCCAGAGATACAGAAACACGGAATGCAGCAGACGGAACAACAGGAGCAGAACTTGATAAATACTCCCGAAGGCTCGTGGGCATCAGCTCCATCAAGATCACCATCTCCTCATCCATACTGGCTCCTATGAACTGGACCAAGTTTGGATGGCGCACTCTTGAGGCCATGTTCATTTCTCTAACAAAAGCAGAGTGATAGTAAGGCGACTGAAGAACCCGATATAGGACTTTGGCAGCAACCTGGAGTCCTCGAAAATTAGCAACCATAACCTCTCCCCAACCACCTCCACCCAGCTTCTGATTGGTCATGAGTATTTCCCTTCTCTGCACCAACCAATGATTGGTATCACCAAAATTTCGATCTTCCAACTCTAAACTTTCCAACCTTGCTTGGAGTTCTTGAGATCTAACTTCCGCTTCTTGTCTCTTTCTGTTGGACTCCTCTGTTGTAAATTTTGCTTCAACCTTGCTTTGTTCAGCTTCTTGTAACTTTTCTTCTAGACCTTGGATTCTCTTTTCGACCACTTGATTCATTAGAGCAGCTTCATACTTGCTTCTCTTAACTTCTTGAAGCTTTGTTTCATACACATGTCTAGCAGATGTACTCTGCTGAGCTCTTGTCACATAAGAAGGACTGTTCAACATGGCCATCTTATCACTAATCCTCTTTGTCATTCCAATCTGGGTGTTATCAGCCACATCTGTGAGAGTCCACTCTGATTGAACATCATCCACAGCCTTACCTATAATATAATACAGCACAATAAAATATAAAATTACAGGCATAAATGGAACTTTTAACGACTTGTCTAAATAATCAGAGTAAATACATGGTCCTAATAATCAAATGGTTATATATATTTCCTCTGCCTTATCTATGATCTAGAGGACATAATACACATCCCAGAGTACACCCAAGCCACCAATAAAGATTCAGTCATAGTAAATGATGAGATTCAAACTCACAAAAAGTCAGCACATTTGTGTCAGCAATAAAATCGTCCTCGTTTGGTGGATAACTACTAGCTCCTCCAAAGAGAGTAACTTCAAGGACTCCTGGACTCAGGCTGAAGGCAGCAGCACAATGACAACATCTAGACTTAAGGCCAGAATCCTCAATCTACACATTAATCATAATCCTGAATAAACACTAGCAAAGCATCTATGAGGGGGGCTCAAAATAGAAACTGGAGTTTAGGCATTAAAAAAATTTGCTTTTTTGTTAAAAAAATGGAACTTTTGTTTTCTACACTAAAAACTCCACACTAACCAAAGGTGTTTCTATATATTTATGTATAACAAATGAAGAAACTCGAGACGTGAAACTTTTAGAAGATTTAATGAAATTATTTACAAAAAAAAAGCCATAGAATATAACCCAGTGTTTCATAGATAGCAAAAACCACACCAGACATGGTTACATGAGCTTAAGTCCAACTGTGACCTTAAAAAGTTAAATAACAATATGGACTAATATTTGTCAGTGAATCACCAACTTAGCTCCAATTATAAAAAAAAAATTTCAACTCAATCATATTAATTGGTTCATATACTTACAAAGTATACCTAAATACTTACTTTATTCCATCTCCCTGACTTGACATCCATCATCCATAGATCATTCAGAATTACATCATCACTGCCAATTCCTCCTATTACTAATAACTTAGGACTGTCTTCATTGTAGTCTAAGCAAACTGCAGCATGCAGAAATCGCTTTGTAATATGGCAACCTTTATTGCTATAAGGTATCTTTGACCAACACTACAAGAAGCAAATTTTTTTATTACAATATAGTAATAAAATAATTGTCAGCTGTTACCATAGTTGTTAACTCCAGAATAAATGCATCACTACTATGTTGGCCTGCCTGAACTCCACCAAACAACACAGCTCTGTGATGATCTATCATAGTCAAGGAAAAGGCAGAACATGGAGGAGGTCTCGATCCAGTGCAAAGGATGGAAGACCACTTTGCTAATAAGGAAAGGATAAACATATACCAGTATACCTATAATATTTCTTTCGAAACCGAGAGCCTTCTGTTAACTCACAGAAAAAGCCTAGAATATAATTCATAGTCAGCTAGTGTATTTCACAGTTTTAAAATTAGGAAGAGATTGGCACACACTGGTATAACTATCATAAGCATACGTACTGTTCAGCATGCTTTGTAACCTAAGGACTGCACAGGCTACAGATTCCAGCATGGGGATTTATACACTGAAGTAATTGTTATATCATATTATTTAATTATTGCATCCAAAAAAAATTCTCAATGGCATAAGGACTAGGTTCAAGATGAGATAACCAACCAAGAAATATCTTGTAGTAAACTGATCAATTGAAAAATTGCCTTATTATTTAAAGTATTCACCTTCTTTTAAATCATACTTATGCATTTCGTTAGTCCAACCAACAGTGTTGGGATCTCTGTCATTATCCTTTGCCACAACTTTCATCCATTCTGAACTATTCTGAATCGGACCATTTCGAATCCCAAATCCTCCCATCACTATTACATACTCCTTGTAAATCACCATCCTGCAGCCAGCTTTCTTCATGGGAACATCGACAGAGCCTGCTGGTAATCGTATCCACAAAGAAGAGCTGATATTCAGCATATGGAGGCTCCCACTGAATGTGTCGGCATCTTCAAACCCTCCATAAACATGGAGGCACTGCTCAGAACCAGCAGAAGCCCCATAATATAGACCAGTAGGGAAGCCACCATAAGTGTTAAGCTCTCTCCAGGACTCCAAGTAGGGGTGATATACTTGCAGAACCATGACGGCATCTAGTTTTGCTCCCCACAAGCATAATTCCCCGTTCACAACAGCTGAATACGGGCAGTACCGAGGACTTGGTTCGACGAAGTCCTTGCGCTGCTCTGCCATTTCACATTTTATTTCATAACAATACTTCCGGTTTAAAAGTTACCGAGTGATTATGATGAGAGAGCAGCTAGCTAGCTCGCTCCGCCGGCGGGGGGGCGGAGGCATGGTGCACAAACTTGCAACACCTTCGATACTTTACCTTATAATACTCAAAATCTAAGGTTTTGTTGTTTTCTTGGACTTGTAGCGACTGAGCATGAACATGTGTGACACCCGCACCATGCCTTGCAATCAGTACTTGACTTAATTCATGCAAACTTGGGTAGGGGCTCAGATCAAGTAGATAATGACCAGCACTGTGACAGTTTTAAAGATGGTTCCATCTTTCTATCACACCTTTGGGAAAGCTACTTTCTTCACTGCCCTTACCTATTAAAAAAGAAAAAAGAAAAAATGCTTCTACGCTGTTTACATGATCATAGCTCAAGCTCAGATTTGGCTAATATTAATCACTAAGCGGAACGACAAAACAACTTCACACGCCATTTTGGTTCGCTTTCATGAGAGTGACCTTCAAACTGTGACCCTTGACCTTTACTCAGTCTCGGCTGCTTAGCAACCGCAATGGTGGATGCGACTCGCGGTGTCCCTATTAACGGTGGTGTTCCTTTAGATCCCGTCCAAAGAGATGTTGTCTGCACCATATTTCAGGATTGCATAGATCAGCTAGGAATATTGGGAGGAATTATTCCCAATTATTCAGCCAAGCCGTCGTCCTTAGATAATGTAAGTTATAGCAAACAGTTTAGGCTTGAAGTTGTTATTGGTATGGTCAAGTATACTGAGCAGTACGATGTGCAGGATGTTTTGAACATGTCTTGACAAATACTACTAAGCAGGTAGTAAAAATGTTGCACCTGCATGAAGAGTGGAGTTAGTGAAGCATTGTCAATGCCATAAATATAACATCTTTTGAAGTTTGACTTAATTATTGTACGCTTTCTCCAATAGCAGGGTCAAGTGGGAACTACTTGTATGATGTTTAAGGTAGTTAAAAAAGGTTAATTGACAGTTATATGGCAGGTCACACAAAGTTCCGCTTGCATCATTGGTATTTCAACTTCCATCTAGATGGGAGTCATTCAGTGGTCTTCATGAAGATACTCTCTTCACACTGCACTATAACTCATCATACATACGATCACACAGCTGCTAAAACTGTCTAATTTACCCACCCTCCCACTCCTGTTTTTCTGTCACGTGACCAGACCCCAGGATTTCACCCCGGTATGACCCCCAGGGGGCAGTAGGGGGTGATAGAGCCAACTGCGCTGGGGATAATTGGAACTACCTAAACTATCCGATTGAGGTGATAACGACGGGAATAGCTAATTATCCCGGATAAACGATCAAGTGATGATATAATATTAGAGTTGTGAAAGATAGTTTTTAGAATGAATGACAGTAAAACAACTAAAAGGTAACGATAACAACAACGGGTAATAACTACAATAACACACACGCACAAACAAAAAACGGAAAACTTGACATGCGCATAACTAAATAAATGTTCGATATGATAATGTTCGATATGAATAATGTTTGGAGAATGAACCGGTACTATTGCATGTCCAGACCTGCTTGTGGGGCTGGACCAGGGGGTATATTCCATGTCCAGACCTGCTTGTGGGGCTGGACCAGGGGGTATATTACGTAGCTAATTTGCTAGCCAGAGGCAGCCACCCACGCATGGCTCTAATCCCCAAATATCCCAGTCTCAACACAACTGTGTGGCACACCACACATATTGTACATAAAGGAGATTAATCATAAGCTAAAATTATTACATGGAGATTAAACATATCAAGGTGGAAAGTAATGTAAGTATTGTGGTGTAGAGTTTTGTACATCACACGCAATTATTTGTTTGTTTGTTTTTAATTGATACTATCTTATGAGCTAAATTGCCAAACTTTTCCCCCTCTCCCTGTCACCCCCCCCCCCCCCCCCCCCCCCCACTTTAAGTATGTGTGTGTGTGTGTGTTTGTGTGTCTCAGGCACTGGGAGAGGAGCTCAAGAGAATCTTGGAAGGCCAGAGTGAGCTGGAGCAACAGTTTAATAAACTGACGACACAGGATAGCTCTGGCCAGCAACAGCTCAAGGATCAGGCACATGCTGTCAGTGTCTCAAGCCAGGGTGAGTATGGGCCAACATACACACATAGCTATTGTCAACAAGCATGTCTAATATTATATGCAAGACAATTAGCAAAGCTAGCTGTTGTTTTTCTGGTGTAGTGTATTATTGCCTAATGCCTCATTGGACACTATGTGAGGCAAGTTGTTAGCTGTTGGTTTTCAGTGTACTTGACTTAATGCCTAAATCATACTTACCGTTTCACCCAACCCTGCACCCAACTCCTTTTTTTTTTTTTTGGCTGTTTATATCAGTATAATGACCAACACTCTCATGTAACTTATCCTATATGTAAGGAAGCATGTGCTGTACATGAATCTGCTTCTTTTATGCTTTGCAGTGGCCAAGAATGCTCGCAACCTTCAAGACAACCTGCAGAAGCTGCAGCGTGAGAGACAGGAGCTGCAGGACTTAATGATGGACACCATAACAGAAGTGACCAGCCAGGGAACCTTCAGTACGCTCTCTGACTGGATCACCCGGAACCACGAAGAAAAGCTCAACATGGAGAGAACCATTCTCAAGTGAGCTATGTCTGAAATAATTACTTTAATTCATGTGGAAGACTCACTCATTTTCCAATAACTGCCTAATTATTAATCTGGCCCTGTAATGTTTATACAGCATAACTGTGCACGTATTTTCTTATTAATATACAATATTTTAATTACAATGATGTAGGCATGCTAACACACACACACACACACTTACAGTTTGACTGAGGTCTTCAGTCTTCATCAAATATGCTGCCTTGTTTTGCTGAAAGGCAATATAACAAAGCACCTTAATCCAGATCAGCTCCCCCACCCCCAATAATACATGTGTAGCACCTAGAATCTACAATTACTTCTAATGAGTTCTGCTTCAGAAGATGTATTCAAATCCTCATTAGAATGTTAGCATTATTACATAGTGATAATGTATTAAACCTTACTTGGTGACGTAATTGGTAGAAATTAGATGTAATTGCAGCAGGAGAGTGACTTGAGACATGAAGCAAACTGCCAGTCGCTACAGTAATTTATTACTAACACAAATTCTTCTTTTTAATTTCCCTCACTCTTTATCTCAGGGAAGAGCGTAGCAGGAGACATATTCGACTGCTCAAGAGACGGATCACTGACCTAAAGAAAGAGAAAGAGGAAGAAGTAACGGTGAGTCCTTGTATTGACACATGGAAAGAAAAGAGGCAAAGCTGATAATTTGAATGCATCCATGCATCAGCTGGATATAGTACTGAGGCATACTATGTATCAGCTTACAGATTAATTATTCAAGAGAGTTAAAAATTTGTGTTGTGTTGAGTCAGTAGGATAAAAGATACTAAGAGTAGATGAAATTTATCTAAAATTCATTAATTTTTTTAGCAAAGAAAGCGAAATTCCAAATATTTGATCATAAGATTGTAATACAAAGTCGAGTTTTCCTGTGGAAAAAATTCATTGACGAGATTTTTCAGATGCATACCTTTAAATGCAGGCTTTCTGTCCATACTACATCCAACCTATGGTCTCAACATTCTCACAAACATTATAATTAGGGCTTAAAGTCCATTGTCAAATGTAGGTAAATACCTGGTTTAAATAGTAGTGAAGGTGTCAATGCTGTTGTTGCTGTGCTTATAGCTAACACCACATATACCGCATGCTATGATAGGAAATTGTTTGTTATGAGTCATTGAGCTATAGGAATCTCGTGTGACGACTTAGACCAGCATGAATAAATTGGTGCACAATCTTGGTTCTTGGCTCATTTTGCTATCTGGAAAATTGGACTCACCTTGGTTTAGTTCTCTCTGATACAAAATGCAGAGCCTATGGATTCTTGTAGTACTGACGACTCTGCTTGAAGTCTGCCTTTCACAGTGCCTTCCGAAAACATTGTCACGCGTTGTGCCCTCGTCAGGGTCTTGCCCGTCAGGTTCAGTTGTGGAGGATCAGCTCAACCAACTCCGGAATGAAGTGAAAGCTATTATTGACCGTGAGTTCCCTATTCTCCAGGACCTTGCTTCATTGCAGTCAGTGAGCGGATGTCCAGGTGATAATTGGCGTAAGGTAGCTGAAGTGAACTCGTCCCTATCTTGCCCTAACGGTACCGTAAAAGAAACAGAGGGAGATGTTAATTACTGCAGACTTGACAGTGTAATAGATTGTCAATCTCTGATTTATCTCACTCCTAAAAGTATTGGATTCTCTGAAATTTGTTTTACCGTAAAAGGATATCAAATAGGATTAACATCTGGTTTCAGTCGTCTTTCCAATTCAATCGATGAGAACTACTTGGATGGTATTTCAATAACCCATGGATATCCAAGAACCCATATATGGAGTTTTGCCTCGGGCATTAATTCACCTCAATTCAGTTGCCCTTGCAATGCCTCATCGGGTGAACCCTCACAGCAAAATGTCCTCGGAGGGAGCATAGGACGGAATTATTCCTGCGACAGCAGCAGTGGTGTGAACATACCTATGGCAAATCAACTCTTTACAGATGGAATATGGCATGATTCTGGCTGCCTGGCTGACGGTTGCTGTAGGTCATCTCCATACTTTTATAGGGAACTCACCATGCCCACCTGTGATGACTTGGAAGTTAGACTGTGTCAGGACAAGGAATCTTCAACTGCAGGCACTTTTGGACTAGACTCATTGGAATTGTATGTGAAATAGCACCAAGTCTGTCAGACTGAATGATATTTGTGATGATAGCCACTGTTGTATTTATTGTTGATTTGTATATGCATTTTATCAAGATTCCATAAGTCATAAATTATTTTGAAGTTTGACAACATCATGACTGTAACTTCCTTTAGCTGCATCCATGCTGCCAAAAAATGTGTACTAATTCAGCGAAGCGAGCAAAGCCATATACTGATGAGTTTATATATCTATGTATGTCTGCAGCTCCATTTGTGTAGGCGTACATGTACATTTTTTTACCATGTGTGTATGTACCCTTCTCTACTAATGCGCCTACGCGTGTTACGAAGTTTCACGACAATATTTAACAGCATTTTATAGCATGGTATTTGTTGAATGCAATAAAAATGAAAAGGAATAGCTAGGGAGCTAGGGAGCTAGGGAGCTAGGGAGGTTACAAAATGCTTTTTAAAAATAGGTGCGCGGAGCTGCCAAATAGCTCAAGAAAAGCTGGTGAAGAGACAAAAAAAACAAAAAAACACTGCTACTATCAGACAAGATATGTAGTTATTTATATCAAAATAGCTATCTTACACTATTATATAGCCATGGGTTTTCTTTTAGCCTAGCCCTCTGGCTGCTTCGCTGACCCCAGGAACCATTTTCTAGTACTAAATTGAATAAGTAAATTGCACATTGTGCAAACATGCACACTGGTAGATTTACATTGGACCGCAATGAAATGCAAATAGCTGTGCAATATAATGTATTTGTGCAGTCCTTATGACCAGCCTCAGGTCAAGGTTCACAGTTCTGTAGAGCAGACTGTAGTGGCAATCTCAAACTTTTTTGATGCCGTAACGAATGAAGTAGTTAAGTTTGGTTATAGCAATACATTATGTAATTTGACTCTCCATTTCTACTATGTCTATTTCTAATTAAAGTTTAGATTCAGATAAAGGAGACACCATTCCATGCCTAGTCAGTAGGCTGGGTCTTCACTAGCATGAAAATAATCATTCAAATTACAATATTCAACCAGAGATCTTGCAGGGTCAGACTTGAAGATGCCTTTTGGCTACTAAAGATATTGTATTTCTCAGAGAAAATGCAGTTGGTTAACTACTAAACACTCCAGAGTAAAGCTTTCTTGTTGGAGCAGAGAGACAGCGAGAGAAGAAGTTAAATGTAGTTTGGTCAGTGATCATTCAAAAGTGCGTGTGTGTGTATGTATGCATGCATGTATGTGTGTGTGTATGTATGTATGTATGTATGTATGTATGCACCAGACATCTTCGCTTTGATGTCATTTTTAAATAATGATGGAGGTCATAATACAATAGCTGGTGCACTCATCAATCTAGTCTCCAAGTAAACTTTCCTTACGCTCCCAATACAAAGCATTTTGAGGCTGCAATAATGCACCCTGACAGCATATTCTCCAGCACAAGTACTTCCAACACTTCAGGTATCCTGAACGACACTGAAGGAGAATTTAGAGATTATCCGAACATCTGGTATAGATGACCTCACTAAGAATGAATCTCTCGACCTTGCCTAATGAGATTGCTGGTTTGCTGCTGTTGTTATAAGAGGCTTATACTTATATGTAAGTCATATATCCAACTATCCCATTATTACGGTAGCTTAGAGGTATCCTAGCCACGTGGACTTCATATACTGCATAGACTGTTCTATGACCTTTTAGAGAGTCATCCTGTTCACACAGAGCCCCCAAGTCTGGCAGGGACAGATGACGGGTACTCCCCAGGTGCTGTGTGTGTGCAGTTGTTTTGAATTCCAGGTACTTATACGATGGTAAGAGTTGACACTCTGTGATGAGCCGTTGTGCGAGCTTACTTCCCTATGACACACTTAATTAGCATGTTTTATCTATTTTAGTCACAGCTTTTATAAAATTCAACAAAGATCGTTGATTTAATTGGATTAGAATACTAGTGATGTGCTTGAGCACAAAATGGCGAGCGAGCCTAAAGACTATACTATTTTTATATGAATGATTTTGACTTCTAACACTGAAGCTACTGAAAATAAGGTCCAGTTTTTAAATTTCGCATACAAGGTAAAGGGATTTCAGTGCCATAGTTACAAACTCTCTGCAACTGCTTGAATTGAAGGAAAAAAACAACAACAAAACAATACACGTTATTTAAACGTTTTCTTTGTAATATTCTTTAGCTAAGTAGTGGTTGTAACACACAATATTTTGACACAACTGGACATGCACCTACACAGACTTACCTTAGCGGTAGTCTAGTGGACAATGTATTTTCAAGTAAATACTGTTGCGCACGGCTTATAACCATGACAAAGAGCGCATTGACTTACCACCACCACTAACTCGAATAGAAATGGAAGTCCCTTAAGTTTTCAAGTTTTAACTGCACCCGCAAAAGAATTCAAAACGGTAAACAATTCTATTTCTAGGGTGATACGGGTACTGATCGATAAACCAGAGGATTCTGTGTAGTGCAATTTGGGACGGGGTCGAACACATAACTAACACAAAAACGCGAGGGTCAAAGTACAAAATGACATACGTACGTCCAAACATATATACAAATAAATAAACATCCCCGATTTTTTCATTTTTACCCCTGTAAGTGTCTCGCTCGCTACGCTCGCTCGCCAATTAAATGACCCCCATGTTTGTGTGATGGTAAGGATGAATCATGTCCGGGATTGTGTGTGTTTGTGTGCGCATGTGCCTGCATGCAGTGTGTGTGTATGTGTGTGTGTATATATAAATACATTATTTCACAATTTCTTTCTCAGCCTTCTTTTACTCATTAGATGTATTCCCTCTTTCACAGGCTTTTTAAACAATACAGAATTAAATATTAATTTGGTCGCCACGGGAATCGAACCCAGGACCGCTTGTATTGTGCCCTATACAAGCGGTCCTGTGTTCAATTCCCGGTGGTGACCAAATATTTTTTAATTCTGTAGCCTACAATTCTATCCACTGTACTTTATAGAGTGCTATCAATTCAAACTGTAGAATTAATGTATTGATATATAGGTCATAACTTTAGTGTGTATACAATTAGCTTGGAATAATTGAATGGCCATATCCCCCCTCCCCCTCCCCCTCCACCCTCCACCCTCCCCTTTTACATGATCACATATGTCGTGTTATCTCAAGTCTGTGGGAGGAGAGTCAGCACAACGGCTCATCACAGTGTGTCAACTCAACCTGTCGTATAAGTCACTGGAATTCAAAACTACTGCACAGCACCTGCAGGGAAGTGAGACAACGCCAACCCATCATCAGTGTTTACCTTATAACTGAGGGGGCAGGGGAGGGGGGGAGGGGCATTGTGTGAGCAAGCTATTGACCCTGTAAAATGATCTCTTGTGTCTAAAGTTCACACTGGTAGAATGGCACCCCAGCTTATAGGAAGTATATGTGTTCCATCAGTATAAGTGGAAGAAAGGCAGAGTTGTGTCTGTGCATGTGATGGTGCTGAGAATTTGCACCTCCTGGTGCATCATTTACCATTGTATTGAAGTTTGAAATTGACTATCTCAACAAGTATGTATATAAGCCATGCTCTATTCAGGTTTACTTGTGAGCAATATAAATCAATCAGTTGGATAGCGTTCAATATCACCAGCCACTAGGTCAGTTAATCACTTGCTCTGACTGACAGACTATTATTGTATAACTTTTGTACTGTGTGGTTTGTGGGGACCAAATTATCGTAACAAGGTAGCAGCAGTAATTCTGGGCTCCTTCCCACTCGTCACCCATGCTTTACCAAGTAAGATTGTTAACGAGCGAGACATTATTAGAGGTGTTAAATTGAAAATTGGTGAATGCCATTCACTTGTTGTTGTTTTTCTTGTATGTAGTCCCTTTAACTTGTGCAGTACCTTTTTCTTTCCTTCCAGCCTTACCGGCAGTCATGGTAAACAATAAGTTGTGCTTATAGCACTTGATGTAGTATGCATTTGGCCGTTTATTATGAAAATATATGGCATTTAGAACATGTTGATGTAGTTTTTGTATTGTGAGAGGGCACTAGGGCTTGAGGAACCTAAAAAATAGTAGTTCACAATGGCTGCACAGCGCCAAACTAATTTATAATGTAGCGACTGATCCTAGCAACGCAATCAGAGGGACACTAAGTGTCTATGCCCTCAAGGCAGGTACACTAAGTTAATAGTGTCCCTCTCTGAAGGACCTAAGCAGTTTAAAGTTCCTCACAGTGTGCTCAGGATGCTATAGCCTAGGGCATTCAGAACCCCAAAAACGGTATTGACTTCCCTGCCAGGTAGCGCCTAACTATTATAAATAGAACTGTGACAGGGAATCAGCCAACAGTGACCATTAAGTGAATTGGTTATTCTATGGAGTGCCTTGCAGTCTGAGCATGTCAGAAATGAGGATTATCCTTAGATGTGCCTAGCACTTCCTCTGTACAAGGTTGGGGGAGGGAGAAGAGTTATGGTCAATGGAGTGTTTACGGTATTCCAAACAATTATTCTAATACACTTAGGTTTTCTCAGGGAATAGTGGATCTACTTGTACTATTATATTTTTACACAGCTGCTATGCTACAGCATTAGTGATTCTCACCTGGGTTAATCTGATTGCTTCTTACTCTGTGCATTTTAGCATCTTTGTGAGCATGCCCAGTAGAGAATTATATCATCAAAATGTGGCAGTAACCAATTCCCTGCTATTGAACTACTAACAAGCAATCAATTCCTTTTATTCGAGTACATTTGAGATACACTATGTTCTGGTTTCGTTTAAAACCTAGTAAACTCTGGTGGATCCATCCAGATGCACTGTGCAATCCACAATCTGGCATCAATTAACACATAAATGTAAGAAGCCATCCTTTATTTGCAGTGGTGAATATATGTGACCGTCTATGGGAAAATCGGGCACAACGCGGCATGCGTAGACGTCGCAAAAAGATCGATTTAGTTCTTAAAATTGTATTAAATAAGCCTAACGAAGGGAACGGTTAGGTGATATATAGCGGGAATGGCTAAAGCTACGATGATAAAACTTGGAGAGCTTAATATCTGGATACCGAGGAGTGCGTAAGTGCAAAAAAAATTTTTTCGTCGGGGCCGCGTTGTGCCCGACTTTCCTGTAGACGGTCACATATAATCAACAAATTAAGGATGAAGGTGATACTCTTTTATCTCAATATCTCACTGGGTTAGCTACAACTATTTAAATATGGCATAACTAAGCTGATAGTGCTGCATATAAATTCGCTATAATCTAATTGGAAGTCAGTAGTGTAATAAAACTATGTGGTGACTGTATATTGGCGGGAGAGCTAAACGAAACTGGACACCGTTAGGAAAGGGGTTCACATGTATTCCACAGTAGTATATTGCACATAATGATAGAGCAACTTTTAGCGGAATTGAATTACATAGATTTGCTCATGTGTGTGGGCATGATACTTTATAGCTACAGTGAATGTGGGATGTGTACAATTGATCTATGGATGCAAGTTCCATGACTTCATGGATGAGTGGATTGTGCTGATAGGTAACATAAATTCTAAAAGGATAGGGATTTGGGCCGAGGAGGGGGGGAGGGCAAGTTACAGCCAAGAGGGGGCGAATGCTCCCCACCTCCCCCCCCCCCCCCTCCCACCCCTGAAAGAAACCCTGAATATATTCAGGTTTAGTTAGCTCCTGAACAGTAGCAGTGTTGACAATCATCTGTCCCAGCCAATTGGAATTGGTAGAGAGAATTAAGTAATCCTTACAGTTTATTTCATATTTAACTAATAAGATACCCCCCCCCCCCAGTACTTTAGTGGGATTGTCTGTGTTCCCTTTATAGACTGGTAATAAACTAGTGATGTGCTTCAGCACAGATGGCAAGCAAGCTGGCCTCACTGAAGCAAGCAGAAATTTAAATTTTCATTCTAATGCTAACAGCTAATAATATTTATTTGTTAGTTTTTAGACTTACTGTGCGGCCACACACAACATTATGCACACACACACACATACACACTTGTTCACTGAATATACCACAAGACTTACTTTTCAGGCAAGAACAATTTAGTTGAGTAGGACAAACAGCACATTAGCCAAGAAAACTTACCATCACCACTAATTCGAATAGAAAATAAAACTCCACTAAGTTTGTTTGTTAAGACCTAGATGTGAATGTCTCTCCTCTCTGTCTGGCCCGCACTAAAGTTAATGTTTTAGTAGCCTAGGGGGGTGGACATGCATTGACTTCTGTAACTTTGGCGCATATATAATAATATGAAATTAATTGTAGTAAACAAATATAGAATTACTATCTTACCTTTTCTTCAAGTAGTAGTAGCTTTTAATGTTGGGCCATTCTCACTATCTATTCCAGTAACTCCGGATAACAAGCACTCAGCTACAAAAAATAGGCCAGAGTTGTTTTTGTAATTTTAGTTAATAAAACAGTTGACTCCTAACAGCAAGCACTCAGATACTAATAAAAGGCCCAAGTTTTAAAAAAAATCTGGTAAAGGGTTAAATGCCATAGAATACTCATCCCAGATTTTTATGACTTGAAAAAACAAAAAACAAAACAAAACAAAACAAAAAACAAGCATTTCTAGGAACTAGCCAAAGTTAAGCCTACTTGGTCCTGTAGTTCCAGAAGAAGCTGAAGGCAACCCAAGGGGTCCGCTCTTGCGTTAGGGCATACGTACCATCCATACCTATACTATTGAACATATACCTGATTTTAAATTGTCCACCCCTAATACTGTCTCGCTCGCTTCATCTGCTCACCAATTATTATTATTATTATTATTATTATTATTATTATTATTATTATTATTATTATTATTATTATTATATTATTATTATTATTATTATTATTATTATTATTATTATAGCTTCTGGATGAGCAAATAGCACATTTGAAGGATCAGATCCAAGAATTGAAGGCAAAAAATGGTTTAGAGGCCAAACACATAAGAAAAGAATGCCAGGTAATAAAAATAAGTAATTATAACTAGTGATTAAACATAACAGAAGGGTAAATAATAAAAATAAATAAATAAATTAATTAATTAATTAATAATAAAATAATAATGATAATAAAATAATAATAGATAAGTAATAGTAATAATTTTTTCAGCTAATTGTTTGCACTTGTGAACTTTCAACTATTGCAGGTCAATATTGAAGTAAGCCAGCGCAAGACTGCAAATGTTGAAGAAGGATTAACAGAAGAAGACAAACGGCTGAGAAAACAGTTAGCAGAGGAAACTTTGGTCAGCAAGCGGATAGACCTGTACCTCGTAAAGCACTACGAGGAACTAGCTGGTAAGGTGGACTTGTGGATGACTAAACATGAACAAGACATTGAGATGAAGTCCAGGGACCTGCACGATCTGAAGGTGTGTGTTTGCTTTGTTTGTGCATGCGTGAAGTAAATTTCCTCATGGAATTACAATATAAAGTAGCAACATTCGCATAAGTGATTTTAGTAAATTAGAAAATTAATTATCACAGGACCTGCAATTCTCAAGTTTCTCTGTTCTCTTTTATACCATTTGTTAGTTGTATACTCCAGCACGATTATGTAGCAGGTTTTGGCATACTTCTTACTAGACTAATCTATAAACATAATGATTATATATAGCATCAGTGCACAAGCAAACAGAATACTATTAAGAATTTACATGGTATTGGTCATCAAAATTGTGGCCACACGAGATGGTAAACATATTCCACTGTCTTAACTGAAGCAATTAATTATGCAAGCATGCATGTGCACTGAGGAGTAAACAGTCAACTGTAGCTAAAGTATATAATATGATTTTTCTCGAGGCTTCAGATTTCTAAACACAGCAGATTCATGATATCTAGAAAAATATACTAGAAAATATATACACTTTCTCATGCAAGCAGTCACACTCTTACTCATCATCATGCACACACTGATGGGTATGCAAATATCACTATGTAATAATCATGCTAACATTCTAATGAGGATTTGAATACATCTTCTGAAGTAGAACTCATTAGAAGTAATTGTAGATTCTAGGTGCTACACATGTATTGGGGGTGGGGGAGCTGATCTGGATTAAGGTGATTTGTTATATTGCCTTTCAGCAAAACAAGGCAGCAGATTTGATGAAGACTGAAGACCTCAGTCAAACTGTAAGTGTGTGTGTGTGTTAGCATGCCTACATCATTGTAATTAAAATATTGTATATTAATAAGAAAATACGTGCAGTGATGCTGTATAGACATGTGGGCTTAAAACAAACAAATAAAAATAGATTGATTTATGAAAATGTACATATGTTATTTGATTTTGCAGTATAAGAATTATGAGGCTGTGGTAGTGGAGCATCGAGCCATGAAAGAGAAACAAAGACTCAAAGAAGAAGAAGAACGTCGAGAAAACCAAATAGCTACCAGGGTACATATGCACGCACGTATGTTGGTGACTGTATAAATATTATGTTTATTTCACAGATTCAAGCTTGGTGGCGAGGTGTAATGGTGAGGAAAGGTCTGGGACCATACTGCAAGAAGAAGAAGAAAGGGAAGAAGGGAAAGAAAGGGAAAAAGGGGAAAAAAGGAAAGAAAGGAAAGAAAAAGAAGAAGTAACCTTGACTATTCTCAATAATTCCAGTCAATAAAACATTAGCTGTATTCTCTTTTAACAACATATAGAATTAAAAATATGAAGCTCAAGGAATAATAGATCTCACACACTCGCGTTTTTGGCTATACGCACCCTTTACCTATCCTCTACGCATCGTAGTGGTTGGAATTCAGCACATTGAACTGCTAAAATTATGTAGAGGGATACTTGAAGTGGATTTCTTTAATGTGAATGTAGAGGCCTGCATGCCCCATATTATATATGGTAAATACATTATTAGTGAATGTTAGAAGTTTTCTCTCCCCCCCCCTCCTCCCCTTTCCCTTCCCCTCATCCCCTCCCAAGACGTAAATTTTAAGGAATAAAAATTGCTAAGAATGGTGTCATTGTGAAGCAACTGCTCAGTAGAGTCATATGATTTTGGGCCACTTCTGATGCGATCCACCATCACAAATTATACGAGGGGAAACTGTCGTACACTCTTTAATTGATAAGGAGTCACTTCAGATGCGTCCACCATCACAAATTATACGAGGGGAAACTGTCGTACACTCTTTAATTGATAAGGATGGAGTCACTTCAGATGCGTCCACCATCACAAATTATACGAGGGGAAACTGTCGTACACTCTTTAATTGATAAGGAGTCACTTCAGATGCGTCCACCATCACAAATTATACGAGGGGAAACTGTCGTACACTCTTTAATTGATAAGGAGTCACTTCAGATGCGTCCACCATCACAAATTATACAAGGGGAAACTGTCGTACACTCTTTAATTGATAAGGAGTCACTTCAGATGCGTCCACCATCACAAATTATACGAGGGAAACTGTCGTACACTCTTTAATTGATAAGGAGTCACTTCAGATGGGTCCACCATCACAAACTATACGAGGGGAAACTGTCGTACACTCTTTAATTGATAAGGAGTCACTTCAGATGCGTCCACCGTCACAAATTATACGAGGGGAAACTGTCGTACACTCTTTAATTGATAAGGAGTCACTTCAGATGCGTCCACCGTCACAAATTATACGAGGGGAAACTGTCGTACACTCTTTAATTGATAAGGAGTCACTTCAGATGCGTCCACCGTCACAAATTATACGAGGGGAAACTGTCGTACACTCTTTAATTGATAAGGAGTCACTTCAGATGCGTCCACCGTCACAAATTATACGAGGGGAAACTGTCGTACACTCTTTAATTGATAAGGAGTCACTTCAGATGCGTCCACCGTCACAAATTATACGAGGGGAAACTGTCGTACACTCTTTAATTGATAAGGAGTCACTTCAGATGCGTCCACCGTCACAAATTATACGAGGGGAAACTGTCGTACACTCTTTAATTGATAAGGAGTCACTTCAGATGCGTCCACCGTCACAAATTATACGAGGGGAAACTGTCGTACACTCTTTAATTGATAAGGAGTCACTTCAGATGCGTCCACCGTCACAAATTATACGAGGGGAAACTGTCGTACACTCTTTAATTGATAAGGAGTCACTTCAGATGCGTCCACCGTCACAAATTATACGAGGGGAAACTGTCGTACACTCTTTAATTGATAAGGAGTCACTTCAGATGCGTCCACCGTCACAAATTATACGAGGGGAAACTGTCGAACACTCTTTAATGATAAGGATGGAGTCACTTCAGATGCGTCCACCGTCAAAATTATACGAGGGGAACTGTCGAAAAAACTCTTTAATTGATACGGATGGAGTCACTTCAGATGCGTCCACCGTCACAAATTATACGAGGGGAAACTGTCGTACACTCTTTAATTGATAAGGATGGAGTCACTTCAGATGCGTCCACCGTCACAAATTATACGAGGGGAAACTGTCTTACACGCTTTAATTGATAAGGAGTCACTTCAGATGCGTCCACCGTCACAAATTATACGAGGGGAAACTGTCGTACACTCTTTAATTGATAAGGAGTCACTTCAGATGCGTCCACCGTCACAAATTATACGAGGGGAAACTGTCGTACACTCTTTAATTGATAAGGAGTCACTTCAGATGCGTCCACCGTCACAAATTATACGAGGGGAAACTGTCGTACACTCTTTAATTGATAAGGAGTCACTTCAGATGCGTCCACCGTCACAAATTATACGAGGGGAAACTGTCGTACACTCTTTAATTGATAAGGAGTCACTTCAGATGCGTCCACCGTCACAAATTATACGAGGGGAAACTGTCGTACACTCTTTAATTGATAAGGAGTCACTTCAGATGCGTCCACCGTCACAAATTATACGAGGGGAAACTGTCGTACACTCTTTAATTGATAAGGAGTCACTTCAGATGCGTCCACCGTCACAAATTATACGAGGGGAAACTGTCGTACACTCTTTAATTGATAAGGAGTCACTTCAGATGCGTCCACCGTCACAAATTATACGAGGGGAAACTGTCGTACACTCTTTAATTGATAAGGAGTCACTTCAGATGCGTCCACCGTCACAAATTATACGAGGGGAAACTGTTGTACACTCTTTAATTGTTAAGGAGTCACTTCAGATGCATCTACCATCACAAATTATACGAGGGGAAACTGTCGTACACTCTGTAATTAATAAGAAGTCACTTCAGATGCATATACTGTCACATAATATACGAGGGGAAACTGCTGTATACTATTTAATTAGCTAGAAAATTCATTAACATATATAATGTTACAGACCAATTACAAACTTGGACTGTTTTAAAATGGTCCAGCTGTTTTAAAACGGGCCAGACTGTTTTAAAATGGGCCAGACCATTTCCAAACCTCAGACTGTTTTAAAACAGGCCAGACCATTTAAAAAAAATAGGCCAGACCACTGGCCAGACTATTTTAGAACAGGCTGGTCAAACTATTCAAACCATTTCGAAGGGTGTCAAACCCTTTTTAAAAGAATCAGATCATTAAAACGAGTCAGATAGTAAACCTGGCAAAAAACAAAGCAAAAACAAACTGCTAAATGTAAATAGGGCAGTTGCCAAAGCAGACCCAAGACACAGAACTCTTGTGTGTTCATAAATATTTTTTTCTGAATAGAAAAGTTTGTAATCTAAACTTCACCTATTAAAAACACACTTGATTGTTTGTGCGTGCATCTGTCACTTGTCCATCTTCATAAAAGAATGTAACTGAAAAGACTTCGCAATAAACTTCTTTTAAATTTAAAAAAAGCTCTCACGCTCACAAATAACTAGTGCAGGAATACAGAGTAGTCATACCATTATAATTATAGGAAAGGCTACAGTTTATCAATCTATTAGAGCATTAACGAAAGCTGGGTAAGGTGGGTCGCAGTCATCTAGGGTGAAAACCTATAAGATAGGCAAGGTCATTCAGTAGACATGGCTATGTTCTCATGGTCAGAAAAAAAAGGAAAAAAAAAAAGACAGGTAAGTACACAAATTACAATGTGAGAAATGCATAAATATGTAATGAGTTTTTTCAAACTAAACATTTCACAAATTTGAACTCCCTCTCCCACTAAAGTATTCACCCACACAGATACAAAGATCAACAAACAACAAGATAGATGTTAATGAATTGTGTTGCTCAGAGTAATCTCTTTTTCCAGCTAGCTCTGTGCACAACAGATTCATTACAGAAAGGTCACTAAAAATAAGGGGAAATATATTAAGTCTATGGAATTTTGAAAGGAGGGTTTATTTCTCTTTACCAATAATGGAGTGATATGATCTAAATCAGGCTACTATGCCCATAACCACATTCTTTTATTAACAAAACTCAAACTATATTATAAATTACACAGGACACATTAAATTAAAGGAAAAATAAATTTTCTCATTTTACTCTATGTGTCATATTAGTATAATCATCTGAAGTCCTGCTTTTCCGGCTCACTTCCATCACAAAAAAACAAACAAAAAAACTAAGAACAGAAACCTGCCTTGGTGTCCATGTCCTTGGACTACAAAATAGTTATAAACCAATAAGAATTGGTTTGTACTGCAATTCACAAACCCTCGCAACTTGGGCTTCACCCTCGTGTCTTGGGATTTGTAATCACATACAAACTCAATATTGGTTATAACTATTACACATAGTACTGGTAGCACAGTAGGGTATTCAATAAATTTAGATCACGTTGAACCACTGTATCTGTTAAGACATGAGTCAATTAAAACAGTATGAGTGTGTCTAATTTTTTTTTACAGTCATTTAAAAACTTCACAAAAAAATAGAAACTGCAATGTATTTCTGTAATTTTTGTAATGTAAAGTGCTTTACAGAGACAAAAAAATGTGTTTGTGTTGTGTAGCTTGATAAGGATTGTACAATAAACTTGACCATAAATTAGTCATACCCCCCATGATAGCAGTAGTATAGTCTATGCTGTTAGCTCTTGCAACATTTCATACTGCTATACGATGGAGCAAGAACAAATGCATGTAAATTAAAGCTCCATGTACTTGCATTGTGCACTTATTTCAGTTCAAATTCTAGGAACAGTGACATTATTTCTCAACGGTGACAAGGCAACACATTTGTCAGAGTGATTTAACGTCTGATCTCAATACTCTGGCTCTGGTGTGACGCTGCCTGACGTGGCTACCACCATAGGTGTCTCCACAAATGTCACGTCACTGTCAGCTTTGTTTGAATCCACATCATGTGGTTGAACTTTGACACAAAGGACTGCATTCGTGGCTTCTCTGATGGACTTTTGAAGATGAGAAGATGACTTATCTCACAAAACATAATATACCAGAAACTCAAATTATTCAATTAACTGGACATAGAAATCTGCCAAGTCTCAACAATTATAAAAAGGCCTCACTAGAACAACAAAGGGGTCGGAGTGCATTGTCAGGCTGGAGGGTATGGCCTGACCACTTTTGGGGGATGACATTACATATTCATGGAGAAAAAAAAACAGACTTTGGAGTCTTGTTTATAAACACTTTCATTGCAAACAATGATCATATAAGAAAGATTATGTGTTATTGTTACTTGCAGTGTAATTCTTTGTCATTTGATTAAAACACATGTCCAGTTAAAATTGGCATATCTCTGTGTACTGGCCACACCCATGACCACACCTTTTCTTGGCCTGACCACTAAAATGGATCTTTCTCCAGCTCAGTATGTCTTGAGCTCATACAGGTAGCCTGAGCCTTCAATTTCTAGTATTTCATCAAGTGGTACTGCAAATCAAGACTTGACGACTCAGTCCCTGCTTGCTGGACCAACACTCACTGGTTGTCAATCAATATTGACTTCCCTACAGCAACACAGATACCAAGTTTCACAATGTCCACAGCATCTAAAGACACACAATAATAATAGTGATAATTCACTAATAGATAAAAGAATAACACATATAGATATGTCAAAATGAAGTATTTTTATTTACTATGAAAATTTTATTATGAAAACAGAAAATTGGAATTAACCCCAAGGGGATGCAATAACACTTTTAGAATGCCAAAGGGGATGTAATGGTAAAATATTGGGGTAGTTTGATTTGTATTAATTTCTATGGGATTACCTGAGCTCAGTACATGATAATCATAATTATTGTTACTATAATTGTGGGGCTGCCCACAAGAGGATGAAGAATAAAGAGATATCATATCACACATTGCATAATCACACCTATAACTTACCTAACTGTTCTCTTAGCTAGTGTGCTCTCACCTAATGAGCACAGTCAGTGCTTCGTTTCTTTTTATGTTACACTTGTGGATGGACGGCCATATAATATTTAACTATTCCATCATATCTCCAATAAGTCTTTGGTTGTAGTTACCTTCACACATCTCATGCACGCTATTAATTAATTAAGCACCTCTACGCAAGCAATACACGGAAAGTACGTAACGATGTACAAGCTTCTACAGACTCTCTCTCCCGCGCGAGCGGATAATAAAAAGGAAAGGGGTCGGCCGCGCGAGACTAAGAGGTGTGGTTGTCAACTGCAATTATAACGGTTAAATGCCCGCTAAGCTGGGTTAATGCGAGCAGGTGAAGTGAAGAATGCCTAGGAAGAATAGAATCAAGAGTTCAAGCTCAGCTTCGGTAGCGTCATCGGGATCCAGCGGTTCCTCCGAACAAGATGTAGGGGTGGAAGTCCAGAGCAAGACGTTTACAAGGTGGATGAACGACAAACTGCATGGGACTGGTCACCGAGTGAGCCACATATTCAAGGACCTAGCAGACGGCCTTGTCCTCATCAGCCTGCTAGAAGTGCTATCTGGGAGGAAAGTCCAGGGAAAGTGAGTGCCGTTTACAACTGAGCTCTGTGGTCTGCACTACTATAAAAACTAACCACAAACACTTAGCGTCCTCTACTGTTATCACTTGTAGTGGCTGGAGTATGAATTTATAAGTCAAAAGCTTCAAAATTTTGATGGTATTTATCTTAAATATAATATGGTATAAGTTTCAAATGGTATTTATTTATCTGTTATACAGGTATTATGTAATATTTTTTAATGGTATTTTTGTTTGATATTGAATTCTCTCATAGGATTCATCGCAAGCCAACTAAAACATCTCACAAGAATCAAAACTTGGCAGCTGTTCTCTCCTTCATGAAAGATGAAGACATCTCTGCCGTCTCTTCTATACGTAAGTCATAGTATGCTATTAGAAATTAGATCATTCAGGAGGAACTGATACAGAAATAGTTGCAAGTAATATTTTTTTATTGACAGCCTGAATAGTATTAGTGTGTAGTAGTAGTAATAGTAGTAGTAGTAGCAATAATGTAGCTATTGCTTTGATTTATTGTTATGGTAAACCCTACCACACAACTAATGGAGAAAGACAATCTCCCATCACAAGTATTATTATTATTATTATTGGTGTTGTTATCATAATCAACATCATCATCATTACTACAACAGTCGTGTCATGCTAATGGAGTTGCATAGGGATTATAAACTTCAGTATACAGTTGAGTGATGTCACAAAGCAACTAATCTCCAGAACTTGGTCAACTTTTCAAGCAAATGTCACTAAACTCTCTCTTTGATATGCATGCCTTCAGAAACCACGCAAGAGGAGACAGACACATCACGCGAGCATGCTCACACAAACAAAACAAAGGTGACACATTAAACACTTATAGTAAGACATCATCGGTCTTGTTTTGATGGATTGTCTAAATGGTAGACGGTTTGCATCAGTATTTTGACCACACCCCAAGGCTTAACTTCCATACCTGGGAGGTCCCACCCACTTATATGGGTGCATAATGTTGAAGTGAAATGTGAGTATTAAGTGCTCCTTAGGGTCATACTGGAGGGATGGCATCCATTGAGCTCGTTATCCATGATGGTGTTTTGTAGTGTGACTGTTTCAACTTGGAGGTCCTCTATGCATTAGTAATACACTGTATAAATAGAGCTGGTGTGGTTTCCTTAGTGACAAGATATCATAAACACATCGCATCGCTGATTGTGTTTTCATAGTTTTATAACAGCTATTCCTCCCCTCTCCCACCTTTAGTAGAAAATAATAATAATAGTAGTAGTAGTAGTAGTAGTAGTAGTAGTAATAAGTATGAGTAATAGCACAGGTTACCTGTGCTATCACTCACTAATATTAGGCCAGCTTTAAAAAAATCATTAGCACTGTAGCTACACTCACTTTCTTGGTATTTCACAATTAGCTTCCTCTGGAACTTCGTTTTTAACCTATGTTCCACCTAATCTGTTGAAACTAATATGGGTAGAACTTCTGCGCTAAAGAATGGCATAGTCTCCAACTAGAAACAAATCAAACTGTACGTTTCCAAGGCTAGAGTTGCACACATGTGCACTTACCCATACTATTTCACTTAGCTACCATGGTATTTCACTTAGTTATGTGCTATTTCACTTTTCCCGTGCAATTTCAATTGAATAGCGATTTTCCTCTTTTTTTTAATGGTCAATTTATGTGCCGTGCTATTATAATAATAATAATTATAATAATAGTGGAAATTTTTATTGTTAAGAGCCTCACATATTGACACAATATATTAGAGGCGTGACCAACTAGAAATGCAATTTAAGTATGTGTCAAGGCTATAGATACAATGGTAAGGTGTTTCCACAACTGCATAAACATTATTTTAGCTGACAAAGCATTGCAGTGTGATTAACAGTAAGTGGAGCACACCCCCTTATTGGCAAGGCTACCAGAAGAAATTTAGAGTTTCCGTTTGGAGTGATGATGAGTGGTGAACAGAAAACTAACATTAATGGTTAGTGTCTGCCATGTCTGAGGCAACGTCCGAATGGGTGGTGAGTCTGGTGTCGTCGGCATAGCTGGGCATTGATTTCCAACAGTGAAGCTGGCTAGTTATGCTTAACTGATCTGTGAACTGAAAAATGCAAACCTTGTCTGGACCGGTACAGATGAGCAACCTATAATTCCGTAGGTGCTAATTTGCTTTAATAGGGACATAGTATACACAGTAGAACCACAGGAATACACACCTAACCACACCCATTTTGGCCACACCCATAATTAAATTATAATGACACTTGACTGATTGGCTGGGTATAAACACAGACAAAACAAATTAATGTGAAAACATATAAAGATACAATTAGTTTATACCCTTGATCTAACAAAATGCTTGATTTGCTGAATGAGCCATATCTAGTCTCTGGTTTCCGTGAATTTTTTTTTGTGTGCAGGTGAGGTTGGTGAGCCGGGAAAACTATTGTTTAAGTTTTCTAATGTGGTGACCGAAACAATAACTTAAAAATCGCAAGCATCCCAGTTCATATTGGGACAATTTGCCTCATTGACACCTATGTAATACAATCATTTAGTTTTTTTGTCTGGATCGGTATAGCTGTGTGCGCAGTACTTGTCTGGACCGGTACAACTGCACAGTACTTGTCTGGACCGGTACAGCTGCACAGTACTTGTCTGGACCGGTACAGCTGCACAGTACTTGTCTGGACCGGTACAGCTGCACAGTACTTGTCTGGACCGGTACAGCTGCACAGTACTTGTCTGGACCAGTACAGTTGAGCAACCTAGCAGGAAGTGAACAAACAAACTAGTACTAGAATTATACACATTGGGAACATTTCTCTGTAATGAAAGCACTGCTGATATGGAATATGTAGGTCTTGCAGCACTCTTTCACTCATTAGAGTTCTACATCACTTACTCTGGCCCCATTAGAGTTCTACACCACTTACTCTGGTCCCATTAGAGTTCTACATCACTTACTCTGGCCCCATTAGAGTTCTACACCACTTACTCTGGTCCCATTAGAGTTCTACATCACTTACTCTGGTCCCATTAGAGTTCTACACCACTTACTCTGGTCCCATTAGAGTTCTACATCACTTACTCTGGTCCCATTAGAGTTCTACATCACTTACTCTGGTCCCATTAGAGTTCTACACCACTTACTCTGGTCCCATTAGAGTTCTACATCACTTACTCTGGTCCCATTAGAGTTCTACACCACTTACTCTGGTCCCATTAGAGTTCTACATCACTTACTCTGGTCCCATTAGAGTTCTACACCACTTACTCTGGTCCCATTAGAGTTCTACATCACTTACTCTGGTCCCATTAGAGTTCTACACCACTTACTATGGTCCCATTAGAGTTCTACATCACTTACTCTGGTCCCATTAGAGTTCTTAAACTAGGAACTATTTGGATGGATACCTAGTTAGTGGGAATGGTTCGAGGGATTCAGTTCTGTGCATCACTGACTCACTAAAGACCAGACGCAAGGAAACCAACAGATAATAAATTCCTCAGAGTCAATGTGATGGTCACATTTTATGGGTTTAGTGTGAGTAATTGTGTGACAGTCGATATAGCTTTCTGACTCCGATGCCTACACCACCAGCTATGTGTGGATTATACAGGATACTTGCTAGCTAATTGGGTAAAGTCTTAACCAATTGAATAAACAAATACACGACACAGATAAGAAAGTTCAGAGAAGATAGCAACACACTTGGGATTACTTTCAACTTGCAAAGCACAAGTATACACACACAGTCACGAGATAAACACTTTGGGGATCAGTGAGTGTAGAATAGGAACCTCCCTCCTACATTAGAGCCTCTCTATTCTAAACCTCGCTGATCCAAAATCTTATCAATCTGAACAGTTTGGGCATTACTATTGGCAATGGGGTATATCTATTAAAGAATCTACCACATATTATAGCAATGCTATTCACCTAACGCTTCTTACCGGCTGCCACTTATCCTTCTCTCCACAAAATGCTGCTGAAAACACCTCACAAAACACTTTCTTACATGAAATTTTAAAATAATAGCTCTCACACTCGCTGATACACTAGTGCAGGAATACAGAGTAGGGGTATTGCTATGCAGAAGGAAGGGCTGTAAGCCATGAGAGCATAAACAATAGCCGATTAAGATGGGTAACAAAATGTAGGCATGAGCTAGAGATTGAGGAAAAATAAAAGGAAAGAAAGAATTCATATTATAGGTAAGTAAAAATACAATGCCAGAAATAATATAATAATGAAACTCATTGTAAATATTCATATATTTTTAATGAGAATATTTCACTATCAGAATCTTCCTCTTGGTCCCGTACTGTACGGTTTGGATTAGCTGTTTGGATTAGCGAGGGTTTATTGCATTCAGTCAATAGCTGGTGTGAGTTTTTAATTCAATTAAGGCACCTGGCTACCTCTATGATTAGTTAACCCATTCGTTGACCACACCCTGGACAGCAGGCGCAGAGTCACAGTCGAGTAGTTCATCTGTAGAATAATGAGAAGAATGTCCTTGTTATTACACTCTCTGGGCTCACACACCTTCACTTGAATTAATGTACACGGATTTACCAGAGTGATTCTTAACGAACCACGATATAGTCCACAAAAACTTCTAAACTACTAATCAACTGATTCATTTGATGTTGCTTTTCAATTTAAGGTTTCTTCCTGGACAATGATTCTATTTAATTTAAAAATGCCACGGCAGCACTACACGTTTTGCATCACTTCAGAACAAAGTAATTGAATTGGCTATTTCCATGGCAACATGGTTATGGCAGCTACGACAAGAACTTTGTTACTTTACAGTACGGTAGTGAGACAGAAAGGAGAATCACTTTTGTTCGCTAGCACGGATATTAAGGGGTGGGGGATTTCATCAGCCATCATCTCTCTGACTCAAGCAAGATATGGCCGATGAGAGGTTTACATACCCAAGACAGAGAGCACATAACTCAGTCTGGGTAAGGTTACATGACCTATCATTATCATCGCATATCTTGTCCAACGACATTTGTATCAAGTTACTGTATCAAGTTACTTCTCGAGGCTGAAGCAGTGATAACTCTAGTCCACGAGTTCACAGTCTTAATTTAATTATTGCAAGCTCCACCTTTTTTGTTTTGTTTATCTCTCTTTTACTTCATTGATACAGCAACTAAAGTGCTGTTTTCCTATACAGTAACTACATATTGTCATCCTGGCACTCTATTCTAAACCTCGCTGATCCAAAATCTTATCAATCTGAACAGTTTGGGCATAACTAGCTATTGGCAATGGGGTATATCTATTAAAGAATCTACCACCTGCCAACAGTTCAATCTTGAAAGCAGCTGCATTTTGTCTGTTACAGTGAAAAATATAAGAGTTGGAGAAGGGGAGGGGGAGAAGACTTCTCAACCTAAAACCGAGACTCTGGGTATAAAATATTGAGTTTTGCTTTATTATACTGAGACTTCTATAAATACTTGCAATGACTTTCGTATAATAGGAATACTAGTGATTAAAGTACTAAACTAAAGTGATATTTTGATTGAACTTTGACTTGTAGTTTGGCTTGCAAAAATATCTCTCCTCATTGGCATTCAATTATGCAAAATAGTAGTAAAGTTTAGTTTGAACTGTTTCAGGCACCTTAACACCTCAAAGATTCCCAAAGAAAGTCAAGCAATTCTTCATTAGTTTGCTAATGGTGGTACCCTATATTGAACTGAATCAGGGAATGAAATCGCCAACAGGGCTTTTGAAGGCCAGCCAAGTAACATGAACTAAAGCAGAGCTATCTTGCAGCTATACAATTTGTTGTGTGAATTTTGGTAGTAGAACCCTACTGGATGGAGCAGCAGCTAACTAAACATGCAGGTTACATCAATGATACTGGGACAAAATATTGAGAGATAAGAGGTCTGAGGGGGTAGGGGTTCAGGATGGTCTGGTCGAGAAAGAATGATAGAAGAAGAGAGAAAGTCACAGAATCCAAAATATGACTCACTAAGTGTATAATGTGTCAGGATAAACATGGCTGCTGCATTCCTTCAGTTGCTACGGATGGCTATACAATGCCACTCGGATAAACATGGCTGCTGCATTCCTCCAGTTGCTACTGATGGCTATACAATGCCATTCCTTGGCCTCAGATGCATTTGTCCTCAACACAGTGTTGCTATGCTGTCTCTTGCCTACCACTTTGGAGCATGCAACTAAAAAAATATTTTAATCTTGCTCCGTATTTAGTCACATTCATGAGGTGGTGCCATTGTCACCATGACAACACTGCGTGTAACTATACACTGCATCCAACTGATGACATAGATTGCATTGGAGCTTCACACCATCGTGGGATTTCTTAGATGTGTCTCGGGACACATATTGGGGAGGAGGAGGAGGAGGAGGTAGTATAAGAGGCACCCAAATGTACATTCACCAACACTAATGGCCACCCTTTGTACGGCCAAGTTTACTAGCTAGAACTTTGACGTTTTTCTCATTATTATTATTATTATTTTTTGTTATTATCATTATTATTATTATTATTATAACTAGCAAGTACTCCGCCACACAGTTGGCGCCTGACATACTAACTAGTGCAAATTAGGAGTGCAGTAGCATAAGGTAGTTTTATCCATGGTTTCCCTCTCCTGCTCTCTTTTTCTTGAGCCATCCTGGCCTGTTTTTCTTATTCCTCTTTCATCTCATGGATTCCCTTCTCTTCTGTCTACCTCTCCTGCTCCCCAGTATCTCTGTCCTTTCTATGTATTTTCTTAGCTGTTAGGTCCCGACGGTTTAATGGTTTGTGTGCGCACTCCACAATTGACAGCCGGTTCAAACCTGAGATGGTAGCTTTTTTCTGCCATTTCCCCCCGATGGTAGCTTTGGTAGCTTTTTTCTGCTATTTTCCCCCCGTGTCAAACGCTTGTCTCAATCAGGTATTGACGACACTTTACCAACTAATTATTCATAAGTACACACCATCATCGTCGGTCACCACAAGCATATTATTATACAGATTATGTGAAGTGATAAATTAATAAATTAGAGATGAAAAAAAATCCACAGATAAAAATAAATCTTTGATGAAAATTTCTGTTGGTCTGTTGAGAGTGAGACTGTAGCATAGCAGTATCCCTTAACAGTATAAATACAGAATTGAAGTGTTTGTCTGTCGGCTGGTTGTTGTGGCTCAGTGGTTTGAGCACTCGTGCATTAAGCAAGTGGTCCTGTGTTCGAACCCCCGGTGACATCCAAAACTTTAAAACTCTGTATTGAAACATCAGCCAATGAAAGAGAGAAAATATCTAAATATTATTATTACTACATGTAACTACTACTATTTTTATCATTTCTATAACTACTACTACTACTACTACTACTACTACTATTCCACGTATGAATAACCGGTGGTATTAACCACACCCACTGGTCTAGTAGTGCAGTGCTATGAGCTTATTGTGAATAACTTCTCCTCCCTCCTACTCCCACTTTCAGAGTTTCCCTGGCACAACAGCATTGAGTACTCCACTCTTAGTCTTTGCCTCAATGGCTTTATATTATTTTGGCTGAATGGAAAATGTCGCCTGATTGACCTCTCTCGTGATGTCATCTCTGAGAGGCAAAGAAGTCACAGGTGTGGTTACACTTGAATTGGGTATGAGGTCACCTGGCTTCACCATAAACACACGTTTTAACCACTTGGTAAAGGGTTTCCCAGGTGTTGCGGCTATTTCCATACTGCATCCATGCAGATTAAGAATTTCCTAGGAGTAACTATTGACCACCATTACCATAAGAGCACTGCAGCTCAAACCACGCTTTACCATATAGTACCTGTGAGCCTATACAGTCTCTAACTCTTGCCACCAATTAAATCTTTAACTCACAAATTCTACTTATACTATTTGTATTACGGCTAATGTCATTAAAATTGTTGTGACTTTCTCCCTTTCCTACCTCCTTCTTCTCATTCTTCTGTTGTAGCTGTCAGCCATATTGTGGAAGGCAACAAGCACAGTGTCCTGAACCTTCTCTGGCACACCATCTGCCACTATCAGATCACAGACGCCGGCCACGGTCCAAAGTCACTCCTCCTAGACGTCATTCAGGCATGCCTCCCAGAAAAAGCCATTTCAAACTTCACCACCGACTGGACCAACGGGTTCGTCCTTTCAACACTCATCAACTTCTGCGACTCCTCGCTCATCATAGACCACAAGTATCTCGATGAAGATTATGCGCTGCAGAATGTCGAAGATGCTCTGAAGATTGCCAAGGAGAACTTGGGAGTGCCACACCTCCTGGATGCAGACGACATGGCCACAGAGAAGACAGATGAGAGGAGTATAATGGTGTATCTGTCTCACTTCTGCGTGGGGCCGCAGTCTCCGATACAAAAGAAGTTCCTCGAGTGGATCCAGAAGGTGGCCGGAGACGAGTCCATCACGAATTTCTCTGACAACTGGATCGATGGGAAGAAATTGGGAGCACTTGCTCAAGCTCTGTCCCCGGATGGTTTCGGCGACCTTGAGGGAGTCGGTGGAAAAGGTGTCAGCAACGTATCATACTGCAAAGAAGTCATGGAGTCTGCCGACCAGCTGCTGGGCATAGACATGACAATAACACCAGACAATTTCGCTCGCCATTCCTTAAACCCGGTCCTCCGCCTCCTCTACTTGATGCAGTTCTATTTCTGTGCCAATGAGGTCCAAGTTGGCAAACTTCAAGTCCCCAAAGAGCCGGGCCCGGGAGCTACTGTATGGCTAGACATCACGGTGCCCATGGATGCCGCTAACAAAATACATGCCAGTGCTGACGGGAAACTGGCGGGAAACGTTCCAGTGGAAATACAAGAGACTGATGATGGCCATCGAATTCAATTCAATGCGGAAGTCCAAGATAGCTACACACTCAATGTAACGGTAGGAAACCTGCGGGTAAAGGGCTCTCCATTTCTGATCGATCTGACACCTCCTGATCCTAGTCTAGTGACGGTGATGAATATCAGCGCACTCCCGAAGAAGGCGGGGATTCCAATTATACTCACACTGAACACGGCAGAAGCCGGTCACGGGGGAATCACCGCAGAGGCACTGGGAGCAGACGAGGAAGATGAGGTTCCATCATCAGTGGACGAGATGGGACATTCCATGTACAAAGTATCGTTCATTCCGATGCAGGCAGAGAAGTACACGCTGGATGTGAGGATGGACGGACAGCACATCAAGGGATCACCGTTCTCCTTTGACCTTTCAGGCCTCATCCACCCGGAAGCTGTGCAGATCGAGCGACCAATCAAAGGGGGCGTGGGAAATCCGGTCAGAATACCTATCAACATGGGCATGGCCGGCAACGCCAAGCTGGAGGCGCGGTGTGTGGGTAAGAAGACGGGTGAAATAGAAGTGACCTATGACTCACCGTCACAACCGACAGAGATAAGTTTCATACCTCCCGAGGAAGACGTATACACCGTATCAATCATCTTCGATGGTACTGAGGTCATTGATTCGCCTTTTGAAGTTAATCTCATTCCCGTTCCGCCAGACGCCAAGAGCGTCCGACTTGTGCGGCCGCCTTCCAACTCGGTCAAAGGCCAAGACCAGATAAGAATGGGATTTAACACAGCAGATTCCGGAGATGGGGCGATGACAGCGAGTTGTAGCGGAGCTAAAGTGGGGGATATACAAGTGACTATAAACACAGTATCGCCTGATGAGTACGAGGTATTGTTCACGCCCACTGACAGCGACGAGTACACGGTCAACGTCTTGTGGGCCGATGATCATGTTTCAGGATCTCCATTCCGGATGCGGCTCAAACCGAAGGACTACCCGGAGCCAACAAAATGCGAGGTACATGGCTTTCCCTCGTCTGATAAACTTCTACTTGTCGGTGAACCGTTCTCGTTCAAGGTGGACACCAGGAATGCCGGCAAGGGAGTCCTGGACGCCATGGTGGAGGTGAGTAAGCCGATCCGCAAGCAAGAAGATGACCAGGTGTCCATGATGTCTACTACCACCAGAGACTCCGATACCATTAGCCGAATTACAGCCATGGAAGAGGACCGTGAGCTCGAGCCAATAGCCGAAGATAGAGAAGTGCAAGTCGGGCAGGAGAAAGTCATGAGAATCAGAGCTAACAGCAGCTTAGGAGGAGGAGGAGGAGAGAGAAAGAGGAGGCTGGACCATGCCGAGAGTAAAACTAGTGTCAGTGAACTAGAGTGGGCCAGAGAGATGGACGTAGACAACATACTGGAGTTTGAAGACGAAGAAACGGCCAAGCTTACTATAGAGCAAGAGGAGGAAACCGCTGGTATTTATAAAGTCACTTACCTCCCTGTCATTGAAGGAGTACACACTGTAAACGTATACTGGTCTGACATGCCACTCCCACATTTTCCAATGTCAGTCAAGGTCGTCAAGCCACAGGTTGCTTTTTACAAAGAGCCTGTGGCCGTTGAGGTGCACACATCCTACAAGAGGAAGCAGCTGAAGACGAGAGTTGACTTGCATGACGGGGGAAACATCAAGGGCATCCAAGTCAGAATGGACAAAGTAAAGACCGGCCATTACTTCTTGGTGTTTACGCCACCGCATCCTGGGATCTACCTCCTGCACGTCTCTGCTAAAAAGAAGTACCTGTCTTCCAGTCCGTATATCATCAACTACCTGAAGCCCGCCGGACCACTAAATGAACAAGTGAAGGTCAATAATTTGTCCGACCGTGCCTACATCGGTCAGCCATTTTCATTTCTGGTAAAGGCCGAAGATTCCAGCAGTCTGCATAATCTTCTCAGTGTATCGCGTCAGGATCAGCAGCAAGGAGACGATGAAGAAGAAACAGGTCCAGTTCAGCTAGAACCAGTGCAAGACGGATCAGTGAGAGTAATCTTTACTCCCAGCACATCCGGAGAAGAGAAGGTCACGGTGAAGGTGGGAGGTGCCCCAATCCCTGGTAGTCCTTTCATGGTAACTATCCTGGAGGAAGAAGGAGATGACGACACTGTCACTCCTTGTGTAAGTCCACCAGTCGAACCACCCATCCATGTAGAGGAGAAGAAGGACAAAACCAAAAAGAAGAAGAAAGAGAGCTTCTTTAGTGTGAATCTAAACGACCAAAAGTTCACTGTTGGTACCCCGTGCAAGTTCAAAGTTGACTGCAGGGAACTCAGAGGAAGCGGAAACTTCCAAGTCATGTGCAAACCGTCTGCAGCAGCCGAGATATCCGTCACAGACACCTCCGAACCCAAACTTCATTCTGTAGAAGTCATGCCCAAAAAGCCGGGCAAGTGTGAGCTTACGGTGCGACAGGGTGCGGAGGACGTCCCTGGTAGTCCCTTCGGACTCCACATCCTGGCTCGGGGCAGTGCCGATAAATGCGTACTACTTGAAACTTCCGATTATCCTCAAAGCAACGGTGATGAGAAGATATTTGCAGTCTCTACAAAAGGAGCAGGTAAGGGCAGGTTGACTGCTTTTATCAAGAGCCTTTCCACCGACAAAGAAATTCCAGTGACAGTGGAGCTGGAGTCTAAACATCTCCACCTCCTAAAGTTCACGCCATCAGAAGGGCTCAACTACACCCTCACCATTCGGTTCGATGAAATTGACATCACAGGATCTCCATTCAAGCTACTCCTTGGTAACCCATCCCTTACCACAGTCGAGGGGAGTGGCCTAACCAAGGCGTGGTCCGGGAGGAATAACTCTTTCTACGTTTTCTCTGATAATTCTGGACCAGGAGAGCTGACGGTGTACATAGAGAGCGAAGAGGAAGACTTGTTCAACACGAAGGCATCAAAGGTCGAAGCAACTGTCACCCAGCTGGAAGAGTTCAAGCACGAGGTTACGTACCAACCTAAGAATCCTGGCATTTACTGGGTGAGCGTGAAATGGAAGCATGTCCACATACCAGGGAGTCCGTACAAGGCATTCTGTTTGAAACCACTCAGTCCTAACCAATTATCCATTGCTGACCCCGCCCCTTTTACTCACCACGAAAAGCCCGCCAAGTTCCTGGTGGTTGTGGACAAGACCATCCACGAAGATGACAAGCTTACAGTGGCTATGTACGACAGTGACAACAATATGGTGCCAGGTGAGGTAACCAGGAGAAATGATACATCTTACTCCATGACTCTTAGGCCGCCCAAGCTTGGCTCCTATTCAGTCTTTGTGTTATGGGACAAACAGCACATCATTGGTAGCCCTTTCCAGATCGAAAATGTAGAGCCTCCCAAGGCAACAGAACTTACTATCGACAATGTGCGCGAAGAGGACGGCACTGTGACAGCACGCATCAACGGTCCTTTGCTGTCGTTCAGATATGGGCAACTTATGGCTTACCTTACCATGTACAGAAGCGAGGAAGATTCCTATCTTGCTAGCGATATCCACACTGATGTTGAAACTCGCAGTCACAGCGAATCTCTGGTGAAATTCACGCCTGACCCCAAGCAGAAGTACCAGCTCAACATCTGGTACGACTCCGAGCACATCAAGGGATCCCCGTTCGCACTGGTCTCCACAGACGCCTCCCAGTGCCGCTCTAGTGGAATGGGACTCAAGCAAGCTCAAGCTCACCGCTCTAACAAATTCACAGTTTTCACCGAAAATGCCGGCCATGGAGAGCTACAAGTAAATATTTCCGGACAGGTGGACGAGGGTGATGATGATGGGGGGAGTCTTGACGTCACACCGGAGGTTACGTCACTTGATAACGGTAAAGTTCATAACGTCAGCTACGTTGCTCCTAAGCCAGGCCGCTACTCCATCTCAATCCAGTGGGACAGGCAGCATATAAAAGGCAGTCCATTTGAAGTCATGTGTTGTGACCCACTGCGCTACAAAATACTCTCCCCACCTCGCGAAACCATTCTAACGAGGCCACTCAAGTTTGGCATAAGGCAAGCCAGCCAGCCTCCGAGCCACGAACAACTAGTGGCCTTTGCCAGAGGCAGGGATGGAGCTCGTCACCAGGGCAACATAACCAGGGGCAAAGACAGAGACCTTATCTGTTCCGTTCTTTCCCCCGAGCTGGGCTTGTATCTGGTACAGGTTCAGTGCAATGGATTCGAAATTGACGGCAGCCCATTCAAAATTAAAACTTTGCCCTCTCCCGTGCCAGCTAATGTAGCCGTTTCTGGGCCAGGCCTGACAGACGAATGTTTGGTGGGGGAGAAAGGAACTTTCAATATCGATGTTACGACAGCCGGATACTCTTTCATTTCTCTGAAGGTCCAGGGGCCACAGAATGGATTCAGAGTAGATCTCAATCAAGATCAAGACAGGAAAGGTGTGGTCATTGCTGAGTACAACCCCGCCTACCCCGGCACCTATTCGTTGAACATTTTTTGGGATGGCAAGCACGTGCCCAACAGTCCTTTTACAGTCCATGTGAAGGAAGCCATCCAATCAACTACCCCCACAGCTGTAACCATGGAAAGTGTCAGGTGAGTGGGTAAGGGATAGGAGGTGGCAGTCTCCACAGCTGTAACCATGGAAAGTGTCAGGTGAGTGGGTAAGGGATAGGAGGTGGCAGTCTCGAGTAACACCAATAGGGCACATTCTTCACTTATAATTATGTGATGATTTTTACCAAGTAACTCACGAAGAAGAAGCATACACATGGAGTACGGTTAATTGAATACCTAATATAACATTAAATAGTAGACAGGGTTGTTGCTTCTTTTCAAAGGAAGTTTAAACGACGTCAAATTGACATTGTTGAAATTTCACTGAAGGCTTTTCATTGTCATACCCATGAAAGTGATTAAATTGATGAAGATTTAGGGGCAAATGTCTATATTAAAATTGGGGGGGGGGGGGGAGGAGGGGAGGGGCTAATAAAGGGAAGCTACAAATACAAAAAAAATATCTCTGGTAGACTGTATATATAACAACTCTATTTATATTTATTTATATTTGTGTGATTGTGTGTGTATAATTGTAGGAGTTCTGACACATGAAGCCCCTCCCACCCACTGACACCGCATCAATCTCCTCAATATTGTCCTAGAATTTCATTTTTTAAAAACAAATTTTATATCAATCTAAACTAGATAATAAGAACATGCCTAGATCCTATTTGTATTGTGTGTCAACAATTTGTGAACCTTGTAAATATTGTAGTTGATATTATATAAATTCATTACAGAGAACGCTGACTCAGCACTAGTGTTTTGAACCACGGATTGATTTCAGCATTCTTGTAGTTCAACAGGAACTTCACATAGTGACCTTTGACTCTCAGCATGATATATGCGGCCTTGCTGAAGTTTGTTGGGTCGGTAAGGCACGTCACACTTGAGAGGGGCGTGGTCACCGTCCTATACGTGCCCAGAGGCGTGCCTGTGACAAGCTGCAGTGTTTGTGTAGCCCGGACAATTGTCACCGACTTGACCATCCTCCATGGAAACAAGAAAGTGAATGCGCAAAACGTGCAACCAGCCGCCATGCAGAGGATGGACAAGAATACCCGGGACTTATGAGAGAGCAGCCAAGAATTTAACACCTTGGCCATTTTAGCGTTCTTCCCCGCCACCTCCCGTACCTCTGAGTCTTTAGATCCTTGGTTTGTATCTTTGTCCACTCGTGATTCTTTACCTTCAGAAGCGTTTAGCTCTTGACTGGCAGGTTTCTTCCTGTGCCGTTTCTCTTTGACCATCTTCACCATGTTGTCGGGATTCACCCAGGTCAGGGAGAAGTAAGAAAGGTAGCCCCACATGGCCAGCTGGAACACAGCGATGACGGACATGGCACGATACACACGGGGGCTGCTGATCTCCGTCTGGAACAGCGTTAGAGTGGGGGCAGTGTTTATCTGGGAGCTCTGCCTCCTCTGCATACCAGAGGACACCACCATATTAAGAGACCTGCAAATTAAAAAAAAATTTTAAAAGAAAAGAAGAAAAAAAAAAAAAGGAAAAAAAAAAAAAAAAAAAAAAAAAGCACTGTAGTAGCTATAATTACATTTCAGAAATAATGGTGCCATTATTATTTTAAGCTGACAAGCAACTTAAGATAGTGTCGCTAATCTTACAGCAACAGTAGTGGGGATGGCAGGGAAAATGCGAGATTGTAAGTGTGCTATAAATAATTATACTGCAGTGTCTTCCTTTTATGTAAAATAGACTTCTCCTCAGCTTTTTGGTGTTAGATTTGATGCATACATAATATATATATATATATATATATATATATATACACACTATATTATGTATAATATGAGTGAAAATTAAAGAGCTTGCGATTATTTAATTAGATCCTGAAGATTAAAATTTAAATCAGTTCAGAATAGACAATAAAATAACAGGATTGATAGAGACAAGCAATTACAAGACTTTGAGGAAAATAATCTGTGAACGATGATAATCCATGCTAGCTATCAACATAATTAAAAAAAAAACTCTCCGAAATGTTTTTAGCCACGGCACTGAACTCAATAAATCGTGAATTATTTTGTTTGTTGTTTTCTTTCTTTTTTTGTCCAAGGAATCACACCAACTACCTTCAGTGTATGCAATTGGTCACAACTCTCAGGCAGTTTTTCTTACCTAACAATTCCAAATTTTGGAAGCATTTTCTTACATAAACTCCACATTCAACATTTAAGGTAAAGGATCGCATATACTAGATGTCAGACGATTCCTACCCGTCAACGCGAGCGTCAAATTACATGTTGTGTACGTACGGTACCTGCAGCTCAGCGAAAAATAGCTGAGCTCTTTCTGCTTTGTGTTTATATTGGGCCAGATTCTCTGAAGCTAAAGCTTCAAAGATGACAGCCATTAGAGTGAATTCGTCATCTGTGGAAGATGAAATAGAGCCTCTTTTGAGTGAGCAATCCACTCGCCCTACACTTGTCAACAACTCCAATGGCTCTTACCAGCTGAAAGGGGTCGTCTCGGACAGCTCCACCACTCGCCAAAGCCGCTCCAAGACTGAAGCTGGCTGGAGAGCTGCGCCCCAGCATAACCGTAGGAATAGCTTTTCCGAAATTGACGGGAGGGACAGAGCAGGCTCCAGGCTGTCAATGCCTACCAGTTTGAGGAGCGAGCCAGACTTGGACACCATTATGCCCTTACCTGGGAGACTAAGTCAGGACGAGTATGGAAGACCTGAAGAAGATGAAGAAGATGAAGACACTCCCAGCTTTACTAATGTAGAGGTAAGGGCCCATGCCAATTAGACTATTAATGCATCATTTCTATACAGTATCTGGTTATGTATATGGTTTATATTTTTCACCACTAAATTATGGCATTTCTGAAATAATCGGGAGCACTATAGCACTGTCAGGTATTTTTGCAAGACACTGATTTCTACCATGGTGTGGATTAATCCAATCACGTGATATTGTTGTTTGTGGCACATTTATGTCCTTCTGTCATACTAAAACGATGGAGGAGAGGAGAGGGGTGGGAGGGGGGGGGGGGGGGGGGTGGGGGGGGGAAGGGGGGGAAAATTCGTTTAGTTACCGAATTTACTAATTTTATTTTTTTTTTTTTAATTATGTATATGGTATCAATGTTCCATTTAAAACTTAAATCTTAAGTACACACTTGATTAAGTTTGTGCGTCACTTCCCACAGTTGCTGCTCTTCGTACAGCTCCTTCTAGTGACTGCTAATAGTCTGATTGTTGTGGACATCTTTCAGCGAGCACCTGCCTTCTTGTTTCTTGACACCTCACAACTAACAAGACAAACAAGTACCACGCCTTCCTCTACAAGTACATACATCATACATGAATGTTGCCATGGTGATAGCTGTCTTGTCTGGCCTCTCCTTCCTTCCTTCCTCGGCAAACACTTTTTGTGACTGGTGCCATTGTGGGGGTGTGGCAGTTGAAAGGGGGAGGAGTGTGGATGAACATCACTTGTGCTTCTTCCTGCTGGACTTACTTATACACACATTTACGGGAGGTCCTTGTATATATTTGTACTATGTTGTGTTCAAACTAACTAAACAGATTGCTCTATTTGCGGTGAATATATTTCATACCCACCTCCTAGGAGGTGATTAAGTGAACCGTCCAATCAAAATTAGTTTTTGTGTGTTTGCTTAGCCTAGAGCCATGGTACAAGTCAGTAGCACCCTTCCACACCATCCTCGGGCCTTTGGCCCTCGGTGTTGTACATCCCATACCAACCTCTACGTCGTGGTGTAGCCTAGACATGTATTATATCAGGGCTGCATACAGAAGACGAATTTATGATAGGAAAAAAACAAACAAACTTTCTCTGATCTTATGAAGGGCAATGAGAGTAAAATGCAGACACAGTGAAAGTCCCTTGTTGTGTTAACAAGCCTGGTAAAGTACTGATTTCATGTTGCACGTAATCAAGCTTTTGGTATAGTACTAAAGATTTCTAGGGGGTAAATCCCCCCCTCCCCCCCCCCTCCCCCACTTCATTCCACCCCCTTAAAAATGCAGCCCTGTATGTATAAATGTATATTATAATTTTTTTTGTAAATTTTATTGTGCAAAAAAAAAAAAAGTTTTTCAGGTAGCAAATTAATTATGTCGTTTACTCGCTCCCGTAGTGCAAGTCATCTGTTATGTAACTAGGGGTAACAGGAACCTTGTACCACATCCCTGTATTTGAAATGCACAAATGTTAGTTGCAAGTTTACAGCATTTCGTGAGCATGCTCAGTGCGTTTCCTTCAGGGAACCTTTAAAATATAATTGATTAATTTGCCCCTGCTGATTAGCTACATGTATGTATTTGCGTTAAAAAAAAATCAGATTATGTAGCAATTGAATATGGACATGTGTTATCTACCAGTGATGGTGTGTTTAGCGTCATGTTAGGTACAGTGTCATCATGTAGCTGGCATTGTGTTGGTCGTTGGCAAGGAACACAACGGTTGTGGGCGTAGTGTGAACGGAGAACACCGCCGGTGTGGGCATAAGCGGACATGTGTTGGTTACCTTTGTCTTTTGTCTTGTGATTGTGTTTACAGCCTCACACTCTCTATAGCGACGACCTCACGGCAACAGCTCTGCAGACGTGCAAGAAAACAGTGCTCCACCCTTACCTCATCTTCCTCAAAATGGTGAGTGTGGAAAAGAGGAGAAAAGAAGAAGTGAAAGAACAATAGGAATTGGCTGTGAAGGTAGAAAATGGCTTGCTGCCATGAAGGGAGTATTTTCGCTGGCCCTCTCCACGTGGTGTGGTCACATGTGTGGCTGCTGGTCATGTGGCAATTCTTGCCTTAGGTGATGATGAGCTGGCATTGTTTGTTACCTTATATGGTAATAGTGATTCAATATTGTGTGCCCAGATGCTCACGTGCACACACACACAATCTGAGCAGTGGGTAAAGGGTTAGTGACTACTGTTACTCCATCCTATATTGTACCAGGAGAATTATTTTCACCATTCTCATTTAACTAGGCACTTTCTGTTCTCCTCTTTTGTTGGCTTCCTCCTTCTGACAAGATTCAATGTAAACTAAGAGTTCCTTGTTTCCCTTTGGCTGTATTTTTACTTTTTGATGTGAGAGAATGTCATCAAAAAATAGATTGAGGAAGGGACCTTAACCCTTTGCGTACGATCGTCACGCATTCGTGACCACCGTAACTTAACGCGCGCGTACGATGGTCACGAATCTGTGACACACCGGGTGCGTCAAGAGAATACGGCTGTCACGAATTCGTGACAAGCTCTTTTTTGCTCTGTTATTACAGTTACGGAGCGCGTAGCGCGCTAAAACTTTCAGTAGCTTACATAGTATACATTTTGCAATCTCTATTCTACAAAATAAGTCTTATAAAATAAGTATAACTTATATCAAGTGCACCAACTAAATAAAAAAAAATTTTTCCTACACTTTGTGTCTAGCTATTTTCAAATAGAACATCTACTAAGAAGTAAAGGCCTTAAGTAGCTAGAAATAAGCAAACTAAAACTAGAACTTACACTTGGGTGTGATTTCTCCTTTCATAAATATAAGCTAAAAAAATAGCTAACAAACTATGGCCTCCTCGATAATTCCAACTAAGTTTGTATTCAAAACAACTCTATAAACTAATGAATTACCATAGCTACAACGCTAGAGGCAGATTATTTGAGGCCTAACACAAAAGAAACACTCGCCCGTTTTCTTTTTCCACGTGTCGAACTCCACTGGTAAAACGTCGTCGTCTCGGGCAACTAATTGGTTTTACGGCCTGCGCGTATTTAATTACATAATTGCTCGCCTGCGTTCGTCCGCAAAGGGTTAAGGTAACCTTTTCTCCCTGTAAGTTTTCCCTCCCCTGAAATGATGTGACTAGAATTTTCGTGGCAACTTGAATTATTTATTCCGCAGTATTTACGAAACCATTTCTTTAATACCAGTTAATATTAGACATGAATTTTACGCAGTATTTACGAAACCATTTCTTTAATACCAGTTAATATTAGACATGAATTTTAAATATATACATTATAATAATAGCAAATTTCTCATTCTAACAGTTAATATGTTAATTGGCAAGCGAGCGAAGCGAGACATTATACAGCGGTGTTGAATTGAGAATCGGGGATATTTGTTGGTGAGCGAGTGGAGCGAGCGAGACAGTATTAGGGGTGGACAATGCAAAATCGGGTATATGTTATATATGTGTGTGTATGGATGGTACGTATACCCTTTAAACGCACGCGCAGGTCCCGTTTTTTTCTCCTAAATACACGGCTTTTTAGGCTTGACCCCACTTTTCTGTGATACTACAGCTCCAAACAAGTCTTATTTGAAACTTGGGCTCCAAATTGTGAGATAATTCCTTCGAAATGCTTGTTTTCAAGTCCCAAAAAGTTACTGCGACTGGTTACTATGGCATTGAAACCCTTTACCAAACGTAATTTGAAAAACCTCGTCGTTTTTCGGGTCTGCTAAATGCCGCTCGTTGGTTGTCAAGTGCCACTGGTAGCCAGAGCGGCTAAAAATTAAAACCAAGGGAGCCACCATTACTTGGGAGAAACTGAGATAAGTAGCTAAAATTACAAAAATAACTCTGGCTATGTTTTTTTTTGGTAGAGCTGCGAGCTTGTTCACCAGTTACTGGTAATTGAGGTAGTCAGAATGGCTTAAATTGGATACTACAGAAGTTATCACTATTCCTGAAATTGAGGTAAGAGAGTAATTCTTTGTATATATAATGGTCAACTACTGTTTATTTTTTTGCATGAACTAAGCTAAAGTATATTATGTAACAATACATGGGAGTAGAAAGCAATTTTAAAGTGGCCAATAAAGCGGTCACATTTGCCACGCCTACAATATTGGGTGGGGTTTAAATGTACTTAATAAAAAAATGACATATTAGTAAATAAACTAGTGATGTGCTTGAGCACAAATGGCGAGCGAGCCTATTTTTATATGAATGATTTTGACTTCTAACACTGAAGCTACTGAAAATAAGGTCCAGTTTTTAAATTTCGCATACACGGTAAAGGGATTTCAGTGCCATAGTAACAACTCTCTGCAACTGCTTGAATTGAAGGGAAAAAACAACAACAAAACAATACACGTTATTTAAAAGTTTTCTTTGTGATATTCTTTAGCTAAGTAGTGTTGTAACACAATGCTTTGACACAACTGGACATGCACCTACACAGACTTACCTTCGTGGTAGTCTAGTGGACAATGTATTTTCAAGTAAATACTGTTGCGCACGGCTTATAACCATGACAAAGAGCGCATTGACTTACCACCGCCACTAACTCGAATAGAAATGGAAGTCCCTTAAGCTTTCAAGTTTTAACTGCACCCGCAAAAGAATTCAAAACGGTAAACAATCCAATTTCTAGGTTGATACGGGTACTGATCGATAAACCAGAGGATTCTGTTTAGTTCAATTTGGGACGGGGTCGACCACATAACTAACACAAAAACGCGAGGGTCAAAGTACAAAATGACATATGTACGTCCAAACATATATACAAATAAACAAACATCCCCGATTTTCAATTGTGTTACCCCTGTAAGTGTCTCGCTCGCTACGCTCGCTCGCCAATGATGTCAAATAGATGAAAGCATGATAAATATTGATCAATCATACTCATTAGCTAATTGGCGAGCGAGCGTAGCGAGCGAGACACTTACAGGGGTAACACAATCGAAAATCGGGGATGTTTATTTATTTATTTATTTGTATATATGTTTGGACGTACGTATGTCATTTTGTACTTTGACCCTCGCGTTTTTGTGTTAGTTCGGTTGTCGACCCCGTCCCAAATTGCACTAAACAGAATCCTCTGGTTTATCGATCAGTACCCGTATCACCCTAGAAATTGAATTGTTTACCGTTTTGAATTCTTATGCGGGTGCAGTTAAAACTTGAAAACTTAAGGGACTTCCATTTCTATTCGAGTTAGTAACGGTGGTAAGTCAATGCGCTCTTTGTCATGGTTATAAGCCGTGCGCAACAGTATTTACTTGAAAATACATTGTCCACTAGACTACTGCGAAGGTAAGTCTGTGTAGGTGCATGTCCAGTTGTGTCAAAGCATTGTGTTACAACCACTACCTAGCTAAAGAATACCACAAAGAAAACTTTTAAATAACGTGTTCTGTTTTGTTTTGTTTTTCCTTCCAAGCAGTTAGAGTTGTTACTATGGCACTGAAATCCCTTTACCCTGTATGCTAAATTAAAAAACTGGACCTTATTTTCAGTAACTTCAGTGTTAGAAGTCAAAATCATTCATATAACAATAGTATAGTCTTTAGGCTCGCTCGCCATTTGTGCTCAAGCACATCACTAGTTATACCTTGTCAAGGAATAATTTTTATGTTAGACAGACTCTTACAGAGCATTCTCCAAAACAAGGGAGGCAGGTGACATCAGTGGTAAATAGTTTTTTAAAATTTTTTATATAACTAGGCAGGCTCGCTCGCCATTTTGTGCTCAAGCACACCACTAGTTTATATATGTGTGTGTGTACGTATGAATGTCATTTGTACTTTGACCCTCTTGTATTTTTGTGTTAGCTCGTGTTCGACCCCATCCCTAACTTCACTAAACAGAATCCTCTGGTTTAACAATCATTACCCATATCATCCTAGAAATTGAAATGTTTACTGCTTTGAATTCTTTTGCGGGTGCTGTTAAAACTCAAAAACTTACTGGAGTTCCATTTCTATTCGAGTTAGTAGCGGTGGTAAGTTAATACGCTATTTGTCATAGTTGCAAGCCCCACGCAACAGTATTTACTTGAAAATTCATTGTCCACTAGACTAACCATGAAGGTAAGTCTTGCGTAGGTATATGTTCAGTTGTGTGATAGTATTGTGCGTTACAACTACTATTAAGAATATCACAAAGAAAAAGTTTAAATAACGTGACTTGTTTTTTTGTTGCTTTTTTTTTCAATTCAAATAGTTGTAGGGAGTGGTTACTATGGCATTGGATCCCCTTTACCATATATATATATATATATATACTTAATGTAAGACTCGACTTTATTTTAGTAGCTTGAGTGTTAGAAGTTAAAATCAATCGTTTAACAATGGTGTAATTTTAGGCTCGCTCGCCATTTGTGATCAAGCACACCACTAGTTAAAACTTAACTTGACGTTTCGACTTCTTTAATTTGCTCTAATACGATTTCATTTTCATTTAATTATAAATAATACTGATAATTTGGCAGTGTATGACCCCCAGCCGTGCTGTCTCACAGTGATTATGATCAACTATCAATATGAATTAGGTGACAAGTAGCACGGTGTGCTGCAATGATTCCAAGCCAACGAGAAAACGAGTATTGTATTACTTTGTTTCTGTTAACTATCTCGTGTAGATTGGCTGGCGCAAGTTCAACCCCAAGTACTATGACCTTCGAACTCCGGTTTGGCTGAGTGTGGTGAACGTACTGTGGCCGACGTTTGTGTGTCTGTTGCTGGTCTTCTCCTGTGTCACGCAGATATGCACATGCTTTAGGCGAGACCACGTGAGTTAATGTATTCCAGACGTAAGACTTGGGGACGCCAGCAAAGAGTGTCCGAAACTCAAGTCTCTGTGACTATAGGAAACCTATACCTTATAATAACTTGTGTGTTCATTGTTGTAAGGACCTTGTATTGATCTTCACGGCATGGAGACTGCATGCAAACTTGGTAAAGGGTTTCCATGGTTAAAAGTTCTGAATGTTGAGAAAATTAATATTTTAAGTATTTTTTCCCCTTATAATGCCTTTTATAGTAACCATCTGCCGCTGCCTTAACTGTCCCACCCCCTCCTTTCTCTTCTCCTTCCATGTCTCCAGGTGGAGTTGTCTCCTCTGAAGAATATGTCGGACAATCATTCTCGCTACGAGGTGAGTTGTGGCGACCACATCCTCACCGTCTTCATCATACCAGACATCTTACTCGTCTTCTCATTCGCTTACGGACTTTACATCTTCCGCTGGATACACACTGAGCAACTCGCCACTCTCACGGAGGCTGTGAGTGATGGTGCCACACCCACTGACATGCCACACCCACCTAATAATCAAACTTGAACAATAATAATTACTGAATGTAACTTTAGCACTCTTGTACTTATTGCAGGAGCCATAATGACCCCTGAATGTTTGTGTGTGTGTGTAGGTGTTTCTTGGACATATTACCAAATACGGGAAGTACACACACCGACGTCTCACTCTTACCTTACAGTGAGTCTAAACTGTTTTTTTTCTGTGTGTGTGTGTGTGTGTGTGTGTGTGTGTGTGCAGGGATTCATACAGGATTTTCTCTTGGGGGAGGAAATGGGAGAAAACAGGAAATTCTTGGCAAATTTAGGGAGAACAATAGAGATGTTATTATATACATTTCCTAGTTTTTACAAGCAGTAAACCTATTGGAATTATCCAATTTTATCATTGTCCTAGTAGTAGTAGTAGTAGTAGTAGTAGTAGTATTTTAACAATCGCTTCTAAAATTCTTGGGGGGAGGGGGGACTTAACCTTGGGGAAGGAGAAGTCCCAGGTCCCCCTCTGTATGAAACCGTGTGTGTGTGTGTGTGTGTGTGTGTACACATGCATATATTGGTCTATTAGTCTGTCGGTCGTCCGTCTTCCTTCAAGCCAACTTTTACTTTTTAACACACACGCACACACATGCCTCCTCCTCCCACACACACACGCCTCCTCCTCCTCCCACACATACACGCCTCCTCCCAGGTTGGTGATTTTGCTGGGTGTGCTATGGATAGTGTTTTCTCTGGCGTGCAGCATCGGGCGTGCCTACACTGAACGACTCGTAGACACCAACACAGATATCCAGTGGATCTCTGGGACGAATGGGTAAGGTGTGGGTGAGTCGGCATGCAAAAGTGAGCAGTGTGGTGCACGTGCTCTAACTATGGTGTCAACCAGACTGGTCAGAGAGGTCTGACTGGTATCCATTTTCCAACCCCTTTACATATTTTACATTAAACGCAGGTGCTCTTGTGAATGCCGTATGATGGGTGTGGTTGTGGGTGTGGTGAGAATGTGATTTGGAGTCGTGTGACTTCTGTCCTTTGTTGTTGTTTTCTTCTTTTTGGAAGGCAGGGCGTTTATTATACAGTGATTAGGGGAAGAGAAATAGTGGAAATTCAGTTGTTTACTGCCTGAGAATGTTTGTTTGTTTGTTCGTTGTATTGTGTTCACATGTTTGTGTGTGTGTATCTCTGTTCTCTGCCCACACAGAGCGGACCTGTTGTTGCGGTGGGTGTTCGTGTCTGTCACGATCGTGGGGTTCGTGTTGCTGGACATTGCTTACATCGCTGTGGTGGTCAACTACTGCATCCAATGCCAGCTACTCATTTATCTGTTCCGCAGCATCGGAGAGAGGACAAGGTTCAAGGAGTGGGGGCTGGACAGAGCTATAAAGGTCAGACATACAAGGACATGGTTGGTTGTTTGTTGTTTGTTGTTGTTTACTTTAACTCCCACATACATCCCAACTCATTAATTCAAGTTTGGACGCCAGTCTTCAGCAGTGAACTCTTCTCACTATGACATATCACTGTCTGTTGATTACTCCAGTTTTTTTTATAAATTGCTATAATACCTATAATTGTCACAGCTTGCACATCTGCCAGTGTGGCTATGACTGCAGACAGAAACGAGGGAATAACTGAAGGATAGATTGAAACACGCTTTTGTTCACACCACTGGAACCTCTAGGCCCTGCCCATTTATGCTAGCGTAATTTTGAGAAATGATAGGTGTGGTCTAGCATAGCAGCGTGATGCCACAATAATTGGTAAATTTGAGAGGAAGTAGGTGGAGACATTGGGCGGAGTCAGGGAAGTTTAAATAGTGTAATGTGTGGATGACTGAGGAGTCTAATTTGTATGATCATATTAAACTTTCACATCATATTACTTTATTATAAAAAAAAAAGTAATTTTTGTATTATTTGTACTGTAAACAGCGTGTTTTTTAAATCATAATTTAAACTTTCTGACCTTAAAATTGTTAAAGAATAATGGGTAAGCTCATGATAATAATAGATTGGTGGGAGAATATTGAATAGAAGAATAGACCAAATATTATAGTAGCTGCCCTTCACATTGGCTATAGTAGTAATGGTGATTGTTGTTGTTGTTGTTGTTGTTGTTTATTCTGTGTGGGTGTGGCATGACTGGAAGTACAGGAGATAAGGAATAGTCGTGAGTTTCTGAGTCAGCTCAACAGCCATCTGTCCAGAGCCATCTCCATTCTCATCTTCATCTTCCTCAGCTCTTCCATTAGTGGTGAGACTGTGCAGTAGGCACGTGTTTGTTTGTTTACGAGTGTGAGTATGTGCTTATTGTTGTTGGTGTGTGTGTGTGTGTAGCTATGTATGGCATGTATAAGGTAAAGGCGACTGACGGTTCTGCTCAGCTGGTGTCCCTGTTTGGGTTTCTTGCAGTGGTCCAATGGCTCTCTATTCTGGTGCTGCCTCTGATTCAAGTATGCTTGTAATAAAAAAAGTATAAAATTAAAGGTCACAATTGTTTTTATAAAGTAACTTTCCAAGAAACGGTAAGGTATATCTCAGAAAGTCAAGACTAAATGTCAGTACAAAACTGAAGCGTTAAAAGAGGGAAAAGCTACAAAGTAATCGACGGTCAATTGTGATAATATACAATAATTAGGACTTGCTGATGTAGGCACTATGAATGTATCCTTCTTCATCATATCCAGTATTGTAACACGACTAGTCTAGTTATACTATGGTTGTTATTTGGTCGTTTGATGACTCCGTACCGGATTATTTTGGCAAAGTTGTGAAGTTGATGACACTTTACCAGATTGCATGAGCGTCTTGGTCTGAAATGAAATGATTGGGACATAAAGTTATAAGGTATGGAAATGAGATGGTCGCAATAGGATATATCATTATGATCCCTGCCACTGTTTCTAAATAACAACAAAACATGTAAACAACAACAATGACTTTAACATTGTATACTTGTCGGATTTGTGAGGTCTTTACTGACAGTGATGCAAGAATCAGTGCCCTAGTAAGACGGTAGAATCAGGTTATAAATCTTACATGTCCCTCATAATTCACACAAGCAGTGTTTGTTTTTCTGTAACACGCACAGCCTGAGCTAGTCTGAAAGCATAACGTTCTTTAACACTGTAGTTGCATTTTCAGCTATAATTAATCAGTCACATTAAATTTGTGAATTTGTCTAGGCTGCTCGAGTGACCCGATCGTGCTCATCACTAAAGAAAGTGGCAACAGAGATAAGGTCGCGACCTTACAGTTATAAGGACACGTCCCAACTTGACCTGGACTCCATCGTCAACTTCACCACTGCACTCAACATGAGCGTAAGTCTGTGTTACGTGCTATGAGCATTTTCTTAAAATTGATTATCAGTGGAGTAAAGTTTAGGTTGTTGGTCTTGACTATTTGCACAATGTGTGCATGAGTTCCAAGTTTTTTTGTTCAAACCATTTATATTGAGCTATGGAAGTGCAGAGTGCAAATGATTAAGGTCAACTTTCAAAATTATGCTCTCTATTGTCTTTTGTAGTAGCTTTCTTAGCTTTTAAAGTCACAATCGGGATTACTTTTTGGACGCTCGAAAATATACTTTATCCCTACACTTATGTACAGATGAATTTCCTAGTAGTATGAGATTTACTTTTATCCTCAAACATGGGATAAATACATTTGCTAGAGAGTGAGAGGGCTGAGTAGGAAGTATGTATGTTCGCTCAAGTATGTCTAGTGAGAGGCTTCATGGTGGCTGTGAGAGGAATCACTACTGACACTCAGTCATCCCACAGCTGTCTACTACACTTACCAGTGGATTTCTCACTAGTGACCCTTTACCAACACTCAGCATATTTCAAGTTACTGTATGTAGTGAGAAAAATGAAGTTGCTAGTGAGAAAGTGAATAAGTTACGAAACACAGCGAGGCTTTCTGTGAAGCAGTGAGAGTTGGTAACTATGCAATGAGAAGCACTATTGTCCCGGTTTGCCCTTATTATTATTTTCTTCCATTTGCTTTACCGCTTTTATCCACACACACACACACTGTGTAGGCCAAGTTGATCAGCATCCCCATCACTCCCAGCCTGGTGGCTGGTCTCCTGTTCTTCACTGGTCTAGTCATGTTCCTGGTGTTCCAGTATGGAAACTTCAACTGGGCAAAGTGGCTGTAGCCTGTATTTCTACTCTTAATGAGGTGTATCAATTGGAACATCGTAATCACCCCTTTTTGTCATTTTCTTTGAACTCGTCTACTGTATTCATTCTCTCAGGTTTTATAAGCACTTGGTTTTGAGTGGGCATTCATTCACTCTGTTTTGATATCTTCTTTGAAGCACTGACTGCTTTTGTTCACAGAATTCTTCATGTGTTTCGAGACAATAATACGAACCAGTCTTTTGTTGTTGTTGTGATGGGTGACTCTGTTGTTGTTATATTAGCGGAACGGAAAGTGTGAACATGCCTACTATTAAACCCTCCAGGTAAGGCATGTGTTTAAAAATGGTAATACTTGTTCTGGTATTGCACCATTTTCCCTCTATGTTGCCTTGGCTGCACCATCTGCTCGGAGGCAAGCAAGCACAGTCACATATATACAGCCTACATGTAGGGATGAAGTAGACAAAGAATAAGATGGCATTCCTGTGAAGGTAAATATCGATCCTGGGTTTAAAATGTTCACTACAGAGGCTTTCCCACTTGTTTGCAATTCCAATTTCCCTTATTTCAAGTTTTTCAGTAACAAGAACACCTTATTGTCAGACTTATGCAGGGTTTCATCCAGAAATTTTTGTCTGGGGGGGTCAAAATTAAAGTGGACTGGGTAATAATTTTAAGTAATACTTTTTGCTATCTAAAATAATAGATTCCCTAATCTTACAACTAAGCAGAAATACTCTGAGTAAACTTTTAACTTTTTTTTGCCCTTGAAAGTACAGCTATCAATTAACCCCATTAGCAACCCCAATAATAAAAAAAAAAAGCAAAAAAATAATAATACAGAATTGGAAAAGCTTCTGGATTTTTATGGAAAGCCTACCACAGTTGAATATGATAGAGAGACATTTTCAGCTCCAGCTGATGTCAGCATACATGAGACAAGGTTGGAATGGAAAGGATTTAAATCCCTTTTATTTGAAGAAATGAAGGGATTCACTTCAAGAACTAGCATTACAGTTCTTCAAAAGTGAGGCAAAATGTGTGACGTTTCCCAATATCAAGACCTTGCTCTCTATAGCTATGGTTTTGCCCATGTCGACAGCAACAGTGGAACGGTCATTTAGTGACAGGAAACAAATCAAGAATCGACTTCGTAATAGACTTCAACCTTCTTCACTGTCGAAGCTAATGATGATAGCCATAGAAGGCCCACAACTTGACGAGGTTAATTTTGATGCTGTACTGTCACTGTGGAAATCGATGAAGCCCAGACGAATTTTGTTGTGATGCAAAAATACTGAACTCTGATTGTTTTCCCAATATAATATGACTTTTTGGTAGGCAATTAACTTTAATAAGTAGGTAAAAAAGTGGGGGGGATATCCCTCCCTGGCATTTTGACTGGGGGGGTCAAAACCCCCCCTGGATGAAACCCTGTTATGTAGTTACATCTGGCTAACACTAAAAAGGCTACATTTTGGCAGTTAGTGAAATTTTTGTACATATAGCAGAAACGTGTAGTAAACTTCTGACAGCAAACTCACTAACAAGCAAATTTACTTTTATTTAGTGAACTTGCTGCTTGCCCCCTCTAATAGAAAATGTAGTTCATCACCTCCAACCTCTGGTTTGTGAATCGAAAGCTCTGGTCTCAAATTGTTCACAGTTCGTTTGTGAACATAATCCAATTTCCTCATTTCTTTATCAAGTACTAGCCATTCTATTGCTGGCCATACAAGCTAAACGTTGACAATGGCAGGCTAAAAATAAAGTTTCAAACAGTTCAACATACTGGCATAAATATTATATATTAAATTGTAAAGAAAAGAACAAGTGAATTGATGAAGGAAGGGATGTTGTTCTTTTTTTAAAAATAAGTAAAGAAGGTGCGAGCAAACTGTTTAGTCACATGATCTACATAGGTAGCAAAATGAGCGTGCAATATAGCCATGAAAGGGTGTGGTAATGGGGTGTGGTCAGGAGGGGGGGGTTGGGTTCAGAGTTCTCTTGATATGCCGCCTGCCTGGTTGCTTTTATGTTAACGGAGATTTTGAAGTTTGGTTGCCAATGTGTTGCCATAGTTACTCATAGGCCTCTTAAGTCCAGCACACAGACCTAGCACAATAGAAACTATACTAAATGCCAAGTGAAAATAATATGAAGATACATAGCCAACACAACACGAGTCTCTCATTCCACAAATCACACATTTGCTTGGACTATTGATTAAAAGGGTAAAGTGATTATCACAATGACCTTATCTATAATTGGCGAGTGAGCGAGACAATATTAGGGGTGGATAATTAAAGTGGGTATGTTATATAATACATGTAAACACACACGCAGTTCCTTTTTCTCTTAAAAGCACTGCTTTAAAGGCTTGTTCACAGTTTCTTCTGGTACTGCAGCAATAAACAAGTCCTATTATACGGCTACACTCCAAACTGTGTGTAGATATTCTTGTTTTGTTTTGTGAAGCACAAAACCTTAGGCTAATGGTTACTATGGCATTGAAAACCTTTTACCAGACTTAATGTAACAACCAAAACAAATCAGCTGTTTCTTAGTAGCAGAGTACTTTTTGTCCATAGCTACTGGTCAGTCCCACAGTCAGAATGACTTACCACTGAAGCTATTGTTCACTCAGATAAGAAAGCAATTTCGTATTTGTATGCTAAAATAATAGTCAACAGCTGTATACTCTCACTTTTAGGTATAAGAACAGAGCCTGTTAAGAGCTACTAGTACTTCAGTAATAAATAGCTGAATTCTGCAGAGCTACCATTACTCTGGAAAATTGAGGTAAGAGGGTAGTGTAGTAATTAGCTATAATGAATTGTTATTGGCAATATATACTTGTAACTTTAAATGGAACTACTAAACTTAGTAGTGCAGGATAACGAGGTAGAGCTGTATATAAATAAATGTAGCCTTTTTGTTATACTGCCTAATGATTCAGTGTCACGAAATAGAAAGATTCAACCTTACCAGATTAGAGTTTTAAATATAGTTGTTATTTAAATTAGAACTGCAGGCTTGCTTGCCATTGCTTACTGGTATACACATTATGATAAATACACACATACAACTTGGGTTTAATTGAATACACAGATATAGATATGACCATATAGACCATGCTACTCCTTACCGTTTTATCAGACAGGCAGGCCGCCACTCTGCCACCATCTTTGTCCCAGCAGACCTCAAAGATTCCGCTGGAGCCGCGGTTTTGACGCACCAGTGATCCATCCTGCACTGACCACACGAACAGCCACTTGTCGAAGGATCCACTCGCCAAGTAGCATCCGTCTGGGCTGAATGCAATGGAGTAGACTGGATCTGTGTGTTTGCGCAGCGTGTGGAGGCACGTGCCTTTATCCATCTCCCACAGGCGAACTGTAGAGTCAAACGAAGCCCTAAACAAGGCAATAGGGGAGGAAAATATATATATATATATATTTGAAAATAGCACTACAAATAAAATACTAAAAGTTACAACAAAAACAACAACAACAACAACGACGAAAAAAACAATGATAAAAACAAAAAAGTACTTGTAGAATAAAATGCAAGTGTTCTAAAGGAGGTCCTGACAGGTCATTTGAACAATACAGTAGACCTTTATAATCTGAAACTTAGATAGTCCCACGCAGAACTTACATGAGAAAATAATAATAATAATAATAAATAAATATATATATATATTTATAAGTGGGTCTCGGAATAGGGACCTTACAGTGCAAAAATTGAAATAGAGATATGGCTCCAGAAGTCGTTGGGGGAAATGCTTTCTTCCTACATTTTTTTTTTTTTTTTTTTTTGCAGAATTAGTCTTAGTGACCCTTACTCTATGTCTATGCCACATTTCAAATATCAAAACCACTTAAAAGACCCCAAGCCAAGCGTGCCATGAAAAAGACGAGCTATTTTTTTATTCTCTCTCATTCTCACGTGGCGAGTACGGTGGCTGCGCTGGGGTTGGCAGAGCCCGGTCCAGTCGGGCTCCATTGCAGAGTGTAAATGTCTCCCGAGTGCTGGCACAAGTCGTGTAGCCATGAGTCCTGCTTCATACTCCACACCTTAGCCGTGTGGTCGTCAGAACAAGACGCCAGTAATGTACCAGATGGATCCCACTTGATTGCATTTATACCATTCTAAGAACAAAACAATGATAACGATGATAATAATTAACAACGACAACAGTAATAAAAAGTAATACCAATAATAACATCATAATCTAGCAGCTCTGGAAGACCAAGAGTATATTGTGAACACGAGTGTTTGAGATTTTAAAATCCTCCATAGAGTGCATGCAGTGGTCAGGATACACTCACTCAGCAGAGCTATAAATTTATACCAACTTTTAAAAAAAAACACACGACTTTACCACATCATTCAAATTCAAAACTCCTCCCACCCATTGACCTTGTGTCCTTGGAAAGTGCGAACAGGTTTATCTGATCCAAGCTTGCACACATGTATAAGTCTATCAGCAGAACACGACGCAAAGCAAGAGTTGTTCTGCCAGTCCACGTCCAAGGTGGGCTCTTTATGGAAATTGAACTGTTGTTTCATCTCTCCCGTGCTGACGTCCCACACTACGGCAGTCTTGTCCACACCCCCTGTCACGATCAAGTTGCTTTTGCTGTTCCACTTGAGGGCAAATATGGGGCCGGAGTGGTGGACCAGGGCTGACTTCAAACTGCCGTCCGTCGTCCACAGTCTTGCTACGCCATCGTACGACCCAGTAGCCAGCAGGGTCCCGTCAGACTACAGGTAAGGAGTGCATGTGTAAGTGTACATGTGTAAAAAGCAAATACTTAAACATGAGACCATGAAAAAACTGAACTAGTTGTGCAAGTTTCTGAGTAGCATTAGGCCAAACTTATAATGTTCACTTTACCAGATGGTTTTAGACTATTCGAGGACGCAAAACAAAAAAGTACACACTGTTCTAATTGCTACTATGGTTAGTGGTTAGTTCCTGGTACCTCAGCTATAAAGTAGTGTTTGATCAACTTCTTCCTGGCAATTAGAAGTGGGTGAGCCAATTGACACATTCTTGTACTTCATCTCTAGCCCTACTGTATACTATATCAAATTGATCCACAACACTAACTAAGGCTATTAGGCAAAGTCAGTAGTTGATTTATTACTTTCGTGTGTGTGTGTGTGCAGCATATTTATCGCCACTTATGATTATATACAGACAATACATTGTGCACAAGGTACAGGCCAGAACTGATCATTCCAATCTGTTTGCACATGCGCTGGAGGTTCATGCACTCTATGTTGCATGCAATGTGCCCTGACAACTGACATGCACCAGTTCACTAAATTAAACTCAGAACTAGAAAATGAAGGAACATTAATTCTACATGTGTTTTGCATGCATGCATGCAGGGTCCTCATAGAAACTTTAGTTTAGGGGGGAGGGGGAGGAAGTTTGGTCAAGAACGAGGGATAAGCGAAAAGTGTAAGCTACGAACATTAAACGCTACCAATATTGACTGATATTATACGAGTATGAACTAAGTGTTGCAACTAGGGTTCAACCTCAACGTTACAGCATGTAAATGGAGGAGAGAAAGCTGGAAAATTTGAAAGAGATGCTTTCCCCCCTTCCTCTCCAATTACAAACCCTAGCATGCATTAACCATGCTACAAGTAAGCCACACCCCTCCTATCCCACCCCCTCCCCCCTCAACTCACATTCCAGTGAACAGTGGTGACATCTCTATTACATTCCTGTGAGGTGGAGCCCACCGGCTCATGGGGCAGCACCAAGGGGGAGTCACATGACCCGTTGTCTCGGAGATGCCACAAACGAGCTGTTGAATCACCAGACCTGTCAACCAATATGAAATTGAGCTATCATTCAAATATTTATCAGCTTGGACATTATAAAACAAAGCTAGCGAGTGAACCATGCTCAGTAAACTATGAAGGAATGAAATGGAACTTTTAAAGTATCACTTTTCCGTAGCATACTTAAGATTTTATTAGAAATACAAGTAAAGACGGATATATGTATACACCAAATAAGTCGTAAATACTAGTGATTAGCTCAGGAGGGGAAAAAAAAAAAAAAAAAAAAAAAAAAGCGTGCAGGAGTAGTGTAGAGTGTAGTGCCTTCTCAACAACTAACCAGAAACTATGACATCTTCCCTGCGGACTCCACGACAACACGTGAACACTTAGGACTGATGACCATGGCAGACAGACACTTTGGACGAGATAAGTCCAGAGATGCTCTCCTAGCTTGCTGCTGACTGTCTACATCAAAGACTAGTCTGGATATATATAAAACAGGAAGAGAGTCAGGTCTTTTTCTTATAAGATATACGATCAATGAACAAGATTTATAAAAAAAAAATTTTTTTTCCAAAACAAAGCTAGCTTTTTATCTAAATCATCTAACTTGACCACAACAATCATTTCCATTCTTTCACATATATTTTATTTTTTAATTTGTTTTAATAGTCCCTAACCTGATTCCCCCCCCCCCCCCCCCCCCCCAGCTTCCTTAACCAAACCCCTCCAGCCACTACTACTACCCTCCCTGAACCCCCTCATTCCCTCACAACTGCACAACATCTTCACTCCCTCACTGACCATCGTCCTTGTTGCTGTGCTCCAGAGACCTCTCTCGGGCAGAGCTCTCGGTGAGACTACGGGAGTTAATCATGTCGGACGAGTCCGCCTGCGAGGACCGTAACTTGACGGAGCAATGACGGGTGACGGCATCCACCAAAGACAACTTGGTGACCTTGTCCTCATCAAGAATTTCACCGCTCTAATATTTTAACAACACGCATCACATGGCCGGGCATGGAAAGAAATCTAATGTAGCACATAGAAAAGGCTAAGGGCGAGGCATGCAGGAGAGATGATAATTTGATAGGTTTAATTTTAAAAGGCTCGATATATAAAAATATACTTAAACGCATTTTAACTACTTATCCTTTATGAGGTTTGTGAATAAGTTGCTAAACTACTAGCCAATTGAATAAGTTTAAATAGACATTTTGGAATGTAATAACAGAAGACAGTGAAAATAGTGACTGTAGGAAACCAGGAACCAGGAATTTGGTACCAATCCTTGGTGTACTATCACGAGGTCATAGCAAAACTTACACACAGTGGAGAGGAAATGAAAGTGTGCCTTAACAACGTATTTTTTTCCTAATCTTACAGACATACCTATTCAGTTCAAAATTAACACTGGATAGCAGTGTCTGGTCTCTGCTCGTACAGAATTGTTATATTCCAAGGGTTTTAGGGTGAACTGTACTTTGTGTACCGCTTATGTAGTTGATGTATTAATTCATGAGCTTTAAAAAAAACAAAAAAAAACTACAAATTTGCCAATCACAGCATGTGATGAGCTTTCTCATATCATCCAACATAATGATCAGGGGTTCATTTCGGAATTAATCTAAGAAGAGGCTAGATTGAGCTTGCGCTATCTCAAGGGGATCCCACTTTTCACACATAATAAAGATGGAAGAGGAGATGGGCTTCAATTACCAAGACGATAATTAGAGCAACAATAAACTTGTGATTTAAGCATTAGCAACCACCAACATTTCACTTGTTAACTAAGCATTTTGCTTACAAAATTTCGAATATTTCAAGTGAGGGCACTCCCCTCCCCTCCCCCCATAAATGAACCCCTGAGTAATGGTTGGGTAAAGGGTTAGGCTATGCAAGACTACAGCCAGACTATCCTATAGACTGGGTTTCTATTACCTATATTGTATAGTTTTACATAAGAGTTTTTTTTTTTGTAATCTTTGATGAAACGCCTAAACATTTAGCCCTCAAGAAGTCTTCAGGTACTTGCATTTGCTCATTAAATTTAAAGTTAGTTTAAGTTCCAAATGATATTGATCTTGAGGTTGAAACACATTATCAAAGAATGCTATAAGTGGTTAAATACACATACTATAAAAACTGACTTTGTTACAAAAAAATGCTATTAATTATACTATCATCTAAATAATTGAACCATGAAATAAATGTAATAATATTTAGAGAATACTAGGGGTTCATCAAGTGAAATAACATTACGCAAATTATAGTGAAACTATAGTGCCCAGCCTCATGCAATATATTGAAATGCAAAGTTGGTTTTAAACTAATTCATAGCAATAATACAATTTTATCAAGTTCTTCTATCATAAACTATTAGATTTTGAAGTTCATGGGATAAAAACTCACCTCAGTTATGCTCACTTCAGCCTCCACATACTGAAGACCTTTCTGCAAAACCGAGATGAGAGCCCCTGGCGGAACCATGGTACCATTGATGCTCGTCTGATGAACATGGCTCTCCAAGCCAAATGTAAAGGCACTATGCTGGAACCCTGACTCCAGAAGGTAGCGGTACACTAGGAAATTCACTTCGTCGCTGGTTATACTCATTTTTTTTTCTAAACTAAAAAGCCGGTGGGCACTAAGTAGAAACTGCAACAATTTTTTTCTAAATTTAAACACTTCTGGAACATATTATTTAGTGGTGATAGTTCGTCCACATGTGTAGAAAATCATCACCTACAACGAAATTATCCACACGCAGCTGAAATTGTCCTGAACATATTAAACTCAACAGCTCTTATATTCTAAATATACGAAATGTGTGGCTTCAATATTTAACAATATAGCGCGCGCTCTAAATAAAATAAAAAGCCGCCCGCCGCCGCCGCCCCCCCCCCCCCCCCCCCCCCCGCCGCCCCCCCGCCCCCCCCCCCCCGCCACCCCCCCCCCCCCCCCACATCAAGCGCGGCCGCCCTACGATCACGTGTGTCTGGGGTCTTTTACACGGCAAAAAGGGGTGTCCTAAACGTGTAACCAACGTTTTGGAACAATCCTCAAAATGGTGGAACAGCTCTTTGTAGGTCGCCTTCCACGGTCATTTAGATCGAGGGAGTTAGAAGACATATTTTATAAATATGGCAGAATGACCAGGTGTGATGTGAAGCAAGGTGAGTTTACATATCTGTGTGGTGTGACTTCTAATACTTTTTGTTTCATATAAAACTGGATTGTTTTATATCAGCTGTGTTGTATATGTTTTATTTGCATGATACGTCCTGCTTTTTTGGGAACTGCTGGTCAAGGATTGAAAATGTGTAAGTATTGAAATTTCTAATAAATGCTCACCATGATACAATATTCTTACTTGTATCCAGCATATGGCTTCATTGAATATGAAGATGTGAGAGATGCTGAGGTAAGTTTTATTACACATTCATTTGAATATTTATCTGCAATATTTGAAATATTGCATGTTTTACAAGAGGATGTATTTTCACTACACAGTGAATAGCCTATTGAAAATCAAACCAGCTACAATGTACCTTTCCTTTGCCACTCCTTTCCTCTTCGACACCCCCTGCTACCTTCCCCAGCTTGACCACACCCTTTCCATTGAGATTCCCCGTCTGACCACACCCTTGCCTAGTACTCTGCCAGCATGTGCCTCAGACGTGGCTTTTGTTGGCTGGTGGCTGTTCTCTTGTGAAGTCTGCCACTTCTCTCTGAACTGACGAAGGGTTTTGCTAGACATACTCTGCCTTTGGAGACGTAGATATATGCTGGAGTTTCGTAATATACTTTTAAAAAATCGTATGTTGGACTTCATGAAGTTGGGTGGGTGGATACTCAGATAATTGTGTTGAATGAACTACACTAACTAGTTGACAGAAATGGCCGTTTGATGATAGTAAATGCGAGTTCTTATATTCGAGATTTTGTTTTTCCAGGATGCTATTCGGAATGAGCATGGGCGTGAAATGGGTGGCTCTCGTATTGTGGTGGAGTGGGCTCGTGGTCCAAAGGTCAGTTGTCACCCAATAGTTATGTAGTTGAATGTATTGACTGATGTGTATTTTGCAGTATGACTATCGGCGAGATGTAGGTCGGCATGAGAGGGACAGGGGTAAGTTTACTACAGTTGAAAAAGAATTAGTTAACTACTTCTTAAAATTTATTTTTAGAATTTATGAGGGATCGGTCAAAGTCTAGAGACAAGAGACATCACTCCAAATCACCATCTCGTGATCGTTATAGGAGACATTCCAGGTCACGTGACCGATACAGGAAACGTTCCAAATCACGATCTCCGCGCAGGCGCAGGTCAAGAACTCGGTCTCGGGACAGACGCAGAAGCCATTCACGTGACCGAAAGAGAAGCCTTTCTCGATCTAAAGACAGGCATAGAAGCCGTTCTCGCTCAAAGGATAGACGAAGAAGTAGATCCAGAGATAGACGTAGGAGTCGCTCTCGATCAAAAGAAAGGCGTAGAAGCCGGTCTGGAGACCGCCGCAGACACAGTTCACAATCAGCTGAGAAACGGAGAAGTCGGTCTAGAGATCGCAAGCGACACCGTTCAGGTTCAGCTGAAAAGCGAAGGAGCCGTTCTAAGTCTGCCAACGGACATAGAAGTGGTTCTGGATCTCCTGTGAAAGATAATGACTCGTCGAGGCAACATCGAGATGAGTCCGGGTCACCTGAGAGGCGTCGGGGGCAGTCGGTATCACCCGATAGACGTCGAAGGGAATCTGAAACCCCAGAGAGGCGTAGAACTGACTCTGCCTCTCCAAGGTTTGGAGGAGACGAGGATGGGAACGACAGTCACTCCATGTCGTGTGAGCAATATCAACATCGCTCAGAGTCGAGGGACAGGAGCAGATCACCCATAGACCAAGAGCCTTCCAGTCATGTAGAGGAGGAGTGGCACTGTGGGAGTGGCCCTGGCAAGTACTCCGAGTCACCAGGAGAAGGAGCAGAAGCAGGGATAGGCAATGGCAAGAACAATGAAACATCAGATGAAGAAGATTAAAAGTAGTAGTTTCAGTTGTTGTTTTTTTCTTACCTCCATGCAAGTGTACACTCAAGTCATTTATTATTGTTGTTGGGTTATTCATAAACCTGATACATGTTCACAAACAATTCACAGCACGGAACATTTCCAGCATATTTATGTAAACTTGTCTTCTATGTTTGAATTTGTACAGTAGTTGACATTGTAATGACAAGTGGGTGATTCAAGGGTGTAAGTGTTTGCTATTCCAACACTGGTAATTATTGTTAGTCTAAGTTAGAACCACATTGGAATATTTTCCCTATAGTATTGCAATCTGTTTGTAGTGAGGGGACAAGATACCTATTTGATATGGCTCTAATCTTGACCGAGTGACAGGTTCATACAACTATATAGCAAGCTTTCTTGTAAAATGTTCCAATAGTGCACGTGCAAGTGTCACCAGTCAATGGATTGTGTCCAAGGTGACTTGCTATTGCCCATATTCACTTTCATATTCAACAGTGGCCCATCAAGTGTTGTGCTCAATGAATTGTACTGACATGCTTGTCTTCCTAATGTATGCAGTGTGTTGTGGGAGTCTGATTAGAGAGGAATATACAAAACACATGCACAATGAATCTTTGTCACAGAAGACAGTCAGACCGTGAAAGACAACACAAGATAGTTGTGAACAACCTGGGAATGTCCTTTATGAATGAAAAGGTCATGACAACCAATTGAATTTCTCGGAAACCTCGCATTACAATTATTGATCCCACTTCCTAGTCAGAAGAATCCAGAAACTTTTGATAATGACCACTTCAATAACATTACTACAGTTTACTGAGAGCTTAGCACATCACCAACTTCCATGAACATATGGAAGTGTATGACACAAGGTATACGTATGCACCACACAGCAATGATCCATAGATGTGAACACATTTTATATTCACTATAAGAACTCTTTCATTGGTTTTCGTTAAATTAACACTATGCCCAAAAAAATTATAATTGTTGATCAAAAGCTTCAAGTGATAAAAAAAAATGGGCAAAGCATAAATAACATAGACTGTAATACAACAAATAAATACATTGATCTAAATAATAAATAAGAGCAGACTGACAGATGTGATGATGATAAACTGAATAATGACGGAAGTGACTGTCTTCCGTCTCATGAGGAGTAGAATTAGAGGATTTTGAGTCTCTCTAATCTTTCGTAAGTGATGAAGAACTGTAAGAAAAAATTCTGTTAAGGAAATACATACGAAGAGGGAAATTGCACACCAATCAACATGAATTAAAACAAAGTTTTTTTCCCTCTTTTAATTATACACAATATTGGGGTTTAGTGAAGAGGATACTATTATATTCCATGGGCCAACTCTGAGGTAGGAAGGTACAAATCCTCTGTACAGTGCAGCCACTCCTTCTGTTCTCAATGTCTGCACAAACACACACACAACCATCTGTCGAATAAAGGCAAATACTACAAGAACTGGAACAATTACACTCTCGGTACTCAAAACCACAGACTACTACACACCCACAATTTCACTCCACTATAGTTACTTTATTTTGACATACTAAAATAATTCCATAAGTAAAGCAGATACCATAAATTCATAGGGGCAACAAGCACACAAGGTACTCACATGCACAGCTTATACTGACATTTCATAAGGTCATCTGGCAACCTCATCCCATAATTAACATGTTTAGACTTACCGTAAAGAAGCAGTCTAAAGAGTTCTTGTAGATTGTTGTTTGGGCAGATCTCTGCTTGAGTACACTCTGGTTCATCATACGACTCTGATTAAAAGCAAGTAACCACCATAACACAAGAAATAGCACTAATTACAACTTTAGACATCTGCTACTTTCAAGACAGTTAAATACAAACCTAAAACATGTCGGTGTACTAGCTGACATGCACGAGACTGGGATTACTAGTTTACCTTGACAACATCGATAGGGTTGGTGGCAGCTGTACCCAGAATACCTGCCAAGAAGCTAGATCTGAAACAAAAGAACAAATAACAGCATTTAACACAACATCAACTGGAATTTTTTTCCTAACATGAAAAACCACAGGCACCAATCCTTTCCTACATTCCGTCTGCACCATGTTTTACTGCATCCTGTGCAATTTGTCTCAATTTCCTATCACAACCACAAGCTGTACCCACTATACTCACACAGGGTGGTGGTGAAAGCACTTACATAAAATGTGTGGTGATATTGTCTTCTAAGAGTTGGTAGTCCAAGATGGTCCTCTTGAAGAAATCATAAGCTGGCAACAGGACTCCTGCTATTACTGCTGCCCTCTGAGTAGTTGGCCCAACTCCCTACACAGAAAACCACACCCACAATCAAGACTATGACACAAAATGCTTGGACAAAAGAAAAGGTAAGTTTTCACAAAGACTACCAGTGGCACTGTGCAAACATTACCTGGTACACAGTGACATCAAAGTACAACTCCCGGTACTCAGAATCCCAAAGTGGAACAAACACTAACAGCTTTGAAAATGCCCACACAAAAACATACACACATCCTTACTCTATAGAGGCCTCGCACTCCTTCCTCACGATAGATTTGAGTGAAGTACTTGAAACAGCTTTTTCTGGAGCTGTAGGACTTGCTAGTTCCACTCTGCATTCTCACCTAATCAGTAAAAGGGGAAAAAAATCATTTTTAAAAATGATGACTGTTTTTTTTGTTTTTTTTAAACACTATATTTAATTCCCTTCTCATGAAGTGCCAGACACCAAGTACTATACTACACGCCCTTTATCTCAAGTGCTTGAAATACAATTGGGAAATGATGTATTATCTTATTTAATGTCCAAGCAGTTCCATCCCACCACTTCCAGCATCAGATATTGCATAAGCTATCCTATAAATTACACAACACTGAATTCATCGTCTCTCCTACAGCAAGTCAATAATATTCTTGTGAACAAGTTACCTTATAAGAACACAGAGCACTTCATAAACATTCCATGGGGCCCATGAATATCAACAAAAACACTGACTGGATAACGCAACAAAACACTGGGTCAGAATTCCCACTATTATGCTCAAAAGAATTCTAGAGCGCTACTGACCATTATCCATTATAAGACATTCGTGTACCTTGAGAACATCTGTAGGATTGGCAACAGCCGAAGATATAGCACCACTCATAATGCCAGCCGCCACATTGGTGACAATAGTCTCTTCTATACAACACAGACAAAATCATGCAAGTGTCAACGCTCTCAATGAGAGTGACTGGGTCAATGAGCACACAAGGTGTTAATTACACAGACTTACCTGCTGGGTTGGAAACGATCGTTCTCTTGATATAATGATAGAGACCTATCTTCAGTGTGCCATAAGACGCTTGGCGCAGAAGAGCTGGAGCAATTCTGTGGTGATAAAACAACAACAACAACAACAACTTGATATACACGAGGTTTAGAAGGGAATTAAAAATATAACAATAAACATACAACCTTGTCTCCCTCAAGTGAAATTAACAATTAATATTCATTGCACCGGGTCAACATTTCCTAACCACAGGACCTTGCTGCTAAACTGCATTTTCCATTTATTCCCTACCAATACTTGCTCACCCTTTGTATAGCGAAACTATTCCTTCTTCTTGTGATATTCTGAACAAAGCATGCAACATCCCTCTGTATCTGGAGGAGTGACAGAGTGCATCCATGCGCTGGCCTTGCACCTGAAGTCTGGTTTTGGTGGTATCCAAAGGGAATGTGCCTATTTACAAAACGGCAAGTTATGACTTCACAAAAAATGTCATCGAAGTATTCTCACCGACTTCAGCAGTCAAAGACGCAATACCACCGAAGAGAAATGGTTTCGCTGTACTCATTTTGTTGTGAATCTACACAGAATTTAAAACTCGCTTAACTACTTACGACTGATAACTTGCTTAACTTACATTAGAAATCATACAGTAGGAGACGAGGGGTCGGGGTGTATGGGCAGTTACACAGCACAAAACCAAAGTGCTTGTTTCATTTTATCCCCCTTTTCGCGGTAAAACATTTTCATTGTGGCTGCGGCAAAAGTAGTGTGTGTGCACAAAAAAGCAGCAGGAACAGAAACGCATGCCGAACATGTGAAGGCCATCTTTACGCCACGTGCAGTCACACCCACTTCTTGCTGACAACTTCCTAATTTTTTTTGGGGGGGGGGGGGGGGGGGGGGGGGGAAACGGGCCTCTGTGGTCCCAAACCTTGCAACCCAAATTCATGGTGACATTCGCGGAAAATACGCGTGCAGGTTTACAACGACCATTACCTTATCATAAAAAGTAAGCAGCACGACCATTACCATCAGACCACCACCACCACCACTATTACATTTACTAGACTATACACTTAAGGGTACAAAAATGTCCCTTCTGTCAATATTATATTTTACACATAATATAAGAATTCATTAACTGATGACTCCCAATTTCAATGTAAAACGATGACAAACAAAATAGATGTGATGGGTTCATCTATATTCGTGATGGATACATCATCTACAACGCAAATCAAACATCATTTATAACCAGATTATAGCACATACACATAACACACACAACTTACAACACGCAGTGTAGCTCCCATTGCCTTTGGCGGCAGATTTTTCCGGAACTTCGCTCTGACAATTCCACTATTTCCATGTGGCCGAGTGACACGCCCCCAAACAACCCGAAATTTGCTTGGCTTCTTGTCACCCCGCTCTTTTGACTTTTTGTGCACTCTGTAGATGTATGCTACACGTTTACCAAGATAGAACTCAGTTTCCTGCCTTTCTTTCACTCCTTCAACTTTAAGCAAGGAGGTGTGAGGGCGCTGGTTTCGCAGACCTCTCTTATAACCCACAAATATTGCCTTACTGTACAACCTGCATAACACTTTAAATTCAAAGCTGACTCAAATTGGGTATTTCACTACTTACTTAGTCATTTTCAATTCTAAGTGAAGCCCACCACCACTCACTGCAAGCAATGTTCACAGACATTAAAATTAAATTATATCACAAATCAGGTATAAACATTTATTAACACTAAATTTTTATGGGTATTATTGCTCTATGTTGTAGATCCTAGAAGATACAAACGTACCTCTCCTGCAACGTGACTGCCGGGCGAACGCGAATAAAAGAGAAAGTCAATGTAGGACCGCCCCCTGCTTTCGTAAACAAAAAAATTCACGTGGTTCTTTAGACGACCCCGTACCAAGCTACCTTGGGAAATTTGAGGAGTTCGAGAATGAATATTCTGTCTGCTTTGGTTAGAAAAATTAGATCTCCAGTGTGTCCTGCTCAGGTAATAAAGTTGCCTCATGTAAAAGTAGATTATTAATAAATTGATTTTCTCTAGAATTCCAAAGCATTGTTCAGAAGATGGTACTCCTCAGATAAAGTTAGTTCTTTATCATACATCTGTCATCTTTCAGACTATTTTCTTTTTATTTAACAGCCAGATGTTTCAAAAATTCGAAACATTGGAATATCCGCTCATATAGACTCTGGGAAGACCACACTCACTGAGCGCGTATTATTCTACACTGGAAGGATATCTTCCATGCATGAGGTGAAGAAGAAGATTGCATGCTAAAATGGCTCATAAACAGATGCATGTGTGTGCCCATGTTTTGCATGCCAGGTGAAGGGGAAAGACAATGTAGGAGCAACGATGGACTTCATGGAGCTGGAGAGACAGCGTGGTATCACTATTCAGGTCAGACCATTATACTTCGTGCACATGTAAATCCTAGTACATAGAGCTTTAACTTCCCTACGGCATTTCATAATTGAATACTCTCTGTAATAACTGGCATAGTTGGGATTGTGTGTGTACTCAGGGTTTCATACAGAGGTAGGGGTGCCCTGGGATCCCCTTCCCTCCCCCCCTCTCTCCCGATATACATTAATTGGCGAGCGTAGCGAGCGAGACACTTACAGGGGTAAAAATGAAAAAATCGGGGATGTTTGTTTATTTGTATATATGTTTGGACGTACGTATGTCATTTTGTACTTTGACCCTCGCGTTTTTGTGTTAGTTACGTGGTCGACCCCATCCCAAATTGCACTAAACAGAATCCTCTGGTTTATCGATCAGTACCCGTATCATCACCCTAGAAATTGAATTGTTTACCGTTTTGAATTCTTTTGCGGGTGCAGTTAAAACTTGAAAACTTAAGGGACTTCCATTTCTATTCCAGTTAGTGGCGGTGGTAAGTCAATGCGCTCTTTGTCATGGTTATAAGCTGTGCACAACAGTATTTACTTGAAAATACATTGTCCACTAGACTACCACGAAGGTAAGTCTGTAGGTGCATGTCCAGTTGTGTCAAAGCATTGTGTGTTACAACCATAACTTAGCTAAAGAATATCACAAAGAAAACGTTTAAATGACGTGTATTGTTTTGTTGTTGTTTTTTCCCTTCAATTCAAGCAGTTGCAGAGAGTTGTTACTATGGCACTGAAATCCCTTTACCGTGTATGCGAAATTTAAAAACTGGACCTTATTTTCAGTAGCTTCAGTGTTAGAAGTCAAAATCATTCATATAAAAATAGTATAGTCTTTAGGCTCGCTCGCCATTTGTGCTCAAGCACATCACTAGTAATAATATTTACTAATATTTGGTGAAAGTTCACTTCAGTTAATTGAGGTCCTTCAATTGCAGTACGCATTAGTTTTCCAAGATTGGTGTCACTAGTTCTAGACCTGAGACAATTTTTAATCAAATGGGTGTGGTTTCAGGAAAAGTGGGTGTAGTCAAACGAACGTGTGTGTGTGTGCCTCCCCCCCAGAAAACAATCCTGTATGAAACCCTGGTACTTGATTCTGCCAAAGGAGATGACATGTAGTAGGAAACGTTTCTACCCGCAAGAAAACTCTAGAAGTAGAAATGATTTTTTTCCATGTGTATAAAAAAACAACAACAAAAAAAAAAAAAAACAAAGACAGCAGCAATAAAACAACACGTGGGCAGACAATTGTTTGTTCCTAGCTAAAATGTTTATCTTGTCTTTTGTTAATGCAGTCGGCTGCCACCTATACGTCGTGGAAAGACCACACCATCAACATCATCGACACTCCGGGTCATGTGGATTTCACTATTGAAGTGGAGAGATCGCTTCGAGTGCTGGATGCAGCAGTATTGGTGCTCTGTGCAGTGGGCGGGGTCCAGAGCCAGACGCTGACGGTGAACAGGCAGATGAACCGTTACAGGGTCCCATGTGTGGCTTTTATTAACAAACTGGACAGGGGCGGGGCTAACCCTGAGAGGGTCATAGCACAGATGAGGTAAAGGGTTGGCATGTGGACTATTAATATACATATGTAGCCATAAAGTTTTTTTTTTTTTTTGTGGTCATGCTGAAGTACAATTTTACTAGGTTTGTTATTCCTGACACACACACACACACACACACACACACACACAGGGCTAAGCTACACCACAATGCAGCTGCAGTGCATGTCCCCATAGGACTAGAAAATGACCATACAGGAGTGGTGGACGTCATCACCAAGAAGGCTTTCTATTTTGAAGGACAATTTGGGTAAGAAGTGTGTCATTTTATGATCATGGACACTTTAATATCAAATTTGGTTTTTCCTGTGTAGGAAAAAAAATTTTTTTCTAGCGCATAATAATAATAATTATTCTAGATACGGTTGTAAAAAAAATTCTTCACTGTTCCTGTAGAACTGAAATCATAGAGAGAGATATTCCAGCAGAATTGCTGGAAACTGTCAACCAGAAGAGAAATGAACTCATTGGTCAGTGAAATTACATCCTTCCAGCTTGATGTGCGTGTGAAGTTATTCCCTAAATACTATTCTCTTTAATTAGAACAGATAGCGAATGCTGATGAAGAGTTGGGAGAGCAGTACTTGTCAGATATTCAGCCGACACCAGAAGAAATCAAGGTAAGGTGAAGTGTAAATATAATATTAGTTGGGTTTTTTTTGTTTGTTTTTGGGGTAGCTATGTAGCCATTGACTATATTAGTGATAGCTTCATCTAAATGGAGGGGCGCTTTTTCCTCCTAAAGGGACAATTTACCTAATTATTAGAAATGTTACTTTCATACGACTATCTATAAAATTATCTCTTCACCATAATTTATACTTCATCATAGCAATTAATTACAACAATAACTAGTACTAAAAGTAGCTACAGGTAGCTATGTAGCCATTGACTATATTAGTGATAGCTTCATCTAAATGACCTGTTTTACCTGACAAAAGGCACTCTAGCTACTTTAAAAAAAAGGGCCTAGTTTATGGTGGAGTTTCAATGCCATAGTAACCACTCTCCGTAACTATTTGACTTGAAAAAAACAAAAAAAAACATAAACAGACATGCATTTCTCACAGTTTATTTTATAGTCCTACCATAAATGGTGAATTTTCTTACTATCACAATAGCCAAAAAAAAAAAAAAAAAAAAAAAAAAAAAAAAAAGCTGTGTAAAGGCAGCTAATGTTTATTTGGTAGTTGTTTGTGCCATTGTTTAGCTAAGCAGTAGCTGTAACACTACACTTTAACACACACTTGTTGACTGGATATACCAACACAAGACTTACTTTGGTGACTTGACTATAGGACAATGGATTTTCAAGTAAGAACAAAAGAACAATACTGTTGCATAAGGCTATAACTATGACAAACACCTATTGGCCAAAATAGCTTACCACCGCCGCTAATTCGAATAAATTAACTCAGACGTTTTTAAGACATAACTACATCCGCAAAAAATCAGATGTCAGACACAACCTAATTCAAAGGGTAAAGAATTGTTATATGGGTAAAGGTCGCTAAACCAAAGGATTCCTTATAGTGGAATATGGAGACGGGGTCGACCACCAAGAAAACACAAAAACACAAGAGTCTAAGTACAAAATGAACACATTATACAAATATCCCCGATTCTCAGTTTGACACCACTATATAGTGTCTCGCTCGCTTGCCAATAATGTTATTAATAATACAATAGGCATCAACCCTTTAACTGCCATGAGTACCACATGACTCTCAGCGTTCGTTCAGTTATTCTCCTATTAAAAAACAAAATCAATTATCCAATATAACATTCCTATTTGCTTATACGTTGCTGTGATGTAGTACTTCCTATAATTTAGTTGAAACGAGAGCACCAGTATTTTGTTGTTATATATATATTTTAATATGGCTGTTTGAATGCTAACAGTTGAGTGTCGGTCCACCCGAATTTTTTTATAACGTGAGGTTCAGAAGCTCAGAATCCATGGAGTAGAAGGTGAATAAACCGTGCACTCTGTCTGAACCCGTAGCAGCTCTGAGATTGTCGGTGAAAATTGAGTTTCAGTTAGTACCGTTGGTATCATAAGTTCAAATTTTTAACTATTTTCTGTGCGGACTAATACACTTTCTTTTTTTTTGCATCATAGTAAAGAGTTTTGTCTTAAAAATTCACCTGTTGCCAAGCTGGTTGTCATAAACTCGATAGTGAAAGGGTTAACAGTAGTTCTAGGCTTTTTTTATTTTTTATTTTTATTTTTAATATTTTTGTGATTTATTTATTTCTTTAGGTTGCTATGCGTCGATCTATAATCAAGCGAACATTCACCCCGGTATTCATGGGATCAGCTTTGAGGAACAAAGGCTGTCAGGTTAGAGAGCATGTCTGGTTGTGCCCAGCTCAGTGAAGGCTGAGGTGATGTCAGATTCTGTCAAACTAACTAGTGGTGTGTTCAGTAGCTGAGGAACGGCGAGCAAGCTGGCCTCGCAAAACGAGCAAGCTCAAATTTAAAACATGGTACAGGGGTGCCAGCACATTATATATTTAGTAGTTGGAACTTTGCCAATTTTGAGCTAGTCTTTAACTAAGCTAATCTGAGTTGTAGTATTGAAGAAAAAAAAGATATGAACAAGTTTTTAAGAAACTTTAGAAGTGAAACAGATTGTGGCACGGTCCAACTAGTTAATATACGTAATAAGAAGTGGTACTACTCAACAGTATAAAGGTAAAATGTGAAGGTCTTGGAAGTCGTGGGTTGTCATAGCTCAGTGGTTAGAGCACTGGTGGCTAAAGCCAGTGGTCCTGGGTTCGATTCCCCGGCGACAACTAATATTTTTTCACATTTTTCCTTTGCTTTTCCCCAGACCCCTTTAAGTGAGAAAGTTTCATTTCAATCTAAGAATTACTTTGCAAAACTCATTATATATAATAATTTTAAAACCTATGTAATATATATATATTATATATATACATATATAAGTTTTATACATTGTACCGAACAGTGTCTTGGTTGGTTTGCCAAGGACAACCGCAGTTCTGATAGCACAGCCTCTGTACTGAGTGTGTTATAACTTATTTCAGTTGCTGTTGGATGCTGTAGTGGATTACTTGCCGAACCCTTCTGAGGTGACAAACTATGCCTTTGACAATTCCAAGTAAGTTTGGGTGGGCTTTGTAACGTACACTTTACTTAGCTGTACACGCACTGTCTAACTCTTTCGCCAGTTAAGTTTTTGTGGGAGAACCTCTTTTTGACACTGAAAGTCTATTTGATTCAGTCATTCTCGGCTGAAATAGTTATGATACGTGCATGTTTATGTTTGTGTGTACGTGTGGTTGTGTGCGTATGTGTGTGCGTGCAGGGGTAGAAGTGGAGAGAAGGTAGTTATGAGTCCTCTCAGAGATGGCTCTGCTCCCTTTGTTGCTCTGGCCTTCAAACTCGAGGTGAGAATATCACTTAACAGGTGATAGGGGAGTGGCGTTTTCCAAGTCAGAGGTTTAATCTTCCGTTCACTATGAACACTTTACGATTGTTATATTGTCAATGCTGGCCTTTATAAATTGTCTTAATTCTTTTCTTTCATTCATTAATGTGACTCCAAGAAACTCGACAACCAACAAATCATTGTAGCATATTATGTTTACTTGGTAGTTATGTCAGCGGTAACACCATGCATTCACGCCCTGCAGGCGGGCAAGTATGGCCAGCTGACATACATGCGGATGTACCAGGGCTCTCTGAAGAAAGGAGACAACATCGTCAACACCCGCACCAGGAAGAAGGTCCGAGTGTCTAGACTGGTCCGGATGCACAGCGACAAAATGGAGGAGGTCACAGAGGCTCACGCGGGAGACATCTGCGCTCTGTTTGGCATCGAGTGTGCTTCTGGCGACACCTTTACCATGGACAAGGCTCCCAGCTATACCATGGTATGGAAGTGGATGTGGTTATGTGGGTGTGGCTTTGAGCGAGTGTGTGTGTGTGTAGGAGTCTATCCACGTTCCTGATCCGGTCATCTCGCTCTCTATCAAGCCGGCTAAGAAGGTAACACGCGCACTCACATATGCGCACATAGCCAACTCTCATTTACATGTATAAGGCATGTTATTGAGGGATATAAATGCAAGTGATGGTCTGGTCAACATTGACACTGTGTGGGTCACACCATGAAGCATGGTGTTTGCAGGGTTTCATACAAGGATAGGGGTGCCCAGTCATTTCCCCACCCCCCTCCAGAATTTTTGGTAGTTAATATAGTATTATATCTAAAGTTGAATTCTATGAGTAGTAAAATTATAAAATTATGTGACCCAACACTGACTGATCAGGGTGGAGTATATACACTTCCATATGGACATAAGTAGTGTAGGTTTTAAAAATGTGTGTGTGTGTGTGTGTGTGTGTGTGTGGCTAAGTACAGCAGTTCCCACCCCCAGTGAAAAACCCTATATGACTCCGTGTAGCATCTTGATTAGACCTGTGATTACATCAATGCACGTGTTAATGCATTTTTTTTCCTGTCACATTTAATCAATGAATTTCTTCTGTCATCTCCTTTGTAGGGCAACAATGCAAGTCAATGTACTTGCTTCCAACTAATTCTCAAATAAAGTGATGTTTAATGTTGATATGTTTGGACCTTCCATGGTGTTGTGGATTCTTCACCATAGCAGTACAGCAAGACTGATTATCTTCCACTACTTTTGTTGTTGTTGTTGTTGTTGTTGTTGTTGTTGTTGTTGTTGTTGTTACCAGCCCTAAGTGCTGAATAAAATGGTCATAATGAGTAGATGGTGACATAATTCAGGAACTTACAATGTGTACCATTTAATTGTTAATTTTTAGCTTCTAATAAATTCATACTACAGGATGACTTGGATATCTTCTCTAAAGGGATCAACAGATTCCAGAGGGAGGACCCCACTTTTAAAGTCCACTTCGACGATGAGAGCAAGGAGGTGTGGTTAAATTTGTGTGTATTTTTATATTAGTATATTAAATTTTCATCAAGATCATTACTCTATTTGTATTGGATTAGACTATAATGTCAGGAATGGGTGAGCTTCATTTGGATATCTATGCCTCTGTAAGTTGACTTTATATAAATAATTGACTTTATATAAATAACATACGAGTTACTTTGTGCAGATATACTACAGGCAGAGATATGTACATGTAAATGATATTAATGTATTAGAATTTATCTTTTTGACCCTTGCACATTTCACAGCTGTATATTTTCATTTCAAAGTGTTTATTTAATTCCTACACACGTGGCTGTGATGTACATAGCTTGTAGATGTCATTTTACTTCCCCCTTCTCTCTCTCATAGAGAATGAAGACAGAGTACAATTGTCCTTGTATCACTGGCCGGCCTAAGGTAGCCTTCAGGGAGACCCTAACTCAGGCGGTGGAGTAAGTGAATGTGGAGTGACAGGAGGGAGGTGTGGCTTCAAATTGTTGTTTAGTGCACAATATGAATAGGTTCTTCTCTCTGTGTGTGTGTGTGTGTCTGCCTTACTTTCCCTGCTACAAAACAGAAGGGGGGGAGGAGGAATTGGAAACTTTTTTACCAAGAAGCGTTTCACCAGTGCATAATTAGAAAGTAATTGTGTGTGACATTTTTTCACTTCTGTCACTGGAGTTGGTCATGGCGACAACAACACATTGTGAACATGCAAGTAACTGCTTCCCAACATGTGTAGCCACAAGACAACACATGTGATTCCCCACAAAATACTTGGAGATTCTGTCTTCAATCTGCATAGACCGCACAGATTAAACCAATTATAGCCCAGACGTTGTCTTTGCGGCTGTTAGCTGATCTGTTTCTACCTGAAAGTTTATATATACATCAGAGTTTCATACAGACATGGGAGCCGTAAGATTTCCTTCCATCCCCCCCTCAGTTTTTTTAACTCCGACTGAATTTTATGAAAATGGTCAGTATAATAACATAATGACATCTTCTAGCCTGTTATTAACTTAACACTTCTTCAAGATCAACACTTTCTATTTCTGGTGCCAGTTGTCATAGTTTGTAAGTTTTAATCTGGTAATTTGTTTCAGAGTCATAACTTCACCATTTGCATGTGCTAAATGTTTTTGTTTGTTTGTTTGTTTTTGGGGGGGTCTACAAAAAAAAAAGTCCCCCCCCCCCCCTTTAGCGAGAAATCCTGTATGAATCCCTGCATTCATTAGCAGTGTAGGCAGACTTCCCACAGATGGAGAAGAAAAAAACTCCTTTAGAATTCTTAATTTTTTGTGTGCTTCAGATTCGACTACCTGCATAAGAAGCAGACTGGAGGGGCGGGGCAGTACGGTAGAATCATGGGCAAGCTAGAGCCCCTTTCCGGAGAGGAGCTGAACACAGTGGAGTTTGTGGACAACATCGTAGGTCTGTCCATCCCCAAGGCATTCATCCCTGCCATTGAGAAAGGATTCCTAGAGATTTGTGACAAAGGTATGTACATGTTTCAGGACAACTTGTCAAGATGTGACTCTGCTTTTTTTTTTTTTTTTTTTTTTTCCCTCTGGTGGCTTTGCCCACTTCCTGACGCCTGCACGGTTAGGTCTCCTGGTGGGTCACAAGATCACTGGTCTGCGTATGGTGCTTGAAGATGGAGTGGCTCACTCTGTGGACTCCAGTGAGAATGCCTTCAAGGCAGCTGCCATGGGAGCCATGAGATCTTGTGAGTGCTATTTAACCCTCAGCATGCATAGTAGTCACACTGTCTGTCTGTCTGTATCACACTCTTTTGGTGATTGTTGATAACAAAGCGATGAATTAGGTGTGACTTTTAGTGTGCTATTTTCAGGCTGGTTTTTGAGAAAAAGTGAAGCAGTGAGCCCCACATAGGTATGAGCTTTTGTAGGCAACAGCAAAAAGTTTTCGTTATGCCGAGTAGTTTACTGAGTGTTGGAATTGGAGTTTTGCACTACGGAGGTAGTGCAATACCAAGGCAACCTGCAGAGAGGTCTGAACGTAGGAGGGCTGGGAGGCAGATGGGGGCTTTTAGTGGTGGGATGGGTGGGATGACGGCCTGGTAGGAGGAGTGCTAGGTCGTTCACGAGTCGTTCCAGTCTGGACTCAAACCGTGTCCATTCCTCCTTGGAGAGACGGCGCAAAAGGAAGGGACCAGCATCCGATAGGAAAGAGGCCAGTCTCTCCTCTCGAAGAGGCAGCAGTTCATCATCTTGCTGGTGGCTGTTGGGGGTGGTCGGGTGAGGTGTTCGGATGGACGTGGCAGGTGAAGAGGAAGCTCCCCCCTGGGTAGTGGCAGTCAAGGCGGGTGGGACCTACGCAGGCAATTGGTCCTCTGGATGGAGCAAGGGTAGGAAGAGGGTGTGCAGTAGGTGGTAGAGAGAACTGTACGGAGGGGGAAGGGGGAGAACTAGATGGAAGAAGCGTGGAGGGTTGGTCATGCACACCGAAGTCCCGAGCCAGTTTAGCCAGAACGGAGTTGGTATGAGCCAGTATAACTTGGGAAGAGGTGAGGGTCGTACCAGCATCAGCATCTAGCCGAGGCAAGGGAGAGGATGGTGCGCCGTTGGGGGGTGTTGAGGCAGAGGGTGTGAAGGATGATGAGGGACTTCCCGCAGCCGAGGAGTGAGGACTTCCCGCAGCCGAGGGGGGAGGACTTCCCGCAGCCGAGGGGGGAGGACTTCCCGCAGCCGAGGAGTGAGGACTTCCTGCAGCCGGTGGAATAGGACTTCCCGCAGTCAAAGGGAGGGGGCTTACTGCAGCTGAGGGGGGGAGGGGGGTACTCTCACCTGTTTTGCAGACTTTGTACCCACATGGCGTGCGATAACGACATTGGAGGAGGGACCGTACTTTTCAAGGTCATCCAAGAACAGTGCATGCTCTGCGGGGGGTCCAAGCATGAGGGACTGATGCGGCCGCAGCAGCTGCTCGGTCTCTGCTGGCTTCTGCTGCATGTTTGTTCCTGATGTGTTATCCCAAGGAAGGTTTGGACGGGCACGAGACGGGGCAGTACTCGCATAGCCATGCTCCAGTCGGAACAGAAGTGGATGGTGGGCTGGTTCTACCAGTTGAATGTCTGGGGTGCGCTGGGGAGAGGGTAGCCGGGTAGCTCTTTAAGTGTATGCTGACCAGCTGTTTGGAGTCATAGCGAACGGTGCATTTAGTGCAGGTGAATACAAGGCGGACCATACCCGGGTGGCGTTGTTTCAGATGGCGGGTGAGGGAGAGGGCGGGCCATCAGGGTCGGTTGCCACATCCTGAGCTTGTGGCAGTGGCGACAGCCCACGTGCAGGGAGCAGGGCAGGAGAGTAAACGCAGTTACCTTGAATTTGGGGCGAGGGTAGAGGATTGTTGGTGAGAGGAGGTGTCATCGACAGTGGGAGAACCCCATGGGCTTGATCGCCCAGGCCGCATGGGGGAACACCCAGGCCAGAAGCCAACGAATGCCCAGCAGGGGCGGGGGGAATGGTGGTCGAAGACACCGGGTGGTGTTGACCAGGGGTGGGACTGGCACAGGGGTGGTCCGGAGACTCGGTGCTGACAGGGTCTGTTTCCTGTGGGGCTGTGGGAGAGCGGAGATCTCTCAGCCAGGTGGGGTGATCACGTAAGAATATCCTCTTGTGGACTCCCACTTGCTTGCAAGTTTTTGTCCCTATGTGGTTTGCCAGCAAAACATTTGAGGAGGGACCGTGTCTTTCCAGTGCGTCAAGGACGAGTGTGTGTTCTGCCGACGTCCAGGCTCAGGTGCAGGTTGAGGCTGCTGCAGTTGCTCTGTCTGCACTCGCTTCTGCCGCATGTTTGTTTCTTGTGTGTTGACCAAGAGATTTGGAAGAAGGGCAGCGTAATTCGCAGTATTTGCAGGCAAAGGTACAGGACGGGTCGGGCTGTGGGCGACTTGGTGGACGCTGTACGCCGTGGGTTTTGTAGTGGAGACTAGCTGACCTCTTGGATGAGAGGATCAGTCCGCAAGAGCCGCAGGTGAACGACAGGGTGACGCTTCCAGGATGATCCTTCTGGAGGTGCCTTGTGAAAGAGGTATAGACCTTGGTAACTAATACTGCACACTGGGCACTTGAAGGGGCGACCGGGGATCTCTGGTTATGGAACGTCAACTTGCAACCCTTCGTCAATAGATGGACGGGGCCTCGAGGCGGGCGG